>JABLTH010040530.1_pt1 | contig 27147 bp, 25 predicted proteins | sample 7875711 | NCBI WGS metagenome assembly JABLTH01 (sample SAMN14941262, study PRJNA633318) | bioreactor metagenome | isolation source: bioreactor | place: China | collected 2019-03-05 | reverse complement strand
GAAATAGCCGGACTGCGGGCGGCTTTCGAGCAGCCCGCGGCTTTCCAGCAGCAGATACGCGTGCAGCACGGTCGTGATGCTGATCCGGTGCTGCTGGCTCGCCTGCCGCACCGACGGAATCCGGTCTCCGTGCCGGTACACGCCCTGGCGGATCAGGCGCTCGATGTCGTCCGCGAGTTTTTCATAGAGTTTCATCGGGTGCCTCCCGCCGGCCTGCGCAGCCGCCCCGCCCCGCTGCGCTCATCCGATACGCACGGGTTCCGCCCGTCGGCCGGGCCATCGTGATTCCTGATCTTTCCCTCCGGTTTTGCCTTTTCCATCGCACTGGCTCGCTCTTGAAGATGCGCCGGCAGGGTTCCGGTACGACTGGATCTGCGGCACTGTGCCCTTAATGCTGGAATCTTAAGAGCAGAACAGTTGGCGACGAGTACACACATCGTTCGCGCGAACAAGAGTACAGTTCGGCGCGAATCGCGCATCGTGGGCGAACTGTACGTCTTATGAAACGGCCGGGCCGCCGCAAGCGGTGCACAGCGTGGCCGGATCGGCCCGGAACGCCCGCCGCACGGCCTTCCGCCCGGCTGCATCAATTGGGGTGCAATACTGTGCGTCCGCTCGGTTTTCATTCCCGGAGTCAGACCATGCAGTACACGATCGAACAGGCACCCAACCTCGGCGGCGTGATCCGCGCTGCCCGGAACGTCCGGAAATGGCGCAGGAACGACGCGGTCGGCACCGGGGCCCGCAGATGACTGATCGCGCCCTCGTCGACCAGCTCGTCGCGCGGCTGACCAGCCGTGCCGACCATCAGCGCTTCGCCGGCGCGCCGATCGACCTGTCGACACTCGACGCGCACGCGCTCGGCGCGGTCTGGCCAGCCCTGCGCCGTGCCGAGTACGAGATCATGGTGCACGACCAGGCATTCGAGGATCCGCGCGCCGATTTCGCGCGCTGGCTGCACCGGCAGATCGATGCGCTCGGACTCGTGCCGCTCGTCGACGCCGATGCCGCGCTCGAACTGTTCCGCGACATCCCGGCCGGCGGCTGGAAACGCGCACTGGAGGAATTGCCCTGTCTCGACGCGCTGCCGTCGCCCGCGCTGCAGGCCGAACTCGCGCGCATCGCGGGCGAGCCGGAGGAAGGCGACGCGCGCACCGCAGCCAGCACGTATGGCGTGTATACGCTCGACCGGTTCGCCGGCCGCCGCGACTTCTCGGCGCGACGCGACGCGTATGCGCAGGCGCTGGCGGATTCGCCGTTTCGCGTGCGCGAACTCGACGTGCTGCCCGAACTCGGGCTGGCCGGGCTGCTCGCGCTGGCCGCGACGAACAACGGTTATTTCGCGCCGAGGCGGTTGTGGCTCGACTTGAGCGATCCGGCCGTCACGCTCGCGGAAGACGCCGCGTATGTCGCGTTCGCGCGCGATGCGCTGACGGAAGCCGCGCAACGACTGGCGGCGCTCCATGCGGGCGCCGTCCCATACGAGGCCGATCGTGCTTTCACGACCGACGACGCGCAGGTCGTCGCCCGGGCCGCCCGCGTGGCCGCCTATCGCGACGAAGCATGGCTGCGCCCGCTGATCGGGCCGCTGCTGACCGGCGTGTGCGTCGCGCCGACGGCCGCGAAGACCGCGCCGTCCCAGTCGCTCGCGATCGCGCTCGGCCACGCGGTCGAGACGATCCCGACCCCCGAGGGCGTGCGCGCGCTGCGCGATGCACTCGCCATCGTGCGTCACGCGGGCGTGCAGAAGAAGCTGGCACGCAACCTGAAGCCGGCCGAACGCGCGCTCGGCGAGCGGCCGCACACCGCGCTGCGCATGACGCTCGACGCGAAGCCCGACAAGAAACAGCTCGCGATGCTCGCGACCTGCATGGAAGCCGGTTTCTGGCAGTCGATGACGCTCGGCCACGCCGAATGGCGCGAACGCCTCGTCGATGCGCCGGCCGGCGCCGCGTTCGCGGCACGCACGATCTGGCACGCGCGCGGCCGCGATGGGTCGACGCAGTCGTTCATGCCCGAGATCGCAAAGGGCAAGGTCGTGCTGCGCGACGCGGCCGGGCACGCGATCGACATCGCCGGCGACAGCGACATCCGGTTATGGCACCCGCTGCTCGCCGATGCGGACGAGCGGCTCGCGTGGCAACGCGCGATCGTCGGCCGCACGCTGCGGCAGCCGGTCAGGCAGGCCTTCCGCGAATACTACGTACCGGCCGACGGCGACGCGTCCGCCAGCGATTCCGCGATGTTCGAAGGCCACGTGCTGTCGAGCCGGCAGTTGATCGGCGTCGCGCGTCGCGAAGGCTGGTCGATCCGCGCGTACGACGACGGGCTCGTCCGAGAATTCGGCGACGTGCGCGCGACCTTCTTCGTCGATGCGCGGCTCTATCCGGGCTCGGAAAGCCACGGCACGTCGCGCCGGCTGCACTTCGAACGCCGGCACGACCGGCACTGGATACCGCTGCCGATCGGCGAAATCGATCGTGTGGTGTTCTCGGAAGTGGCGCGCGCGGTCGATCTGCTCGTCAGCGTCGCCGCGTTCGCGCTCGACGACGACGCAACCCGCGCGGCGACGGCCGCGCTCACGGCCGACCCGATGCGCCAGCGCGAGCGCGAAGCACAACGCTGGCAGCGCCTGAACCGGTTGTCGGACGTGCCGCTGGGCACGATGGCGCGGCATCGCCGGCACGTGCTGTCGCTCGTGTTCGCCGGGCCGGTGGCGCAAGGGAAGATGACGATCGATGAGCGGCATGTGCGCGTCGGCGCGTGGTCGGTGCATTGCGCGACCGGGCGTGTGATGCGCGACGGTGAACCCGTCGATGCCGCGATCGAGCCGCCGCCATCGCCGCTGCGCGCAGTGCCGTGGCTGCCTTACGACGAAGCGCTGCTGCAGCGGATCGTCGACGTCGTCGCGGGGTTGCTCGATTGAGCGGACGCCGTCAGATCGAACCGAACAGCGCGCGCGGCCGGTCCTTCAGCGTGCCGGCGAGAATCCGCAGCCCGTTGACGAGTTCGTCGCGCGAGCCGGGCACGCCGTCGCGTTCGCGCAGCGCTACAAGGCACGCTTCAACCAGGATGTGGAGCTCTATGCGCCGTTCTCGTACGACGCGGCGCTCGCGATGATCGCGGCGGTACGCAAGGCCGATTCGCTCGATCGCGGCAAGATCGTCGCGAGCCTGCCCGGCGTGTCGGTCACCGGCGTGACCGGAAAGATCTCGTTCGACGAGCGCGGCGACCTGATCAAGCCGCCGTACACGCTGTTCCGCGTCGAACAGGGGCAGTGGCACAGCATCCGCACGGTCGGCGGCGCGTCGAACTGACTCGCGGCGGCGCGACCGGGAACCACACCGTCATCGCGCCGCCTGCTGCCGCTGCACCTCCTGCGCTTTCATCTGCAGATAAGCGCCGCGCTCGACCTCGTGCAGCTGCTGCGGATACTGCTCGGTCGCGTCGAACCAGCGCGCGAGGCGCTGGTCGAGCGGCTTGTCGAGCGTCGCGAGATACGCATCGATCGCGAGGTAGTAGCGCATCGTGTTGCGCTCCAGCAGCCCGCGCACGCCGCCGACGTACTGCGGCTGCGCGGCCGATCCGCCGACGTTCGTGAAGCCGACCTTGTCGCTGCCGACGGTCGCGAGGTAGGTCTTCATCGCCATGCGGCCGACCGTGCCGAAACCATACGAATACGTGAGATGCAGGAACGTGCGCGACGCGCAGACCGGCACGGCCTCCAGCGCGATCCGGTAATCCTTCGTGCCCATCGGGCCGCTGTCGGCGGTCAGGTCGACCTGGAAATAGTCGGGCGATGCGGCCGCCACGCGATAGCGGAACTGCACGCGATAGGTGTCGGACAGCTTCTGCTGGATCTTGCGGCCGAGGTTCACGTCGAGCACCGGGCCGTTGCCGCCGCCCGATGCATGACAGTACTTCGTGTTCAGGTGCAGGATCAGCACCGCGCACCAGTTCGCGGGGCCCTGCGCGGGATCGTCGAGCTGCCCGCTCACGACCGAGAACGGATAGTCGACCACCGCGTAGATGTCGCCCTTCAGCGACGACGATGCTTCCGCCGATTCGAGCACCAGCGGCCGGTGAAACGCGTTGTCCTTCAGTTGCGCGCCGAGGCTGCGGTAACGGTCGAGCAGCGCCGCCGCGTCGTCCGCGCCGAACGACAGCGCGCTCCAGCCCGTACACAGGGCCGCGACGAGCGCGTACCGGGCGAAGCGAGCCAGCCACGTGCCGCGCGGATGTCCGGATGTCTTCATTCTTGTGCTCCCGCCTGGCGCGCGAGGGTCGCGCACCTGTGTCACAGAATACGCCTGGCCGCAGCGCAACATTGCGTGCGAAAAGGCCGCTATCGACGCCGCTTCACCGGTACCGGCAACTGCGCGGCGGTGATCCGGATCAGCGCCGACAGCCATTCACGATCGTCCCAGCGCTCGCCCGAGATGACGAGGTGCGGCTTCGCGCCCGGATACGGCGAGCCTTCCTCGCACGTGCCGAGAAACGCACGGCCTTCGGGCGTCGGCTTGACGAACAGCCGATCGTCGCAGACGAGCGCCGCCATCTTGCCGTCGCAATAGATACCGTACTCGCCGAACATCTTGCGCGCCGATACCGTGCCGGCCGCCGCCATCTGCTCGACGATGAAATCGACTGTGCCCTGGCTCGATGCCATCCCTGCTCCTTGCAAAAAGGTGTATGACCGCAGCGTGTACCCGACCGTTCCGCCTGATCGACGGATGCGCTGCGGTGCGTCATCCATTCGCCGGCGGAACGCGCATTCGGGTGCATTCAGGCACGTGCAGGCATTCCCGGCCCGCAACACGCTGCGTGCCATGCCGTGTCGTGTCGTTCCGTGTCGCGACAATCACATGACGGCGCGCGGCCGAGCGAGACGACCGCGATCGACGACGTAACAAAGCGACAACGCCCGCCTACGAACGCAGTGCCGACGGCGCGACGCCCAGCCAGCGATGAAAGCTGCGCCGCATGTTTTCGGTATCGCCGAAACCGCACTCGTTCGCCACGCGCTGCAGCGACGCCGCCCCGCTTTCGAGCGCCGCGCGAGCGGCTTCCACGCGCAGTTTCTCGACGGCCTTGGCCGGTGTGAGGCCGGTTTCCGTCTGGAACGCCCGCGCGAACTGACGCGGGCTCATGCACGCCTGCTCGGCCAGGTCGCTCACGCGCAGGCGCGCGCCGAGATTGCGGCGAATGTGGTCGAGCAACGGCTTGAAGCGCCCTTGCGCGCTGTCGAGTTCGATCAGCGCCGAGAACTGCGACTGTCCGCCGGGGCGCCGGTAGTACACGACCAGACGTTTCGCGACGGCGCGCGCGAGCCGCTCGCCGCGATCCTCGCCAATCAACGCGAGCGTCAGGTCGATGCCGGCCGTGATGCCGGCGCTCGTCCAGAACGGCCCGTCGTTCACATAGATGCGATCGAGCGCGAGCCGCACCTGCGGAAACGCCCGCGCAAACCGCTCGCCGCAGCCCCAGTGCGTGGTCGCCAGCCGGCCGTCCAGCACACCGGCGGCGGCCAGCAGCAGGCTGCCCGAGCAGACACTCGCCACGCGGATGCCGCGCGCCGCGCAGCGCCGGACGAACGCGCACGTCGCCGCGTCGGCCATCGCGGCATCGACGCCGTCGCCGCCCGCGACCAGCAACGTGTCGAGATCCGCCGCATCCGGCAACGGTTCGGCGTGCCAGCTCACGCCCGACGAACTGCGCACCAACCCCGGCTGCGCCGCGACGATGCGAACCGCGTAATACGGCGTGCGCGCGTAGTCGGCCATCTCGAACGCGGAAACGGGCCCGGCGGCATCCAGCACCTGGAAACCGGGATACACGAGCATGGCGACGCGATGGGTCATGGCAGAAAGTGCGGGAGAAATGACATTGCGACGGACAGCGCGCGGCGCGATGCTACACGCCGCTCATACCTGGGGAGATCGTGATGGCCACCACGCCGTTCATCGTCGTATTCGCATTGTTCGATCATGTCACGCAGCTCGATTTCACCGGGCCGGACGAAGTGTTCTGGCGTCTGCCGGGCGCGCGGATCCGGCGGGCCTCGGTGCGCGGCGGATCGATTCGCGCGGACAGCGGCCTGACCGTTGCCGAGGTCGAGCGGCTCGCCGACATCGCGCATGCCGATCTCGTCTGCGTGCCGGGCGGGCTCGGCGTGATCGATGCGATCGCCGACGCTGCATTCGTCCGCGAGGTGCGCCGGCTCGCGCTCGGCGCCCGCTATGTTACCTCCGTGTGCAGCGGGTCGCTGGTGCTCGGCGCGGCCGGGTTGCTGCAAGGCCGGCGGGCCGCCTGCCACTGGGCGTGGCGCGACCTGCTGCCGCCGTTCGGTGCGATCGTCGACGAAGGCCGCGTCGTGCGCGACGGCCCGGTCGTCACGGGCGGCGGCGTCACCGCCGGCATCGACATGGCGCTCTCGGTGATGGCCGACCTGGCCGGCCCGGCCTACGCGCAAGCGGTGCAGCTCGGCATCGAATATGCGCCCGAGCCGCCGTTCGACTGCGGACGTCCCGAGCGGGCCGCGCCGGACATTCTCGCGTCGGTGTCCGCGCTGTTCGAGCGCGTGCGGCCCGATCGTCATGCGGTCGTGGCGCGTGCGGCGCAGCGCCTCGCGCAGCCCGACGCGAACCGACAACCGGCATGACGCGCACGCGGGCCCTGCCGGATCGTCGCGACGTCGTTACTTGTCTGCCGCAAACGCGCTCGACATCTGCCGCGCCCGCTTCACGTCGTCGCCGTGCAGGTAGATCGACGTCGTCGAGATCGACGCATGCCGCAGGTTGTCGCGCACGGTCGTCAGCTCCGCGCCGCGCGCCAACGCATGCGTCGCATGCGTATGACGCATCCAGTGCGGGCTCGCCTGCCGCAGCTTCTGCGCGAGCGCGGGGTTGTCGGCCTCGACCTGATCGGCCGTCTGCGTGAAGAAACGCTGCATCACCTTCCACAGCCTCACGCTCGTGATCGCGGCCGCGCCGTCTTCCGCGAGGCTCGCGATCAGCGGCGTATCGGGCCGCCAGCGCACCGGCGTGACCGGCAGCCGGCGTGCGACCAGGTAACGGTCGAGCGCCGTGCGCGCGAGCGGCGGCAGCGCGACGCGCGCGGCCTTGCCGCCCTTGCCGACCACCTTCAGCCACGCGTCGCCGTGCGCATCCGTCTCGATGCCGCCGAGCGTCGCGCCGACCAGCTCGCTCGCGCGCAGCCCGGTCGCATAACCGAAATCGAGGATGAAGCGCAGCCGTTGCGCGGCGGCCGGCGTCCAGCCCGACTGCGGCGCACCGGCCGCCGTGCCGGTGCGGAACTCGAGCCCGTCGGCGATCGTGCGCACGAGCAGCCATTCGCCTTCGGTGAACGCGTGCGACGTGTCGAGTGCGTTCGCGCCGCGCGTGTCGCGCACCTTGACGCCCGCGAACGGATTTGCCAGCAGGTAGCGCTGTTCGATCAGCCAGCGAAACAGCGCGCCGAGCACCGACAGCGTGTACGCCGCCGAACGCGCGGACAGCGCGCCCGAGAACGGCCGCCAGTCGGGCGCGCCGCGCGGCCGCACGGGCCCGACCCAGCGTTCGTGCGGGCTCGGGCGCCGCACGAATGCGCGATACGCGACCGCGTCCTCGGTCGTCAGCGACGACAGCGCGCGGCCGCGCTCGACGATCGCCCACAGGATCAACCGCTCCGCCTCCTTCCGGTACGCACGCCGCGTCGCGGCCGATTCGTGCAGCGACAGCCATGCGTGCACGGCCGCGTAATCGTTGTCCGCATCAAGCGTGCTGGTCGCGCGCGGCGCACGGAACGTGCCGGCCGAGCCGTCGACCTCGTGCGGCAGCTTCAACTGCTCCCACGGCACGATGCTGCCGCGCGGCGTCGCCGCGATCAGCGCGCGCGCCCGTTCGGTCAGGTCCGGATGCGCGGCGAAAAACGCCTCGATGTGCCGCGCACCGGCCACGCCGAGGCCTGCGATCGCACGCCACCACTGGCGCCGGCGCGGAATCCGCACCGTGAGATCGGCGAGCGTCGCGATCCCGTGCGCCCGCAGCGCGGCGACCGCACGCGCGGGCAGCCACAGGCCGACGTCGTCGCTGATCTGCGGGACCGGCGCGCGCGCATGACGCAGCAGGCCGATCGCTTCGGCGGCCGCCTTCGCCTCCCGAATACGCTCACCGTCGGGATGACCGAGACGCTCCGCGAGATCGGGCCGGCCGGCCTGCCGTGCGACGCGCACGAGGCGGCGGCGAATCCCGCCGATCACGCCGCGCGCCGAGCGCCCTTCGCCGAGACGATCGGGCAGGTAGCGTTCGACGGCCTGGCGCCCGGTCATGCCCGCGTACCATGCGCGCAGCGCGGCCAGTTCGTCGGCGTCGGGATAACCTGCGGGCGCAGGCGCGGAATCGGAGGAAGGCGGTGAGGCGAGGCGCGGTTTCATGGGCGCCAGTTTGACAGAAGCGCGCGCGGCCGGATACGTCGCGCACGGCGTTCCGGGGGTGGCGGGCGCCGAGGCGCGCCGGAAAGATCGCAGCGGTGACGCGTAGCGCGAAAGGATGCGAGGATCGATCGAATTGCGGTCGTTTCACCCGTTTCATCGCTGTGGAATCGATTATCATGCGGGTCGACATGTCACGACCCGACACGAGTCGCGACATCGTCGATCCACGTGCGACACCGAAACCAAACGGGAAACGAGCGCCCGGTACACGCCTGTTATGCTGCGCACTGCATTCGCACGCCATTCGTCCGCCGCTTCCTTGCATGACGCTGCGGCGCGCGGGTTCCGCACGGAATTGCGCCGAGCGACCCTACGATCCGCCGCAGGCCGCCGACGGTTGCGCAACAGCGTCAACGCATGTCGATTTCCGGCCGTCGAACAACACGATCCATACCGACAAGCACGCCAATTCCATGACATTCCGACTTCTCGCCGCGCTCGCTGCCGCGGCCTTGAGCTGCGCCGTGCTGCCCGCTGCCCATGCGCGCACCTATGTCCCGCCGACAGCGTCGTTCGGCAACGGGCCTTATGTGCATCGGTTCGTGCTGCGCGACCCCGTCACGCACCGGCCGCTGCCGAATGCGCGATACCGGTTGCTGCTGCCCGGACACGCAATCGCGGGGCTGCCGCCCCATCAAGCAGGCGGCGACAGCGTCGTGTTCGGCACGACCGATGCCGCCGGACGCACCGTGCGGATCCGCCTGCCCGCGCGGTACCCCGAGAGCCAATGGGCGCTTCAGCCTGTCGTGGGCGAAGGCGACAGCGGCGGGACGTTTCAGGTGATCGACGAAGATACGGGGCGGCCCTACGGCCATTACCCGTACGTACTCGACGTGACGGGGGAATACCTCGTCTGCGGGCGCATCGATGCCAACGGCTACACCGTCTTCGTGCAGTCGAACGTGGACCGCAAGCTCAGGTTGCGTCGCACAGTATTGCGCGCGCCGGCGGACACTGACTGGTGTGCGGGGCCCGGCACGGACATCGCCAACCATGCCGGCGATCCGGGCACGCCCGATCTCTACACGCAGTATCTCGGCAGCCTGGTCGCCGACGGCCGGCACCTCGGCCGGGCACTCCGGGAACAGATCGCGGCCAAGATGATCGCGCTGGCGATTGCCGAGCGGGACGAAGGCCGCATCGACACCGCGCTCGACGCAGGCAATTTCTCGGGCGACCTGTTGAACGGCATCGGCTACGACCTCGTCAACGCCGGCCTGAAGATCGATCGTGCGATGGCGATGATCGATGCGCGCCTCGCGCAGTCACCCGATGACCCGTATGCGCTCGACAGCAAGGGCTGGGCGCTCCATCGCCTCGGTCGCGACGACGAAGCGCTGACGTGGTTCGACCGGTCGATCGCGATCCTCGCGAAGGAAGGCAACGCGGACAAGGACGTGCGCGAAGCCCATGCGACCGGGCTGACGTACAAGGGCGAAGTACTGTGGAAGCTGGGCCGCGCGGATGACGCGCGCGATGCGTTCGCGCAGGCGCGGAAGATTCAGCCGGACAACGCGGACCTGGAAGAAACACTGAAGCGGCTGAACGTGGGGGCGAGCCCGGACGGCGCGGCGTCGCCCGGTACGAGCAGTACGAGCAGTACGAGCAGTACGAGCGGTACAAGCGGTACAAGCGGTACAAGCGGTACGTAACCGCACGCACGCGCCGCGCGCCGTGATTTCAGGGAGCGACGCCGCGTAACGCGTCGTCACTCCTCGCCTTTCGCGCCCGGATTGAGCATCACGACGAAGCCGGCCACGCCGACGACCAGCGCGATCGCACCGCCGCGCAGCGCCATCGCGTTGTCGAACAATAGCCCCGTCACGACGGCCATCATCCCCACGAGCGAGACGAACACGGCGATCGCCGCGACGACGATCCGGGATTGGCGGCGTATCATTGCGCCCCCTCCGGGTTACGCGGCCGCAGCCGCTACGTCGGCATCGTCGCCGCGAATCAGCAGCACCGGGCACTTCGAGCCGCGCACGAAGCGCTCGGCGACGCTGCCGAGCAGCACGCGCCGGATGCCGCGCCGCCCGTGCGTGCCGACCACCGCGAGATCGATCCCGCCTTCCTTCACATAGCGCTGCAGGCGTTCCGAGATGTCCTCGCCGATGCTCTCCGTCTCGACGAGCTCGGCCTCGCCTTTCGCACCGGCGAGCGCGATGACCTGTTCGGCTTCGCGCAGCACCTTGCGCCCGTCGTCGCGCATTTCCTCGACGAGCGCGTGCGGATCGAAACGGCCCGCGTAAGTGAACAGCACCGACTTGTCGACCACATACACGGCACTGACGTGCGCGTCGCCTGCCAGCGCGACCTTTACGGCCTCGGCAAGCGCGAGTTTCGACGAAGCGCTGCCGTCGACGGCCACCATGATCTTCTTGTACATGCAAACCTCGCTGGGGTGAATTGCCGCGCGGCTGGGTGCGCGCGGCCTGTCACCATCATCGGCGGACGGCGGGTTCGAATGTTGACGGCGATCAAGCGAGCGCCCATGCCGGCTGCGACCGGCCGACGCAGGCCACGGCACGCGCGCCGGAGCCCGCACCCTTGTGCGTCTTCGCGTATGCGGCGCGCGATACGCGTGCCTGTCGAACCCGCCGGCGCGCGACGGAATCCGCCGGGCCCGTGGCGGCCGCGCGCCGCCCGCGCGCACCGGAATCGAGCGGTCACCATGCCGAAGGCGCTATCATCGGATGTGCGACTTTCGTCCGGCCCTTATTTGCCGGCCCACTTTCAACTCGCTCAACCGACATGACAACGACTACCGAACGCGTGGACGGCGCCGCCCAGCATCTCGTCGCCGCCCGCCATGCCGGCTCACCCGGCCCGCTGCTGCCCGATGCACTGCGCCCCGACGACATCGACACCGCGCTCGCGATCCAGCAGCGCGTGGCCGATCTGCTCGGCGAATCCGTCGGCGGATGGAAATGCGCGCTGCCGCCGCCCGACCGCGTGATCCTCGCACCGATCTTCGCGTCGACGATCCGCGAGGCCGATGCGCCGTACCGCGTCGTCGGCGGCCCGATCGTGCGGATCGAACCGGAAATCGCGTTCGTGCTCGATCGCGACCTGCCCGCGCGCGAACAGCCGTACGACGAACAGGACGTGCGCGACGCGATCCGCGAAGTGCGCATCGTGCTCGAGGTGCTCGGCTGCCGCTATGCGGAGCCCGCGCGCGCGTCGAAGTTCGAGCTGCTGGCCGACGGGCAATTCAACCAGGGGCTGTGCGTCGGCCCGGACGTGCCCGACGGGCTGAACGTGCCGCTCGAGACGCTGGCGCTGTCGTTCGAAGGCGCGCTGAACCGCACGATCGACGGCCGCCATCCGGACGGTGATCCGCTGAAGCCGCTGGTGTGGCTCGTCAACTTCCTCGCATCGCGCGGCGACCCGGTGCGCGCCGGGCAGATCGTGACGACCGGATCGTACGCGGGCGCGATCGACGTGCCGCTCGGCGATGCGCTGACGGTTCGCTTCGGCGAGCTCGGCAGTTTGTCGGTGACGTTGACGGCCTGATGCACGCGCCGCGCGGGCCCGGCTGACCGGCCGGCCCCGGTCGCCAATCGCCGCCGTCCGGCCGTTCAACCATCCCTGGACGACGTGACGTCCATGACAAACCGCAGCAACTCGCACGGAGTGACTCCGATGGGTGAAACGACGGGCCCGATCAAAGACACCGCTCGCTACCGGACGGCGAACCTGCACGATGTCGACGCGCTTGTTCAACTGATCAATTCAGCATACCGCCCAACAGCGGCTGCAGCCGGATGGACGCACGAAGCGGCGCTCGTCGACGGTCCGCGAATTGTGTCGTCACAGCTCGTCGATACGCTGCACGCCCCGAATTCCGTACTGCTGGTCGCCGACGTGGACGAGCAGATTGCCGGCTGCGTCGAAGTCAGGAAAGACGGAAACGTCGCCTATATCGGCACGCTCGCAGTTTCGCCGTCGGTACAGGATCGCGGGCTCGGCAAGGCGTTGCTGAACGAAGCCGAACAATTCGCCTGCCGGCGCTGGCAGATCGGAAAGGCCGTCATGGTCGTCTTGTCGGCACGCAGCGAACTGATCGACTTCTACTTGCGCCGCGGCTATACGCGAACCGGGGAACGGACGCGCTACCCGTTCGACGCGGGTGTGGGCACCGCGCGACCACACCCTGACCATCGAGACGCTGACGAAAGACATCGCGCGGAACTGACTCCGCGAGCGCTCGCGCTCTGCGCCGGCGCGACTGCCCTGCCATCCGCTCTTTCGGCCACACCGTGATAACGTTGCACATCCCCGCGCGCACCGCGCCCTACCCGTTGGCATGCGCACCGCTTTCACGCCGATATCGAACATGTCGCTGACACCGCTTCCCGCCCTGCTCGACGAAACCCTGCGCACCGTCGTGCGCCGCTACCGGCTGCCGCCGCTCGACAGCGCGTCGTCGCCGGCCGACGCCGCGAACCCGGCCGCTACGCTTGCGATCGTGATCGAGGAAGCGCGCAGGATGCGAAGCGACGGGCACACACCCGACGCGGCGCTGCGGCAGCGCTTCATCGACGCCCTCGCGCGGATGATCCGCGATGCGATGGATACGCATTCCGGCGATCCCGCGTTTCAGGCCGCGGTGCTGCGGCACGATGCGCCGAGCGTGCGCGAATACGCGTCGTTGTCGGCACACGCGGAGCAGGACCGTCGCGCGCTGCACTCGGCCGTCAACGCGATCGCGCACCCGGCCAAGCTCGAGCGCAGCGCCCGGCCGTGGCAACGCGACGGGCTCGCGCGGCTGCATGCGGCCGCCACCGGCGCGTCGTGGGCCGATCTGCACGACACGCTGCGGCACCTGCTCGCACTGCCCGACATGAAGACCGACCCGGCCTTCGAACAGGACATCGTCAAGCTGAAAGACAGCCCCGCGCTCGAACGCCTGCTGCGCGTCGACGCCCTGGCATCGGACGAGCACGTGCGCCGCTACCGTGCGCTGTGGGTCCGCCAGGGCCCGCTCGAAGGCAGCTCGGTCGCCGTTGCACAGGGCGTCGCATCGCAGCAGCGCGGCGCAGCCGTCGAAGCGCTGGCCGCGCAGGCGCTCGACGCGCTGGCCCGCAGGCTCGACGCCGTCGACGCACGCCGCACGTACCGGGTGGTGACATCGATGCGCGTGCCGTCGTCGATACCGGGCCGGCACGATCGCGCGAAAACCGAATGGGACGCGATCCTGCTCGAACGCCCTCGCGGCGACGACCCGGCGCCCGCGTGGAACGTGCGCTTCCTCGTCGAAGCGAAAGCGTCCGCGGATGCCGCGACGACCGATCTGCCGCGGCTGCTGTGCGGCCTGACCCTGCTCGCGCAGGCCGACCCGGACACGATCTATTCGTTCGAGACGCACCAGGGCACGGTGCGCGTGCACGGCGCGTCGCTGCGGGCGCTGACGACCGACGACGCCGCGCTGCAACGGGAAGTGCTCTATTGCTGCGATGCGTCCGCGGACGCGACGCCGCGCCTGCTGGGCGCCGCGAGCCGGATGCAGTTGCTGTCGGCGCAAGCCAGCCTCGAGTACGCGAGCGCGCTCGCGCAACAGCCGCATACCACCCCTGACGGCCTCACCGTCGTCTGGCACGCGCTGCTGACGATGCCGCAATGGCATGCGGTGCTGCACCAGTACCCGTCGTTGCGGCAGGTGCGCGAGCTGATGGTGGCGATCGACGACTTGCGGGCCGCGATCGACGAGGTCGATGAAGGCGGCGCGGCCAGCAGCGTGTACGCGTGACGCACGAAACGAGCCGCCGCGCGGCGTCCGGAACGCGCGGCCCGCTCAGTTGGTGAGCACACCGAACGGCAGCGTCCATCCTGCCAGCCGCCCGCCATCCCCCCATCGATCGCCGGCCGCATCGCACGGCAGCAGAATCGGCGCGGCCGCGCATTCGAGCGTTTCCTTCGGCGTATGGCCGAACTCCGCCTTGAACAGCCGGTGGAAATACTTCTCGTCGGGAAAACCGTGCGCCCACGCGATTTCCGCGATGCGCTGATGCCGGCGCTGCGGGTCGCCGAGCACGTGGTACGCGTGACGTAGCCGCCGCCGCGTGATCTGCCGCATCACGCCGCCGTCTTCCTTGAACAGCTGGTAGAGCCGCGCTCTCGACACGCCGATGTCGCGGCAGATCCGGTCAGGATCGAGGTCGGGCTCGAGCAGATGCACGTCGATGTAGCGGCGGACCCGCTCGGCCAGCGCCCCGTCGATCGGGCCGCGTGCGTCGTGCAGCGCCTGCGCGGTCGGGGCGACGGCCGCGGCGAGCAGCAGCAGCATCGACTGGACGATGCTCGGGATCTCGTGCGTGCGCAGATTCGGCAGATTGCGGAACAGCGACAGCATGTGGTCGCCGAGCAGCCGCCCGACGCCGCTCGTCAGCGTCTGCCCGTGCGCCTGCGCCGCATGGCTCGGCAGCAGGTACCTGGGCACGACCAGGCTGATCACGTCGCCGGCCTCGACCCTGCAGTCGTTGATCTGCGCGACGTCGTACACGAACACGTCGCCGGCGCCTTTGATCAGTTCGGGCCCGCCGGTGTGGCTGGCCATCCGGCCACCGAGCAGCAGGGTGAAGCGGATCGAATCCTGTCCGTCGAGGCGGATCCGCCGCGTGGTCCGATGCACCCGGTAGGCCGGCGCGCGCGATCGCCAGTGGCGGCCCGACAGGATCAGCGGGCCGAGTGCCGCGCCGCTCGCTTCCGCGTCGAACGCGCCGTGGCCGCCGTCGTCTTCCAGGCGGCAGTCGCACAGCATGTCCTTGACCCAGACGTGGAACCTGTCCCGCTCGGGGTAGTCGATGGTGCGAAACTTGAAAACGGGGACGAATGCCGCTTGATCCATGACAGTGTTTTTATCGAGCCGACACGAGAGGATAGATCGGTTCGCAGATTATCGGACCAAACTGCGCCGGCGCAAGGCCGGCGCGGCACATCGTCCACCCATGCGGTCGACGGGCGCCTCGCGACCGGCGCCGTCGTTGCCGCGGCCATCAGCGTTGCGGATGGCATTCCCAGTTGTTGTACGTCGGCCGATCGATCGGCGTGAGCCCCGGAATCATGAACACCGTACAGCCGAAACGCCGCCCCTTGCCGGTCGTCGCGTCGTAACTCACCTTCTGGCCACCGAGCCCGTCCTTCTTCCCGTACTGCACGTTGGCGATCGTGATCTCGTCCGACGACGCGAGCCCGAGCGTCTTCGCGGTCGATGTCTGCACGTCGACCATGTTCATCTGCGTCGAACCGCACGCGGACAACACGAGGCCGGCCGCCGCCGCGCCCAGCGCCGTCCGCAAGGTGACGGCGCATTGCAGGATCTGCTTCATGGTTTCTCCTTCGAATTCCCGGTGGGGCACGATTACGAGCCCGGCGTAAAAAAGCTGGACTGGATCTGGCTGCCGACGTTCGCGACGAACGATTGCCAGACGAGCGCCATCGCCCCCGCGGCATTGACGGCCAGCGCCGGCCACGACCCGTCCTGCGGATCCAGCGTCGACGTGCTCCACGCCCCGTTCCGATAGCCGGCCACGAGGAGGAGCGACGCGTTCGGTGTGCCCGTGTCCTGCCAGGCGACGGTCACGTTACCGGCCGCGTCGATCACCAGCGGCGGGTACTGGAGCGCCGCCCCGTTCAGGTGTTCCGTCAACCGCTGCAGCGCCCCCCAGTTTCCGCCGGCATCGGACACGCTAGCCTGCAGGACCGCGCCCCCTTCCGCCCACATCGCCGCGGCCACGCCGTTTTCGTTGACGGCCAGCATCGGCGTCGCGATGAAACCCGTCGGCTCCGCGATCGCCGGCGCCACCGGCTGCGAGGGCTGCCATCCGGTTCCGGCGACGTAGCGCTGCGACATCGTGGCGGTGTAGATCTTCCCGCCCGTCACGTCGAGTTGCCCCCAGAGCAGCGTGATGTTGCCCTTCGCGTCCATGCCGGCGACCGGCGAGATGATCGTCGTGAACAGGCTCGTATTCGATACGGCCTGGTTGACGTTGGTCCAGCCGTTGGTCGCGTCGTAGGTGGCCGTCCACAACGCCGACTTCGTATGGTTGGTCTGCCGCCACGCGAGCACCGCGCGGCCGGACGACAGGACCGACAGCATCGGCCTCACGTTGTCCGTATCGCCGGTCACCGCGCCCGGCCCGGTCTGCACCGGCATCTGGACCAGCGCCGTCGGCGACCACTGTCCGGCCTGCGTATAGCGCGTCCACGCGATGCGCGTGTCGAGCAGGCTGATCGACTGTGTCCATGCGACGAGCGCGTTGCCCTGGCTGTCCATGCCGGCCGAATAGGACGAACCGGCCATGTCCGGCACCAGTGCGACCGGGGTGCCCCAACCGCCATTCGGGGTGTACGGGCGTGCCCACAGGGCATACGTGTTGGGGCCCGGCGTCCACTCGGTCCAGAATGCGACCGCCTGCCCGCTCGCGTTGCCGACCAGTTGCGGCTGCACCCCGGTCAGCGAATTCATCGCATGCGAACCGTCGCTCGTGTCGAGCCGCGTCGCGCTTCCCCAACCCGAGCCCGGCACATAGCGTGCGCCCCACATCTCGTTGCCGGTCGTGCCGGCCGTGCCGTTGGTCATCCAGGTGGCGAGCGCGTTGCCGCTCGCGTCGATGGTCACGCTCGGCTCGCCTTCCGGCCCCTTGCCGTCCACCGCGGCGGCCTTCGACCAGCCGGCCTGCGGCTGCGTGGTGCCGCCGCCCGTCGGCCCGCCGTTCGAGCCGCCGTTCGAACCGCCGCCGGGCGAGGTCGAACCGGAAGGTGAACCGGGATTGTTCGGCGACGACAACGATGCGCCGCCGTTCGTGGCAACGTCGTCACCGCCGCATGCGGACAGCGCGAGCGCGGCTGCCATGACCATCCATGCAATGGGTTTCATCGGAATCCTCTTTTTCTCTTTACGGCGTACTCTCGTCTGCCGTTCGCCGATACGCCTTATCGCACCGATCGGCCTCTTGATAAGCAATGCTATTTAAGAGGCATGAAAACCGGCATCCGTTCGCCCTCCGTCATGATCGGCTCCATCGTGCGGATCGATGCGAACAGCGCCCTCGGCAGACCGCCCCCGTCCGGCAGCGAGGACGCCGACCGACGTCTGTCGTCGAAGGTCCGTCGCTGCCGGCTGCATCTTAATTCAGGCGGTCCGGATTCAAGGTGGCGATGCGTCCACACTGAGTGGACTTCCATTTCGCCGGCCCGCCTGCGCGCGCTCGCGGCCGGGGCCGCGGGTGCGGTACGATACGCGCCGGGGCAAAACGCCTCACCTGAGAGACCCGGCCGCTGCGGCCCCACACCCGGCACAAGAAAAAAATGCCCAGAAACCCATTTCTGTACCGACACCTGTTCGCCGCGCTGGCGGCCGGCCTGTTCTGGATTCCGGCTGCCCATGCCAGCGGCGACGATGGCTGCTACGCGCCCACCACGCTCCGGCAGACCGCCTACTCGTGCGCCAACGTGCCGATGCTGAGCCCCGCGAACGACACGCGCATCAACGCGATGCTGATGATGGTCGACAGCGCCAAGGTTGCGCAGGCGTTTCCGGACCCGAAGACGATCCCCGCGAAAGACCGGATCAACCAGATCATCGTGCCGTTTCCGATGGACTTCTCCGGGTGGATCTACATCGGGCAGAAGGAGCCTGACGCGACCGCCAAGGCCGACAACGCGGCGGATAGCGACGCGTCGTCGAACCGCTACGCCGACGGCGAAGGCAGCATCTGCCGCAGCATGAACTCGGGCGCCGACGCGTTCAACGACGCACTGGGCGGTGCCGGCGGCCTCCCCGCCGACGAAGCCGCACGCCTGCGCGCGGCCCGCGCCGACATCGCGCAGAAGACCTGCAACGCCGGCGGCGCGAGCGCCGCGTGGACGAAACCGCCGGTCAAGTCGCCGCTCGGCCAGCAGTTCGCCGCGTACCTCGACGGCACGAACGCGTTCTACCGCGCCGATTTCCTCACCGCGACCCGGGCCTTCGCGAACGCGTCGCACAGCGCGAACCCGTGGCTGAAGGAAACCGGGCTCTACATGGCCGGGCGCGCGCAGCTGAACGCCGCGCAGGCCAACGTGTTCGACAACGACAACCCGACGCCGTCGCTCGGCCGCGTGACGAAGGTGTCGCTCGACGCCGCGAATACGGTGTTTCGCACCTACCTGAAGATCTATCCGCAGGGACGCTACGCGACCTCCGCGAACGGGCTGTTGCGGCGGGTCGCGTGGCTCGGCGGCAACGTCACGCAGCAGGCCGACCTGTACGGCCACGCGCTCGCGCGCTGGTCGCCGGCGACGTCGAACGTGCCGCTGATCCAGCTGGCGAACGAACTCGACAGCAAGCTGCTGTTCGGCTCGGAATTCGACGCGCGCCAGATCCAGTCGCCGACCGTGCTCGCGACCGTCGACCTGCTGCGCATGCGCACGTCGGACAACAGCGATTCGAGCCGCAGCAAGCCGCTGACCCTGGACGAACTGCAGGCGCAGAAGCCGCGCTTCGCGAACGCGCCCGCGCTCTACGACTACCTGCTCGCGACCTGGTATGTCCAGATCGGCCACAAGCCGGACGCCGCGCTCGCGTTGCTGCCGCAGGCGCCCGCCGAGCCGCTCGACTACTTCGGCCTGAGCCAGCAGGCGCTGCGCGGGTTCGCGCTGGAGGATAGCGGCCAGGCCGACAAGGCGCGCCAGCTGTGGCGCGACCTGATCCCGCTCGCGAAATTCCGCTTCCAGCGCGAGGCGCTGGAACTCGCGCTCGCGATCAACCTGGAACAGGCCGGGCTCGTCAACGACGCGTTCGCCGACGATTCGCCCGTGCAGAACGCCGCGATCCGCGCCGTGCTGCTGCGGCGCGCCGCCAATGCGGACCTGCTGCGCGCGCAGGCACAAAACCCCGCGGCCGGCAGCGCGCTGCGCGACACCGCGCTGTACACGCTGTTGTACAAGGAGCTCACGCGTTCGCACTACGCCGAGTTCATCGCCGACGCCGCGCTGGTGTCCGGCACGCCTGCCGATCCGTTGAAGCCGTTCGTCGCGCCCGGCGCGAAAAACGAAGACGGCTACACGTGCCCGTCCGCGCGCGACATCGCGGCGACGCTCCAGCAGAATCCGGCCGACGCGAAAGGGTTGAACTGCCTCGCCGATTTCGTGCGCGTCAACCCGCTCACGGCCAACCTCGAAGGCGATGCGGTGCCTCCGTGGATGCGCAATGCGTCGTCGGCGACCGCCGCGCGCGTGCCGCCGACGCTCGGCGCGGCGCCGTCGCAGTTCGCGGGCAAGCCGTACGAGCGGATGTCGAGCTACGTGACGGTGATGGCCGATACACAGGCGAACCCGAACGACCGCGCGTATGCGTACTACCGCGCGATCAGGTGCTATGCGCCGGCAGGCTCCAACGAATGCGGCGGCAAGGACGTGCCGAAGAACGTGCGCAAGCGCTGGTTCGATACGCTGAAGGCCAGCTACGCGGGCAGCCTGTGGGCGCAGAAACTCCGCTACTACTGGTAAGCGCCGCGTGAAGCGTGTCGCGAATGTCGCGTATGTCACGTGTATGGCGCTGCTGCTGGCCGGACGCGTCGCGCTGGCCGGCACCGTCGATGCCGCGCAGTACGACACGTTCTGGCTGTGGGCGGGCGTGAAGCCGCAGGCGGTCGTGCGCGGCGCCCGCGCCGTCTACGTGCTGCAAGGGCAGATCGAGGCTTCCCCGCGCGACGAGTCGCAAGTACGCGTGATCGCGCAGGGCGTCGCGCTGCCACCCGCGCCGCATGCGCGCGTATGGCTCGTCTATCGCGCGCATACGCTGCGCTGGACGCCGCGCGTCACGCAGATCATGCTCGCGCAACTCGAACGCTGGCGCGCGTCGGGTCGCACGATCACCGGTATCCAGATCGACTTCGATGCACGCACGCGCCACCTGCAGGACTACCTCGAATTCCTGCGGACGCTGCGCGAGACGCTGCCCGCCGATTGCCGGCTGAGCATCACGGGGCTGCTCGACTGGAGCAGCCGCATCGATACCGACCAGGTCAACCAGCTCAGGGGGATCGTCGACGAAGTCGTCGTGCAGACCTACCAGGGCCGCCGCACGATCCCCGACTATGCGGACTACCTGCCGCGCGTCGCGCGGCTGCAATTGCCGTTTCGCATCGGCATCATCCAGGGCGGCGAATGGGACGCGCCGCCCTACCTCGCGGCAAACCCCTGGTTCCGCGGTTATGTCGTGTTCCTGCGCAACGGGTAGCGGAAAACACGCGACGACGTCGATCGTTGTTCCCGTGCCCCGGATTCACTCCCGGCGCGGCGAACCCGCATCCACGTACACCCACGCGCTGACGCCCGATTCCAGCACCACGCGATCGCGGCGATACGCGTCGATACGCGTCGACTTCGTAGTCGTCCGCGTGCTGCAGTTCCTCGCGCGTGATCGCGAACACGGTGCCCGTGACGCGGTCGCCCGGTCGGCCGGTATAAGCCACCACCGGATGATGCGTCTTCCCGCTCGTCGCGACCACCTCCGGATCGTCGATCTTCAGCATCGTCATCGCGTAACCGGGCATCGCATCCTCGCGACCGTCGAGCCTGCGGCCGAAGGTGGCGAGCTGCACCGGTTCGAGTTGCAGCGTGCCATAGGAAAAGAGGTGCTCGGAGAAAGTCGGGGCGGTGCTGGACATGATTGAACTCGACAAAAAACAGGACAAACGAAACGTCACGCAGATCGTCCGCTGGCTTACGCACCACCCGCGATCGCGCCGCCGAGCCCGGCAAGCGCAATCACGAGCAGCGCACCCGCCGACGAGGCCGTGATCCATCGTTGCTTGCGGTGAATCAGCGGATGGTTGATCGCGGCCATGTAGCCGGTCATGATCGTGAAATCGACCGCGATCCACAGCACGGCCAGGATGGCCAGGCTCACGCGGGAATCCGGCGTGATGCCGACGAACTGCGGAAAGAACGCGACGAAGAACAGCAGGTCTTTCGGGTTCGCGATGCCGACGAGAAAACCGCGCACCACACCCGGCAAGCGCCACGCTTGCGACGCCGGTTCGCCTGGCGCGGCACCGTTGGCGTCGCGCGTACGGCCGGCGCGCCATTCGCCGAGCAGCGTCCGGACGGCCAGCACCGCGATGAAGACGCAACCCGCCACGTGCAACCCCGTGAGCAGGCGATCGCTGACGAGCACGACGCCGAACACCATCAGCATCGCCCCCGCGATCATCACGAGGCTCCCGGCATTCGCGCCCACCGCGGTCAGCATGCCCTGGCGGAACCCGCGCCGCGCGACGGTGCCGACCACGAGCATGACGACGGGGCCGGGCGTCGCGATGAGCAGCACGATCGCGGCGAGATAGGCGAACAGCAGCGGGTAATGGAGTGCCATGACAAAAAGTTGTTGGATGGATCGACGCGCTTGCGCACTACGATGGCATCATCGGGATTCAGCGCGGCGGATTGCACGGTTTTTTGCAGTATCGCGTGCCCGGTCCGCTGCTGAAAAACGGAAAATCCTGTCGAATGACATGAGTTTTATTCATATTCAAGCCCCGTGAAGGCCAAACCGCTCCCCCCTGTCTACGCGTTGCGCGCATTCGAAAGCGCCGCGCGCACCGGCTCGTTTACGCTTGCCGCCGAGGAACTGAGCCTCACGCAGAGCGCGGTGAGCAAGCACGTCAGGACGCTCGAGGCCTACTTCGGCCGGAAACTGTTCGTCCGGCGCGGGCCCAGGATGACCGTGACGGCGGAAGCGCAGATCTTCGCGTCGGGCCTGCGGCGCGGCTTCCGGCAGATCGAGGAAGCCTGCATGCTGTTCCAGTCGCAACGCGACGTGCTGCGGCTCAAGGCGCCGTCCACGCTCACGATGCGCTGGCTGCTCGACGCGCTGGCCGCCTTTCGCGACACGCGGCCCGCATTCGAGGTGCAGATCGCGAGCGTGTGGATGGATGTCGACACCGTCGATTTCTTCAGCGAATCCTACGATTGCGCGATCCTGCTCGGCACGGGCAAGTTCGGCGAGGCCACGCAGTGCGTGAAGCTGTTCGACGAATGGCTGATTCCGGTGTGCTCGCGTGCAACCGCGACGGTCGCACGCACGAATCCGGCGGCGTGCGAGCTGATCCACCCGTCGCCTGACCGGCGCGACTGGCGCCGCTGGCTCAAGGGCAGCGGCCACGACCTGGACGTGGACATCACGCGCGGGCAGGTGTTCGACATGCTCGAACAAGGCATCGCGGCGGCCATCGCCGGCCACGGCATCTCGATCGGCGATCTCGCGCTGTGCGCGACGGCAATCGACGAGAAGCAGCTCGTGCTGCCGTTCAAGACGGCCGTCAACACCGGCGACGCGTACTACCTCGTCTGGCCGGACGACTCCGGCAAAGCCGCGCAGGTGCGCGAACTCCTCGCGTTCCTGGAAGGCCGGATGCCGCGCCTGACGTTTCCGGGCATCCGCTTCAACGGGCCGGGCTGAACCCTGCGGCCGCCTGGGCGACGGGGCAACAGGCGCTGACGGGCGCTACCGGCCACGGTTACCGGGTGCCGCCAGCCGTCCAAAAACGACGCAGCCCGCGAAGCGGGCCTGCGTCGAGCGTCACCGTTACGCCTGCACGAAAGCCAGCAGGTCGGCGTTGAGGACGTCCGCGTTGACCGTCAGCATCCCGTGCGAATAGCCCGGATAGGTTTTCAGCGTGCCGTTCTTCAGCAGCTTGATCGACTTCAGCGCAGCATCCGCGATCGGCACGATCTGGTCGTCCTCGCCATGCAACACGAGCGTCGGGACGGAGATCGACTTCAGGTCTTCGGTCTGGTCCGTTTCCGAAAACGCCTTGATGCCTTCGTAATGCGCTTTGGCGCTGCCTTCCATCCCCTGCCGCCACCAGTTCCGGATGACGCCCTGATGCACGGTTGCACCTTCGCGGTTGAACCCGTAGAACGGGCCGCTCGGGACATCGAGGAAGAACTGCGCGCGATTGTCGGCGAGCGCCTTCCGGAAACCGTCGAACACCTCGAGCGGCAAGCCTTCGGGGTTCGAATCGGTTTTCAGCATCAGCGGCGGCACCGCGCTGACCAGCACCGCCTTCGCGACGCGGCCGGCCGGCTCGCCGTGCTTCGCGACGTAGCGCGCCACTTCGCCGCCGCCGGTCGAATGGCCGATATGCACCGCATTGCGCAGGTCGAGCGCTTCGACGACCGCGAACGCATCGGCCGCATAGTGATCCATGTCGTGGCCGTCCGACACCTGCGCCGACCGGCCGTGGCCGCGCCGGTCGTGCGCGATCACGCGATAGCCCTTCTGGACGAAGAAGAGCATCTGCGCATCCCAGTCGTCGCTCGACAGCGGCCAGCCATGGTGGAACATGATGGGCTGCGCGTCCTTCGGGCCCCAGTCCTTGTAGAAAATCTCGACGTGATCCTTCGTTGTGACGTATGGCATCGCGATGCTCCTGTGACGTGGATGAACATGGCACTCTGGCCGGGAGCCATTATCGGACAGTATTGTTAAACGATGACGCCACGATGCAAGCGAGCGTCGGCAATCGGGTCAACGTGGGCGCTGCCACGAAGGGCGAACGATGGGGCTGCGTCAACTGTACAAGGCTGGATTGGGCCAAACAGACGGCGTCAGATCGGCTGAGTCAGTTCGGCCGACCTCCGCCACAGGCAACGTCGGTATCAACGTCTGCAGTTCACCCCAAAACAGCCACCCAACGCTCACAGGCGCGTTTTCCCGAACGCAGAAACAGCAATGAATGGGGCTGCGGCACGCCCTGATGGCGCCGTTGCCCTAGCGTAAGAGCTCGACAATCACGACATCGGTGTCGTCTCGCGCCCTCAACACGAGCCGCGTTTCATTGCGAACGGCAATGCCATCGCGTTGCGCCAGCCTGATCGGCCCTACGTCCAGTCGCCCATGATCCGCAACCAGGTAAGCCGAACCGGGCATCGGCAAAACGTGCTGCATTGCCGTGCCTTCGCGCAGCGTCGCGATACGCAAACGTGCGTCGGCGTGAATGGGCAATGCGCCGGCGCGGACATCCTCCGGATCGCCGCTCGCCAGCGTAACGAATCGGCCCTCGCGACATCCGGGCGAACAGACGCGCGTCGCGCAGCGCGGTGTACCGGCAGGTGTGTGCGGACGGAGCCAGATCTGGAACTGCCGCGCGGGTATGTTTTCCTCGTTGCGTTCGGCGTGATGGATTGCCGTGCCGGCACTCATCACGTGGACGCAGTTGGCAACCAGGCGCGCGCGATTGCCCGCATCGTCTTCGTGCGTGATGGCCCCCGAACGTACCCACGTGACGATCTCGACGTCGCGGTGAGCACGAAGCCCGAGGCCCGCCTGCTGCGCGAATTCGATGTCGTTCCACACATGGAGCGGACCGAGCGGCGCATGGTCGGCGTGCCCGACGTCGCCCGCGCTGAAATGTTGGCGGACATCGACGCCGTCGCGCCGGATTGCGTCAAGCGAAGGAAAAGGCCGATGTTCAATCATGACGGTGCTCGATTCGAGTGCGCCGGGCGTGGATCGCGATCGTCGAAGACCGCGTCCACCACACCCCGGGTGCTCAGCCTGGCTCAGATCTGCTGCTGGCCGCCGTCGACGAACAATTCGATACCGTTCACGAAGCTCGCGTCGTCCGAGGCCAGGAACAGCGCCGCGCCAGCGATCTCTTCCGGCTCACCGAGGCGCCCCATCGGAATCAGGGAAGCCAGGTAATCGGCAAGCCCTTGCCGTTGCGTGGCGTCGTCACCGGCAAGGTCGAGCAGGCCGGGCGTGCGAGTCGCGCCCGGGCTGATCGTGTTCACGCGGACGCGGCGCTCCTTGAGGTCGAGAATCCAGCTGCGTGCAAAGGCACGCACCGCCGCTTTCGAAGCCGAATACACGCTGAACGCCGCAGTGCCTGCGCTACCCGCCGTCGAGCCGGTGAGAATCACCGATGCGCCCTCGGCAAGCAGCGGCAGCGCCTTTTGCACCGTGAACAGCACGCCCTTCACGTTTCGGTCGAAGGTGTCGTCGTAGTGCGCTTCGGTGATGCTGCCGAGCGGCAACATCGAGCCGCCGCCGGCGTTCACGAACAGCACGTCGAGGTGCCCCTGTTCTTCCTTGATTTGCGCATACAGCGCGTCGAGTTCATCCAGCCTGGTGGAATCCGAACGTACGCCGGTCGCCTTGCCGCCGGCTTCGCGAATGCCCTGCACGGCGGCATCGAGTTCCGCCTGGCGGCGGCCCGTGAGATAGACGTGAGCGCCTTCCGCCGCGAAGCGTTGAGCGGTGGCGAGACCGATACCGCTGGTTGCGCCGGTGACGAGTGCGATCTTGTTGTCGAGTTTGCGTGCCATGGTGATTCTCCTTGCGGTTGGTAAGTGGGTCACTGCGTTCGGTGTTGCGTGCTGCGATGTGTGGAGAATATCGACGGCCCGATCTTTTCGAAATAGAATTAATCGCAATCAAACGTTGCATAAATGAAATGATGAGGGGAAATGGCTCAACTACCTGATTTCGAGGGGCTGGCGATGTTCGCGAAGGTGGCCGAGCACGGGTCGTTTGCGGCTGCCGCGCGTGCGACGGGGGTGTCGGTCGCCACAGTCTCGCGCGGTGTCGCCCGCCTGGAGGAGCGGTTGGGCGCACGGCTGTTCAATCGCACGTCGCGCCAGCTCTCGCTCACCGAGTTCGGCCGGACAATCAGCGAGAAAGCCGGCGAGATCTATCGCCAGGCCGAGGAAGCGGAAAGCTCGGCGCGCGAAATGTCGGTGCAGCCGCGCGGGCTGGTGCGTCTGGCCGTGCCGATGTCGTACGGGCTGCGCTGGGTTGCGCCGCTGCTGCCGGGCTTCTTTCGCGCTTATCCGGAGGTGTCGATCGACCTGCATCTGTCGGATGCGTCGGTCGATCTGGTCGCCGATGGGTTCGACGCCGCGCTGCGTATCGCCGCGCTTCCGGATTCATCCCTGGTCGCGCGGCGGTTGTGCGCAGTGACGCAATTCGTGGTGGCGTCGCCGGAATATCTGAGGCGTGAAGGACGGCCCACGCATCCGCGCGAACTGGCGGATCGTCCTTGTCTCTCGTACGCGTACCGCGCGCGTAGCGCTGTATGGCGCTTCACGAACGACCGAGGCGAGGAGGAACCGGTGATGCCGACGGGCCCGCTGCGCGTTACCAATTCCGATGCGCTGTTGCCGACGCTGCTCGATGGCCTGGCGATCGCCGAGCTGCCTGAATTCATCGCGGGCGAATATCTGGCCGATGGCCGCCTCGAGGCGATCCTGACCGACTGGTCGCTGACGAAGGGTGGTCTTTACTTCGTTACGCCGTCGGCGCGCGCGCGGCCCGCGAAAGTCGCGGCGCTGTCGGATTATTTTGCCGAGCACCTTGCCGAGCCAACATGGCGGTGGCCGAAATGATCCATCGGCGCAGTTGATCAGCCGGCGTCCATCGTTGCATCCATGCAATGATGGATTTCAAACGATTCTATTTCGACAATAACGTCCGATCCGTATTCTCCTTTCCACCGGCTGCACGACATTACGTCGCAAGCCACTCGACCAGGCAAAGGAGAATCACGATGAACACGCGAGTCACACCGAACACGCCCGATACCGCGACGGTTGCCTTCCTCGGCGCGCTGAACAGCGCCACCGGCCCGGCAATCCGCTTCCAGGGCCTCATGTGGCCGGTG
>JABLTH010024059.1_pt1 | contig 27162 bp, 21 predicted proteins | sample 7875711 | NCBI WGS metagenome assembly JABLTH01 (sample SAMN14941262, study PRJNA633318) | bioreactor metagenome | isolation source: bioreactor | place: China | collected 2019-03-05 | reverse complement strand
GTCGCGGAGTAATTTGGAAGCCATCGAGGCACACGAATGAGAAAACGAGCGGAAGAGCAGGGCATTAACATGACGCCGATGATTGACGTCGTGTTCCAGCTCATCATTTTCTTCGTTTGCACGACCGATCTGGCCAAGAAAGCGTTTGACGAAAACATCAAATTGGCCATGGCCCCGCACGGGCGCGCGGTTGAAGAAAAGGATCCGCGCGAAGTCACGGTTGAAGTGGATGAGCAGGGACGCATCTCCATCGCGCACAACCGGATGGATGTGAACTATCTTGCGGGCGTGCTTCGGAAAGTCGTCGCCGACTACGGCCAGACGACGCCGGTCGTGATTCGCGCCGATGCGCGCACGAAGCATCAAGACGTGAAGCAGGTCATGGATGCCTGCTCGCGCGCAGGGTTGTGGAAAATCAAGTTCGCGGCGGTGAAAGAGGCCGCTGAGGCCGTAGGTGGCTGATGGCTAGAGAACGCACCAAAAAATCTCTGGATGCGGGTGAGTTGAACATGACCGCCATGATTGACGTGGTGTTCCAACTGCTCATCTTCTTCATTGTCACCAACAAGCCGGTGGACGTGGTCACCAATCTGGATGTCTTCCGTCCTTCGCCGCAGCAGCAGCAGCAGGAGGAAATGAAGCTGCCGAATCTGGTGCGCATCCACGTTTTTCCAGATGGCTTCACCATTAATGACCGGCAAGTCAGCCCTGCGGACATGGATGGTTTGATCGGGAAGCTGGCTTCCTACAGCAAGGACCAGACGATTCTGATCATGTGTTCTTCGCTTTCTAAACACGGAGACTTGGTCAGGGTATTGGACTTGTGCACAAGAAACGGTCTGAAGAACCTGTCCGTTATAAGTACGAACTGATATTGCCATGAGCACTGAACCGCAAGGAACCATCGAGATTCAACCCAACCCGGATGCGCTAAAAAAGTATAAGCGCAAAACCCTGCTTGAGCACTTGGTTGGCCCAACCGGCTCCGTGATTTTTCACGTGTTGGTGGTGTTGCTGGCGATTCGGTTGATGGTGTTCACGCAGCAGGAAAAGGCGCCTGAAATTGAAGTCATGCTGACCACGCCGGAGACGGTGGAGTTGGAAGACTTCAACAAAGAACTTGAAAAGATGGATGACCTCCAGGACATGTCGGATGCGATTACGCCCCCCGACGTGAATATGGACATGGAGGCGCCCTCGGATGTTGAAAACGTCAACCCCAACCCGAATTCGAACCTCTCAGACACGTCGAGCGATCTGTCCGCGTTGAATGTCGCCAATGACGTGTCCGGCCCGCTGGTCATGAAGGGCCTTTATGCCGGCCGTTCCTCGGGCGGGCGTGCCAGCGCGTTGGGTCAATACGGCGGCAAGTGGGGCGAATACACAGAGCGCTCCGTGCTCAAGGCGCTGGAGTGGTTGAAAAATCATCAAAATGCCGACGGCTCATGGGAGCCGAGAGCCGATGCGCCGGCGATGACCGGCCTGGCCTTGATGGCCTTTTTAGCGCACGGCGAAACGACGGCTTCTGAAAAATATGGCGCCACCGTCGAAAAGGCGATTCGATATCTCGTCTCGCAACAGCGCGACGACGGAGCGTTTTGCGCCATCAACCAGCACGGAGTTTATGAGCACTCTATCGCGACGTATGCGATTTGCGAAGCCTATGGCCTGACGCGCATCCCGAGTCTCAAGCCGGTCATGGAGAAGGCGGTTAGCGTCATTATCAAAGGCCAGCAGCCCGGTGGCGGTTGGGATTACTTCTACAAGAAAGAAGCGCGACAGGACTTGTCGGTGATCGGCTGGCAGCTTCAAGCCCTCAAGTCCGCCAACATGGCCGGCAGCGAAACGCCTGGTTTGCACGAAGCGATCGAGAAGGGAATTGTGAGCGTCAAAACTTTTCAAAACCCCGAGAATGGCGCGTTCGGATATACGGACAACCGCGTCGGTTTGAACCGCCCCGGTCTAACGGGCATCGCCGTTCTTTGCATGGAATTGACCGGGCATGGAGCCGACAAAGAGGCCGACCGCGGCCAACAAGCGCTCAAAGTTGCCGGCGTGGATTGGGCGAAGCCCGACACCATTTGGCCGATGTATGCATGGTATTATGTGACGCAGGCGAAGTTCCACAAGGGCGGCATTGATTGGCAGTCTTGGAACAACCAATTTGCCCGCGAGTTCACGAAGAATCAAAATGAAGACGGCAGTTGGACCGCTCCGACCGACGAACAGGGGCGCGGCCAAGTCTATTCGACGACGCTCGCGGCGTTGTCGCTACAGGTCTATTACCGTTTCCTTCCGACATTTAAACCTGTGAAGGTTGAAAAGACGGAAGAAAAGAATACCGACGAAGTCTCGATCGAGATTATCTAGAGGCTATCCCAGAACCTATTTTCGCGCTGGTGCGCGGTCGTCGAAGCGCACCATCGAGGCAAGGATGGCATCCGCCGATGCTATCCACTTAATCTTGGAATTTTTGAATAGCCTCTAATGAAGGCTTGGACCGCATTCCGGGGATCTTTCACGAGTCTGCGGCTGCCGCTCTGCGCTCTGCTGTCATCAGATGTCTTTGAGCCAATCCGTCGCTGGGTCAGGAGTAGTGAGACACAATGGCTCTGTTGTGCACTCCTGCTACAAGGGGTAAAATTTTGGCAAACATGTAGCAACTATTTGCTATGTCAATAGTTGCGTTAATTCTTCTGCCTCGTCTTGAATTGCGTTGGCACAGGCGCTGCTAATAGTTGATTCGCAATCGGGCTGCAGTGGAGCAAGCCAAAGAAAGAGGGACTGATATGTCTAAGGTTTTAGGTATTGATTTAGGAACGACGAACTCGTGCATGTCCATTATGGAAGGTGGCGAGCCGGTGGTTATTTTGAACGCAGAGGGCGGGCGGACTACGCCGTCCATTGTGGCATTCACGAAAAATGGGGATCGGTTGGTCGGCCAGGCTGCGAAGCGCCAGGCGGTGACGAATCCGAAGCATACGGTGTATTCGATCAAGCGGTTCATGGGCCGAAAGTTCGACGAAATCGGGGGCGAAGTGAAGCGCGTGCCGTATGAAGTGGCGCGCGCCTCAAATGGCGATGCGGCGGTCAAAATTGGCGACAAGGTTTATTCGCCGCCCGAAATTTCAGCGATGATTCTTCAGAAGCTCAAGACGGATGCGGAGCAATTTCTCGGCGAAAAGATCACGCAGGCGATCATCACGGTTCCGGCATATTTTAACGACAGCCAGCGCCAGGCGACGAAGGACGCGGGGCGCATTGCGGGGCTGGAGGTTCTTCGCATCATCAACGAGCCCACGGCGTCTTCGCTGGCTTATGGGCTCGACAAGAAAAAGGACGAGAAGATCGCCGTTTACGATTTGGGCGGCGGAACGTTCGATATTTCCGTGCTCGAAATCGGCGATGGCGTGTTCGAGGTGAAGGCGACGAATGGCGACACGCACCTCGGCGGCGATGATTTCGATCAGCGCGTGATGGAGTGGCTCATTGCGGAGTTCAAGAAGGAGAACGGCATTGATCTTTCCAAGGATCCGATGGCCTTGCAGCGCCTCAAGGAAGCCGCCGAGAAGGCGAAAATCGAACTTTCAAGCGCGCCGCAGACAGAAATCAATTTGCCGTTCATCACGGCGGACAGCAGCGGGCCGAAGCATCTGACGGTGACGCTGACGCGCGCAAAACTTGAGCAGCTTGTGGACGATTTGGTTGAGCGGTCGCTCAAGCCGGTGGAGAATTGTTTGCGCGACGCGGGCATCAAAGCTTCCGAGATTGACGAGGTCATTCTCATCGGCGGCATGACGCGCATGCCGAAGGTGCAGGAAGTGGTGAAACGGATGTTCAACAAGGAACCGCACAAGGGTGTGAACCCGGATGAAGTGGTGGCGATCGGCGCCGGTATTCAGGGCGGCGTGCTCAAGGGCGAAGTTAAGGATGTGCTGCTGTTGGATGTGACGCCGCTGACGCTCGGCATCGAAACGTTGGGCGGAATTTTTACGCCGCTCATCGAGCGCAACACCACGATACCGACGAAGAAGAGCGAAATCTTCAGCACGGCGGCGGACAATCAGCCGATGGTGGAAATTCATGTGCTGCAGGGCGAGCGCAAGATGGCGGCTGACAACAAGACGATCGGCAAGTTCCATCTGGATGGAATTCCACCGGCGCCGCGAGGCGTGCCGCAAGTCGAAGTGGCGTTCGATATTGATGCGAACGGCATTCTGCATGTCAGCGCGAAGGACCTGGGCACGAAGAAGGAACAGAAGATCACCATCACTGCCTCCAGCGGTCTCTCAAAGGAAGAGATCGAAAAGATGCGGAAGGATGCGGAGGCTCATGCGACGGAGGACGACAAGAAACGGTCATCCGTCGAGACGAAGAACCATGCGGACAACACGGTTTATGCCGCCGAGAAGTTCTTGAAGGAGCACGGCGACAAAGCCGACGCGGCCAAGAAGTCGGAGATTGAGTCCGAGATTTCCAAACTCAAAGAAGCCATCAGTTCGGGCGATGTGGATCGGATGAAGTCCGCCATGGAAGGCGTGAACAACGCGATGCAGGCGGTCTCGGCCGACATGTATGCCAAGGCGAAGCAGCAAGCGCCGGGCGCGGAGCCGGGTCCGGAAGCTTCGGAGCCGAAGGCTGAGCCGGGCAAGTCCGCGGACGGCGTGATTGATGCCGACTTTGAAATGGTAGATGACGACAAGAAGCAGAAGTAATTTGGTGGGGCGCGCTTTCCCCGCGCGCCGCGGGCCGCCGTATTCGGCGGCTCCTACCCGGACGGGATTGTAAACAAACAAAGCAGGAGAAAGGACAACGCATGAAGATACAACCTTTGGGCGACCGCGTTTTGGTCGAACCGCTAAAGGAGGGCGAGACGAAGAAGGGTGGAATTATCATCCCCGACACGGCGAAGGAGAAGCCCCAGGAGGGCAAAGTGATCGCCATCGGCTCCGGCAAGCTCGACGACGCCGGGAAGAAAATTCCGTTCAACGTCAAAGTCGGCGACAAGGTGCTGCTGCCGAAATATGGCGGCACCGAAGTGAAGATCGGCGACAAGGAATACCAGTTGGTGCGCGAGGAGGACATCCTCGGCATCATCAATGACTAATTCATAAGGAGAAATCAAACATGGCAGCGAAGCAGTTGAAGTATGACCAGGAAGCGCGACAGCTCATCCTGGCCGGCGTGGAGAAATTGAGCCGCGCCGTTAAAGCCACGTTGGGCCCGCGTGGCCGCAACGTGATTCTCGATAAGAAGTTCGGATCCCCGACGATCACCAAAGATGGTGTTACGGTTGCGAAGGAGATCGAGCTACAGGATCCGTTCGAAAACATGGGCGCGCAGATGGTTCGTGAAGTCGCGAGCAAAACGAGCGACATCGCGGGCGACGGCACGACGACGGCGACGGTGTTGGCCGAGGCGATCTATCGCGAAGGGCTGAAGAACGTCACCGCCGGCGCGAACCCGATGAGCCTCAAGCGCGGCGTGGATGCCGCGGTGGCGCGCATCGTCGAGTCGCTCAAGAAGCAGAGCAAGAAGGTCAACAGCGGCGACGAAATCGCGCAAGTGGCGACCATCTCGGCCAACGGCGAAGAGTCCGTCGGCAAGATCATTGCGGAAGCGATGGAGAAGGTCGGCAAAGACGGAACGATCACGGTTGAGGAAGCCAAGAGCATCGAAACCACGCTGGATGTGGTTGAAGGCATGCAGTTCGACAAGGGCTACCTTTCGCCGTATTTCGTGACCAACGCCGAAACGATGGAAGTGGATATTGAGGACGCCTATCTGCTGATCTACGAAAAGAAAGTTTCGAGCCTGCAGGACCTCCTGCCGCTGCTCCAGACGGTGGCCAAGTCGGGCCGCCCGCTTGTGATCATTGCGGAAGACGTGGAAGGCGAAGCGCTCGCCACGCTCGTGGTGAACAAGCTCCGCGGCACGTTGCAGGTCGCGGCCGTCAAGGCTCCCGGATTCGGCGATCGCCGCAAGGCCATGATGGAAGACATCGCGGTCTTGACGGGTGGACGTTTCATTTCCGAGGACTTGGGCATCAAGCTCGAGAGTGTTCAGGTGTCCGATCTGGGCCGCGCAAAGCGCGTCACGATTGACAAGGACAACACCACGATCGTCGAAGGCGCCGGAAAGTCCTCCGACATTCAGGGGCGCATTTCGCAGATTCGTCGGCAAATCGAGGAAACGACTTCCGACTACGATCGCGAGAAGCTCCAGGAGCGTCTGGCGAAATTGGCCGGCGGCGTGGCTGTCATCAATGTCGGCGCGGCGACGGAGTCCGAGATGAAAGAGAAGAAGGCCCGTGTTGAGGATGCGTTGCACGCGACTCGCGCAGCGGTGGAAGAGGGCATTGTCGCCGGTGGCGGCGTGGCGCTTCTCCGCGCGCAGGCTTCGTTGGACGATGTGAAGTTGTCCGAAGACGAAGCGATCGGTGTGGATATCATCCGCAAGGCTTGCGAAGCCCCGTTGCGCCAACTGGTGGACAACGCCGGACTCGAAGGCGCGGTCGTGGTCCAGGAGGTCAAGAAGGCCAAGAGCAACAATGGCTACAACGTCGCAACGGGCGAGTATGTGGACATGGTCAAGGCCGGCGTCATTGACCCGACCAAGGTCACCCGCTCCGCCCTTCAGAATGCGGCGTCCATTGCGGCGTTGCTGCTGACCACCGAGTGCATGATTGCGGAGATTCCTGAGAAGAAGGAAGCCGCACCGGCCATGCCACCGGGCGGCGGAATGGACTACTAAGTTCAGGCCGTTAGCGCAAGAATCGAGCGGGGGCGGCCTTGGGGCCGCCCCCGACTTTTTTTTGGTTCGCCGGTGAACGGGCGTTGACATCGTCGGAGTCGCTGCCTACATTGCCCGTTCGCTTTTTTCAGGAAGTTTCAGGGAATGGTCTCTATGAATGTAAACTACCTCGATGCCGCCAAGGAACGCATGAACGGAAATATTCCGTTGCTGATCAATATGGTGTCGCAACGCGTTCGCCAGTTGAACGCGGGGCAGCGCCCGCTGCTGAAGCCGGACGATCACCACATGTCAAACATGGATTTGGCGTTGAAGGAAATTGCGGAAGGGAAGTTGACGTTCGAACACACGTTCAAAGCCGCGTCGCGCCCCTCCGCGGCCGATAATCTGATTACCTTGTAGGCCTTTTTCGGCTACGCTTTGCCGGTCTCTTCGGAGACCGGCTTTTTTTGTGTCATGAATGCGCCCGCCACCAAGACCGACGAGTTCAAGACGATCGCCACAAACCGGCGCGCGTTTCATGACTTTCATATTCTGGAGAAGTTTGAGGCCGGAATTGAGCTGCGCGGGGCAGAAGTGAAATCCATCAAGGCGGGGCAAGTGAGTTTGAACGAAGCCTATGCCGCCGTGGAAGGGTCACAGTTGGTTTTGCACAGCTTGCATGTCCAACCGTATGCGAAGGCTCGGATCGCCGAGCACGATCCGGTGCGTCCCAAGCGGCTGCTCATGCATCGCGAAGAGATTCATCGCATGATCGGCCAGACGGCGCAGAAGGGCCATACGATCATCCCGCTGCGCATCTATGTGAAGCGGGGATTGATCAAGGTCGAAATCGGATTGGCCAAGGGCAAGTTGCAGGAAGACAAACGCGAGACCCTGAAACGAAAGGACGCCGATCGGGAAATGCGCCGCGCCGTTCGACAACGCCAATGAGCCGTTCGCAACGCTATTTGGACATCACGGCATGGATGCGGGTGAATCCGATTTCGGTCAGGGTGAAAGATTCGCGCCCATTGTTCGTCGAGATCGTGCCGCCCGGCCCGGCTTCGACGAAGTGATAGCCCGGGGGCGGGACGACTTCGATTCGCGAGATGTTTGTGAGGCGGTCAAACACCAGCGCGCCGTCTGCCGTGAAGTTCAATGATGGAACGTGGTTGAAGATTTTTTCGAGCACGTAGCGGTCGAGGCTCTTTTCCTGCAACTCAGGGTTGTCGAGGGTGATGCCGGGGTAGCCGGTTGCGCTCTGATACGCTGCGCGAAGTTCATGGTCGGTGCTTCGGTCATAGGCGTCATAGGCTTCGATGATGGTGTCTTTTGTGGAAGCCAGCACCGTGAACGAAGCCCACGGATAGGAAATGGTCAGGTGAAAACGTCCGGGCGTGTCGGAGAGATCGTAGATCACGCGGGGATGCATGGCGGCGGCCTGCTCAAACACCTTGCTCATTAGCGCGCGATAGGATTCGACGCTGTTGCCGCGATGGAGCGCCAAATCCTCGGGCGCAACCTCGCGTTCGGCATCATCGGCGCCCAAATTCTGTCCCACGATCGCGGTTTTATTGCGCGAGAAGATGTTGTTTTTGGAAACGAGCTGCGCCCGGTTCAGGACTTCAATGCCGGTTTCGTTGTCGTCGAACACGCAGTGGTCCACCGTGGGAATGTATTCCATCACGGCCTGTACGCCGATGCGGTTGGCTTGAATCAGGCTGTAGCCGACGTAGGGATTTGAGCCGAAGCAAGCAATTCCGACGCCTCGGTGGTCGCCCATCACGCGATTGTGAAGGAGCGCGGCCGAACCGCTTTCAATCCGGATGCCGAAATTTTGAAAGTCCAAAATATCGCACTCGAAGACGCCGACAAAGGATCCGTTTTCGTTGCGCACGGCGGTGCGCGCGTTGCGGATGGTGAAGCCGATCATCATGGAGTTGCGCGCCAGCAGGACGGCCGTGTCGGCGCCTTGCGCGTCAATGATCGTTGTCTCCGCGCCCGCGCCGACGAGGGTGATGCCGTCTTTCACTTTGATGGATTCCTGGTAAACGCCGGCGGGAATTTCGACGACTCCGTTGTTCGGCGCGGCGTTGATCGCGTCCTGAATCGGGCCGGCCCATGCGGTGGATGATATCACGGCGGCGGCGAGAAGAAGGTTTGTTTTCATGTTCGTCTCCGGTGTCGTTAAATTACGCGACTTCGCCTTAATCCGTCAAGGCGCCGGCCAGTGCGAGCCACGTGGGCGGGGCAAGGTTTTCCGGGCGGAGTGTGGGGTCAATGCCCGCGCACGTCAGCGCGTCGGCGTCAAGGATGTTGCCCAACTGCTTCCTGCGATGCGCGAAGGCGCGCGCAGCAAGCGAGCGAACCTTGCGGGCGAGGGCGGATGGAGCCGGGCTGGGGATGCGGTCGAGCACAACGATCGCGGATTTCACGGCGGGCGGCGGGAAAAAGCAGGTGGGTGAAACGACCTTGTGCCGGCGGGCGGCATATCGGATTTGGGCCGCGATGGTGAGCAAGCCATAGTCCTTCGTGTCGGGCTTGGCGACGAGGCGATCGGCGACTTCCAACTGCACTGTGACGACGATGCGCGCGGGACCTGTGATGGCGGCGAATGCGTCCATGAGAATGCGGCTGCCGACGGAATAGGGAAGGTTGGAAATCATTTTGTCCGCGTCATATGCGGGGGCGTCGAGATCGAGCGCGTCGCGATTCAGGAGGGTGATGTTGGGAGCGGATAGCGCGGATTGAAGGCGGGCAAAGAGGCGCGCGTCTTTTTCCACCGCCGTCAAGTGCGCGGCGCGCTCCGCGATCGGCGCGGTGAGGACTCCGAGGCCGGGTCCAATTTCGAGCGCGGTCTCGTGAGATTGGATATCCGCAGCATCGAGAAGAATCTGCACGATGTTCGCATCAATCAAAAAGTTCTGGCCCAGCGACTTGCTGGGTTTGAAGTCCATTTCGGCCAGCAGCGCCCTGACTTCGCTCGGATGCGTGAGGTTCATCGCGAAGCGGCGCGGCGCGGCCACGGGTTGGGGCATTTGGCCAGGCGATAGGCCCACTCGATGGCCGCCGCCATGCTGCCGGAATTTGCGATGCCCTTGCCCGCGATGTCGAAGGCGGCGCCGTGGTCGGGCGATGTGCGGATGATGGGCAGGCCGAGCGTGAGGTTGACGCCGGAGTCAAACGCGAGGAGTTTCAGCGGGCCGAGTCCTTGATCGTGATACATGGCGACGACGCCGTCGTAGTCGCCGCGCGTGGCCTGATGAAAAACGGTGTCAGCTGGAAGGGGTCCGACAACGTTAAACCCTTTGCGTTGAGCGGCGCGAATGGCGGGCGCGATGGTGGTGATTTCTTCGCGCCCGATGTCGCCGCCTTCGCCCGCGTGCGGATTCAATCCGCAAACGGCGACGCGCGCGCGGCGGAATCCCATCCACGGCAGGGCCTTGGCCATCAGTTCAATGGCGTCGCGAACGGTTGCGCGTGTGACGGCTCGGGGAACTTCGGAAATTGGGATGTGCCGGGTGGCGACGACGACGCGCAGCTTTTCGCCGAAGAGCATCATGCCGAACCGGCGGGTGCGGGTGAGTTCCGCGAGAAATTCGGTGTGGCCGGGCACGTGAATTCCGGCGGCATGAAAGCCCTGTTTGGAAATCGGGGCCGTGACCATGCCGTCGAGTCCGCCGTGCAGGCAGGCGTGGGTGGCGACGCAAATCCATTCGGCGGCGGCGCGGGAAGCGGCGGGAGCGAGCGCGCCGGGTTGCCATTCGAGCGGGAAGTGGGGTTGAGGGTCCCACACGGTCGGCACGCCGAGTTTGAATTTCTTTGCCTGCCGGCGAAGGATGAAGTCAGAGCCGATGATGATGAGTTCTAAATCGCGCGGCCATTTTCGGGCGGCGGCTTTGAGGGCCACTTCGGGGCCGATGCCGTTGATGTCGCCGAGGGTGATGCCGATGCGTACGGCGCTCATGTCAGAAAATCTGAACGTAATATTTCCGGCGCAGGCGTTGCATCCATTCTTTGTAGAGGCGGTCCGCGTCGGCCTGTTTCAACTCTTCGGTCAGTTTCGGTTCAATCTCGCTGAATGGGCGAAAGCCTGCGGGGCGGCGGTCGTCTACGCGAAGGATGTAGTAGGCGTCATCGGCTTCAATGATGTCGCTGGCTTCGCCCACGGGGAGGTGGTCCACCGCGGCTTTGAGGTCGGCGCGCAGTGATGAGGGGTCCATCCAGCCCCAATCGCCTCCGGCGTCAGCCTTGCTTCCGTCGGAATAGGCCTTGGCCACGTCTTCGAAATCGTCGCCGGTCAGCAGTTTGCCGCGCGCGACCACGGCTTTGTCGTGGCCGGCGTTGGGATCGGAAGGGGTTCCGCGGTGAATGGAAATGACGTGAAGGTGGACTTGGGCGGGCACGGCATATTGGTTTTTTCGCGCGTCGTAAAGCTCGCGCGCGGCGTTGGGCGCGATCTTCACTTTGCTGCTCACTTCCTGTTGGCGAAGAATGGAAATGACGATGCGGTTTTTTGTTTCGGTGCGCCATTCGTCCAACGTCAGGCCTTCATCCACCAGCGCCTGTTGGAAGGCGAGGCGGTCGCCTTTGAACTGTTCGCGGACCAATTCGCCGATGCGGTCGTTGACGACGCGATCGGGCAGCTTGGCGGGTTGGGAGTCGAAGTCTTCCAGAATCAGCGCGCGATCTATCAACGCTTGCAGGCCCGTTTCAAATGCTTCTTCTCGTTTTTTCTGGAGCTGGGCGCCGGTGAATTGATCGCGGAGCGACTGTTCGAGCGGCTGAACGTAGGTGATGACGTCGCCGATGGTGATGACGCGATTGTTTACCATTGCGGCATAACCATCCACCGGCATGACGTTTGTTGCCGCGAATGCGGCGCCGGCGATGCCTGACAAGATCAAGACGAGAAATCGAGATTTCATCACAAGCCCGACAATATGGCAGGTTTGCCCGACGTTCGCAAGGCCGCCCCGTCAAATCCGAATGGAGACCTGCGCCGATTCAAACACGTCGCGAGCGGCGAGCTTGAATTCGATCACGGGGCCTGATTGGGGTCCGGGCCGCGCGCCGGGTCCGGCGAAGGGAATGGCGACGGGCTTCCGACCTGGCGCGAGGAGTCGCGCCTTTGAATATGTCGCCTGGCTGCCGCGCGGCAGGTGCAGGCGCACAACCCATTCGCGCCGGGCGATCGCGCCCTCGAAATGGCCCGCGGCGGCCATGATTTGCAGCGTCGCTTCCGGCCCGTTGCGCGTCAGCGCGACTTCTGTTTTGCGGAAGGCTCCGGACTGATACGCGGTCGAGTGTCCGTCGTCTTCATAGAGCAAGGTGGATGACGAGGAGTCGGTCTTGCCGATGAAGGCATCAACGATCACCGTATCCCATGCGCGTTCGCCGGTGTGCTGCATTTGAGGAACGGAGAGGATCAGTCCGCCTTCGCGCGCAAACATGGGGAGGTGATGCAGAGGGGATTGGAGCGTGTGGTCGCGCGGGCCGATGAGTGTTTCGCCGGTCCACACGTCGCGCCACGCGCCGGGCGGAATCCAGAGTTTTCGTTCAACGGTTGAACGCGCCGACGTTTGTTGCCGCCAGACGAGGGCGATGCCGGCTTGTTCCGTTGCGGCGAAGTGTTCGATGCGGACGGCATATCGGCGGCCTGCAACGAGGCGCACTTTTTTCGCGCGAAGAGAGAGCGGCTGCTTTTTCCATGATTGGATGAGCAGCTTGCCGTCAACCCACAGTCGCGCGCCGTCGGTGTGGCTCAAGCCGATTTCATACGTTCCCGAAGCGGGGATCGGCCCGAGTGTGCCTTCCCACCGCACGGAGAAATTTCCGACGGGCGCGGGTTCCGGACGAGCCCAGTTGGCCCAGGCCATTGCGATGCGGCGATCCACGCGCTCGACCACGGGAGCGCCCGCGAGTTTTTGATTTGGGAAATAGGCCCCGCGCAAACCGGGGAAAGCGTCGCGGGTTTGCAGCATCGTTTCCGGAATGGCGGAAACGTTGGTGTTCGTTTCGGCGACCGGCGCGATGAGCAGGTGATCGCCGAAGAGGAATTGTTGGTTGTCACGCGCCGCTTTCAGCGAGGGCCATTCGAGATCGCAGCGGCGGAGCAGCGGTGTGCCGTCCTCGTAGGCGCGGCGCGCGGCGGAGTAGAGGGTCGGCAGTAGGCGATAACGCAGGCGAATGTAGTTGGTGACGATCTTTTCCGCTTCTTTCCCATACACCCACGGATATCGCGTTTGGTGCGCTGTGCAGTGGACGCGCGTGATGGGTGAGAAGCAGCCGAATTGCAAGAACCGGACGTAGAGTTCCGGTGTGGGCATCATCAGCATGCCCCGGCCGTCGTGTCCCGCGAGGTCTTCATTCACGTAGGGCAAGAGAGAGATTGTTCCGAGGTCAACGCCATTGGCGATGCCTTGCGGAAGTGTGGCCCATTCGGCCACGGTGTCGCCGGTCCACCAGATGGGGAATCGGTGCGCCGCAGGGTCGGAGGGATGCGCGCGCCACCCGTTGTCCACGCCGTGCACGTTGGACATGATCAGCGGGCGCTCTTTGGGGCGGCAGCGCTGCGTGATGTCGTGGAACAATCGCATGCCCCAGACTTCTTTGCGCAGGCCGGGCGCAGGCTCGTGCAGATGTTTCCACCAGTTCCGGTCGTACCACCAAATGTCCGCGCCGACATCGAGCAAGCTCTTGAGTCCATCAAAACGGAACTGCAATTCTTTCGGGTCCAGTGCGGTGGGCGCCACCGGCTCGGGGTGATCATTGTACATCAGGCGCACGTTGCGCTTGTGCGCCTCGGCGACGAAGCGCGCCATGTCGGGAAAATGTTTTTTGCTGATTTCGTAGCCGTGCGACGCGCCGACGCGCCAATCCGTATCCACCACAAACACATCGAGCGGCACGCGCTTCCGGCGATACGTTTCGATCGTTTCGATCGCGCTCGCTTCGGTGTAGGGGAACCAGCGGCTATCCCAAAAACCAAAGGCATAGAGCGGTGGCATGGGGATGGGTCCGGTGAGTTTGAGGAAGTCGGCGCGCAGTCGCGCATAGCCGCCGGCGCCGGGCAGGAACAGGTAAAAATCCGGCGCGGAATTTGAGACCTCCCATCCGGAGGCCGGCTCTTTGTCATCCGGAGCGGGCGTCGCGCCCCACGACGGCGGCACGATGCGCGGCGAGTCGGGCATCAGCCAGAAGGCGGGAACTTCTCCGGGAGCAGGGAGGTAGGCGACCTCGGGCGCGCGGCCGTCGCACTCGTAAAGAATTCGTCCATCCTTGGACTCGATGCGAACGCCTTTCAAGGATTCGCCGTCGGGAATAGTCACGCGGAATTGATTGGCGGACGCGCCGGGCCAGTGGCGCTCGATGACGTGGAAGGTCGGTCGGTCTTCGAAGCCGTTGGGCCCTTCTTGTTCGATGCGGATGAGCGTGTCGGAAAGAAGTTGAACGCGGATATTTCCGCGCGTGATGATGTGCGATCCGTTCATGGGTTTCCTGGAGCAAAACACGAGAATCTAGGGGGCGATCCCACCAGAGTCAACGACGACGGGGACAATCTGCGTGGAAATGGGAATCGCAAATCGCGGGTAAATTTGAAAGGTTCAAGAGCTATATGTCGCATCCAGTGGTTGGGCAGCGTTGGTTGAGCGAGGCGGAGCCTGAGTTGGGGCTTGGTCTCGTGGTCGCCGTGGACCGGCGGCGGGTGGAGCTTCGATTTCCCGCGAGCGGCGAAACGCGGATTTATGCCGTGGAAAACGCCCCGCTCCAGCGCGTGCGCTTCGATGTGGGCGATTCCGTGTCCGGCGCGGATGGGAAGCCGATGACGGTGACATCCGTGGAGGAGCAGGGCGGCGTGCGCGTGTATGGGTGCGGAAAGATCCGGCTGCCCGAGTCCGAGTTGCGCGACACGTTGCGCTATGACAAGCCCGAAAATCGTTTGTTGAATGGCCAGTCGGATGGATGGCGGACCTTCGATTTGCGGCTCGAAACGCATCGGCGTCGGCACGAGATGATGCGGTCGCCTGCGCGCGGGTTTCTCGGTGGGCGCGTGGACTTGATTCCGCACCAGCTCTTTATCGCGCACGAAGTTTCGCGCCGCGAGGCGCCGCGCGTGTTGCTGGCGGACGAGGTCGGCTTGGGCAAGACCATCGAGGCGGGTTTGATCCTGCATCGGCTGTTGATCAGCGGGCGCATCGGCCGCGTCATTGTTGTGGTGCCGGAGCCGCTGATTCACCAGTGGTTTGTGGAGTTGCTGCGCCGTTTTGCGTTGAGCTTTCGCATTTATAACGAGGAGCGGTGCGGGCCGGACCCGGAAGATGCGACGGGGCCGAATCCGTTTCTCGACGAGCAGTTGGTTTTGTGCGGCATCTCTTTTTTGAAGGAACATGCGATCCGCGCCGCGCAGGCGGCGAGCGCGGGATGGGATTTGATGATTGTGGACGAGGCGCATCATTTGCGCTGGTCGCCCGATGCGCCGAGCTCCGAATATCTCCTGGTGGAGGCCCTCGCGCGTTCTTCGCCGGGTCTGTTGTTGCTGACCGCGACGCCCGAACAACTCGGACTCGAAAGTCATTTCGCCCGGTTGCGGCTGCTCGATCCGAACCGGTATCCCGATTTTCAGAAATTCAAGGCGGAGCGAGCGAAATACGAATCGGTTGCGCGCAAGACCCATGCGCTCGTCGAGTCGGGCGATGAAAAGATGTTGCAGGAGTTGCTCGATCGGCACGGGCCGGGGCGGGTGATGTTTCGCAACACACGCGCGGCGATGCCGGGATTCCCGAAGCGGCATCTGCATGCCGTCGCGCTTGCTCCGGCGAAGGCGGGCGAGGGCGATCCTCGCGTGCGCTGGCTCGCCGATTTTCTGCGGCGGCACAAAACGACGAAGGCGCTGGCGATCTGCCAAACCCGCGAAGAAGCGCAGCGCACTCACGACGCGCTGGAGCGGATGATCAAGGTGAAGACCGCGTTCTTCCACGAAGAAATGACGCTCCTTCAGTGCGACCGGCAGGCGGCGTGGTTTGCCGAGCCGGATGGCGCTCGTTTGCTGATCGCTTCCGAGATCGGGGGCGAAGGGCGGAACTTTCAATTCGTTCAACATCTCGTTTTGATGGATTTGCCGGAGGACCCCGAGCAACTCGAGCAGCGGATCGGGCGATTGGACCGTATCGGGCAGAGCGGCGATATTCACATTCACGTGCCGTTCGTGCGCGGCACGCGCGAAGAGGGCCGGCTGCGGTGGTTTCACGAGGGGCTGAACGCTTTCGAGGAGCCGATCTCGGGCAGCCATGAAATTCTGCTGAAGTTTGAACAGCGGTTGAACAAGGTCACGCCGGCCTTGATTCGGGAGACGCAGAAATTCCGAAAAGAACTGAAGGCCCGCATCGAGCGTGGGCGCGACCGGCTGCTGGAATTGAGTTCATTCCGTCCGGCGGTGGCGGAGCGCGTGCGCGCGGAAATTTCGGCCGTGGGGGAAGATCGGGGCATCGAAGAGTTTCTGTTCAAGCTCTTCGATCATTTCGGCGTGCACGCCGAACATTTGAGCGGGAGGGATTATCTCCTGGTTCCCGGCCACACCTTCGACACGGCCTTTCCGCTGGGCGCGGAGCCGCTGCGAATCACCTGCGACCGCAAGCAGGCCCTCGCGCGCGAGGATATTTCGCTGATGAGCTGGGATCACGCGATGCTCAACGGTGGAATGGACCTGCTGCTCGGTTCCGAAAAGGGTAACAGCTCATTCGCCGTGGCGGAAAATATCGAGGGCTTTTTGCTGGAGGCCGTTTTTGTGGCCGAGTGCGTCGCGCCGCCGAAACTCGAAGCGGCGCGATTCTTTCCCCCGACGCCCATACAAATCCGACTGCGTCATGATGGACGCGAAGCGGCGGAGCGTCCGCCGCGTTTGCGCGATCTCGCGGCCGGGCGGTTGCCGGAGGCGCTGGCGGACCGCGTGCCCGAGCTGTTGGAGCGGGCGCGCGCGCTGGCCGAAGCGCAACTGCCGAAGTTGCGGAAGGCCGCGGCCGGGGAGATGAAAAACCTGCTCGGCGGCGAACTGGAGCGGTTGCGCGCGCTGCGGAAAGTGAACGACCACGTGCGACCTGAAGAGATCGCGGCGTTGGAGCAGCGCGTGGCGGCCATCGCCAAAGCGATCGGCGAGGCGGCGGTGCGGCTGGATGCGGTGATGGTGGTGGCGCCCGGCGGGGTCGCGCAATTAGATGGTTGAGCGGCCCGTCAACCGGTAGTCTGCTCGCGCTTATGAAATCCGATAAAGAACTCTACCGCCGTTTGCGCCTGCTTCCGTTCGATCAGCTTTGGAACGAAGAGGTGCGCCGATTTGACCAAGCTTCGACGCGCGAGCGGCTTCAACAGGTGGCGGTGATTCGCGCTGTCGGCGCGGCGATGGTCGCCGACCGCCCCGCGGCGCAGCGGGAGGCGGTTCGCGAGTGGTTGGTGGCGTTGCTTGAAGACCCGCAGGAAAAAATCCGGCGTTATGCGATGGCCGCAATTCCGAAGGTTCGCGGCGCGCCCGGCGCGGAAGAGCGGATGATTCATCTGCTGAAAACGTCGCCGGAGGATCGAGAGCGAAAACACGCGGGACGCGCGCTGGGCAAGATCGGCGGCGCGGCGTCGCTCGCCGCGGCGGCGGGGTTGCATCCGCACGCGGAGCAGAAGCTGAAGGCTTCGCTCGCGCGGAGCGCGCAACCCGGCTCGATTCGGATGGACCGGCGGCTGAACGCGGATGCGCGGATGCGCATTCATCTGCGGTGCAGAAAGGGATTGGAGCCGTTCGTTCTCGAGGAGCTGGAGGAGCTTAACGCCCGGCGGCCCAAGTTCAAAATGCTGGAAGTGCGAAGCCGGTATGTCGCGGTTTGTCCGATCGAGCCTTTTTCGCTATCGGATTTGTACACGTTGCGTTGCTTCTCGACGGTGGGCTTTTCTCTCGGATTGGCGCGCGAGGCGACGCCCGACGCGGTGGCGGCGCTGGTCGCTTCGGCGCGCGCGCGAAATCTTCTTCGCGCGTTGACGGATGGGGCGATTCGATACCGGTTGGAGTTTGTGTCGAAGGGTCATCAGCGCGGGGCGGTGCGGGAGATTGCCGCGCGTGTTTTTGCGAAGCATCCCGAGTTGCTCAACGATCCGCATCGCGCGCTGTGGTCCATGGACGTTCACAACATCCCGCGCGGCGCGTTTGTGGAGCTGAGGCCGCGGCTTTATCCGGATCCCCGCCTGTGGTACCGGCTGGACGATGTGCCGGCGTCATCGCATCCGCCGCTGGCGGCGTGCATGGCGCGGTTGGCGGGGCCGATGCGCGACGAAGTGATTTGGGATCCCTTTTGCGGGTCCGGTTTGGAACTGATCGAGTGCGCGTTGCGCGGCGGGGTGCGGCGCGTGATCGGCACGGATGTTGATGCGAAGGCGGTGAGGATTGCGCAGGCGAACATCGGGGCTGCGCGCTTGGGGAATGTGGAGGCGCAGTTGGTTTGCGTGGACTTCCAGAATCGCGACCGTGTTGAGGCGCTGCGGCCCGGCGGAGTGACGTTGATGGTGACAAATCCTCCGATGGGGCGGCGGGTTCGGATTCCAGATTTGAGGGGGCTGATGTTGGAATTGCTTCGAGCGGCTTCCACCGTGCTCGCGCCGGGTGGGCGGTTGGTTTTCGTCAATCCGGTTCGGTTGGAGGTGCGCGATCCTTCGTTGCGATTGGCGCGTCGGGAGGTCGTGGATCTGGGCGGATTCAGCGCATATCTGGAGAAGTATGAGAAGTTGCGCGCGGCGCGCGAGCCGGCTTTGTCGGAGAGGGCGAAGTCCACCCGAAAGTCTATCTATGCGAAAACGACACTACCGCATAGCCAAAGAAAGAGACGAATGATAGGATGAACGACCGAGCAAGGAGGAGTCTCGTGAAGCATCTGTGGCGAGTGGTGTCGAATCTGGTTGTTGTTGTCTTTCTGGTTGGGGTGTTCGCATCGTGCGACAATGGGGGCGGTGGCGGTGGCAAACCGGACGTGGGCGATAACGATGCGAATGTGGTGTTGTGTGTTGGTGATAGTATAACGCAAGGCCGCTGCGCGCCCGCCGGCGCGCCGTATCCCTCTCGACTGGCGTCGCTGTCGGGGAAGAAGGTGATCAATTCCGGGGTTTGCGGCGCGATCGTTTCAGAAATCAAATCGCGCGCGTTTGACCAGCTCGCGAAGCAGAAGCCGGGTTATCTGTGCCTCATGATCGGCGCGAACGACGCGAGCCGTGGGACGCATGTGGAGGATTATACGGCGGATTTGCGCAGCATCGTGCAGCGCGCGCGCGCGCAGAAGACGGTGGTGCTTCTGGCCACGATTACGCCGACGGATCGCGGGCATGAATACTCGAATCACGGCGTGGATATTTTGAACACGGCCGTTCGACAGGTCGCGAAGGAAGAGGGCGCGAAACTGGTGGATATCAACAAGGAGTTCGGCGACGACCCCTCTCTTCTCCAGTCGGATGGGCTTCATCCCAGCGATGCGGGCACGCAGTTGATTGCGCTGGCGTTCAACGACAAAATTTAGTCCCTTCGCCCGTTCGCGCTTTGTTTGCCCATGTCTCGCAACGATCAAGCTGTTGATACTCTTGTCACCGTCAGTGGCACGCTGGCCAGTATTGGCCTTGCGCTGGCGGCGATTCTCACGACGAAGACGGCCATCAGCCATGTGGCCACGATTGCGGATGACGTCTTTTTGTTCGCGTCGCTGGGGTTTCTTTTCACGGTGGTCTTCGGGTATCTGGCGAAGCGGAGCGCGGACGACTTGAAGGCCAACCGGCTTGTCAAAGCGGCGGACTGGATTTTTTCCTGCGCGCTGTTGGCGATTGTCGTGGGCGCGGTGTTGATGGTTTATACGTCGCTGTAATCCCGCGTCGCGATTCTATTTTGTGTCGGATCGCGCCGCGACGAGATAGGCCCGTGCCTGTGCCGCGTAGCGGGTGGCGTTGGCGGTGACGTCCGGCCGGATTTCCATGCCGCCGATGGTCATGACCGGGTCGCCGGAAAATTGAAGACCGATGCGGCGTAGCGCGCCGGCGACCGGCATCTCAAAGCGAAATTCCAACGATTGGAAATCGCAGTCCCCTTGCAGTTCCACGGCGCGCGTTTGATGGGCCAGCGACTGACCAGCTCGATTTTCAGCGAGGAATTCCACACGGAATTGATCTGATGATCTGCTCGGATTCCGCACGCGAAACTCGACGATATATGACCCGGCTTCGAGAAGAAGATGCTCCGCGCCGGCGTAGAAGTCGGGGCGGGTTGGCGCGTCGCGATCGGCGCGGAGATTGGGGACGAGTTCGTTGGCCGAGAGCGAAAATGACGGGCGCATCGCGATCGGTGTGGAGACGAGATTTGTGACGGCCAGCGACGAGCTGTCAAACGTGAAGAAGGGCAGGCTCTGGATGTAGTTTGCGCGGATGCCGTAGGCGTCGAAGAGGGATTCGTCGTTGTGCACATCGAGAGCGGGTCCGGCGATTTTCGCGAGCGCTTCGCTTTCCGCCGCAGGGATCGAGAGTCCGGCATCGCGCGCGTTGGCGAGGGCGAGCACGGCGGCGCTTTCGTCGTGGTCGGCCAGCGCGGCTCGGATGAGGAGGGGGAGGGCGTCGGCGGGGCGCGAGAGCGACGCGAGGGCGCGGCCCGCTTCGCCGGGGGTGGTGGCGAGGGTGACGCGGGTGGGGATGTCGTAGGCGCGGAATTCGACGGGATAGAAGCGGAGATCGTCGCGGCTGGGGAATTTGGCGGCAGGGTTCGTGATGACGAGGAATCCCGAGCCGGAGGCGTCGGTGCGCAGTTTCAGTTTTTGGCCCGCGAAGTTGAGTTTGATGCGCGTGGGCGGGTTCATGGTCGTGGCGATCACCCAGATGTTGGTGAGGGGTTGAGGGCTAACGATGCGGCGTTTGATGAGCGCGTGGAGCGGAAGGTCGAGGACGCGCTCGCTTCTGGCGAATTCCGCGCCGCCGGTGAAGATGAATTGGTTTTGGGTGCGCGCGGGAGCGCGGAGCGGGGAGGGGTTGGAGTAGCCGAGTCGAATCCAGGGGGAGTTGTCCACGACGAGGGATTGATCCACGTTGCGGAATTGCGTGAGCGGGTGGCGTTCGAGCGCGAAGGTTTTGAGGTCAATGCGGGTGTCTTTGCGTTTGAGGTGGACGGGATCGAGTTTCGAACCGGCGACGAACATGCCGTCGGGTTGGCTGAGGGCTTCGGCGCTGATCGCGCGTGTGAAGGTGTAGCGTCCCATCTGGCCGACGAAAGTTTGGGGAATGTTTTCGGCGGACCAGCGGTCGGCCATGCGGCGGGTGTCCATGTGCGCGGCGAAGAAGACTTCGCGCTCGGTGTCCGGCAGCATGAAGGCAACGGCGGCGATCCAGAGGACAGCGGCGACGAGCTTCTTCTGCCGGGACTGGCGAGCGAGATGGTCCATGCAGAGGGCAAGCGTGAGAAAGAGCGCGGGGGTGATGGCGGTGTGATAGACGGGGTTGACCGGGCCGCGGCTGCCGACGGCCATCAGGACGTAGAGGAGGGGGCTGACGAGAAGAATCGGGAGGCGGAGGTCTCGACGGAGTCGTGTGGCGAACGCTGCGATGGCGGCAAGAACGGCGACGGGCGTGATGGAGCGGATGAGGTCGGGGAGGTTGGCGTCCATCGAATAGAGGAACTTCGCCCAGCGATTCGCGGTCGCCAACTCCGGCGGAAATCGCTGCGTGCTGACGACCATGGCCTGCGCGATGTCTTTCATCTGTGCGGAGAAATCGGTGAAGAGGCTGGGGATGGCGAGGAAGAGACCGGCCAGTGTGGCGAGGACCGCGACGACGATTTTTTTCCACGCGCCGTTGCGGAACCAATCGGCGGGTTTCCACGAGTTGCAGCGCGCGAGGTGCGCGATGCCGAGTGTGATGAAGCAGGTGGCGGCGTAGTATTTTGCGGCGAAGGCGAAGATGGCGGTGATCCCGGCGGCGATGTAGTCGCGGTAGCGGCCGAGGCGATAGACGCGGAGGCTGTAGAGGAGGGACCAGGCGGCGAAAAAGGCGGTGGCGGCGTCGCCGGTGGCCATGTGCGTGCTGGTGATGTCCGTGGGGGAGAGCGCCATGAGCGCGCCCGCGGCCCAACCCGCGGCGGGTCCGATGCTTTCGCGCGCGGCTTTGAAAACGATGAGGACGGTGAGGGTCGAGAGCGCCGCGTTCATCAGGAGTAGAATCCAATAGAGCGCGGACGTTTCGAGGAGGCCATCCGGAGTGGGGTCCAGGCCGAGGAATTCGAGTGCGGCTTGTCGGATGGGTTCGACGATGCGGAGGATGTATTCGACGAGGTGGGCGTGGAGGAGGGGATAGCCGTCGTAATCTTTCAGGCCGATGTGTTGATAGTACACGCCGCTGTAGAACTGCTGGATGGCGCGCACCTGTTTCGGCGCGTCGGGGTGGTAGAGGTAGCCTTCGTGGAGGTCGTGCGACATGCCGCAGAAGCGCAGGAATGCGGCGAGGGCGATGAGGGCGGCCAGGAGGATTCGTGATGGTGCGTTCATCGTGCAGACGCCTTCGCGCAAGGCTTCAGCGGGTCAGGCGAAGTTTCAACAAGGTCCACGTCGCTTCCACGGCATCCTTCCATCCGATCTTTTTGCCCTCGCCTTTGTGGCGGGGGTGATACGAGATGGGCACTTCTACTATTTCCACGCGGCGCTTGGCGAGCTTCGCCGTGACCTCGGGGCAAAATTCAAATCGTTCAGATGTTAGATTTAGCGAGCGGAGGGTTTCGGTTTCCACCATCTTGTAGCAGGTCGGTTCGTCGGTGATGTGAATGTTGAAGAGCAGGCGCGAAAGCCAGGACAGAAAGATTCCGCCGGCGTAGTAGATGGGGCCCGCGTGCTGGCGGTTGGATTTTTTCAGGCGGCGCGATCCGAAAACTGCCTTGGCGCGGCCGCTGCGAATCGGTTCGATCATGACCGTGAAGTCGTTCGGGTCATATTCGAGGTCGGCATCTTGAATGACCACGACGGGGGCCGTTACGGCCGCGAGGCCGGTGCGAATCGCGCGGCCTTTTCCAAAGTTGCGTTCGTGCAGCAGGACGCGAAAGGGCGGCTTGTCGCGGTAGGTGGAGAGCAGATCGCGCGTGCCGTCCGTTGAGCCGTCGTCCACGATGATAATTTCTTTTTCGATGGGCACGCGCGCGACCATGTCGAGCAATTGGGCGACGGTTCCAATTTCGTTGAAGACGGGGATGATGACGGCCAGTTCCGCGGTCGCCGCATTCGGCGAGGTGGTGGAGTTGAATTCCGTGGAGGGCGAACCTCCAGCCTCGAATTTTGGTTGGTCGGCTGTCTGCATTTTCGGCTGGCTCGATCGTTCTCAAACAAACGGTCGCTGTTGGAGCGGTTCGCATGAAGGCGCATACGAAAATGAAATGCTAGGGCGTAGTTTGTTATCGCGTTAAAACTCCGCCCCCGCGGGGCAGGCGAGCCGGCGGCTTGCGCGGGCCGCGCAAATCCGCTTTATTGGGGGCATCTATGAGCGATTTGCCGAAGAACTACGATCCGAAGGCTGTGGAATCCAAATGGTATCCTTGGTGGGAGCAGCAGGGATTCTTTCACGACGACTCTGCGCGCGGGGGCGATCCGTATTGCATCGTGATTCCGCCGCCGAACGTGACGGGGATTTTGCACATGGGCCACGCGCTCAACAATACGGTGCAGGATGTGTTGATTCGCTGGCGGCGCATGCAGGGGCGCAACACGGTTTGGGTGCCGGGGACGGATCACGCGGGGATTGCGACGCAGAATGTCGTGGAGCGCGAGTTGAAAAAAGAGGGCAAGCGGCGCGATGACCTCGGGCGCGAAAAGTTTGTCGAGCGCGTGTGGCAGTGGAAGGAGAAATACGGCAACACGATTGTGACGCAGCTCAAGTCGCTCGGCGCGTCGTGCGATTGGTCGCGCACGCGATTCACGATGGACGAGGGGCTGAGCAACGCGGTCAAGGAGGTGTTCATCCGCCTCTACGAAAAGCGGCTCGTCTATCGCGGCAAATACATCATCAACTGGTGCCCGCGCTGCCAGACCGCGCTCTCGGATGAAGAGAGCGAGCACCGCGATTTGAAGGGACATCTTTATTATTTCAAATATCCGGTGAAAGACTCGCCAGGCGAATTTGTGGTGATTGCAACGACCCGGCCCGAGACGTTCCTCGGCGACACGGCCGTGGCCGTGAACCCGCAGGACGAGCGATACCGGCATCTGGTCGGCAAGACGCTGGCGCTTCCAATCCTTGGGAGAGAGATTCCTGTGATCGCCGATGACTTTGTGGATGCGAAGTTCGGCACCGGTTGCGTGAAGGTGACGCCCGCGCACGATCCGAACGACTTCCAGATGGGGCAGCGCCACAACCTTGCGCAGATCAATGTGATGACGGATGACGGCCACATGAACGAAGAGGCCGGGCCGTACAAGGGCATGGACCGCTTCGCGTGTCGGAAGAAAATCATGGAAGATCTCGAAGCGGCGGGGCTGGTGCTGAAGGTTGAGGCCCATCAGCACGCCGTGGGACACTGCTATCGCTGCGCGACGGTCGTGGAGCCTCGTTTGTCACCGCAGTGGTTTGTGAAGATGAAGCCGCTGGCGCAGCCCGGCATCGCCGCTGTGCGCGAAGGGCGCATAAAGTTTATTCCGGAGCGTTGGAACAAAACGTATCTGGAGTGGATGGAGAATATTCGCGACTGGTGCATCTCGCGTCAGATTTGGTGGGGTCACCAGATCCCGATTTTCTACTGCGAATGCGGGCACGAGTGGGCCGATCGCGGCAGGCCGACGAAATGCCCGAAGTGCGATTCCTCAGCCGTGCGGCAGGATCCGGATGTGCTCGACACGTGGTTCTCCTCGTGGCTGTGGCCGTTTAGCGTTTTCAACTGGCCGGAGCAGACGACTGACTTGAAGTTTTATTATCCGGGCCACGCGCTGGTGACCGCGTCGGAAATTATCTTCTTCTGGGTCGCGCGCATGATCATGGCGGGCTACGAGTTCATGGGCGATCTGCCGTTTCGCGAAGTGTATATCCACGGCACCGTGCGCGACGGGCAGGGGCGCAAAATGTCCAAGAGCCTCGGCAACTCGATTGACCCGCTGGACATCATCAAAGAATTCAGCGCCGACGCGCTCCGGTTCAGCCTCATCATGCTCACCGCCACGGGACAGGATGTGTATGTGTCGAAGGAGAAATTCGAGATCGGGCGCAACTTCGGAACGAAAATCTGGAACGCCGCGCGATTCATGCAAATGCACCAGACGGCCGAGCCGCTCGATGTTCGGCATCTCCGTTTGAGTCCGGAGCTCTGGTCGCCGGATGACTGGCACATCGTCGCGAAAGTGGACGATGCTGCGAAGGCTGCGATGGATTGCCTGGAGCGCTTCCGCTTCAACGACTACGCCAAGGCGCTCTACGAATTTTTCTGGCACGAGTTTTGTGACTGGTATGTCGAATACGCGAAAGACGTGCTCTACGGGAACGATGACCCGCGTCGCCGCGAAGTCTTGCAGGTAATGCACTTCGTGTTCAGCAAAGCGATCCGTTTGTTGCACCCGCTCATGCCCTTCCTCACCGAAGAGCTTTGGCACGGCATGGGTTATGGATTGGAAGCCGAGAGCATCATGACCGCTCCCTGGCCGACGCCCGACCCGCTGATGCGCGGATTGGCTGAGCAGCACGCGGATTATGTGGACCGCAAGCACGACATGATTCGCGTCGGGCGCACGATGCGCGCCGATTATGAAATTCCGCCGGGCCGCAAAGTGGATTTCGCTCTCGTCCCTTCCATGGACGAAGCGGAGCTGACGCGGGATTCAAGAGCAATCGAGTTGATGCTCAAGGCGGAGCGCTTCACGATTGATCCTTCCTTCAAGCCCACACAGGCCATGCCCAGCGCGCTCACCACCGTTGGCACGCTCTATATGTCGCTCGGGACCGATGTGGATGCCGTCGCTGAAGCAGCGAAATTCAAAGCCCAACTGGAGCAGACGGAACAGAGCATTGCCGCGGCGCATGCGAAGCTCACCAACGTGAACTTCTTGCGAAAAGCAAAACCCGAAATTGTGGAAGCCGAACAGCGCCGTCAGGCTGAACTCCAAGAGAAGCGCGACAAGCTCGTTAACCTGATTTCGTCGCTGGATCAGCGATAGGGGCCAACCGCGATTCGGCCGGTGCCCAGGGTGGAGGCGACATTTACCACGTCACGTGGCGGGGCCGCGACCGGCGAGCGATCGTCAAGGACGACGCAGATCGAGGGCGCCTCCTTGAGCGACTGGCGCTGAGCGCCGAGGACTCCTCCTTCGAGGGGTGACCCCCGAACGCGCTCGCATAGGTTCCATCCGCTGTAGCTCCGGCGTTCTGTTGTCGCCGGAGGGGCGGGTATGGTTATTCACCCTCCGGGGGCGGAGCGGCGAGATTATAGCAGCGAAGGCGGATGTGCGCAGCGCTGGTAACCACAAACGCCGATCGAATTCGATGACCCCACGTTCCTTGAACTATTCCCGGAAGTTCGTTCCGTTCGTGGCGGTCATTTCTGGGGGAGGTGGAGAAGGAAGCAAAGTCTCGGTCTCAATATTTATGTAAGCTCGAACATTTGGATAGGTCGCCGGATCGTTGGGGTTGGGAGGCAAGGATGTGAGTAGAGCGACGAGCGCGGCGCCTCCTGCCCCGCGATAGACGCCGAGAAAGTGGCGAAAGTCACTGACAGCGCTTTCGTCAGCGCGGTCGCTAATGATCTTCCACATGAATAGCGGCACGTTGTGGTCGGTGCATGCCGCAACCAAACCGAAGGCGTTCATATCCACAGCTACGGTATCGAACGAGAGCCGTACTCTTGAGCGTTCTTCGTTCGTCGAAATGAACAGTTCGCCTGATGCCAAGCGAATGTCATTCGTACCTAGCGTTGCATTGAATCTTATGCTGTCGGGAAATTGGGACCAATTGGCTGCCCAATGTGAGAGAGCGGGCGATCGTTGCCATGCGATGACGCTCGAAACTCGATACCACTTGCCAATCTCAAGTTCGTCTGACAAGGCCCCCGCAGGGCCGACTGAAAATGCCCAGTCGCAGCGAAAGCGTGTGAGAAGCGCTTGAGCAGAGAGCGCGGTTTCCACGCAGCCCGACCCCATTTTCACGGCGTAAATGGTGTGTGGACCCAGTGCGAGACGCTGGATACGACGAGTGCCAATGGCGACCGATTGCCCAACCGGCCGAGCCTCCATCTTGAGGGCTGCCAAATCCGCGTCAAGCGCGTAAAAGAAAGCAACAGAATCGGCCTGCGCACTGCCTGCCAGAAATAATATCACAACGTATGCGACGACAGACCTCATGGCTAGATACTAACGTATTGCAGGCGTGCAACTAACAACAATCTTCTGTTTTTGTAAAATATTTCTTGCCCCC
>JABLTH010061395.1_pt1 | contig 27182 bp, 36 predicted proteins | sample 7875711 | NCBI WGS metagenome assembly JABLTH01 (sample SAMN14941262, study PRJNA633318) | bioreactor metagenome | isolation source: bioreactor | place: China | collected 2019-03-05 | reverse complement strand
TCGCCATGGAAGAGGGTCTGCGCTTCGCCATCCGCGAAGGCGGCAAGACCGTCGGCGCCGGCGTCGTGGCCAAAATCATCGAGTAATTCACATCACGCAAAGGAATTACGATGGCTACGAAACAGAAAATCCGCATCCGCCTCAAGGCGTTCGACTACAAGCTGATCGACCAGTCGGCCGCCGAGATCGTGGACACCGCGAAGCGCACCGGTGCGATCGTCCGTGGGCCGGTTCCCCTGCCCACGCGTCTGAAGCGTTTTGACATTCTGCGCTCACCGCACGTCAACAAGACCAGTCGTGACCAGTTCGAAATCCGCACCCATCAGCGTCTCATGGACATCGTTGACCCCACGGACAAGACCGTGGATGCGCTGATGAAGCTGGATTTGCCGGCAGGCGTTGACGTCGAAATCAAGCTGCAATAGGCAGTACTGACCGGCATGGGCCGGCTCAAGGACCTTGGGGTTTGCCCGCTTCTTGCCTAATGGCGGGAAGCGGGCTATACTGCAAGGCTTCGTCCCTTCATGTCCAGCATGGATGGGCGGAGTTTTATTAACCGTCTTTCACATTCAAACGCTGTAGCCAATTGAAGTTGCGGCGGTGGAAGTTTTGGAGAAAACAATGAGTCTGAGCAATCACTTAGGGTTGCTGGGGCGCAAGGTGGGCATGATGCGTCTGTTCACCGATGATGGGGATGCTGTTCCCGTCACGGTGGTTGATGTTTCTAACAACCGCGTGACCCAGGTGAAAACCCAAGAGAACGATGGCTACGTTGCCTTGCAGGTAACGTTTGGTGCGCGGCGTGCTTCGCGCGTGACCAAGCCACTCGCCGGCCACCTTGCGAAAGCAGGCGTTGAAGCAGGCGAAATCATTCAAGAATTCCGCGTGACCCCCGCTGCTGCTGCCCAATATCAGGCTGGCGCGACCGTTCCGGTGGGCGCCGTGTTCACTGTGGGCCAAAAGGTGGATGTGCAGGGCACAACCATCGGCAAGGGCTACGCCGGCACGATCAAGCGCCACCACATGGGCTCGCAGCGCGCCTCCCACGGTAACAGCCGCTCGCACAACGTGCCGGGTTCCATCGGCATGGCGCAGGATCCGGGGCGTGTGTTTCCGGGCAAGCGTATGACCGGCCACTTGGGCGACGATCTGGTCACAACACAGAACCTGGACGTGATCCGCATCGACGAAGCCCGCCAGCTGCTGCTGATCAAGGGTGCCATCCCCGGCTCCAAGGGTGGCTTTGTCACCGTGCGTCCCGCCATCAAGGCCAAATCGACAATTTCGAAAGGAGCGAACTGATGCAGCTCGAACTCCTGAATGACCAAGGCCAGGCTGCCGCCAAGTACGACGCGCCTGAGACCGTGTTTGGTCGTGCTTACAACGAAGACCTCGTGCACCAGGTTGTGGTGGCGTTCCAGGCCAATGCGCGCCAGGGGACCCGTGCCCAGAAGGACCGCGAGCAAGTCAAGCACTCGACCAAGAAGCCGTTCAAGCAAAAGGGAACGGGCCGCGCCCGCGCCGGTATGACTTCCTCGCCGCTGTGGCGCGGAGGCGGCCGGATTTTCCCGAACATGCCTGACGAGAACTTCTCGCAAAAGATCAACAAGAAGATGTACCGCGCCGGCATGGCGTCCATCTTGTCCCAACTGGCACGCGAAGGCCGTTTGGCCGTGGTGGAATCCCTGAAGGTGGAGTCTCCCAAGACCAAGCCGCTGGCCGCCAAGTTCAAGGCCATGAACCTGCCCTCCGTGATGGTGATCGCGGATGAAGTGGACGAGAACCTGTACCTGGCATCGCGCAATTTGGTCAACGTGCTGGTGGTAGAGCCCCGCTACGCTGATCCGCTGTCGCTCGTGCACTACAAGAAGGTGCTGGTGACCAAGGCCGCCATGGACCAACTCAAGGAGATGTTCGCATGAGCACCACTTCCAAGACTACCGGGTTCGACGAAGGGCGCCTGATGCAGGTGCTGGTTGCTCCCATCGTTTCCGAAAAGGCCACCATGGTCGCGGAAAAGTCCAATGCGGTCACGTTCAAGGTCCTGCAGGACGCCACCAAGCATGAAATCAAGGCCGCCGTGCAGTTGATGTTCAAGGTGGAGGTCAAGGGCGTTTCCGTGGTCAACACAAGAGGCAAGACCAAGCGTTTTGGTAAGTCCGTGGGTCGTCGCGACAACGTGCGCAAGGCCTACGTGACACTGAAGCCCGGTCAAGAGCTGAACTTCGCTGGGGAGGCTGCTTAATCATGGCCGTCATCAAAATGAAACCGACTTCGCCCGGCCAGCGCGGCGTGGTGAAGATTTCCCGTGACCACCTGCACAAGGGTGAGCCGTATGCGCCGCTGCTGGAACCCCAGTTTCAGCTTGCTGGCCGCAACAACAACGGCCACATCACGACCCGTCATAAGGGCGGTGGACACAAGCACCACTACCGCGTGGTCGACTTCCGTCGCAACAAGGATGGCATCCCCGCGAAAGTGGAGCGCATCGAATACGATCCGAACCGCACAGCGCACATCGCTCTGGTGTGCTACGCCGATGGCGAACGTCGCTACGTCATTGCCCCGCGTGGCCTGGAGGCTGGTGCTTCGCTGATGAGCGGCGCCGAGGCGCCGATCCGCGTGGGCAATACGCTGCCCATCCGCAACATCCCCGTGGGTTCAACCATCCACTGCATCGAATTGCAGCCGGGCAAGGGCGCGCAGATCGCCCGCTCTGCCGGCACGTCGGCTACGCTGCTGGCTCGTGAGGGTAGTTACGCCCAGGTGCGTATGCGCTCTGGTGAAGTGCGCAAGATCCACATTGAGTGTCGCGCCACCATTGGCGAAGTTGCCAACGAAGAGCACAGCCTGCGCCAGCTCGGCAAGGCCGGTGTCAAGCGCTGGATGGGCATCCGCCCGACCGTGCGCGGCGTGGTGATGAACCCGATCGACCACCCCCATGGCGGTGGCGAAGGCAAGACCGGTGAAGGCCGTCATCCTGTCGATCCTTGGGGTAATCTGACCAAGGGTTACCGTACCCGTAACAACAAGCGTACACAGGTCATGATTGTGTCGCGTCGCAAGAAGTAAGGGGCACGAAAAATGACTCGCTCTCTTAAAAAGGGTCCGTTCGTCGACCACCATCTGGTGGCGAAGGCCGACAAGGCTGTGACGACCAAGGACAAGAAGCCGATCAAGACCTGGTCGCGTCGCTCCATGGTTCTGCCCGAGTTCATCGGCCTGACCATCGCTGTGCACAACGGCAAGCAGCACGTGCCGGTCTACATCACCGACCAGATGGTGGGCCACAAGCTGGGCGAATTCGCCCTGACGCGCACTTTCAAGGGTCATCCGGCGGACAAGAAAGTCCAGAAGAAATAAGGAAAGACCATGGAAACACGTGCAATCCTCCGAGGCGTGCGTTTGTCTGTTGACAAAGGTCGCCTGGTCGCCGACTTGATCCGCGGAAAGAAAGTGGATCAAGCGCTGAACATCCTGACGTTCACGCAGAAAAAAGCTGCCGTGATCATCAAGAAGGTTGTTGAATCCGCCATTGCGAACGCCGAGCACAACGACGGCGCCGACATCGACGAATTGAGGGTGAAAACCATCTACGTCGAACAGGGCGCTTCGCTGCGGCGCTTCACGGCCCGCGCCAAGGGTCGTGGCAACCAAATCCGCAAGCCCACGTGCCATGTGTACGTGACGGTGGGTAACTGAAAGAGGTCTGGAAGATATGGGACAAAAAATCCACCCAACCGGTTTCCGTCTTTCGGTCAGCCGCAACTGGGCTAGCCGTTGGTACGCCAACAACCGCGATTTCGCCGGCATGCTGGCGGAAGACATCAAGGTTCGCGAATACCTGAAGGCCAAGCTGAAGAACGCCTCGGTTTCCCGCGTTCTGATCGAGCGTCCTGCCAAGAACGCACGCATCACCATTTTCTCGGCTCGTCCGGGCGTGGTGATCGGCAAGAAGGGCGAGGACATCGAGAACCTCAAGAAGGAACTGGGCAAGCAACTGGGCGTGCCGGTCGCGGTCAACATCGAAGAAGTGCGCAAGCCCGAAATCGATGCCAAACTGATTGCCGACAGCATCACCCAGCAGCTGGAAAAGCGCATCATGTTCCGTCGGGCCATGAAGCGCGCCATGCAAAACGCCATGCGTCTGGGTGCCCAAGGCATCAAGATCATGTCCGCGGGTCGTCTGAACGGCATCGAAATCGCCCGTACCGAGTGGTACCGCGAAGGCCGCGTGCCCCTGCACACCCTGCGTGCTGACATCGACTACGGCGTCTCCGAAGCCAAGACCACCTATGGCGTGATCGGCGTCAAGGTCTGGGTCTACAAGGGTGACACACTGGGTCGCAACGATGTTCCCGCAGCGGTGGAACCGCGCGAGGAAGAGCGCCGTCCCCGCGGCCCGCGTCGTGATGACCGTGGTACCCGCCCCGCCGGCGATCGTCCTCCCGCACGCGGCGCGCGTCGCCCTGCTGGCGGCAACGCTGCTCCGGCTGACGGAAGCGACAAACCCGCTGAAGCCATTGGCGCTGATGCACCGAAAACTGCCGTTAAGCGCGTCCGCAAGGTAGCCGCGCCTGCCACTGCACCCGCAGCGGCTGACGGCAAAGGAGAATAATCATGTTGCAACCCGCTCGTCGCAAATACCGCAAAGAGCAAAAAGGTCGGAACACCGGCATCGCTACCCGGGGCAGCTCGGTGGCGTTTGGCGACTTCGGCCTGAAGTGTACGGACCGTGGTCGCCTGACCGCGCGTCAGATCGAGGCCGCACGTCGTGCCATTTCCCGTCACGTCAAGCGTGGTGGCCGTATCTGGATTCGCGTGTTCCCCGACAAGCCCATCTCCCAAAAGCCTGCTGAAGTGCGTATGGGCAACGGCAAGGGCAACCCCGAGTACTACGTGGCTGAAATCCAGCCCGGCAAGATCGTGTTTGAAATCGTGGGTGTGCCTGAAGAGCTGGCGCGCGAGGCGTTCCGCCTGGCTGCGGCCAAGCTGCCACTGCGCACCACCTTCGTCAGCCGCATGGTTGGCCAGTAATTCAGGAGAATGAAGAAATGAAAGCTGCTGAACTGCGCCAAAAAGACGTTGCCGGCCTGGAAGCCGAAGTGAAGGCCCTGCAAAAGGCTCACTTTGGACTGCGCATGCAAAAAGCTACGCAACAACTCAACAACACCGCCTCGCTGCGCTCCACGCGCCGTGACATTGCTCGCGCCAAGACCATTCTGGTGCAGAAGCAACGTGCTGCAACCCCCGCCAAATAAGGAGCCACCCAATGACGGAAGCTAAAAAATCCCTCAAGCGCACCTTGATTGGCAAGGTTGTGAGCGACAAGCGCGCCAAGACGGTCACCGTGTTGGTCGAGCGTCGCGTCAAGCACGAGCTCTACGGCAAGATCGTAGGCAAGTCGAGCAAGTACCACGCCCACGACGAAAACGGCGAGTACAAGCTGGGCGACACCATCGAAATCACCGAGAGCCGTCCGATTTCGAAGACCAAGAACTGGGTCGCCACGCGACTGGTTGAAAAGGCTGTGCTGGTTTAAGTCTTTTCCAAGACCCACAGCACGCAACCCGAAAACGACCCACAATGTGGGTCGTTTTCTTTTTTGGAGATTCAACATGATCAAAGTAGGTGACACCCTTCCCGCAGCCACCCTGATGGAATACGTGGAAGTGGAAGGCAACGGCTGCAGCATCGGTCCCAACCCGGTGGATGTGACCAAGGCGACCGCGGGCAAGACCATTGCCTTGTTTGGCCTGCCCGGCGCCTATACCCCCACCTGCTCCGCCAAGCACGTTCCGGGCTATGTCGAACAAGCCGAAGCCTTCAAGGCCGCCGGCGTGGACGAAATCTGGTGCGTCAGCGTGAACGACGCCTTCGTGATGGGGGCCTGGGCGCGTGACCAGAAGACCGACGGCAAAGTGCGCATGCTGGCCGACGGCAGCGCCGCGTTTGCCCAGGCGACCGGCTTGACCCTGAATCTCACCGCCAAGGGCATGGGTCTGCGCAGCAACCGCTACTCCATGCTGGTGAAGGACGGCAAGGTCGCCACCCTGAACATCGAAGGCCCTGGGAAATTCGAAGTCAGCGACGCCAACACCTTGTTGGCACAGGCCAAGGCCTAAGCAAACACCAACTTCGACACCCCGGGTCCGGGTTGTCGAAGTTGCCTTTGCGGCCTCAGATGCGACCGTTTCGCTCCAAGTCCACCTTGAGGTAATGCGCTCCGGGCAACGGGTTGTGGTAGTAGGGAGGGATCTCCTCAAATCCCAGGTCTTCGTACAAGGCTCGTGCCGCCTCCATGTCATCCAAGGTATCCAGCAGAACGCTGTCATAGCCCAGCAAGCGGGCCGCATCCAAGGTCGCCTGCGCAAGCAGCCGTCCAAGTCCCATCCCCCGGTAGGCTGGCCGCACATACAGACGCTTCATCTCCGACGCGTTGGCGATGTCCGCGCTGTCCAGCGGCCGCAGGGCACAGCATCCTGCGACCGTGACGTCCACCAGCGCCAGCAGCAAACTGCCACGTGCAGGCGCGTAGTCACCAGGCAGGGTTTCCAGTTCCGACTCGAAGTCCTGAAAACACAGATCGACTCCCAGGCCTTGCGCGTATTCTCGAAAAATCAGGCGGGTCGCCTCCAACTCGGCGTAGCTGTTGGGGGTAACGAGGTGGGGTCGCGATCTATTCATGCCAGTTCAGGAATCACTCCAGCTGCCACCAGTTTATCCTCAGATGCGATATGCCCCTCACGATACCCTGCCGAACCCTTCCGAACACGGCACCGCGCCATCTGGTCGTAGACACCAACGTCGTGCTGGACCTTCTGCTGTTTCGTGATCCGGGCGTCCGTCAGATTGAACTCGCGGCGGCCTCCAGGAACTGGATCTGGGTTGCGTGTCCGTCCATGCGGGATGAACTCGAACACGTGCTGCACTACCCTGGGCTGACCCAAAGACTGGTAACTTCCGGCCACAAGCCGACGCAAGTGCTCACGCGATACGATGCCCTGGTACGCTGGGTTGCGCCGGCGCCCTCGACCCAGCCTCGGTGCAAGGACCCGGACGATCAGAAGTTCGTCGATCTGGCGGTCCATCATGCGGCTTGCCTGGTGAGCAAGGACAAGGCTGTGCTCACTCTGGCCAAGCGCCTGACCCGCATGGGTGTGTCTACCCTGACGCCCGAGTCGTTCGTGGCCTGACACCCGACTCATCCAACCCGTTCCTGCAACGAACTTCTGAAGAGCGCCCAACTACTTCGCCTGAGCCCGCAATGACAACGCCATGTCATACAAGGCGTTGCGCGGCGCTCCGGTGATCTGCGCAGTCAGACTCACGGCCGTCTTGAGCGGCAGTTCGTCCAGCAACAAGCTCAACACACGCAGCTTGTCATCGACCCCAGAAACCACTTGGTTGGGATGCAGCACGAGCACAAACTCGCCGCGCAAGCGCTGGGCATGAGCCGACAGCCAGCCGCACAAATCCTGCGCAGGCAGCGTGACGATTTCTTCAAACTGCTTGGTCACTTCCCGCGCCACCGTCAACTGCCGAGGTCCGAGCAACGCCAAGGCACCGGCCAGGGCCGCCAGTCGATGCGGCGCCTCGAGCATCACCACCGCACGTGGCTCGGACGCCCATGCCTCCACGGCGGCCGCGCGCTCAGCCGCCTTCGAAGGTGGAAAGCCCACGAACACGAATCCACCGTCCTGCACGATACCCGACACGCTCAAGGCGGCAGTCAGACTGCTGGCCCCAGGCAGGGGTAGCACCCGCAGCCCTGCGGTCGTGGCCAGCGCCACCAGACGTGCGCCAGGGTCGCTGATCGCCGGAGTTCCGGCATCGCTCACATAGGCCACTCGCTGGCCGGCCTGCAAACGCTGCATCACCAGCGCACCAGCCTGGGCTTCGTTGTGTTGGTGTACCGCCATCAATTGCGCCCCGCTCTTTTCAATTCCGTAGGCGCGCAACAGGGCCTGGGTATGCCTCGTGTCCTCGCAAGCCACGCTGTCGACCAGGTCCAGCACGTGCAGAGCGCGCAAGGTGATGTCGGCCAAGTTGCCGATGGGCGTGGCCACCACATACAGCGTCGAGTGAGGATAATGCTGGCCTGCGGCGGCCTCCCGGGCCGCGTGCAGGGCCGAGGCAAACGAAGCGTTCAATGAAGTTCCTCAATAGAAATGCCCCTCTCCCCGAGCGGGGATCGCGGACCAGCACGAAAGCACAGGGCGACGCCGCTGAAGAAACAGCCCTGCGTTACCTTCGCCAACAGGGACTGATATTGCTATTGCGCAATTATCGAACACCTGGGCGCGGCGGTGGAGAGATCGACCTGATCATGCGCGAACCCGATGGCACAGTGGTGTTCGTGGAGGTGCGCACGCGCACCAGCCCTTCGTACGGTGGCGCCGCCTCCAGCGTCGGCGCCATCAAGCAGCGACGCATCATTTTTGCGGCACGCCACTACCTGATGCGCCACCCCGGGGCCGCGCCACCTTGCCGCTTTGACGTTGTGGCCGTGGAGCCCACCGGCATCGAATGGTTGCGTGCGGCATTTGACGCCCAGTAGGCGCCGCGGGCTTCACGCGAGCCGGGTATCATCCCACCCCATGCTAGAGCTACGCATTCAACAGCACTTCATCGACAGTGCCGACCTGAAGTACCAGTCGGCGCAGACTTTGAGCAAGCCCATCGCCGCGGCGGTTCAGGCCTTGCTGGCTTGTGTCACCAGTGGTGGCAAGATACTGGCCTGCGGCAATGGGGGGTCGGCGGCCGATGCGCAGCATTTCGCCGCGGAATTCGTGGGTCGGTTCGAGCGCGAGCGCCCGGAGTTGGGCGCCATTGCGCTGACGACGGACTCGTCCATTCTTACCGCCGTCGCCAACGACTATGGATACGACGCGGTGTTTTCCCGCCAGGTGCGCGCCCTGGGCTTGCCGGGGGATGTGCTACTGGCCATCTCGACCAGTGGCAATTCGGCCAGCGTGCTGGCCGCCATCGACGCCGCCCACGAGCGCGAGATGACCGTTCTGGCGCTCACCGGCAAGGGTGGCGGAAGAATGGCGCAGGCTCTGCGCGAGACCGACGTGCACATTTGCGTCCCGCACGAACGCACCGCCCGCATCCAGGAAGTGCATATCCTGGCGCTGCACTGCCTGTGCGATGGCGTGGACTCCCAGCTACTTGGAGAACAGGAAGGATCAACATGAAATCAGTCATTCGCCCCGCCCTATTGAGCATGGTGACCATCGTCACGCTGTGCGGCACGCTCAGCGCCTGCGCGCCGCTCCTGGTCGGCACCGCAGTGGTGGGGGGCACGCTGGTCGCCACGGACCGGCGTACCTCTGGGGCTCAACTGGAGGACGAGGGCATCGAGCTGCGCGGAACCAGCCGCGTGCGCGACGCCATCGGCGACCGCGGCCATGTCAATATCACGAGCTACAACCGCCAGGTGCTTCTCACCGGCGAAGTCCCCTCCGCGCAGGACAAGCAACTGGTCGAACAGGTCGTATCCAAGGTCGAGAACGTGCGCGGCATCGTGAATGAGCTCGGCATCATGGGGTCTTCGTCCCTGACTCAGCGCTCTTCCGATGCTCTGATCACCGGGCGCGTCAAGGCAGCCTTTGTCGACACGAAGGACCTCAGCGCCAACGTGATCAAGGTGGTGACGGAACGCGGCACGACCTACCTCATGGGGCGCGTGACCCAAGCCGAAGCGACGCGCGCCACAGAGGTGACTCGCAGCACCGGTGGCGTGCAGAAGGTGGTACGCATCTTCGAATACCTGACAGACGAAGACGTCCGGCAACTGCAGGCACCCACGACGAAACCTGCCTCGGTCGCACCGCCCGCCAAGACCGCTCCCTGACGGGATAGACCCTCGACTGTTGGGGGTTCAGCGCAGGCGCCTGATCAGGCTGGATGTATCCCAGCGCTGCCCGCCCATGCCCTGCACATCGGCGTAGAACTGGTCGACCAATGCGGTCACCGGCAACCGAGCACCGTTGCGACGGCCTTCCTCCAGCACCAACCCCAGGTCCTTGCGCATCCAGTCCACCGCAAAGCCAAACTCGAATTGGTCTGCCACCATGGTCTTGCCGCGGTTGTCCATCTGCCAGCTTTGTGCAGCACCTTTTCCGATCACGTCCAGCACCAGATTCATGTCCAGTCCCGCCTTCTGGCCAAAGGCGATCGCCTCGCTCAGACCCTGCACGGCCCCAGCGATGCAGATCTGGTTCACCATCTTCGCCAGTTGCCCGGCACCACTCGCACCCAACAACGTAAAAGCTCTGGAATACGCCATGGCGACTGGCTTGACCGCATCAAACGCCGCCTGATCACCGCCACACATCACTGTCAGCAAGCCATTTTGCGCACCCGCCTGCCCCCCCGACACGGGTGCATCGACGAAGGCTACGCCCCTGTCACGGGCGCACGCGTACAACTCGCGCGCCACATTGGCCGACGCGGTGGTGTGATCCACAAAAATGGCGCCGGGACGCATGCCGGCGAAGGCGCCCTGCTCTCCCAGGGTCACGGACCTCAAATCGTCATCATTGCCGACGCAGCAAAACACAATATCCCGCTCCCTGGCCGCGAGGCAGGGAGTCTCGGCGCTCACCCCCGGGAAATCGGCCACCCACGCATTCGCCTTGGGCGTGCTTCGGTTGTATACCGTCACCTGGTGTCCCGCCCGGGCCAAGTGCCCCGCCATGGGATAACCCATGACACCCAACCCCAGAAATGTCACTTTGCGGGGTGCGATGGATTCGTAGTCGCGTGTGTTGATCTGTGCCATAGGTCATCAAACAATGGTGAGGTTCTCCGTCCCGGCCGCCAGATCCCGCGTCTTGGCGCGACGGCTGGATAGTTTGATCTGTAGTCGCAAGTCATTCACGGAATCGGCGTTGCGCAAGGCATCCTCGTAGGTGATGAGGTTGTTCTCGTACGCGTCAAACAGGGATTGATCGAAAGTCTGCATACCCAGGTTGCGACTCTTCTTCATGATCTCCTTGATCTCGGTCACCTCGCCCTTGAAAATCAGATCGCTGATCAGAGGGGTGTTCAGCAGGATTTCCACCGCTGCCGTGCGGCCCTTGCTGTTCTGCCGGGGTATCAGGCGCTGCGATACCATCGCCTTGAGGTTGAGAGACAAGTCCATCAACAACTGCGCACGCCGCTCCTCGGGGAAGAAGTTGATGATCCGGTCCAACGCCTGATTGGCGCTGTTGGCATGCAAGGTTGCCAGGCACATGTGGCCGGTTTCGGAGAACGCCACGGCATGTTCCATGGTCTCGCGGTCGCGCAGCTCGCCCATCAGGATCACGTCGGGCGCCTGCCGCAACGTGTTCTTGAGCGCGGCATCCCAGCTCTCCGTGTCGATACCCACCTCACGCTGTGTCACAACGCAATTCTTGTGCGGATGCACGAACTCCACCGGATCCTCAATCGTGATGATGTGCCCTTGGGAGTTCTCGTTGCGCCAATCCACCATCGCTGCCATGGAAGTGGACTTGCCTGAACCGGTACCACCGACAAAGATGCACAAGCCGCGCTTGGTCATCGCGATTTCCTTCAGGACCTGAGGCAATCCCATGCCATCAATGGTTGGGGGTGCCCCAGGGATGACCCGCATGACCATCCCGACCTTGCCTTGCTGAATGAAGGCGTTCACCCGGAAGCGACCAATCCCTGGGGGAGAAATCGCGAAGTTGCACTCCATCGTGCGCTCGAACTCGGCCGTTTGCTTGTCGTTCATGACAGCGCGTGCCAGTGCCATGGTGTGCCCCGCGTTCAGGGGATGCGGCGACACCTTGGTGATCTTTCCGTCCACCTTGATCGCGGGAGGAAATTCGGCGGTGATGAACAAGTCGCTGCCGCTGCGACTGACCAGCAGCTTGAGCAGATCGTTGATGAAGACACTGGCCTGATCGCGTTCCATGGTATCAACCGTCCTTTGTGAATCCGAGCGGATGCGCCGAAGCGGCCATCAGCCCGGGAAGTTTTCGGGTGTCTTTGCCTTTCCGCGAGCCTCGGCCGATGAAATCACATTGCGCCGCACCAGATCCGCCAGATTCTGATCCAGCGTCTGCATGCCCACGCTGCTGCCGGTCTGGATGGCGGAATACATCTGTGCCACCTTGGCCTCACGGATCAGGTTTCGGATGGCGCTGGTGCCGATCATGATCTCGTGCGCGGCAACCCGGCCTTGGCCATCCTTGGTCTTGCACAGGGTTTGCGAGATCACCGCCTGCAACGACTCGGACAACATGGCGCGGATCATTTCCTTCTCCTCGGCCGGGAAAACGTCAATGATACGGTCGATGGTCTTGGCCGCGCTGGACGTGTGCAGCGTCCCGAACACCAAGTGGCCGGTTTCGGCTGCGGTCATGGCCAGGCGAATCGTCTCCAGGTCTCGCATTTCCCCCACGAGGATGGCGTCCGGGTCCTCGCGCAACGCAGACTTCAGTGCCGCAGCAAAGCTGAGGGTATGCGGACCGACTTCGCGCTGGTTGATCAGGCACTTCTTGGATTCGTGTACGAATTCGATCGGATCCTCCACCGTCAGGATGTGCCCGTACTCCGTCTCGTTCAGATAATTGACCATGGCTGCCAGCGTCGTCGACTTGCCCGAACCCGTGGGACCAGTGACCAGCACCATGCCGCGAGGCTTGAGCGCCAACTCGCCGAAAATATTGGGCGCGTTGAGTTGTTCCAGCGTCAGGATCTTGGACGGAATGGTGCGCAGTACCGCGCCGGCGCCGCGGTTGTGATTGAACGCGTTCACCCGGAACCGGGCAAGCCCCTCGATTTCGAACGAGAAGTCCACCTCCAGGAACTCCTCATAGTTCTTGCGTTGGGTGTCGTTCATCACGTCGTACACCATCGCCTGCACCGTCTTGTGGTCCAGCGGATCCACGTTGATGCGTCGCACGTCACCGTGCACGCGGATCATGGGCGGCAACCCCGCCGACAGATGCAAATCCGAAGCCTTGTTCTTGACGCTGAACGCCAGCAGTTGGGTAATATCCACCGAAATCCCCGAAAGTTAGTTGGGCCGACAGCAATTATGACCACGATTGGAGACAACCTGGGCCGCGTGCGCGCTCGCATCGTGGCGGCCTGCGTTGCGGCGGGGCGCGATCCGGGAGAAGTCTCGTTGCTGGCGGTCTCCAAGACCTTTGACGCGCAGGCCGTCGCGGAGGCGGCGGCTGCGGGTCAAACCGCTTTTGGGGAGAACTACATCCAGGAAGCGGTTGCCAAGATGGCGCTACTGCCCCATCTGCGGATTCAGTGGCACTGCATCGGCCCAGTACAGAGCAACAAGACGCGCCTGGTCGCGCAGCATTTTGACTGGGTGCACAGCGTGGACAGACTCAAGGTGGCACAGCGTCTGAGTGAGCAGCGGCCCGACCACCTGCCGCCCCTGCAAGTGTGCCTGCAGGTCAACGTGGACGGTGGGACCAACAAGAGCGGCGCCCTCCCCGATGAAACGCTGACCCTGGCGGGGCAGGTCGCTACCCTGCCCCGCCTGACCTTGAGAGGCCTGATGACCATCCCGGAGCCGGCCCCGGACTTCGCGCACGCCTGCGCCGTCCACCAACAGACCCGCGAGTTGTTTGACACGCTTCGGAGCCAGGGTCTGGACTTGGACACCCTCTCAATGGGCATGTCGGACGACCTGGAGGCCGCCATCCACTGCGGGAGCACATTGGTTCGGGTCGGCCGCGCCATCTTCGGTGGACGAGACAAACGCGGCGTGATCGGCTGAACCGTCGCCCTCGCATTTACCTTATCTTTACTGATGCGACAAGACCGAATCACGAGGCGGGGAGATCATGCGATGCAACACAGCGCGAGAACACCGATGGCGCCCACCAAGCAGCACCTGTTGATGATTGAAGACGATGCCCGTCTGGCCGGCATGGTGGGCGAGTACCTGGGCCAGTCCGGGTTCGGCTTCCTTCATTGCGGGAATGCCCTGTCGGGTCTGAGTCAGTTGCAGAGGCCCGATGGCCCACCGCCTGACTTGGTGATTCTGGACTTGATGCTGCCGGACATGGACGGCCTGGAAGTATGTCGCCGCATCCGCTCCCTTCCGGGGCCGCTGGCCCAGCTGCCCATCCTGATGCTGACGGCCAAGGGCGACCCCATGGACCGCATCGTAGGTCTGGAAATGGGCGCCGACGACTACCTGCCAAAACCTTTTGAGCCGCGCGAACTTCTGGCCCGAATCAAGGCCGTCTTGCGGCGACGCACGCCAGAGTCCACGCCCACTGCGGCCCGGATGCAGTTCGGCTCCCTGGAAATCGACCGAGACGCCCGCAGCGTCAGCGTCGGCGGCATGGTTTGCGACCTGACCGCCTACCAGTTCGATCTGCTGCTGGTCCTGGCCGAGCGCGCGGGTCGCGTGCTGACACGTGACCAGATCATGGAAGCCGTGCGTGGACGCGAACTGGATGCATTCGATCGTTCCATTGACGTGCACATGGGGCGCATCCGTAACGCCATCGAAGCCGACGCCAAGAACCCGAAGCGCATTTTGACTGTGCGGGGCGTGGGCTACGTCTTTGCCAGGCAACAGGACTGATCGTGGACGCCTCTACCCCCCGGTCGGCCAAACACCTCCCCACGGGGCACCGATCGCCGGCCTGTGGCGGCGCCTGTCCGTGCGCATCTGGCTCGCCGTGGTGGCAACGGTCGCAGTGCTGACCTTGCTCGCGGGCTGGGTATGGAGAATGACGTCCGACCCCCCGCTGAGGGAAGTGGTGGTGCGCGACCAGTCCGGGCGCATCGTGGGACAGGGTCAGCCGCGGTTCGCGCGCTCCGGGCCTGGGATTGGGCGGCCCGCGCCGCCTCCACCGCCGACCAGCGGTCGCGATCTCGCGCCTACAGCCCCACCGAGCGCGCCTGCCGCAGGTCCAGAGTTCACGGTGCGCATGGAAGACGGCCAAACCCTGCAGGTGCACTTGCCGCGCCCGCCTCGCTCCCCATGGGGTCGTTTGCCATTCGGCTTCTTCTGGTCCCTCGCCCTCGTGGGCATTGCGGTAGCCCTGGCCACCTACCCCATCGTGCGCAAGCTCACACGACGCCTGGAGCAGTTGCAACAAGGCGTGGAACATTGGGGAGCGGGAAATCTGTCGGCTCGCGTTCCCGTGCAGGGCAATGACGAGGTAGCGTTTCTGGCCGAACGCTTCAACAACGCCGCGCAGCAGGTTGAAACGCTGGTCGATTCGCACACCCGGTTGCTCACGCAGCAACAAGCTCTGCTGGCCGCTCAGAAGTCCCTGCTCGCCAACGCCTCCCATGAGCTGCGCTCACCTCTTGCGCGCATTCGCATGGGCATGGAACTGCTGGGCGGTGGCGCTGCGTCGCACACGCGCCAGGAGATCGCACGCAACATCGCGGAACTGGACCAGTTGATCGATGAAATCCTGCTGGCCAGCCGTCTGGACGCCCAGGAAGCGGATCTGGGAACCATCGAAGCGGTGGACCTGACGGGTCTGGCCGCGGAAGAGTGCTCACGCGTGAACGCGGAGCTGGATGTGCAGCACGACTCGCAGGTCGGGGGTGCCGCCATCGTGGTCCAGGGCGTGTCCAAGCTGCTGCGCCGGCTGGTTCGCAACCTGCTGGAAAACGCGAGACGGTACGGCGATGGTGAAGCATGCGTGCATCTGCGGCAAACCCCGACACACGCGGTGCTCAGTGTCTGCGACCGAGGGCCCGGCGTCCCGGAAGCGCTGCGCGAGCGCATCTTCGAGCCCTTCTATCGACTGCCCGGCGCCAGCGAACGCGATGGCGGTGTGGGACTGGGGCTGGCCCTGGTGAAATCGATCGCTGCCCGCCACGCCGGCTCCGTGCGCTGCGAAGGCCGCTCTGGCGGGGGTGCGTGCTTTGTCGTCGAGCTGCCTTTGCCCCCGGCACGTCCCTGAAAAGGGGCCGTCTATTTCTTGCGCTGCACGAACAGATTGCGCCGGGCATCCTCCGGATACGCGAACGTCACCGCACCGTTCTTTACCATGCCCATGACCAGCATGTTGGCGGTGACGGCGTCCTTGTCTTCCAGACTGAAGGGCTTCTCGTAAGTTGCGACCACGCCGTAGTAGGTACGTCCCATGTTTTCCAGGGCGGCTTTCACGGAGGGGCCGTTCAACTTGCCATCGCGTATCCCGAACAGCGCGTACATCAGCAGGTAGGTCGCGTCATACCCCTGTGCAGCCGCCATGGGCACCGGGATGCGGCTGACCTTGTATTTGCGCGCATAAGCGGTAAGAAACGACGCACGCCGCTCGTTGCTGGGCTCGGCGATGAAGGTCTGCGCCATCAACGCTCCCTCGGCCGCCGCCTTGGCGCCTTCGATGAAGAACGGGAACGACAGCGGCCAGGCACCCACCTGCGGCACTTTCCAGTTCAGTTCCTTGCGCCCTTTGGCGATCACGGCATTCTCGGGTCCGACGGTGTAGCTGAATACCACGTTGGCCCCGGCTGCGCGTGCCGCCTGCAAGGATTCAGTCAAGTCCTTCACTCCGGTGGCAAACCGGGCAACGTAGACAGCCTTGAGCTTCTTCGCGGCGAGCGCGGCTTCCACATCTTTCAGGCCGGCTTCGCCATAGCCCGTGGTGTCTGCAAAAATGGCCACCTTGTCCCACCCGCGCTTCACGATGTCGTCGACCACGAATGGAGCCTGAATGCTGTCGCGTGCCGAGTTGCGGAAGATGTAACTTTCGGGGCCGGGATACTTGGCCGTCAGCGGCGTCCCGGTGGAACACGGGATGATGAGTGGCAACTGGTTTTTCTGGTACACGTCCAACGCTTTGGCCGCCACGCCCGTGTTGCAAAAACCGATGGTGGCCACCACTTTCTCGGCCACCAGTTCCTCGGATCGCTTCAAACCCACGTCCGGGTTGGCGGCATCGTCCTTGATGACCAGTTCGATGGGCCGCCCCAGGTAGCCGCCCACGGCGTTGATCTCGTCTGCCGCGTGCTTGATACCGTTGAGCATGGGCACGCCGAAATCCGCCGAAGGCCCGGAGAACGGACCAATCACGCCGATGCGCACCGGGGATTGCTGTTGCGCACCTGCCCAACCGGAAACAGCCAGCGACAGACACAGGATGAGGCGCGGAATGGAGAGACTCATATGACAACTCCTTGCAGGGTCATTAGACGCAGCGGCACCTCCACCTACCACCGGGATTTCCCGTACGCAGCTGGGGCAGTCAGGTCGGCGACAGGAATATGCGGCGTTACAGGCAGCCGCGCACTCGTTCCGGGCGGATATCGTTCAAGCAGCGCAAGTGCGCGACGCCTTCTGGCAAAGGGCAGGTTCGCTGAAAGCATGGGGCACAGTCCAGAGGCGGCTGATATTGCGTATCGTTCTTGAGCCACAGCACCTGGGCATGCGGATTCAGTGGTGGCGTATGCAGCGGACTGGACGATCCGAAGATGGCCACCTGGGGCACGTCCAGGCTCGCGGCCACGTGCATCAGGCCCGAATCGTTGCTGACCATGTTCCGTGCGCCGGCGATCACGCACAAAGCCTGGTCCAAGGACGTCTGGCCGGCCAGATTCCGGCAACGGCTCACTCCGCCCTCGTTGGCTCCGGACGCGATCTCGTCACACAGGGCAGCCTCCTTGCCCGACCCCAGCAAAACCACATCACGGTCCAGGATTCGGGCCAGCGCCGCGTAATGTGCCGCGGGCCAGCGCTTGGCCTGGCCAAACTCGGCGCCCGGCGCGAACACCGTATACCCGCCCCGCTGCAAGCCCAGCGCACGCAGGGTGGTCTCGACACACTCCTCGGCCACCCGAAGCCGCGGCCGGTCCCGAGCCACATCGGTCTCACCACTGAGCGCCGAATAGAACGCCACCATGGGCGGGCGGGCGCCTTTGGGCGGGTTCTTGAGCCGGTGCGTGAGCACCCCCACACGGGCCTCGCCCAGGTAACCCACCCGTTTGGGGATGCCAGCCAGCAGCGGCAACAAGGCGCTCTTGAGCGAGTTGGGCAGCACGTAGGCCACGTCAAAGCGGCCGTGCAACTGCCGCGCCAGCACGCGCCGCGCCTTGAGCTGCAAGCCGCCATGGGCAAAGGGGAATTCGATCACTTCGGCCACCTGCGGCATGGCCCGGTACACAGGCGCCACCCAGGGCAGGGCACCCACCGTGAGCCGCTCGCCGCGCGCATGCAGGCGCCGCAGCAGCGGCTCGGTCATCACCGCGTCGCCAATCCACTGCGGCGCGATGACCAGGGCGTTAGTGATGGCCACCGGCGTGTTCGCCGTCCTTGAGCTTGTACACCGTGCCGCAATAGGGACACTTGGCCTGACCCGTGTGCGCCACATCCAGGTAGACCTTGGGGTGGCTGTTCCAGAGCTTCATGTCAGCCTGGGGGCTGGGGCAGTACACGCCGCCCTGATGGTTCAGGTCCTTGGCCAGCAATTCAACCGTTTGTTTACTCATGTGTACCTCTTTTCCGCATGCATTGTTACGTACACTTTCGGCCCCATCGCGGAACGCCGTGGAACCGGCTTTGCCGGGCCACTGGCGTTGCCCCCTGCAAGGGGGGTGGCGAAGCGACACGCAGTGCGCGCAGCCTGGGGGTGTTCAAACTTTAGTCAGCCAGTGGGCGTATTTCGGATTGCGGCCGTTGACGATGTCAAAGAACGCGTTCTGAATCTTTTCAGTGATCGGACCGCGCGATCCACTGCCCAGCTCGATGCGATCCAGTTCGCGAATTGGCGTTACCTCGGCGGCCGTTCCGGTGAAGAAGGCCTCGTCGGCGATGTACACCTCGTCGCGCGTGATGCGCTTTTCCACAATGTCCAGGCCCAGGTCCTTGCAGATGTGGAACACGGTATTGCGGGTAATGCCGTTGAGGGCGCCGGCCGAGAGGTCGGGCGTATAGACCACCCCATTCTTCACGATGAACAGGTTCTCGCCCGCGCCTTCGCTCACAAAGCCCGACGAATCCAGCAGCATGGCCTCGTCGTAGCCCTCGTCCGTGACCTCCATGTTGGCCAGGATGGAGTTGGTGTAGTTGCTCACCGTCTTGGCCTGCGTCATGGTGATGTTGACGTGGTGCCGGGTGTAGCTGGAAATCTTCACGCGGATGCCCCGCTTCATGCCTTCCTCACCCAGATAGGCGCCCCAGGCCCATGCTGCCACCATCACGTGAATCGTATTGCCCTTGGGTGACACACCCAGCTTCCTGTCGCCGATCCAGGTCAGCGGACGCAGGTAGCAGGACTCCAGCTTGTTCTCGCGCACCACCGCCTTTTGCGCCTCGTTCACCTCATCCTTGGTAAACGGCAGCTTCATGCGCAGGATCTTGGCGCTGTTGAACAAGCGGTCCGTGTGGTCCTGCAGTCGGAAGATGGCCGTGCCATTGACCGTGTTGTAGGCGCGCACCCCTTCAAAGGCGCCGCAGCCGTAATGCAGGGTGTGCGTCAGGACGTGGACCTTGGCGTCGCGCCAGTCGACCATGCGGCCGTCCATCCAGATCTTGCCGTCGCGGTCGGACATTGAGGGAGGTAGGTTGCTCATCGTGTTTCCTTGAAGTCAGTATCCCTCTGGCGCCCAGAGGGTGAGGCGGGGCCGCAGTACAGCCGAATGTCTGATTTTACGGGTCGGCCCCGGGCTGTGGCGCGCGGGTCAGCGTCCAGGCTGCCAGTCGGCCCGCGCGGAATTCACAGCGCACCCGGGATTGACCGGCGTCAGTCCACACAAAGATCTCAGGCTGCTCATCCTGATCCGACATCCGCTCGCCCAGGGAGCGTGTCAACGCCAGCACGTGCAGCAAAGACAGGCCCGACCTGAGCCGGGCGTTGAGCATCACGGCGCTGTCCACATACCCCACGGGACGGTGCGCCGCGCGCTGCAGCACCTGCATCATGCGCGTGAAGTGCAGCAACGCCCACAACACCCATGCGGACGCCACGGCCGTCACCCCGGCCCAACCGTACGCACGCCACCCCATGGCCATTGTGACGACCCCGAGCAAGACCAGTACCATTGCATTCAGCTTTGTCCCTGTCATCCGTCATTCCTGTCTTCGCGGCCTCAGACCCCATGCCCGATGTGAACTGTTCAATCCCGCACACCCAGGCTACCCTCGTGCCCGAGCCTCGCTGGCGCGGGGCTGCGGCGGCATTGTGCACCGCGTTGGGCCTGCTGTGCACCGGCTGCGCGGACACGGCCTACCTGCTGCAGTCGGTTGAGGGCCATTTCCAGGTCCTGCGCGCGGCACAGCCCGTGGAGCAGTGGCTGCGGGACGAACACGCCACCGCCGACCTGAAGGAGCGCCTTCGGCTGGCCCAGCATATTCGCGCGTTTGCCGTGTCCGACATTCACCTGCCGGACAACCCCAGCTACCACCGCTATGCCGATCTGCGGCGGCGCTTTGTGGTGTGGAACGTGGTGGCGGCACCGCCCTTCTCGCTCACACCCCGGACCTGGTGTTTTCCGGTCGCGGGCTGCGTGGGCTACCGGGGCTACTTTGACGAAGCACAGGCCCAGGCCGAGGGCCAGCGCCTGCGTGCCCAGGAACTGGAGGTGGTCGTCCACGGTGTGCCTGCCTATTCCACGCTGGGCTGGATGAACTGGGCCGGCGGCGATCCCCTGCTCAATACCTTCATCCACTATCCAGAGGGTGAACTGGCGCGCATGCTCTTTCACGAGCTGGCGCATCAGGTGGCGTACGTCGGGGACGACACCGTGTTCAACGAGTCGTTCGCGAGTGCCGTGGAGCGGCTGGCCACGCAACGCTGGCTGGCACTGCACGGCTCGAACGCGGCGCGCACCAGCTATGCCGAGCTGGAAGCGCGGCGTGGGCAGTTTCGAGCGCTGGCGCGTACCACTCGGCACAATCTGGCGACGCTGTACGCACAAGACATGGAGCGTGGCCCTATGGCCGCGCAGAAGACCCGCATCATGCAGGACTTCCGCGAGCGCTACGCGCAGCTCAAGGCCTCTTGGGGCGGCTTTGCCGGCTTTGATCCCTGGGTGGCGCAAGCCAACAACGCCGCGTTCGCGGCACAGGCCGCCTACGACGAGTGGGTTCCCGCATTCGAGGCCCTGTTCCAGCGCCACGATCAGGACTGGGGCAGGTTTTATGATGCGGTTCGGCGCCTGGCCGCCTTGCCCAAGAACGAGCGCATCCAGTTTCTCAAGACAATGAACTTACCGGAGACACACGGTGGCTGAAATCCAGATTCAACGCAAGCATGGACTGGGCCTGACACAGGCCCGCCAGATCGCATTCCAGTGGGCCGAGCACGTCGAACAGGAATTCGATATGGAATGCACCTACGAAGAGGGTGAGACCGAGGACGAGGTCAGCTTCACGCGCTCGGGGGTAAATGGCACGCTGCGGGTCACGCCCGATCATTTTGAACTGGATGCTCGATTGGGCTTCCTGCTCGGGGCGTTTCGCGACCGCATTGAAAGCGAGATTGTGAAGAACCTGGACACCCTCCTGGCGGAGACGTCGGCCCACAAGGCCAAGGCCAGGAAAAAATAATGTCCCTGTCGGCTTCCACCGGACCGCTGGCCGGCCTGAAGGTCATCGAGCTGGGGCAACTCATCGCGGGGCCGTTCGCGGCCAAAACCCTGGGCGACTTCGGCGCCGACGTCATCAAGATAGAAACTCCCGGCGCGGGCGACCCACTGCGGCGCTGGCGGCTGCTCAAGGACGGCACCTCCGTCTGGTGGCAGGTGCAATCTCGCAACAAGCGCTCCGTGGCGCTGGACCTGAGGCGGCCGCAGGCCCAGGACGTCGTGCGCAAGCTGGTGCGCGAGGCCGACGTGCTGATCGAGAATTTTCGCCCTGGCGCCATGGAAGGCTGGGGACTGGGGCCGGATGCGTTGCTGACCCTGAATCCCGCGCTCGTCATGCTGCGCATCAGCGGCTACGGCCAAAGCGGCCCGTACCGCGACCGCCCCGGCTTTGGCGTGGTGGCCGAAGCCATGGGCGGCATGCGCCATCTCACGGGGGAGCCCGGCAGGGTGCCGGTGCGCGTGGGCGTGAGCATCGGCGACACGCTGGCCGCGCTGCACGGTGTGATCGGCATCCTGCTGGCGTTGCAGCACCGCCACGCCAGCGCAGGCCCCGATGCGCCCAAGGGTCGTGGACAGGTGATCGACGTGGCACTGTACGAGGCCGTGTTCAACTGCATGGAAAGCCTGCTGCCCGAATACAGCGCCTTCGGCGCCGTGCGCGGTCCGGCGGGCTCCGCGTTACCGGGTATCGCACCCACCAACGCCTATCGCTGCGCCGACGGCTACGCCTTGATCGCGGGCAACGGCGACAGCATCTTCAAGCGGCTCATGGTCTGCATCGGGCGCCCCGACCTGGCCGACGACCCCACGCTGTCGGACAACACCGGCCGCGTGGGGCGTGTGCAGGAACTGGACGAGGCCATTGGCCACTGGGCGCGCACCCTGCCCGTGCAGGAAGTGCTGCTCGCACTGGAACGCGCCGAAGTGCCGGCGGGAAGAATCTATACCGTGGCCGACATCGCGGCCGACCCGCATTACGCCGCGCGCGGCATGTTGCAGCAGGTCGACATGGCCGATGGCACGCAACTGGCCGTGCCGGGCTTCGTGCCCAAGCTCAGCCTCACGCCGGGCAGCCACCGGCGCAATGCGCCGACCTTGGGGCAGGACACCGATGCCGTGCTGCGCGAAGTCGGCCTGTCCGAGGACCAGATCGCCCAGCTGCGCGAGCGCGGTGTGGTCGCCTGATCAGCTCAGCGACTCGACAAGGTCGATGTATTGTTGCATCGCGTCCTGGCTGTCCGTGCCCTTGAGGCCGTTCCAGGCGTCCCACTTGGCACGTCCCACCATGTCGCCAAAGCCGGGCTTCTTCTCGGCGTTGTCGCCCACACTGCCCTGCTTGTACAGCGCGTAGAGCTTGAGCAGGGTGGCATTGTCGGGGCGCTCGCTCAGCGTCTTGGACTTGGCGGCGGCAGCTTCAAAACGCTTTTTCAGGTCGGCCATGGGGTTCTCCGGTGGGTTGAAGTTCGGGTATGTGCCCATTATCGTAAGCTCCGGCTTGCCCGCAGAATAGAGAAGTTTCCCCAAGGAGTTGTCATGGTCACTCGAATCCCCGCCAAGCAAGGTGCCGCGCCGGCCACGCGCAAGGTAGCCGCCCGTGTTGCCCCGGTCGCCCAACAGGCCGTGAAGTCCACGCGCAAGACCGTGCGCCAAGCTGGCACGGTGATGCCCAAGACGGTGGTGGACGCTGTCAGCGGCACGCTGGGCCTGAGCGGAGAGCGCATGACCAAGGTGGACACGGCCTGGCTGCGCATGGACTCCCCGTCCAACCTGATGATGATCGTGGGGGTGTGGATTCTCCAGCCCGGCATTGCCGTGGGCCCCTTGCGCGAGCGCATGACCGAACGGCTGCTCAAATACCGACGCTTTCGACAATGCGCGGTACAGGACGCCGCCGGCGCCACCTGGGTGGACGATGCCGACTTCGACATCGCGCGTCACGTGGTGGTGGAGAAACTCCCCAAGAGCCCGAAGGGCCAGGAACAGGGCGCCTTGCAGCAGCGCGTGGCCGAGTTGACCATGCAGCCGCTGGACCCGGCACACCCGCTGTGGCAGTTCCATCTGGTCGAGCACTACCAGGGCGGTTCGGCGTTGATCCTGCGCATCCACCACTGCATTGCCGATGGCATCGCCCTGATTTCCGTCGCGATGTCCCTGGTGGATGGTGGTACGCCGCCGCCCGAGCGTGCGCCGCGCAAGGCGCACCACGGCGGTCTGGAGGGGGCAGAGGACTGGATCGCCGACACCGTGATCAAGCCCCTGACCGACGTGGCCGTCAAGGCACTGGACGTGGCTGGCGACAGCGCGGCGAAGTCCCTGGGCATGCTCAGCGACCCGCACAGGGGCGTGAACAGCTCCCTGGACATGGCCAAGATGGCTTACCAGGTGGTCAGCGATCTGGCCGCGCTGGCGCTCATGCCCGATGACTCCAAGACCCGGCTCAAGGGACAGCCTGGTACCGCCAAGCGCGTGGCCTGGTGCGAACCCATTCCGCTGGAGGAAGTCAAGGCCGTCGGCAAGGCCCTGAACTGCTCCATCAACGACGTACTGCTCAGTTGCGTGGCCGGCGCCTTGGGGGAATACCTCAAGGCCAAGGGCGACAACGTGACCGCGCAGGAAATCCGCGCCATGGTCCCGGTGAACCTGCGCCCGCTGGAACAGGCCTACAAGCTGGGCAACCGTTTCGGGCTGGCCCCGCTGGTGCTGCCCATCGGCATCGACAACCCGGTGGAACGCGTGTACGAGGTGCGCCGCCGCATGGGCCAGCTCAAGGGTTCGATGCAACCCCTGCTCGCCTTTGGCTTGCTGGCCGTGGCCGGACTGCTCATCAAGCCCGCGCAGGACGCCATGCTCAATCTGTTTTCCAAGAAGACCACCGCCGTCATGACCAACGTGCCCGGCCCGCGCGAGAAGCTCAAGCTGTGCGGCTCCACGCTGGAACAAAGCCTGTTCTGGGTGCCGCAGTCGGGCTCGGTGGGCCTGGGCGTGTCCATCCTGAGCTACGGCGGCGGTGTGCAGTTTGGCGTCATCACCGACTCCACGCTGTGCCCCGACCCCCAGGCCATCATCGACGCCTTCGAACCCGAGTTCGCCAAGCTGTCGATGGTGACGCTGATGCTGCCCTGGGGGGAGTGACTCACCCCACCCGTGGCTTGACCTTGGAGGCCGCGAGCTTGGCGCGCTTGCGCGCCACTTCCACGTCGGCGTCGAATGCCAGGGCCACACCCATGCGCCGCTTGACAAAGCTCTCGGGCTTGCCGAACAGTCGGATGTCGGTATGGGGCACGCACAGCGCATCGGCCACGCCGTCAAACACGATGCCCTGGGCCTCCACGCCACCATAGATCACGGCGCTGGCGCCAGGGCTCTTGAGCGCGGTGTTCACCGGCAGGCCCAGGATGGCGCGGGCATGCAGCTCGAACTCGTTCTGCCACTGCGTGGCCATGGTCACCATGCCGGTATCGTGCGGACGCGGACTGACCTCGCTGAACCACACCTGGTCACCCTTGACGAACAACTCCACGCCAAACAGGCCTAGTCCGGCGGTGGCACCGCAACTGGCATCGCCATCCAAGCCCTGCCCCAGGTTGTCGGTCACGGCCTTGGCGATCTGGCGTGCCTTCTCCAGTGCGGCGGGCGCCATGGGATGGGGCTGCCAGCTTTCCACGTAGTCGCCACTGACCTGCACGTGGCCGATGGGGTCGCAAAAGTGCGTCTCGACCTTGCCGTCGGCGCCCACGGCGCGCACCGTGAGCTGGGTGATCTCGTAGTCGAAGTCGATGAAGCCCTCCACGATGACGCGGCCATGGCTGACGCGCCCGCCGGCCATGGCGTAGTCCCAGGCTTTCTGGACGTCAGCCGGCCCGTCGATCTTGCTTTGGCCCTTGCCCGAGCTGCTCATCACGGGCTTGACGATGCAGGGGTAGCCAATGCCGCTGTCGATCGCCGCCTGCAACTCGCTCAGCGAGTCACAGAACTTGTACGGGCTGGTAGGCAGGCCCAGGGTTTCGGCGGCCAGGCGACGGATGCCTTCCCGATCCATGGTCAGGCGCGCGGCGCGGGCCGTGGGAATGACGCGCACCGTGCCGGCGGCCTCCAGCTCCTGCAGCGCGGGCGTGGCGATGGCCTCGATCTCGGGCACCACCAGTTGCGGACGTTCCGCCTCGATCAGCGCCTTGAGTTGCACCGGATCGCTCATGGTGATCGTGCGCGCATGGTGCGCCACCTGGTGACCGGGTGCATTCTCGTAGCGGTCCACCGCGATGGTTTCCACGCCCAGGCGTTGCAGGGCGATCAACACTTCCTTGCCGAGCTCGCCCGAGCCCAGCAGCATGACGCGGGTGGCGTGGGGTGACAGAGGGGTTCCAAGTGGAGTGTTCATGATGAAGGGTATTCAAGTCGAGGAAAAGGGTGTGCTCATGGCCTCGCCCAGGCGAACGGCCTTGGCGGGCGCCCAGGAAGGGTTGAACTGCAGCGCATTCCTGGGAAACAGCAGCACCACGGTCGAGCCCAGCAGAAAACGGCCCATCTCCTGGCCCTGCACCAACTCGATGCGCGTGTCGTCGTAGCGCCAGTCGCGCACGCTGCCCGGGCGGGTCGGGTTCACCACGCCGTGCCAGGTCGTGGCCATGCTGCCCACGATGGTCGCACCCACCAGCGTGAGCACGAATGGACCGTGGGCCGACTCGAACACGCAGACCACACGCTCGTTGCGGGCGAACAGGCCAGGAATGCCGCGCGCCGTGGCGGGGTTGACCGAGTACAGCGCGCCCGGCACATGAACCATGCGCAGCAGTCGAGCGGCACACGGGATGTGGATGCGGTGGTAGTCGCGCGGACTCAGGTACAGCGTGGCAAAGTGGCCGTCCTCGAACAACGCGGCCAGCGTCGCGTCTCCTCCCACCAGCGCGGTCGTGCTGTAGCGGTGGCCCTTGGCCTGGAAGATCTGGTCGCGCTCGATGGCACCGAACTGGCTGATGGCACCATCCACCGGGCAGACGAAGTCGGCCTCTGCCAGCGGCCGCGCGCCATCGCGCAAGGGGCGCGTGAAGAACTCGTTGAAACTGGCGTAGCTGGCGATGTCCGGGTTGGCGGCCTCGTCCATGTTCACGCCGTAGCGGGCGACAAAGCGGCGGATGGCAGCGGTGGTGAGCGCCCCGAGCCGCGCACTTGCGAACCGGCCCGCCAACTGGGTCAGTGCCCGCTTGGGCAACAGGTACTGCGGCAGCACAACAAGACGATCGGACATGGACGCTACCGGAGGAACTGTGAGCCGTCCATTATAAATTTCACCCCGGGGCGTTGATGCGCTTGACCCCCGCCACGAAGCGCGCCAGCGTCTGGGACAGCACGCCGCGCGGAATGGCAATGTCGATCAACTGGAAGCGTCCGCGCGTCGCCATGGCCTTGTCCAGCGCGGCCTGCAGCTCGGCTCGCGTGTCCACCCGCACACCGTCGCCACCCATGCCCGCCGCCATTTGCGCAAAGTCCCAGCGATCCAGGTCATTGAAGGACGACTCGCTCTGGAAAGTGCGTAACATCTCCCAGCTGGCGTTGTTGAAGACCAGCACGATCGGGTCCCAGCCGTAGCGCCCGCAGTTGCCCAGCTCCCAGCCGGTCATCTGGAACGCGCCGTCGCC
>JABLTH010050620.1_pt1 | contig 27183 bp, 27 predicted proteins | sample 7875711 | NCBI WGS metagenome assembly JABLTH01 (sample SAMN14941262, study PRJNA633318) | bioreactor metagenome | isolation source: bioreactor | place: China | collected 2019-03-05 | reverse complement strand
TTTTTGCGTTACAATAGCGTCCGCGGGCCTCCCCGCATTGTAAGGTAGCCAACCTGGTCAGGTGCGGAAGCAAGCAGCCACAACTATCAAGCAAGTGCCGGGGGTTGGGCTCGCCCCTTCTCTCCAGCCCTTCTGTTTGTCATGCCAGCGTTGATCTTAATGTTATGGTTTGTGGCAAGCATGAGTCGGCAAAATAGGCTAAAGTACAGGTTTGCCTTATTGCTTTTAATCAGTAGAGTGCGCGATGTCTTACCAAGTGTTGGCGCGTAAATGGCGCCCCAAATCTTTTGCCAGTCTGGTGGGCCAGGACCATGTGGTCCAGGCCCTGAGCAATGCTCTGAGCCAACAGCGCCTGCATCATGCTTACCTGTTTACCGGCACCCGTGGCGTTGGCAAGACCACCCTCTCCCGTATTCTGGCAAAATCGCTGAACTGTGCGACCGGCATCACCGCAACGCCTTGCGGCGAGTGCGAAGCATGCCGTGCGATTGATATCGGCCGGTATGTAGATTACGTGGAAATGGATGCGGCCTCTAACCGCGGTATTGCAGACATGGTGAGCTTGCTTGAGCAGGCGATCTACGCGCCGTCCTCCGGCCGCTTCAAGGTCTACATGATAGACGAAGTGCATATGCTGACCAAAGAGGCGTTTAATGCCATGCTGAAAACGCTGGAGGAGCCGCCTGCCCACGTCAAATTCATTCTGGCGACCACAGATCCACAAAAAGTCCCGGTCACCATTTTGTCGCGCTGCCTGCAATTCAACCTGCGCCAAATGGCCAGCAGTACCATTACCGCCCACTTGCAAGACATTCTGGGCCAGGAGCAAATTCCATTTGAGGCGCCCGCATTACAGCTGATAGCGCGTGCGGCCAATGGCAGCATGCGTGACGCGCTCTCACTGACCGACCAGGCAATTGCTTATGGCAACCAGTCCGTCCGCGAAAGCGATGTGCGCAGCATGCTGGGGGCGATTGACCAAAGCTACCTGTATGATTTGTTGCGGGCGTTGATCGCACAAGATGCAGCCAGCCTGCTCAATATCGCACAGCAAATGGAGTCGCGCAGCATCGGCTTTGAAAGTGCCCTGAAGGATCTTGCAGCTTTGTTGCATGTGCTAGCTGTCGCGCAATACGCGCCGCAATCGATTGCGGACGATCACCCCGAGCGGCAGAACTTGCTCGAACTTGCTGCAGCCTTGCCCGCAGAAACCCTGCAGCTGTATTATCAGATTGCTATTTTAGGTCACCGCGATATTGGCCTGGCCCCGGATGCTTATGCAGGCTTTACCATGACGCTGTTGCGTATGCTGGCATTTAAAGCCGATGCAACGGGCACCACACCCGCGCCCCCGTCAAGCACAGAAGGTCATGGTCGTGGCAGCGCTCCGAGTGTTGGTAGCGCGCGCGCCGCCTTGGCGCAAAGTTATCAAGCCAGCAGCGCAACCAACCCTGCAACAGCGGATCATGCGATGCCCAAGCGTGCGGTGGAACAGGCTCCCGAAAGTGCTACTGAACCAGGCACATCTTTCACCACTGCGCCCCTGGCAGAAATGTCGCAGCCAGCGCTTTCGGCCCCAGCATCGACAGCCGTTGCCAGTGAAGCAGTGCATGTTGCAATGCCTGAGACGCAAGAAACAAGCGCTGCATTGGACTGGGATGGCAACTGGCGCGCGCTGGTAGAGAACCATTTGAGCAAATTGGGCCTGGTACGCGCACTGGCACAAAATTGCGAGCTGGTCCAGTTTGAGGACGATGCCATGACATTGCGGATTAGCGAGTCACATAAACACCTGGCCAGTGCCAATTATCTCGAAAAACTCAATGCTGCTTTAAACAGCCACTTTGGCCGCCGCTTGCAACTGATCATCACCACCAGCCAGGAAGCTAATACGCCCGCCAGACAGCTGGCCGTCGAAAAAGCAGAATTACAGGATCAGGCTACACAAGCGATTATGAGTGACCGCTTTGTGCAAGGCCTGATGCAGGAAATGGGCGCAACAATAGTGCCCAATTCCATTAAACCCTTACATTAACCACACGTAACTTCAGGAGCAGACAATGATGAAAGGTGGCATGGGCAATATGATGAAACAGGCCCAAATGATGCAAGCCAATATGCAAAAAGCCCAGGCAGAACTGGCAAACACTGAGGTGGAAGGCATTGCCAGCAATGGCATGGTTAAAGTGACCATGACCTGTAGCAATGATGTGAAACGCGTACAGATTGATGATGCGGCCATGGATGACAAAGAAACACTGGAAGACTTGCTTATGATTGCGCTGAAAGATGCGAAAGCGAAAGCCGAAGCGACCAGTTCAGCGAAAATGAGTGGTCTGATGCCACCAGGCTTCAAGTTGCCGTTCTAGTGCCTGACGCCCACCCATATTATCGTCGACGCGGAGACCAGGCGTGAATCACCCGGCAGTTCTGGATCAGCTGATCAGTGCCCTGCGCTGTCTGCCGGGCGTGGGGCCAAAATCCTCCACGCGCATGGCCTATCACTTGCTGCAACGTGACCGTGAAGGTGCACAAAAGCTGGCAGCCAGTCTGCAACAGGCGCTGGATAAGCTGGCGCATTGCGATTATTGCAACAACTTCAGCGAGCATCGCGTATGCAGCGTGTGCCAGGATACCCACAGAGACAAATCCACGCTATGTGTTGTGGAGATGCCGACCGACCTCATGATGCTAGAGAATACGCGTAGCTATCAGGGCCAATATTTTGTATTAATGGGAAAACTCTCGCCCATGGATGGCATTGGGCCCAAGGACATTCACCTGGATAAACTGCTCAAACGTGCACAGGACAGCGCGATCCACGAAGTGATTATTGCCACCAACTTTACCTCCGAGGGTGAAGCCACTGCACACTATATTGGGCAGATGCTCAAATCGCGTGGCATTCGCGTCAGCCGGATTGCGCGTGGGTTGCCGATGGGTGGTGAGATTGAGTATGTGGACAGTGGCACGCTGTCTACCGCCTTGCTGGAAAGAAAAGCCGTCACTTAACAGCAAATTAATCGTCAAGCAGTCAAGATAACTGCTGTATTTGATGCCCTTGTGCCAAGACCTTAACAAGTTTTTAAGCACACTTGTCTTTTATCTTCGTTTTCTCTCTTCATAAACACTCTGTCCTGTCGTTATACAAATGACGCCCTCCCGGTTTTTAATCAGGCGAGACGTCATTATCGTGAGCTAATAAAAATAAAAGCAAGGTCGTATTCCATGGAATTATTTCTGCATACTTTTGACGCCAATAGTCATACCAACTCTGAAAGTCCGCATTTTTCAGGCATCAACACCGCATCTTTCAGTTATGAGACTGAAGCAGAACTACTGCAGATTTTAGACCGTGTCATTGCCGAGGAACCTGCACATACGCTCAGAGATACCTGGGTGCTGGTGTCACAGGACAAGCAGGCCATGCATCCAATGGAGGCCTTGCAGGCCACCATGCCATTCAATACCTTTTATGCTAGGCATAAATACCCGTGGCTGCTGTCTGAGCTGACGCCACATGTGCAAATGCATTATCAACCGATTGTCGACTTTGGCCAGAGCGGCAAAGTCTTTGGCTTTGAAGCCTTGTGCAGACTGAAAACACCAGAAGGCAAGTGGCTCAACGGCATGGAGGCTTTCGCCCTTGCCGCCGAGGTTAAACGCAGCCACGAGTTAGACCTGGCCTGCCAACAGTTGGCGCTGATGGGCAAGTCACAATCAATTTCTGTGGACAAGCCCCTCTTTATTAATGTGCTGCCACAAACAATCATGAGTCCGGGCTGGCTCAATTTTATTTTAAATCTATTGAACCAGCAGCAGATTGATCGACGGGATATCGTCATCGAAATTGTTGAGAGTGAAAAAACCAATCCCGAAGTGCTGGCGCGCTACTGCGATGAAATCCGTATGCATGGTCTGCGCATCGCACTGGATGATATGGGTTCCGGTTTTAACGGTTTGCGCATCCTGGCTGAGGTACGGGCTGACTTTATCAAGATAGACCGTGCCATTGTGCATGAAGCACAAGGCAGCCGTGTGAGGACAGTGTTACTTGAGGCGATTATTTCGATGGCGCAACGACTGGGATGCACCATTATCGCTGAAGGGCTGGAGCGCGTAGAGGATATTACCTATTGCCAGGATTTAGGCCTGCATTATGCCCAGGGCCATTATTTTGCCCAGCCACAAAGCACGCCGAGCGACAAGGTGGCGGCACTGCCCGTACGGGATGAAGCCCACCGTTCGCATATTCCTGATGATTTTCATATTGGTGAATATATTAGTCACGGCTTGACAATTGATGTCAGCAGCACGCTGGCTGAAGCCAGACGCTTGTTTAACGCGCATGCCGATATTGCAACGGCGGTGGTGCTGGACGGACAAAAACCGCTGGGGGTATTGCGGCGGGGCAAAGTATTCTCCAAGAAACCCACAGGCCTGGGCGCTTGTTGCGACCCCTTGCCCAAGGTCATCAACCATAAACTGCCCTCTTCGGTGTTGGCGCGCATTTTTTATCTGGAGCGTGGCAATATCGACATCTGGATCACCGTCAATGACGAAGGCGGCTATGTCGGTATCTTGCAGCCGATGGAAATCATGGCTCAGTTGATCAGCCGCAAAACTGCTACCGGCAATCTTCACCCCTTAAGCCATCTGACCACGGGCCCGACACTCCGGCAAACCCTGGATAACAGCTTGCGTAACAATCCCAATACGCAACTGATCTACATAGATCTGGATCATTTCAAGGCCTATAACGACCGCTACGGTTTTATCCGTGGCGATGCCATGATACGACTCCTCTCCGAAATCATCCGACAGGAGTTTCAGGATAAAGCGGGCGTGATGGTGGGCCATATTGGTGGCGATGACTTTGTGCTGATCTATGATCATAAGGCGCCTACCCTTAATGACACCTTATTGCATATCATTAGCCAGTTTCAGGCCCTGGCCGTGCATCTGTATGACGCGACAGATCTGGAGCGAGGATTTTTTACCACCGAAGACGGTAAGGATCACCCGGTCGCCAGTGTCTCGATTGCGGTGGTGAATGGCAAACAAGGCAAGCTCGAAAACAGCGTCATTGCCGCGGAACGCGCAGCGCTGCTTAAAAAGATAGGCAAAGCCAATATCGGCAGCATTGTGGTTGTAGAAGATACGCCGCCACAAACCATCCTGCCAAAAAAAGAATTTTATTCAGACTGGCAGCAAAAAGCACTGTCCGCCTTACAGTCGCTGCTACACACGCAACGCTCGACAGGCGCCCATGATTTGGATAGCTGCTTTGCCGAATTCCCCTTCTTTGAGGTGATCTTTGAGTTAGAGCCAAACGGTGTACAGCGCTATGCCAACTGGATAAATCCCAACATGTATGGAAAAATCAAGGCTGGCGGTGCAGGCATAGACCGGAGCCAACAAGCCTATTATCGTCGCGTGGCAGAAACTCAGGCGCCTTATATTTCAAGCATTTATCTGTCTACCGCTACCGAAGACTTCTGCCTCACGGTCTCTTTGCCAATTTTGGGTGAGGACGGCCAGCTGGCTAGTATTTTAGTCGCAGATATTAATATTGCGGCGATGGCGGTACTCAGCAGCAAGCGCAATTAGCTGAGCGGCAAGCGCTATGATAAATTGGCGCGGAATCTGCTCAGTTATAAATACGCCAGCAAGTCTTGGGGCTGCTGGATACAGCCATCCGCACCCCACGCCTCAGGCCGATCAATGTCTGACAGGTAGCCAAACAAAGCCACCAGCGTTGTCATGCCCGCTGCATTACCGGCCTGAACATCTCGCTCGGCATCGCCAACATACACCACCTGTTCAGGATCAAGCTGCATACGCTCACAGGCCAATAACAGTGTTTGGGGCGCCGGCTTGGGCTGGGGCGCATCATCTCCGCTGATGACAGCACCCGCGCGGCTATCCAGCGCCATGTGTGTAATCATAGGTAAGGTAAACCGTCGTGGCTTATTGGTGACAATGCCCCAGCGGAGCCCCCGCTGCTCAATCTCCTGTAACACCTCTGCCATGCCGTCAAACAATTGTGGCTGACGGGTCATGACTTGCGTGTATAACTCCAGATATTCAGTGCGCATCTGTTCAAACTCAGCATGATCCGGTAACAGACCAAATCCGATTTCCAGCAGCCCTCGAGACCCATGCGAGGCATAGGGGCGAATCGTCGCTTCTGGTAAAAAGGGCAATCCATGCCGTTCACGCTGCAAATTAAGTGCATATGCCAAATCTGGAGCGGTATCTACCAACGTCCCATCCAGATCAAATAATACGGCTTGCATGTGCTCAACCCTCTTTGACCGCATGCAGCATGTAGTTGACGCTGGTATCTGTTGTCAATTTATATTGTTTACTGAAAGGGTCATAAGTGACGCCAGTCTGATGCTGTAACTCCAGTCCAGATTGACGTAACCAGCTCGCTAACTCAGACGGCTTGATAAACTTGCTGTAATCATGTGTGCCTTTGGGAAGCAGATTGAGGACATACTCAGCCCCGACCACCGCCATCAGGTATGCCTTGGCATTGCGATTAAGCGTGGAAAAAAACAATTGCCCCCCCGGCTTGACCAGTGCAGCGCAAGCACGCACCACGCTGGATGGGTCGGGAACATGCTCCAGCATTTCCATGCAGGTCACCACATCAAACTGCTCCGGCATTTCTGCAGCCAGCGCTTCCACGGCAATACAGCGATAAGAAACCTGTGCCCCTGCTTCAAGCGCATGTAATTGCGCCACCTGCAGCGACTTGTCTGCCATATCAATCCCCATCACGTGGGCACCACGTTGTGCCATGGACTCACTCAGAATACCGCCACCACAGCCGACATCGAGGACCTGTTTACCCTTAAGCAACGCGCGACTGTCAATATAATTTAAACGTATTGGGTTCAACTGATGTAAAGGTTTGAAGACACCTTGCTGATCCCACCACTGGTGTGCCAGTTCAGCAAATTTGTTTACTTCTGCAATTTCGACATTGGCCATGATGTTTTCCTAAACAAAATTAATCTGCGGGCTGTTGCATCTTGAGCTGCCACTGCAAAGCGATAGACCGTAATGCCTCGGTCTCAATACCTGCAAATTGTGGCTGGCCATCTGGCAAGCGCTGATAACGTAATTGTCCATTGACCCAGGTATGGGTAACCTGCTCGCGGCTAGCCACATACACCAGATGAGAAATCGGGTCAAAACAAGGCAAGCTATTCAGCTCATCCAGACGAACCGCTATCAGATCAGCCTGCTTACCGACGCTAATGCTGCCAATCTGTGCTTGCAACCCCAGTGCCATGGCTCCATTAATGGTTGCCATCTGTAGCGCCTGATAAGCTGGCACAGCCTCTGCCTGTTGCGCTGCCACCTTGGCAAGCAAGGCTGCTGTGCGCATTTCCTGCCACAAATCGAGCCGGTTATTACTGGCGGCACCATCTGTGCCTAAACCGATATTGATCCCCGAACGCAACGCAGATGCCACCGGCGCAATCCCACTCGCTAATTTCAGATTAGAACTTGGACAATGCGCAATATGCGCGCCTAGCGTTGCTAGGGTTTCCTGTTCATACTTTTCAAGGTGTACTCCATGCGCCAATACGGTGCTGGGACCAATTACCCCCAGCGCTTGCAAACGCTGCAACGGCCGTACACCAAATTGCTCCTGACTTTGCGCGATTTCCGCCTGGGTTTCATGCAAATGCGTATGAATCCCCAGATTCAACTGTTCGGCAAGTGTGACAACGTCGGTAAAGGTTTGATCACTCACCGTATAGGGGGCATGCGGCGCAAAAGAAAAACTGATAGAGGACTCGGATTTATACTGATCGCGCACTTCTGTGCCCAAGCGGATATATTCACTGGCAGTTGCCGCATAATTACTGGGAAACTCCATGATAGTTAAGCCAATATGTGCGCGTATCCCTGTGCGTTTGGCAGCCTCTATGGTCGCTTGCGGAAAAAAATACATATCGTTAAATGTGGTGATTCCGCCTGCCAGCATTTCCGCACAAGCCAGCAAGCTGCCATCCTGTACGAAAGCGGGTGAGACCCATCTCTTTTCTGCTGGCCAGATATGCTCATTCAACCACGGCATCAACGCATAATCATCAGCATAGCCCTTTAACAGGTTCATACTGCTATGAGTATGCAAATTGATCAGCCCGGGCATCACGACATGTTGTGAACAATCAACGACGGGCCAGTCAACCGCCCAATCCGGGATATCGGATTTGGGTACAATCGCCTTGATTTTTCCAGCATCCACAAGAATTGCATGCTGCTCCCGCACTTGTGGCCCTTCATCCATAGTAACGATCCAGCGTGGTTTGATGATAAATTGGGATTCACTCATGCTTGGATTATAACTGAGGCAGGCTGGCAAATTGAAAATCCGCCTGCGTGCAGCAACAAAAAAGCCACGCAATTGCGTGGCTTTTTTAAACTCACAAGTCAGTGCTTATTGGCAACCTTCTTGTTTCGTACCTTCTGCACGGATTTCAACACGACGGTTAGGTTGCAGGCAAGAGATCAATTTCTTGCTTACTTTTTTACCTTCGCACTGAACTACTGGCTCAGATTTACCTTTACCTTCAGCAGTGATCAAGCTGCTGTCTACACCTTGAGCAACCAAGTAGTCCGCCACTTGTTTTGCACGGCGCTCAGACAACTTCTGGTTGTAAGCTTCAGAACCGATACGGTCTGTGTGACCAGTGACGATCACAGCTTTGATTTCAGGATTTTCTTTGATCTTGGCAGCAACTGCATCCAGTGTAACGCGGCCTTTTTCTTTCAGGTTAGCCTTGTCAAAACCAAACAACTCTTCAGCAGATACAGTCACAGTCTCATTCACTGGCTTGCAAACAGGTGCTGGTGCCGGAGCTGGTGCTGGTGCCGGAGCTGGTTCAGCCGCAGCAACAGGTGCTGGTGCTGGCTCTGGTGTTGGCTCTTCAACCACTGGTGCTGGTGCACCAAAGCGGAAGATACCACCCAAGCTAACTAAAGTATTATTGATAGTGCCTGAATCAGAACCGTTGAGATCACCAGTGACGTTGTATTTAGCACGGCTCCATTGATGTCTAACATCAGCTTGAATACCAAATTTATCGTTGAATAGATATTGAGCACCTAGACCTACATTTGCCATCCAAGATGTTCTTTTTGCATCCACATTGCTATTAGGGATTGAATAATCAGCATCATTACGTGCGGCACCCAAACCAGCTAACAAAAATGGACGGAATTTTTCGCGGCTAAACATATACAACGCATCCAAGCCTAAAGTGGTTTGCTTGTATTTACCACTTGCACCTGGAATACCAGTATCTTCATCAGCACGGTTATAACCCAGACGACCTTGAATGTCCCAGTGCTCGCTCAGCTCTTTACCAATGGACAAGAAACCACCACGGGCATTATCTGCATCCAGATCACTGTCAGTGTGCATGTAGCTGGCACCTGGCACAACATACCAAGCACCGCGGTACATGTCTTCAGCTTGCGCAGCTTGCGATGCAAAAACAAATGCAGAAGCAATTGCCAAGCCTAAAAAACTTTTTTTCATTCATTGACTCCTTTGTTATTGGGCATTTTCGCCACATCTTTGAAAATACTTACAAACCCAACTATACGCAAACAGTGCAAGAGGCGCAAGCCTAGAGAGCTACAAGCCCAAGTATTTATTGGTTTAGGCGCTCATTTTGCAACAGTTTCCTGACAGCTGCCTGACAACGCTCACAATCGGTTCAGCCAACAGGTTTGATTGCCTTAACCCTTTTTCACATAAACCACTACGAAAACCCAAAAAGTCCGCCTCTAACGAACACAATTGCGCCAAATACGCCGGTCTGAGTCCGCCGGCCACCCCGACCATTAACTGCAAGCGTCTGGCCATCTCGGTAAATTTCTGAATATGCAATATAGAAACGCAGTCCAAGACTGAGCTAGACTTGTCTATCGTGTCGACCATAACCCCAACATACCCTTGTGTGGCGAGCTTGTTCAAGCGCAACTCAAGCATAGATGTTTGCAATAAACTATCAGGGCTAAACACCGCAACCATCCGCGTACCTGCCGCAAGTAGTTGGCTAATCACCGTTGAATACAGAGGATGATCCCAAATGGCCTCCGGTAGCTTGATAATGTCCACGCCAATCTCAAGACGGGATTGGATCAACTCCAGCAATGCAGCCACGGATTCAGCAGTATCGCCCACGGTGGCACTGACCAGAATGTCTGCATGGGGATGTTGTTTTTTGTAACCATTCACTACCTGCATAATGGCAACCGACTGCGCCAGACTCAATGCAGAGAGCGCACCATGACTGGTGTCTTTCAAATTAATTAAGCTAACTCCAGCGGCCAGTACCAACTGCGCCTCGGCAACCGAATTTACACTGACTAATACGCGCATAGATATCCTTATGCCTGCTGCATGCCTGTTTGCTGTGCCTGGTGGTTGTTAACGCAATCCACCAGCCATTGCCAGGCTTCAAGCTCGTTGGGGCCGGCTGTTTTATCAATCGCAATTTGTAAATACTGCATTTCTTGTGTAATTTTCTCAGCAGGCAACAGATGCAGCCTGCTGACAAGTACGGCCAATTCAACCACTGCCGCCTGGGCACGGTTAAAGCCCATAAATGGCGCATGTGTCTGACTTTCGACCACTTGCATCCATAATTTTGGTCGATTTTCATCCGGTTCGACTGTATCGAGGCTTAATACATGATGCGCCAGACAGTCAGTTAGCCGCACGCTGTGGCCATGCCCGACTGGCAAGGTGGAAAACATTTTTTTTCTGGCAATAGCGGCAGCAAAAACACGAACATCATCGGTCAAATTTAAGACGGCCGACTTGGTCTGTAAAATATTATTCAAGGTGGTTGAGGGCTGGTAAGGCATGATGAGCACGCGCCCTGCCTGCCATTGGATCCCAAACGGCGCAATGTGCACCTCACCTTCAGGAGAGCACGTGGTGATGATGGTTTCGTAAATCATTCTTTGTTTTCCGGGCTGGTTGAATTTCCAACGGGCTCTTTCGCTGATGCTTGAACCGTGGCACCACTGGCTTGATCAGGTTTGACCGTTTCCTGACGCTCTTTGATAGACGCCTCACGATGCGCGACTTTAGCTTGCTTGTTTTGGGCGACCGAGGCAACGCCCCATTCCAGCATTTCATCCTGCACATAGCGTTTTTTCAGTTGCCAGGCAATTTGCGCGCGAGCCAGCTCTACCCCCAAATAAAACGCATGCGAGGCATCGTCTTGCACCTGCAGTTCTGGATAAAAAACATAGGGATCCGTCGCCTGCTGCAGACCATCCCGATTGTAGACATGTACACCCGCTTCGCTCACCATGATGCGAAAACTGGGGTCCTTGATTTGCCTGGCCATCTCAGCAATTTCCGCCGCACTGTAAGGAAACGGCTTGCGATCATGCAGGCCAAGCAAGCCCGAGTCATAGCCACGAGGTAGCCGTTTGTCCTGTTTGGCGCGGTACATGACACGGCGGGCGATATCAGCCTCAGCCACAGCCTCGCAGGCATGCGCGCTGACCGAGGTCGCCAGCACAGCGTTGATATTCAGCTCACTGATCATCCCGAACAGCATAGCGTTAATCCCGGTGGTGTCGGCATCTGTCAATTCGGTCAGATTGCCCACGCCCATCATGATCGCGATATCCGGATATTTTTTGCGTAGCTTGTGATAACGTACAATCGATTCGGTGAAACCAAAATGGATGGGATCCAAAATAGGATCGGCAATAAACGCAAGCTCCCGTTTAAGGCAGTGCTCAATGGCCCGTTGCAAGCTGGGCATGCTGCCGGGCTTGGCTGGAATCAACACGGGGGTAGAAGCGACTTCTTCTGCAATCCAGAGACTGTTTTCATGCAGACTTAAGAGGTAATCGGCACCGGCTTTACCCGCTGCCACCAGATCGTCTTCACGCATGGAATCTACACTTACCTGAAAACCTGCTGACTTGAGCGCACGCACGCTCTCTGTCATATGCGCAAATGCTTTTCCCGGCAGGCAGCCGAGGTCGATGACATCCGCCCCCTGCTGTTTGAAATGCTGCGCTTTAGCAATAATTTGTTCAATTGTCAGATCTGGTGCATCGACGATTTCAGCAAAAATCAGCACACTATGCTGGCTTAAATCGGGCACTTTTCCTTGCTGACCAAAATATTGTGGCAAATCCTTCAAGTCTTTAGGTCCTCGCTCTACCGGCACCCCCCACTGCGACTCCAGCAGGCCGAGATCGCCCTGACAGAGCCCAGGTAGGATGACTTTATCAATATTCTCGACTTTGGGTAAGCGGCGGGCGATCAAGGGCGGCGTCATCAATGCCGCAACAGACACCCCGATCTGTTTCACTTCATATTCAAACGGAGACTGTTTACTGTCGGCCTGTATCGCTTGTAATATCTGATGCAGACTGTGTTCTGCCAGTTTTCCGGTAAGGAACAGCAGTCGATTCATGGTGTTAGTCGTGAGTGTGCTCTACCTGTACGCCCTGGTGCAAATGCAACTCATGCACGGCTGCCAGACGCGCCATGATCGCATGCTGCAAACCAGCCATGTCTTCAACGACCGTGGTATCCGCAAAGCGTTTTAACTGGGCCACATTATCCAGATCGATCTGGCGTGGATAGACCTTGACCACGTTGTCTCTGGGTGCTTCCGACTCCAACTCTGGCGCCGTATCACATGCAAACACAATGCTTTGGATCCGCGTTTTACCTGCTTGCGCAAACAGGTTGGTGACCAGGCTATCCGAAAAGCCATATGCCATTTTGGCGATAGTATTAGACGTCGCAGGTGAAATCACCAGCGTGTGATATACGCCCTCATAAAAACGCTCGACCGGGACGCTGCTGGCTGTTTTGTCCTGATAGACCTTGTGGCCAGTGGCTTCCAGTGCAGCCTGAAAGCCATATTGCTGGATAATTTCGGCCGCTGCACGGCTCAGGTAAATATCGACCTCCTGCAAGGTTTGCAGAATGGCCAATGACTCTCGCAGATAATGGCCGGAACCGGTAATTGCCCATGCCAATCGTTGTGCACGCATGTCAAGTCACCTTACTCAGGCGAAAGGATGTTGCAGCACGATGGTTTCATCCCGCTCCGGGCCAGTCGAGACAATGGCAATCGGCACGCCACAGACCGCTTCCAGACGCTTGAGGTAATGCTGCGCATTTTTGGGTAATGCATCCCAGGTTTTGACACCGAAGGTGGTTTCGCTCCAGCCTGGCACGGTTTCATAAATCGGCTCACAACGGGCGACGTCATCCGCACCGACCGGCAGCATATCAACCACTTTGCCATCCAGCTTGTAACCCGTGCAAATATCCAGTGACTCAATGCCATCCAGCACATCCAGCTTGGTAATACACAAGCCAGTCAAGCCGTTGATTCGCGCAGAGCGACGCAAGGCTGCAGCATCAAACCAGCCACAGCGGCGTTTACGTTTGGTCACAGTCCCGATTTCCTGTCCCTTGTGAGACATCTGGTAACCTGGTGCGCCTTCTGTTTCAATATCCAGCTCGCTTGGGAAGGGGCCGCCACCCACACGCGTCGTGTAGGCTTTGGTAATACCAAGCACATAGTGCAGCATGTTGGCACCAACACCGGTCCCTGCTGAGGCTTGGCCAGCGATACAGTTGCTGGAAGTCACATAGGGGTAAGTCCCATGGTCCACATCCAGCAAGGTGCCTTGTGCGCCTTCAAACAGCAAGTGTTCGCCACGGGCATTGGCTTCATATAACGCCGCAGAAATATCAGCCACCATCGGCTTCAACGCCACAGCGTGCTGCATGCTGGCATCGTATTGCTGCTGGAAATCTACCGCAGCAGAACCCAGATAATTGGTCAATACAAAATTGTGATAATCCATGACTTCGCGCAGCTTTTCGGCGAAGCGCTCAGGGTGGAACAAATCATAGACACGCAAGGCGCGGCGTGCGACCTTGTCTTCATAGGCAGGGCCAATGCCCTTGCCTGTAGTGCCAATTTTTTTCTCGGCGCTGCGCTTGGCTTCACGTGCCAAATCAACCGCAACGTGGTGAGACAAAATCAATGGACAGCCAGGACTGACTTTGAGACGGTTTTTAACATCCAGCCCGCCTTGTTCCAGCGTGGAAATCTCATGCAGCAAATGGGTGGTATCCAGCACCACGCCATTACCGATATAGCAATTGACGCCATCGCGCACAATACCAGAAGGCACCAGGTTTAACTTGTAGACTTTTTGCGCATCCCCTTGGCCGACGACCAGGGTGTGACCCGCATTGTGACCACCCTGAAAACGCACCACGCCTTGCGCATGGTCGGTCAGCCAGTCAACAATTTTACCTTTACCTTCGTCGCCCCATTGGGTGCCAATCACAACGACGTTCTTTGCTTGCTTAAATTGTGTCATGTTCAATCAATATCTTGTCTATACAAATTTAAAGAGGCGGCGTATTACACAGCCACCACTTGCCAGCGACCATCCACCTTTTGCAACAGACGGTCACAGGCCAATTCAGAATAATCCACCTGCGCATCAGGCAAGGCTTCAACCACCACCTGACCTTGCGCGCGTAAGGTCTCTATCAGGGCCACCAAGTCAGCATCCTGCGTTGCAGGCGCCAAAATCCCTTTGTCCATGGTCGCAGGGCCCAAGGCGAGTAAAGCACCACGCAGATCCAGGCTAAAGCCTGTCGCCGGCCGTGCACGGCCAAAGGCAGCCCCCACCTCATCATAGCGGCCACCCAGTGCAATGGGGCCAGCATAGCCTTTGGCATAGGCCGCGAAGACGATGCCGCTATGGTAGTGATATCCACGCAACTCACTTAAATCAATGGTCACCGTCACATTACGATCACCCAGCGCTTTCGCGACTGCCTCCAACTCAAGCAAAGCCTGTTCGATCTCTTCTGAGTCAGGCAATACTTCACGCGCCTGATCCAACACCTCAATGCCACCATTGAGTTGGGCCAGGGCAATAAAAGCTTGCCTGGATTTTTCGGGCAAATTCACCACCAGTTGCTCTACCAATGAAATGTCTTTGGCTTGCAAAGCCGCTTGCAGGGCTTGTTCTTGCGGCAGGCCTAATTGCGCGGTATGCGACAGGCTGGCGAAAATCGCTGCATGACTCAGGTCCACAAACAAGGTTTGCATGCCTAACAACTGCAAGGCTTTGACCATCAGCCGCTGCACTTCAATATCGCTGGCAATGCCGGCATGACCATACAATTCTGCACCGAGTTGCAAAGGCTCACGGGTGCGCGCCAGGCCATCCGGCTTGGTTCTCAAAACGGTCCCGGCATAACACAAGCGCGAGACACCGGCATGATTGAGCATATGCGCATCAATGCGCGCAGCCTGTGGCGTCGTATCAGCGCGCAACCCCATCAAGCGCCCGGTCAGTTGATCTACCACTTTAAAGGTGGCGATATCCAGATCGTGACCGGTCCCGGTGAGCAGGGATTCAACATATTCCATCATCGGCGGCATCACATACTGGTAGCCATGGACACGGAACAAATCCAGCAGTTGCCGACGGTAGGACTCAAGCCGTGCTGCTTCAGCAGGCAGCACATCTTCAATATATTCAGGGAGTAACCAATTATGCATCCCGCCATTATACCTGCAAACCCCTGCCGAAAGCACGGCTTTAGCAACCTGCCAGCAAGTCGCGTCAGCCTTGCACTCCGTTAAAATCCAAACAAAAAAGCACACCCAAGGTGTGCTTTTTTTAAAACGCTTAACCATATCAGCTTGGTGGCATTCACCCGTTAACGATTTAACCAGAGAATGAACAAACCAAACAGCATGGAAATAAAACCAATAAAGCGAATTTGACCATCCCGCAGTTGCAGCATTCGTTCAAAAGTATTGCGCCAGGCTTTGGTCAATAACAGCGGCATCAAGCCTTCAATCAGCAACACACCACCCAGCACACTCCACCACCAGTTCATGGTGCAAGCATTACTTTTTACCGCTGCTACGCATGTATTTAAAGAAGTCTGAACTCTGGTCAATCACCATCACGTCAGACTTGCTCTTGAAGCTGTTTTTGTAAGCTTCCTGGCTGCGGTAGAAGGCATAAAACTCAGGGTTTTTACCAAACGCCTGTGCATAGACTTCTGAGGCCTTGGCATCGCCCTCGCCTTTAATTTTCTGCGCATCGCGATAGGCTTCGGCAATAATCACTTCACGCTGCTTGTCAGCATCGGCACGAATTTTTTCTGCCGCTGCTGCACCTTGTGAGCGCAACTCATTGGCCACCGATTTACGCTCGGCCTCCATGCGTTGATACACGGATTCGCTGACTTCTTTCGGCAGATCTACGCGGCGCAAGCGCACGTCCATAATCTGGATGCCCATTTGGCGGCTTTCCTTGTCTGCGCGTTGACGCAGGATTTCCATGATCTGCGAACGCTCGCCAGAGACGACATCGTGGATGGTGTGTTTACCAAATTCGGCACGCAAGCCGTCATTGACCATCTGCGACAAACGACGCTCGGCCTGCACTTCATCGCCACGCACAGAAACGTAGTATTTGGCCGGGTCGATAATGCGCCATTTCACAAACGAATCCACCAGTACGTTTTTCTTTTCACTGGTGATAAAGCGGTCTGGCTCTTCCCAGTTCAGCGTCAGAATACGTTTGTCGTAATAGCGGATGTTCTCCACCATAGGCATCTTGAAATAAAGACCAGGGTCTTTTTTCACCGAGACAATTTCGCCCAGACGGAAGACCAGCGCATATTCACGCTGATCGACCGTATATGCTGATGATGTCACCAAGACCAGCAAGACAAACACCCCAATTAACAAACTTCCAATATTTCTCATCATGTATTTTCCTTGAGGGGCAGACTAGCGATATTCGCGATCACGACTACGCATGGCATCCCTGGAGCGGTCTAGCACACTCGCGTCAGCCGGTGGCTCGATGGCTGGCTTATCCGCCGGGACGGCAGAGCCAGCTGCGGTATTACTGCCTGCACCACTCATGCTCATGAGTTTATCCAGTGGCAAATACAGCATGCTGTTGCCATTTTTCTGATCAACCAGCACTTTGCTGGTATTGGCCAGAATATGTTCCTGCGTATCGAGATACAAACGCTGACGGGTCACTTCTGGCGCCTTGTTGTACTGCGCCAGAATCTGCTCGAAACGGTCTGCATTACCCTTGGCTTCGTTCTCCACACGCAGCTTGTAACCCGCAGCCTCTTCTGCCAACCGCGACGCCGTACCGCGTGCTTTAGGAATCACATCATTGGCATAGGCCTGACCCTCATTTTTCTGGCGTTCCAGATCCTGCTTGGCCTTGACTGCATCATCAAATGCCGCCTGTACCTGTTCTGGCGGCTGTGCATTCTGCATGGTGACGTTAACAATATTGACGCCGGATTGATATCTGTCCAGCATGTCCTGCATGAGTTTTTTCGCTTTGGCAGCCACATCATCCCGGCCTTCATACAGCACGAAGTCCATCTTGCTCTTGCCTACCACTTCGCGGATGGCTGTCTCTGCCACACCACGCACGCTTTCTTCGGTGGAGCGGTTGCTAAACTGATAATCTTCCACCGACTTCAGGTTGTATTGCACAGCCACCTGCAAATCAATAATGTTTTCGTCATCGGTCAACATTAAAGACTCTTTCAGCTCTTTGCTACGGCCAGATTCGCCCTCATAAGAACGGTAGCCCATTTCAATGGTACGCACCTGCTCGAGGTTAACGTTTTCCACGGTCTCAATCGGAAATGGCAAATGCCAGCGCGGGCCAGGCATGGTGGTTTCCACATGTTTTCCAAAACGTAACACCACACCGCGAGAGCCCTGGTCAACAATATAAAAGCCAGAGCCCAGCCAGATCAGCGCCACCAACCCTAAAATCGGGGCCACTGGCAAGGATTGTGGCGCAGGTGCTGATTCACGCGGACCACCCTGCCCGCCTTTATTGTTGCCAAATAACCGGTTCAGCTTTTGATTCAAATCCTTGAATACCTCGTCCAGATCTGGCGGGCCTTCATTGTTTTTATTCCAAAAGCCTGGAAATTTTTTCATGCGTGTACTCCGTATGTTTTGATCTTTTTAAACGTAAGCACTTTCTTCGGTGCTGAGTTTTTTCAGGTATTGCTGATGCTCTAACAGCGCCTGGCGTAAATCCTCTATGCCTATGCCATCCCTGGCTGACACACGAACAGTTCGGATATTACCATACTCGTCGCGGTCGATTCCGGGCGGCATGCCCATGCGGTCAATCTGGTTGAGCACCAGAATCTGTGGGACCCTGGCAGCACCAATCTCGTTCAATACGATATTGACTTGTTCGATTTGCGCATCGCGGTTCGGGCTGGCCACATCAACCACATGCAGTAATAAATCGGCCTGCGCGGCCTCTTCAAGCGTCGCACCAAAGGCTTCAATCAAAGTCGTAGGCAAATGCTTGATAAAGCCGACCGTATCTGACAACACCACCGGATAACCTTCCGGCAGGTGCATTTTACGAGAGGTGGTATCCAGTGTGGCAAACAGCTGGTCCGCCGCATAGACACCCGAGTGTGTCACGCGATTAAACAAGGTAGATTTACCCGCGTTGGTATAGCCGACCAAAGACACGGTCATCAGGTTGGAGCGTTTGCGCGCACGGCGTTGCATGCCACGTTGCTGCTTGAGTTTATCCAGCTTTTCACGCAACTGCTTGACGCGCACGCGCAGCATGCGTCGGTCCAGCTCGAGCTGGGTTTCACCAGGGCCGCCTCGCACGCCAATCCCGCCCTTTTGTCGTTCAAGGTGGGTCCAGCCACGCACCAACCGCGTAGACAAATGCTCCAGTTGGGCAAGCTCGACTTGCAGCTTACCTTCGTGCGATTGCGCACGTTGGGCAAAGATATCCAGAATCAAGCCAGTGCGGTCTACCACACGTGCTTCAAGCAACTTTTCAAGGTTGCGCTGTTGCGAAGGGCTCAAGTCGTGATTAAAAGCCGCGACTTTGCTGTCATAGGCGGCCATCAAGGCCTTTAGCTCGTCTGCCTTGCCATAACCGATAAAGTATTTGGGATCAGGCGCATGACGCTTGCCCTCCAGCGTCGCTGAGATATTGAGGCCAGCAGTCCCGGCCAGGTGGCGGAGTTCTTGCAAACTTTCTGCGTAGTCAGCATCACCAAAGTTGACGCTGACCAGAACGACGGCATCTCCGCCGCTTGGTCTATCAAACATGCATTAAGATTCTTGTGCGGCGTCGTGCGATCCGAGGCTGACTGGACGTGCAGGAACGATGGTGGAAATGGCGTGCTTGTACACCATTTGTGTCACGGTGTTTTTTAACAAAATGACATATTGATCAAAAGAATCGACCTGCCCTTGCAATTTAATGCCGTTTACCAGGTAAATGGACACTTGAACGTGCTCTTTTCTGAGTGCATTCAAAAACGGATCTTGCAGCATTTGGCCTTTATTATTCATGGAATTGCTCCTTGTTTGTTTTAATCGTATTGGAGTTTTATTATCTTGAACACCAATCCCTCATAGTGACTATGATTGTACTAATTTGTTCCTTTTTCAATCCCCGCGCTTTACTTTTTTGGAAATAAAGCGCGGATGCGCTGCAGACATGCCTCTTTACCCAGAATTGACATCACCTGATCAATGCTAGGCGACTGTGCTATGCCAATCAAAGCTACCCGCAAAGGCATCGCCAGCTTGGGGAACTTGATCTGCTGCTCAGTGACCACCTGATTTAGCGCATCGTGAAGCATATCGGCAGTCCAGTCAGAATCTTGAGTTTTTTCTAAAAAAAGTTCGATATAGCCGGCGGTTTCCGGCAACACATGTTTGGTTTTATCCGCCTCATTGATCTCAGGCATCTGGTAGAAGAAGGCAATTTCCCTGGCCAGTTGATTGAGGTTATTGGCACGCTCACGGTATAAATTCAATACTGCCAGCAAATCTGGCGACTGTGTTTCTGTGACGCCTAATGCAGTCAAACGGGGTTTGACTTCATCAGCAATCCGCTCCAAGGGCAAGGTTTTAATGTAATGCGCATTGAGCCAGTTGAGTTTTTCAGTATTGAACTGTGCGGCGGACGGCGTGATATGGTCCAGATCAAACCACTCACAGAACTGCGCCATGCTGAACACTTCATCATCGCCATGCGACCAGCCCAGGCGCGCCAGGTAGTTGAGTACCGCCTCACGCAAATAACCGTCTTCATGGTATTGCATGACGCTCACGGCACCATGGCGCTTGGACAGCTTCTGACCATCATCGCCCAAAATCATGGACAAGTGCGCATACTGCGGCACCTGTGCACCCAGTGCCTTGAGCATATTGATCTGGCGCGGAGTGTTGTTGACATGGTCATCACCGCGAATCACCTGCGTGACGCCCATTTCCCAGTCGTCCACCACCACACAGAAGTTATAGGTTGGCGTACCGTCAGCCCGCGCAATAATCAGGTCATCCAGCTCGGCATTGGCAATCTCAATGCGACCCTTGACCATATCCTCCCAGGCCACCACGCCTTCGGTCGGGTTCTTGAAACGCACGACCGGTGGCACATCCTTAGGCGGCTCAGGCAACACTTTACCGGGCTCAGGCCGCCAGCGGCCATCGTAGCGCGGCTTCAATCCCTGCTGCATCTGGCTTTCACGCAAGGCATCCAGCTCTTCTTTGCTGCAATAGCAATAATAAGCATGGCCAGCATCCAGCATCTGCTGGATCATTTTTTTGTAAGTCTCCATGCGCTGCATCTGGTAAAACGGACCTTCGTCATGATCCAGTTGCAACCAGGCCATGCCATCCAGAATGGCCTGCACGGCTTCCGGCGTGGAGCGTGCAACATCCGTATCTTCAATACGCAAAATAAACTTGCCGCCATGGCGCTTGGCATACGCCCATGAGAACAAGGCGGTACGTGCACCGCCAATATGCAGATAACCGGTAGGACTGGGGGCAAAACGGGTTTTAACAGCTTGCATAATGACTCTTGAAATTAAAACAGGCGTGCATTTTAACATGCCGCCTGTCAACACCGTGTTTAGTCTGGTTAAGATTGAAGCCGTGGGCGCAGAGGACGCATTGAAGCTGGTTTAAAATCACGCTAAGATGCGCGTATGCAAACTGCTCCATTAGATACAAACTTGGAAATTCATGTAGGCGAGCTCTATGGCAAGCCAGACGCCGATGGCCACATTGCCGTCTTGTATCACGTGCTGGCTGTTCACAAACAGAGCATCACCTTGCAAAATATGGACAATCCGCACAGTCAGTTTGAGACCACAGCCAGTAAGCTGCTGCAATCCGGCTACATCCGCCTGAGTCAAACACCCTACGTCAACTTGCAACAAGCCAACAAACGTAAAAAAAATGCAGCCACCAAGCTCACACGCTGTCCGTTTACCACCGATATTTTTGCTGAACGCGCGGATAGCGAACGGCCACAGCTCGCCATTTAAAAAGACGCTAGGCAAGGCCGTTGCCTGCCCAAGCTGAAACGCGTCAACCTTTTATCTCAACACTGATTGAACACTACGACAGCGATCTGCTTAAAAACCTGCCTGATTTAAGCGGGCCTGAATCAACGCCTTGGCCCAGCAGCCCTAAAACTCCGGTGGCGCCCCGATCAAATCATGGCCTTGCGCATCGATAATCTGTACATCCACAAAATCACCCGGGTTCAAGCCATCTGCATCTTGCAGATAAACAATGCCATCAATTTCGGGCGCATCTGCCTTGGTACGGGCAATACCGATGATGTTTCCATCGTCATCTTCAGTGAGTTCATCCACTAGCACGGTTTGCAGGCTGCCGATTTTAGCCGCCACCTTGGCGGCACTGATGCGCTCTTGCACTTCCATAAAGCGGCTCAGGCGCTCCTGTTTGATTTCTTCAGCCACCGGATTAGGCAAATGGTTGGCCGTAGCCCCATCCACGGCCGAATAGGCAAAGCAGCCGACGCGGTCCAGCTGCGCTTCTTCCATAAAGTCGAGCAGCATTTTAAAGTCATCTTCAGTCTCGCCGGGGAAGCCGACAATAAAGGTGCTTCGGATAGCGATTTCCGGGCAAATCTCACGCCAGGCCTTGATCCGGGCCAGGTTGTTTTCACTGCTGGCCGGACGCTTCATGGCTTTGAGCACCGCCGGGCTGGCATGTTGGAACGGCACATCCAGGTACGGCAAAATCGCCCCTTCGGCCATCAATGGGATCACGTCATCAACATGTGGATAGGGATACACATAGTGCAAGCGCACCCAAACGCCCAGCTCGCCCAAGGCTTTACTGAGTTCGGTCATGTGCGTTCTAACTGGCCTGCCGTTCCAGAAGCCTTTGCGGAATTTCATGTCCACGCCATAGGCAGAGGTATCCTGCGAAATGACCAAAATTTCGGAGACACCAGCATTCACCAAGCTCTCAGCCTCATTGAGCACGTCACCAATCGGACGGCTGACCAAATCGCCGCGCATGCTGGGGATAATGCAGAAGCTGCAACGGTGGTTACAACCTTCTGAAATTTTAAGGTAAGCATAGTGCTTGGGCGTGAGACGGATGCCTTGCGGCGGCACCAGGTCGGTGTAGGGATCGTGCGGTTTGGGCAGGTGTGTATGTACATGCCCCATCACCTCTTCCAGGGCATGCGGGCCAGTCACGGCCAACACGTTGGGATGTGCGTCCGTGACCACGTCTTTTTTCGCGCCCAGGCAACCGGTCACAATCACCTTGCCATTTTTGTTGAGCGCCTCGCCAATCGCATCCAGTGACTCTTGCACCGCAGAGTCAATAAAACCACAGGTATTCACCACCACCAGGTCAGACTGCTCGTAACTGTTGCTGATTTCATAGCCTTCGGCCCGCAATTGGGTCAGGATACGCTCGGAATCGGAGCCTGCTTTGGGGCAACCCAATGAGACGAAACCAACTTTAGGTGAACTTTGCATGATGCTTCCCTCTTAACCTTCTACCAACCATTTGGTCAGGGCAACTGAAGCCACCCCCAACACAATTAACAATAACTGATTCATGGTATCGCGCAATGCAGTACGCTTGTGCAAGCCTGGAATCAGATCCGCCACCGCCACATAGAGCATGCTGGCTGCGGCAAGACTCAAGATATAGGGCACCCAGTGCTGCACCGCATGCAGCGCAAAATACGCAATGATACCGCCAAGCACGGTGGCCAGGCTGGAGCCAATATTGAACAAAAAGGCTTTTTGTTTACTGTAGCCGGAATGTAACAAAATCAGAAAGTCGCCGACTTCCTGCGGAATCTCATGGGCGATAATCGCCAGTGCAGTCACCACGCCCACCTGCATATCCACCATAAATGCCGCGCAGATCAGGATGCCATCAACAAAATTGTGAAAGGTATCGCCTACCATGATCATCAAACCACTGCGGCCACCATCATGGCCGTGCGCGTGACCATGTAAATGAGGATGCCCTATCATCTGGCTAGGCTGCGCCGCTGGCAATCTGAACTTGATTGCGCCTTGCGGTTTTTTTGTAACAGGCTGGCCTGGATGTAACTCTGGGCAATGGGCCTCGTCATGCATGGCATGTATTTCACAGTGCTCGCCATGACAATGCCGCCACAGCACCAGTTTTTCCAGCGTAAAAAACAGTAGCACACCAAACAGCATGGTACCGGTCATCGCCTCGATATTGGGGCTGCTTTCAATCGCGTGCGGCAAAATCTCAAGAAACACGGCGGCCAGCAAGGCGCCAATCGCATAACTCACCAGCAAAGGCACCCAATGCTTTTGAGCATTGAGCGCAAACAGGGCTGCGACACACACACTGAGCACGCCCCCTAGCAAACAGGCCAGCATCATGCCGGTAAAAGGCGAAATATCAGTCAACAAAGGGGTCAAAGCAAGCATGCCGAGTGATTAAAGGAAGCCGCGCATTATACGTGAGTTATCAAAAAAACAAAGCATAAACAATTAGTTAACGCATGCAGATGCCAGGTCACCTGGCTCAAATAAACTGCGCAATGATGTAGCCAATCACAATGCCGATCAGCAAGGCCATGGTCAATCCGCGGTAGGTCAACACATCCCGTGAGTAACCACGACGAATGGCAATGTAAGACATCAGGTAACCTATGGCATTTAGCAGCCAGATAAAGCCAAAGCTGAGCACCTTGACAATGATGGGGCCAATCAATGGCACCAGGCCGATCACGCCGACCAGCCACACCAGCAACCCCGACAACAGGCCGAACAACAGTGTGACCGCCGCCAGTACCCGCGTATCCCAATGGAAATGCTGCCCCAGTAAAAACAAGCAAATCAAAGCCACCGCGAACAATACCATTTGTGGCCAGGCGCGCAATGTACTACGCGTAGCGCTCACCTCCCCTGGTGTATTTGCCGGGTGCCATCTGGCGCGCAATCTTTTCATCATAAGACACTGTCCGCACATAGCCCGGCCACCAGGGCAGGCAAGTCAGGCACAGCGTCGCAGCACTGCCAATGCGGTTGACGCAAGGCCACATCGCCGGCATAGCCCCAGGTCACCAGCACGAAGTCCATCAGGTTGGCCTCGGCCGACTGACCATCTTCAAGACGGTCACCGATATACAGGCAATCCTGGATTTTTAAATCATGCTCGGCGACCACGCGCCCTATCATCTGCGCTTTAGACTTCAATACCGGGCTGAAATAATCCAGTGCATAGACGCCCGCAAAAAAGTCCTGCCAGCCCAGATAGACCATGATTTTTTCAGTCGGATCAAAGCGTTTATTGGTCGCAATATATAGCGTATAGCCCTCTGCCTTGAGTTGCTGCAGCATGGCCGGAACACCATCAAATACCACTGACTGCTGATAACCCGTGCTGTCATAATGCTGCTTGAAAGCTGCGGCCAAGGTATTCAACACAGCCGCATCCTCGCTACCAGACAGCCGTTTAAGCGTTTCCATGAGCGGCGGGCCAATCACCTCATTGCCCAACGCCATCCAGAGTGGCGTATTGGTCGAACGGAAAGCCAACTCAAAACAATTCAGAATACTGGGTGCGGAATCGATGAGCGTGCCATCGAGGTCAAAAATCAGATGTTTTTTCATTATTTAAATAATATATTGGGTTGAGCCACAGAGCACTCAGAGATCAATCTCTATCAACCAGCTTGCAATAGCGCAATATTCACATAATCCAGCGTATGAACCCCGTGAGGATCCAATACGTTCGTGCCTGACGCTGTATCCACTATGGCGAAAAACACTACTCCAGCCAAATCAAGCTGGCCATACGCCCGGTATCGCCATCACGCCTAAAGCTGAAAAACGTCTCTGGCTCACGATAAGTACAGCGTCCACCACCATAGACCTGCGTCACTCCTAGCCTGGAAAGCCGTTGTCGCGCAATCGCATACAAGTCTCCCAGCCATTTTTCACCATGCGCCTGAAATGCATGTTCTGCCTGTTCATCTTGCGTCAAAAATTGCTCCCGCACTTCACTCCCCACTTCAAACGCTTGCGGGCCAATGGCCGGACCTAACCAGGCCATGAGCCTGGTGGGCTCAACCGGCATGGCTTTTACCGTCGCTTCTATCACCCCGTCACACAAGCTGCGCCAGCCAGCATGTACAGCCGCCACCACGCTCCCCGCCTGATCACAGAGTAATACTGGCAGGCAATCGGCGGTCATGGTGACGCAGACCACCTGTTTGCGGGTGCTAAAACTGGCATCTGCGCTTTCCAGACATGAGGATAACGCCGCATCTATCACGCGTACCCCATGCACCTGGTTAAGCCACACCGGCTCACTCGGCAAATAGGGACTCAGTAATTGTCTGTTGGCCGCCACATGCTGAGGCAAATCCTTGACATGATCCCCAAGATTCAGGCTGGCATAGATGCCCTGACTAACACCGCCAAGACGCGTGGTTTGCAAGGCCTTCACGCAAGCAGGCGCGGGCCAATCAGGCAAAATAACAGGCAAATCAGCCATTATGCCTCGTCCTCTTCGCCACCTTCATCCCAGGCATCCTCATCCAGCTCAGCATCGAGATCTTCGTCAAAATCTTCATCGCCCCAGTCTTCGTCATCTTCACCAATGAACAAGCCGTTTTCATCCACATTGAAATCGACAGGCGCCAGCGGCTCATCAGGCAAGTCAGTCGTGCGCATAGCGTCCAGCAGTTCACGCATGTCATCAGCAAGCTCAATCTGCCATTCCATGGGCGCATTCGTCACCGGGTGAATCAAGCCGAGCTTGATCGCATGCAAGGCCTGACGCTTGAAATTGCCGATGACCTCACGCAATTCCGGCGTCATCATCTTGTGCGGAATAATATTGCCTATGCCATACAGCGGATCACCGACCATAGGCGCTTTCAGATGCTGCAAATGCACGCGGATCTGGTGGGTACGACCGGTTTCCAGGTTGCAGCGCAAATAGGTATTGGTGCCAAACCGCTCAAGGATCTCGTAATGCGTGATGGCGGTTTTACCTCGTCGCACCACCGCCATTTTGGTTCTGTGGTGCGGATGGCGCCCTATCGGCTGATCCACCTTACCATTACGCCACAACTGGCCCCAAACGATGGCCCGGTACTCGCGTTTGACCGTGCGCGCCTGCAACTGACGCACCAGGCTGGTCTGTGCTTCCAGCGTTTTGGCAACCACCAGCAAACCGCTGGTATCCTTGTCCAGCCGGTGCACAATACCGGCACGTGGCACCTCTTTGAGCGCCGGCCAGTGAAACAGCAAGGCATTGAGCAAGGTGCCACTCCAGTTGCCGGCCGCCGGATGCACCACTAGGCCGGCAGGCTTATTAATAATGATCAGTGCATCGTCTTCGTATACAACATCCAGTGCAATGTCTTCTGGCTCAAACGCATTGTCCTGCGCATTTTTAGGGGGAGTCACCACCAGTCGCTCGCCCCCCCACACCTTGGTTTTGGCCGTGGGCGCCTTACCATCGAGCAAGACCAGACCTTCTTTAATCCAGGCTTGCAGGCGGCTGCGAGAATGGTCTGGCAACATCTGCTGCAAGGCCAGGTCCAGGCGCTGCCCGCCAAGGTTGCTGGGGACGACCAGCTGTAAGGAGGTGCTTTCTTTCATATTTTCAAACAGCATCAGTTATAATGCTTTGAGTTCCCTTGATAAAACAACATAAATCAACATGCTTCGCATTTTACCGCTTAACACCCTGTTCACGCGTGCTTTTATTTTGATTG
>JABLTH010045123.1_pt1 | contig 27197 bp, 21 predicted proteins | sample 7875711 | NCBI WGS metagenome assembly JABLTH01 (sample SAMN14941262, study PRJNA633318) | bioreactor metagenome | isolation source: bioreactor | place: China | collected 2019-03-05 | reverse complement strand
GTTCACCAGCTGGGCGAGCTTGCGCTTGGAGGTGATCGAGTAGCTGAGGTTGAGGCGCGAGAACTCGATCTGGCGCGGCTTGCTGGGCTTGGTTTCCAGCCCGGCGTCGACCAGCGGCTGCCACAGCTCGGGGTGGTTGGGCAGGTCCACCGCATCCACGAACCAGTCGTACAGCGGACGGTGGTCCTCGAACTCCAGCGTGCACAGCGAGTGGGTGATCGACTCCAGCGCGTCGGACAGACAGTGCGCGTAGTCGTACATCGGGTAGATCGGCCAGGCGTCGCCGGTGTTCTGGTGGGTGACCTTGCGCACGCGGTAGATCGCCGGGTCGCGCAGGTTGATGTTGCCGGCGGCCATGTCGATCTTCGCGCGCAGCGTCTTGCTGCCGTCGGCGAACTCGCCGGCGCGCATGCGGCGGAACAGGTCCAGGTTCTCCGCCACGCTGCGCTCGCGGAACGGCGAGTTGCGGCCCGGCTCGGTGAGCGTGCCGCGGTAGGCGCGCACCTCGTCGGCGTTGAGGTCGTCGACGTAGGCCTTGCCGTCCTCGATCAGCTTGATCGCGGCGCGGTAGAACACCTCGAAGTAGTCCGAGGCGTGGCGCAGCTCGTGCCAGTCGTAGCCGAGCCAGCGCACGTCGTCCTTGATGCCCTCGACGAACTCGGGGTCCTCCTTGCCCGGGTTGGTGTCGTCCAGTCGCAGGTTGCACCAGCCGCCGGCGAACTCCTGGGCGATGCCGAAGTTCAGGCAGATCGCCTTGGCGTGGCCGATGTGCAGGTAGCCATTCGGCTCCGGCGGAAAGCGCGTGCGGGTGCTGGCGTGCTTGCCGCTGGCCAGGTCGTCGCGAATGATCTGGCGGATGAAATCGCGCGGGGCATCGGCGGCGGGACTGGACGGAGCGCTGGGGGTTTCGTTGGACATCGGGCTGACGGCTCGCGGCACGTGACGGGGAAAATCCTCGCAGTTTACCCGGTAGCCGCCACCCGGCCACCCCGTGCGGCGGACTGCCCGGGAGGCTCGCGGCGCTTGCCGCAGTGCCGGTTCCGCACTAGCGTGCCAGCCATGCATACCGCCTACCGCGCCGAATCGCTGATCGATGCCCATCTGGTGAAGGATGCCCTGGAGCGCGCCGGCATCCCCGCGTTCGTCACCGGCGAATACCTCACCGGCGGTGTCGGCCAGCTGCCGGCGATCGACTATGTGGCGGTGATGGTGCCCGAGGCCGCCCGCGAGGAGGCCGCCCCGGTGGTGGCCGAAGTCGAACGTGCGCTGGTCGCCTCGCGTGCCGAAGCGGTGGCGTGGGAAGCCGGCCCGGACCTGGACGGCCCGCTGCCCGCCTGAACCTCGCAATGGGTGCCACGCCCCTGTACCGCAGGCGCACCCGGCGGATCATCCGCTGCTGCATCGTGCCGACGCACTGACCATGGCGCTTGGCCTGCGCGGCCAGGTGGTGGCGTGGCTGGTGATAGGACGCGTGATGCCCTGGTTGCCGGCCTGGCTGGTCGGCCTGCTACTCCCGCTGCAGTCGGCGCAATGGACCGGTGCGGACTGCTGCTGGCGCTGGCCGGTATCCTGCTCGACGCGCTGCGTCGCCAGCGGCCGCCGCCTCCTTTTTCCGGATGATCCCGATGACCGAGTTCGCTTCGCTGATCCGCGCCGTACCGGACTTTCCCAAGCCCGGCATCGTGTTCAGGGACATCACGCCGCTGCTCGCCGACGCCGGCGCGTTCGCCCGCTGCATCGACACGCTGGCCGAGCCGTGGCTGGGGCGGGGCGTGCAGGCGGTGTGCGGGATCGAGTCGCGAGGCTTCATCTTCGGCGCGGCACTGGCGCAAAAGCTCAATGCCGGCTTCGTGCCGCTGCGCAAGCCGGGCAAGCTGCCGCCGCCGGTCACCGGTGTGGACTACCGGCTCGAATACGGCAGCGATCGGCTGGAGGCACGCACCGGCGCAGTGCGCCCGGGCGAGCGCACGCTGATCGTCGACGACGTGCTGGCCACCGGCGGCACGCTGGCGGCGGCGCGGGCGCTGGTGGTCGAACTGGGTGCCGAGTTGGTCGGTGCCGCGGTGGTGATCGAGCTCGATGCGCTGGGTGGACGATCGCGCTGGGACCGCGTCACGCCGCTGCACAGCCTGCTGCATTACTGATCGCCACTGGTGGGCTGACGGGCCGTTCACCCGGCTGAACCCTTGCCGCGCTGTGTGGGGGATCTTCGCCGCATGTTGACGCGGCCGACACCGGCGGGCTCAGACGCTCACTGCTGACCGTGGTGCCGTCGCCACGGACCGGGAGAACCCATCATGCTCGTCACCATTCTTGTCGTGCTGCTTGTGCTTGCCCTGATCGGCGGCCTGCCTACCTGGGGATATTCGCGCAGTTGGGGTTACGGTCCGTCGGGCGTGCTCGGGGTGATCCTGGTGATCCTGCTGGTGCTGTGGCTGCTGGGGCGGATCTGAGCGCGGGGCGCATCAACGGTCGATCACCAGTGACTCGACGAACACCAGTTCGCAGGCGCCGTTGCCGGTGTCGTCGCGGGTGAGCGAGGTGTTCCAATGCCAGCCGTCGGGCCGCCGCGCGTCGACCAGGAAGCCTTCGATGTGCACCACCTCGCCGGGGCGGATTCGCGCGAGCATGCCGCGCACGCCGGCGTCGGCCGGGATGATGTGCATGTTGGCGCTGGAGCGCTCGATCTCGCGACGCGGGATCGGGAAGTCGTCTACCTGCCAGTGGTAGAAACGTCCGCCCTGGCTGATGCGAATGCGGTCCAGCACTGCGCTGTCGGACATGCGGCCCCAGCCCAGCGCGAGGTCGGTCGGGGCCAGCGCGGCGCCTTCGTCGAAGCGGTAGTCCTCGCGCGAAAGAACGCGTGCGGTGAGCTCGAAGTGGGCGCGGGTGGTCAGCGTGATGTTGCCGCGCTGCAGTTGTGCCGGACGATCCAGCTCGACCTGCTCGGGTGAATCGGGCGCCAGCACCCCGGGTGCGTTGTGCTCCGGTCCGCGGTGATGCCACCAGCGCGCCGCACCGAGGAGCACCACCAGGACGGCGCCCACCAGCAGGAATCGCCGTCCGTTCACTCCCGGTGCCCCGGCCGGTTGATGGGCGAACGGCGCAGCCGATGCATGGCCGGCTTACGCCACGGAGCGCGCGGCCGTGCCCGTCGCCGGCGGCGTGCCTGCCGGCATGACGGCCGAACGGGTATCGAGCAGGTCCGGCGGAAGGCGTTTGAACACATCGGCCAGCCGCCTGAGGAAGCCGTCCATCGCCGAGCTCTTGCGCCAGACCATGGCGAGGCGTCGACTCGGGGGCGGCGCCTTGAACTCGATCAGCCGCAGATTGCCGGACTGCGCGACCGGCGGCTTGACTGCCAGCACCGGCAGCAGGGTGATGCCGACTTCCGCCGACACCATCTGGCGCAGCGTCTCCAGGCTGGTGGCGCGAAAGCCGTTGCGCTCGCCGGCGCCGGCCAGGTGGCAGACCTCCAGCGCCTGGTCGCGCAGGCAATGACCGTCTTCCAGCAGCAGCAGGCTCTCGTTGGAGAGATCGGCCAGCTTGAGCTGCCCGTGCCGGCGCGCCAGCGCGTGCGACTGCGGCACCGCCAGCACGAACGGTTCCTCGAACAGGAACTCCACATGCAGGCTGTCCTCGTGCAGCGGCAGGGCGAGGATGCCGACGTCGAGCTTGCCTTCGCGCAACAGCCGCAGGATCACCTCGGTCTTCTCCTCCACCAGCAGCAGCTCCAGCTTGGGAAAGGCCGCTCGCACCATCGGCACCGCATGGGGCAGCAGATAGGGGCCGAGCGTGGGGAAGATGCCCAGCCGCACCGTGCCCGACTCCGGGTCGCGGGTGCGCCGCGCCACCGCGCGGATCTGGTCGACCTCGTTGAGCACCTCACGGGCACGGGTGGCGATTTCGCTGCCGACTTCGGTCAGCAGCACCTTGCGCGGCGTGCGCTCGACCAGCGGCACGCCCAGTTCGTCCTCCAGCTTGCGGATCTGGGTGGACAGCGTGGGCTGGCTGACGAAGCAGGCCTCGGCAGCACGACCGAAGTGACGGTGCTCGGCCAGTGCCACCAGGTACTGCAGATCGCGCAGGTTCATGGTCGACCTCGCTCAGTGACATAGCTTCAGGCTATGGCAATGATGGTAACAATCAATTTGTCCGATGCAACTGCCCTGGCCATGATGACTACGCGGTCGCCGCGACGGCTCGCTACGGCGTCCGAATCCCCCGCAACCCGCAGCGGCCACGCCAGCGTCACCCGCAGCCCGGTCATCCCACTCCCGACTGGCCTGCGGCATTCATGCCGGCGAGCGGACCCCCGTTCACCGGCATTTTTCTGCGCAGCGCCGGCGCGGGGGGTGCCTTCTGGCACTGTGTCATAGGTCATGGGCTGCCTAGCGTTCGGGGCTCCCTTGCCTCAGGACACGCCCATGCGCCTCCTCCGCCCGCTCCTGTTCACCGCCCTCGCCGCCAGTTGCAGCGCCGCGTTCGCTGCCGGCGGCGATACCGTGCCGCATGGCCTGCTGCCCACCTGGGCGGTGCCGCAGTCGTACCGGCTCGCCTTCAAGGTCGACCCACACCAGAAGGATTTCTCCGGCCACACGGTGATCAAGGTCAAGCTGACCCAGGCTTCCGATCACGTCTGGCTGCATGGCGCGGACCTCACCGTGTCGAAGGTCCGCCTGACCGACGCCGCGGGCAAGGCCTCGGCCGCGAAGTACGTGGCGGTCGCGCCGCACGAGGGCGTGGCCCGGGTCGACTTCGGCCATACCGTGAAGCCGCAGGAGATCACCCTCGCGTTCGACTACACCGCGCCGTTGAACCTGCAATTGCAGGGGCTGTACAAGGTCAGCCATGAAGGCCAGCCGTACGCGATGACGCAGATGGAGCCGATCAGCGCGCGTTACGCCTTCCCCGGCTTCGACCAGCCGGACTACAAGACCCCGTTCGACCTCACCCTGACCATCCCCGACAGCGAGAAGGCGGTAGCCAACACCGGCGAGGTGAGCGAGAAGCCGGCCGGCAAGGGCTGGAAGACGATCACCTTCGCCCCGACCCGCCCGCTGCCGACCTACCTGGTCGCCTTCGGCGTCGGTCCGTGGGACATCGTCGCCGGCCCGGACATCTCGCCCGATGCCTACCGCAGCGAGCCGCTGAAACTGCGCGGCGTGGCGGCCAAGGGCGAGGGCCACCGCATGCAGCACGTGCTCAGCGAGACGCCGAGCATCATCCACACGCTGGAGAACTACTACGGCTTCGGTTATCCGTTCGGCAAGCTCGACCTGCTCGCCGCGCCGGACTTCGCCGCCGGCGCGATGGAGAACCCGGGCCTGGTCACCTTCCGCGACTGGCTGCTGTTGCTCGATCCGGATTCCCCGGCGCAGTACGTGCGCGGCTCGTTCAATGTCACCGCGCACGAACTGGCCCACCAGTGGACCGGCGACACGGTGACCACCAAGTGGTGGAACGACATCTGGCTCAACGAGGCCTTCGCCACCTGGATGCAGCAGAAGGTCACCATGGCGGTGCATCCGGCCTACCGCGCCGACCTCGACCGCATCCGCGGCGCGCAGGGCGCGATGAACAACGACAGCCTGGTCAGTGCGCGCAAGATCCGCCAGCCGATCACCGGCAACGGCGACATCATGACCGCGTTCGACGGCATCACCTACCAGAAGGGTGCGGCCGTACTGGGCATGTTCGAGAACTACGTGACGCCGGCGGTGTTCCAGAAGGGCATGCGCGCGTACATCCAGGACCACAAGTTCGGCAACGCCACCGCCGATGATTTGGTCGACTCGATCGCCAAGGCGGCCGACAAGGGCGAGGAGTTCAAGGACGCGTTCAAGAGCTTCCTCAACCAGTCCGGTGTGCCGTACGTGCAGACCAAGCTGGAGCAGAAGGATGGCCAGACCATCCTGCAGCTGAGCCAGAGCCGCTACCTGCCGGTCGGGTCCACCGGCGACAGCCACCGCGTGTGGGGCGTGCCGGTGTGCGTGCGCTACGGCGTCCCCGGCGGCAGCAAGGTGAGCTGCGAGATGCTGGACAAGGCCGAGGGTTCGATGGTGCTGGCCGGTGCCAGCACCCCGACCTGGGTGATGCCCAATGCCGACGCTCAGGGCTACTACCGCTTCGGCATGACCAAGGCGGGCCTCGCCGCGCTGGGCAAGCAGATCGGTTCGCTGGCTGACACCGAGCAGCTCGCCTATGCCGATGCGGTGGGTGCGAGCTTCCGTCACGGAGACATCGACGCGGCCGATGCACTGGCCGCGCTCAAGCCGCTGGCGGCGTCCAAGACCGACGACGTGGCCACTGCGCCGCTGAACACCTTCGGCTGGATCTGGCGCAACCTCGCCAGTACCGATGCCGAGCGCGCCAAGCTGGTGGCCTGGGCGAAGGACGCCTACCTGCCGCGCATGCAGGCGCTTGGTTACCACCGCAAGGCCGGCGAGGCCGACGGCGACTCGCTGATGCGCAGCACGCTGGCCGAGTTCCTCGGCATGGACGTGAAACTGCCGGACGTGCGCGCCGAATTGCTCAAGCAGGGCGATGCGGTGATGAAGCCCAAGGCCGACGGCGGTCTCGATTTCGCCGCCGCCGATCCTGACCTGCTCGGCGTGGCGCTGGGCGTGGCCGCACAGGAGCACGGCAAGCCGGTGGTCGACACGCTGATCGCGACGCTGCCGAAGACCAGCGACCCGGCGATCCGCAACGCGATCATTTCCGGCCTGGCCAGCGTGGACGATCCGGCTTTGGCCGAGCAGATCCGCGATTTCGCGCTCAGCAAGGCCGTGAAGGTGGGCGAGATGGCGTACCTGCTGCGCGGCGGGCGCGACACGCCGGCCCAGCGCGATGCACTGTGGAAGTGGTCGGTCACCCATTACGACCAGATCCTGGCCCGCACCGGCAGCTTCGCCGGTGGCCGCCTGCCGGCGCTGATGGGCGGCGGTGGCTGCTCGCAGGCCGAGGCCGAGCGGCTGCAGGCGTTCTTCAAGGACCGCGTGAACCAGGCGCCAGGAGCGGCCCGCGGCCTGGCGCAGACGTCCGAGTCCACGCTGCTGTGCGCTGCGTTGAAGCAAAAGCAGGATGCTTCGGCCATCCTGCGCTGATCGACTCCGCCCCGCAGGGCAACCCCGTACGCCGGGCGGGCAACCGTCCGGCGTTTCCTTATCCGCTTCCGGGGTCGACCCCATGCAGCAGTCGGCCGCGTTCAAACGGAGGTGCCCCGCCGTACGGGCGGCGCTGCCGGAAGCGCGGGCCGGCGGCGCCGGGGCGGGGGCTTCGCCTACACTGCCTGCGCCCAAGACCGCGGAAAGGGGAGATGCTCATGGGTCAACGTCCGGGAAAGCGGGGCCTGTGGTTGGCCCTATTGCTGGTTGCCGTCTTGCCCTTGCGTGCGCAGGACATCCCGCCGGCGCTGCAGGACTGGCAGGGCTGGGTGTTGCACGACGTACCCGGACAGGCCTGCCCGCTGCTCAACAGTCCCGATGCCGCGCCGCGCACGCGCCAGTGCGTGTGGCCGGGGCAGCTCGATCTCTCGGTGTCCGCGCAGGGAGCGCAGTTCCACCTGCCGGTGCAGCTCGATGCGCCCGGCTGGGTCTCGTTGCCGGGGGGCGAGGGTATCTGGCCGCAGCAGGTGAGCGTGGACGGCCAGCCGCAACCGGTGCTGCCACATGACGGCGCACCGGCGCTTTGGCTGAACGCGGGAACGCATCGCATCGAGGGTGACCTGATCTGGTCCACCCGGCCGGCCACCCTGGCGATGCCAGCGTCGATCGTGCTGGTGGCGTTGACCGTCGACGGCAAGCCGGTCGCGAGGGTCGCGCGGCACGGCGAACGGATCACCCTGGGCGAGGCCGCGGCCAGCGAGCGTGCGGCCGATGCACTGTCGGTGCGCGTGTATCGGGAACTCGACGACGGCCTGCCGGCGCTGCTGGACACCCGGGTGGAGCTGAATGTCGCCGGCTCGCCGCGCGAACAGCTGCTCGGCCCCGTCTTGCCGGCAGGTTTCGAGGCGATGGGACTGCAGGGCGACCTGCCGGCGCGGCTGGAGAGCGATGGCAGGTTGCGGGTGCAACTGCGCCCTGGCGAATGGACGATCGACCTGTACGCGCGGGCCACCGCGCCGCTCGCCGCAGTGCGCTGGACGCCGCCTGCTGCGCCCTGGCCGCAGCAGGAGACGTGGAGCTATCGCGATGCCCCGGCCCTGCGCGGTACGCGTATCGAAGGGCAGGCGGTCGATGCCGGGCGCGCCGGCGTTCCGGAGGAGTGGTCCGGCCTTCCCGCGTTCCTGGTCGATGCCGGGCACGGGCTGACGGTGAACGAGAGCACGCGCGGCGACACCCATGGTCGTGGCGACCAACTGCGCCTGCAGCGCGAGCTCTGGCTGGATTTCGACGGGCGCGGGCTGTCGGTGCTCGATCATCTGAGCGGCAGCTTGCGGCATCCCGGGCGACTGGATGTGGCTGCGCCCTGGCAACTGCTGCGGGCCAGCCAGGATGGCCAGCCGCTGCTGGTGACCCGCGGTGCGGAAGGTCGTCGCGGCGTGGAACTGCGCGACCGCCAGGTCGGCATCGAGGCGGGCCTGCGCCTGCCGTCGCACCGTGGCCGCCTGCCGGTCACCGCCTGGCAGGTGCCGCTCGATGGCGTGAGCGCCACCTTGCACCTGCCGCCCGGCGAACGGCTCCTCGCTGCGCCGGGCGCCGATCGCTCGCCCGATTCCTGGGCCGCGCAGTGGAGCCTGCTGGACCTGTTCGTGGTCGCCCTGATAGCCCTGCTGGCCGGGCGCGCGCTGGGCTGGCGCTGGGCCGCGGTGGCGGCGGTGTTCTACGTGCTGGCCCAGCATGAGGCTGGCGTGCCGCGCTGGACGCTGGCGGTGGCGTTGGCGCTCGCGCTGTTGCTGCGCGCCTTGCCGGATGGGCGGCTGCGACTGGCCGCGCGAAGCGTGGCGATGGCTGCGCTGGTGCTGGCGGTGCTGTGGACCCTGCCGTTCGCGGCACGTGAGCTGCAATACGCGCTGCATCCGCAGCTGGAGGGCGGGGTGACGGCGCCGCTTTACGCTGGCCGGGCGGCTTTCGCTCCGCCGGTGGCGCCTGCGCCACCGGCGCCGCCGTCCGGGGCGCAGCCTGCGATCGATGAGGCTTCCGCCGTCCCCGCACCACCACCACCGGCCGAACCCGCGCGGAAGGTCGGGGCGCTCATGGCGGTCACCGTCACCGCAAACCGGATCGATTCGCCACTGGACGCCAGCGGACAGTCCCTGGACAACCGCAGCGTGGTGCAGGCCGGCGATGGCACGCCGTCGTGGCAGGTGGGCAGCGATTACCGGCTGGGTTGGGCCGGACCGGTGGCCGTCGACCAGACCACGCGCCTGCTGATCGCACCGGCCTGGCTGGTACGCCTGCTGCGGGTGCTGATGGTTGCCCTGCTCGCGGCCCTGCTGGCGCGCCTGGTGCCGCCGCTGGTCACGCCGTGGCGTGCGCAGTGGCGTAACTGGACCCGTGGCGCGGCCGGCATGGCGGTGCTGCTGCTGGCCTTGCTGCCGTTGGCCTCGCGTGCCCAGGCGGCACTGCCCGACCAGACCTTGTTGGGCCAGTTGCGGCAGCGGCTCACCGAGTTGCCCAAGTGTGCACCGAGCTGCGTGGCCATTGCCGGCGTGCAGGTGCAGGCGCAGGACGACACGCTGGATCTGGTCCTGCAGGTCGACGCCGGTGCGGCCGGTGGCGTGCCGCTGCCGCAGGCCGACGCTGGACTGGCGCTGCTGGCGGCCACGCAGGATGGCCAGCCGGCAGCGCTGGTGCGGCAGGACGGTACCGTGCTGTTGCGGATCGAGCGCGGTGTGCATCGCGTCGCCCTGCGCTATCGGGCGAGCGGCGCGGATTCGGCGACGCTGCGCTTTCCGCTGCATCCGGGGCGCGTGGTCTGTGCAGCCAAGGGCTGGACCGCCAGCGGCCTCGACGGCGATCGCCTGCTCGGCGACAGCCTCGCCCTGAACCGTGTCCAGGCCGCCGGCGACGGCAGCGTGCAGACGGTGGCCCAGCGCTTTCCTCCCTATGTCCGGGTCACCCGCGAGCTGGTGTTCGGGCTGGACTGGATGGTGCAGACCACGGTGGAACGGATCGCCCCCGAACAAGGCGGTTTCAGTGTCGCGGTACCCCTGCTGGCGGGCGAGCATCCGCTGGGCGAGGGCCTGCCGATCCATGACGGCGCGCTGCAGGTGAGCTTCACCGCCGATCAGCCGACGGCGACCTGGCGCAGCCGGCTCGATCATGCCGCCGCACTGACCCTGGTTGCGCCGTCGCTGGCCGATCGCGCCGAAACCTGGCAGATCGACAGCTCGCCGATGTGGCACGTGCGGGCGCAGGGTGTGCCGACCAGTGCCAGCGCGAACGGCCTGCGCTTCGATCCACTGCCTGGCGAGAAACTCACCCTGCAGCTGTCCGAGCCGGCGCCGGTGGACGGCGACAGCCTCGCCTTCGACCAGGCCCAGGCCAGCATCCAGGCCGGCGAACGCGCCAGCGAGCTGACCCTGATGCTGCAGGCGCGCAGCACCAGGGGTGGCGAGCATGCGATCACGCTGCCGGCCGGATCGGAGCTGCTCGAATCCCGCCGCGATGGCGAAAGCCTGGACCTGGCGATGCGCGACCGGCAGATCGGACTGCCGCTGCTGCCTGGCAGTCATCGCTACACGCTACGCCTGCGCCTGCCGAGTGGCGTGGCCTGGCGCACGCTGGCCGCTCCGGTCGACCTGCATGCGCCGGTTGCCAACCTGTCGCTGGATCTGCAACTGCCGCGCGATCGCTGGGTACTGTGGACCTGGGGGCCGCCGGTGGGTCCGGCGGTGCTGTACTGGTCGCAGCTGGCTGTGCTGCTGCTCGCTGCCTGGCTGCTGGCGCGCTATGCGCCCACGCCACTGCGCTTCCACCACTGGCTGCTGCTGGGGCTGGGTTTCTCCGCGTTCGCCTGGAGCGCCTACGCGCTGGTAGTGGCGTGGCTGGTCGTGCTTGGCCTGCGGGCGCGTGGACTGCGGCTGGCCGGCGTGGGCTTCAATCTGGTGCAGATCGGGCTGGCGCTGCTCACCGTGGCGGCCCTGCTGGTGTTGATCGGCGCGGTGCCCGGCGGCCTGCTCGGCCTGCCCGACATGCACGTGTCCGGCAACGGTTCCAACGCGTTCCATCTGCGCTGGTTTGCCGATCGCAGCAGCGGGGCGCTGCCGGTCGCCGGCGTCGCCAGCACGTCGCTGTGGGTCTACAAGCTGGCGATGCTGGCCTGGGCGCTATGGCTGGCCAATGCCCTGATCGGCTGGCTACGCTGGGCGTTTTCGGCGTGGAGCGAAGGCGGCTACTGGCGCCCGCGCGAACCGCGGGCCAGTCCGCCCGAGCTGCCGCCGGCCAACGGAGAGCACGCGACCGATGACTGAAATCCGCCATGCCCTGGGCGACGCCGCGCGCCGCCTCGGCGACCGTGTCGATGCCGAGGTACTGCTGCAGCACGTGCTGCGCCGCCCGCCGAGCTGGCTGATCGCGCATGCCGACGACGTGCTGTCGCTGGCGGACGAGCAGGCGTTCGCCGAACTCGTGCGTCGGCGGTTGGTTGGCGAACCGGTGGCCTACATCACCGGACGACGCGGGTTCTGGTCACTGGAACTGGAAGTCACCCCGGCCACGCTGATCCCGCGTCCGGAAACCGAGCTGCTGGTGGAGCTGGCGCTGGAGCGGTTGCCGGAAGATCGCGCGGCCACCGTAGTCGATCTGGGAACCGGCAGCGGTGCGATCGCGCTGGCGATCGGCACCGAGCGGCCGCAGGCACGTGTCATTGCGGTGGACGCGAGTGCGGACGCGCTCGAGGTGGCGCGGCGCAACGCACGTCGGTTGTGCATTCCCAACGTGGGCTTCGTCGAGGGTGACTGGCTGGCGCCGCTGGCCGGGCTGCGTTTCGACCTGATCGTGTCCAACCCGCCGTACATCGAGGCGGATGATCCGCATCTGTCCCAGGGCGACCTGCGCTTCGAGCCGGCCAGCGCACTGGCCTCGGGTACCGACGGCCTGGGCGACATCCGCCGCATCGTCGCCGGTGCCCGCGACGCCCTCGTGCCGGGCGGCTGGCTGCTGTTCGAGCACGGCTGGGACCAGGGCGAAGCCTGTCGCACACTGCTGGAGGCGGCCGGCTATCGCGAGGTGTTCACCGCGAAGGACCTGGAGCAACGCGACCGCGTCAGCGGTGGCCGCCGGCAGGCCTGACGCATCACGCAGGTAAGGGCGATACCCCGGCGAGCTGGCCGGGGTATCGCCGCTGACTCAGTCGATCTGTTCCAGACTGCGGTCACGCTCGATCTTGTAGACCTTCACCGGTGGCTTGCCGGCCCTGAGCAGTTTCAGCTTGGCCTTGCCCGCCTGCTGGCAGGCATTGACGCCATCGGCGAACACGCCGCCCTGGTTGCACTTCCAGTCGTAGAAGTTCTGGATGCCTGCCGCCATCTGCAGGCTGAAGTCGGTGCTCAGCGCCTGGCCGGGACTGAACGGCACGCCGGCCATTTCGTTCTGGAACCAGCGCATCCACTCCTTCGATCCGACCGGCGGCACGTTGGCCTGGAAGGTCGGGTTCATCGGTGCTACCTGCGGGCTCTCGGCGGTCATGTGGCAGCTCATGCAGGCACTGACCGGGTTGTCGACCGGGCCGTCGAGGCGGCCGTTCCAGCCCAGATGCGTGGGCGGCAGCTCGGGGCGGGTGTTGATCGCCGTTTCCTTCAGGTGCGGGTTGATCCTGGTCTCCGTCGGCTGCTTGTTGGTGTAGGCATCGCCGGTGTCCTGCGGATCGTTGCCCCACATCACGCCGACCGGCACCAGGTTGTCCCAGCCCGGCTTGCCGGTCACCGCACCGTTGTACTGGAAGGTGCCGAAGATCCAGCCGGTGCCGGGCACGCGCTTGTCGCGGACGGCGAAATCCATCTGGATCAGCGCGACGTCTTTGACGGTGCGATTGGCCGAATCGAAGCTGTCGGTGATGTACGCCTGCCACAGCACCGGGTTGACCAGGAACGGCACCTGCGAGCGATCGACGTCGGCGAACAGGGGTTTGCATACCACCGTGCCGTCCGGAAAGCTGTTCGGTTGGGAGACGACCGACGGGTCCGGATCCATCGGGTTCCTCCACACCTGACCGATCGCGTATCCGCCGATGTCGTTGTAGACGCCCACGGCGTAGGTCTGGCCGGAGGTGGTCTGGGTCGGTGCCAGCTGCCTGGACTGGATCTGCGCCTCCTTGGTCAGGCCGTGGATGCCCTCGCGACCCGCCGGGCCGTAGTGCTGCCATGGCATGTGGTACCAGCGGCGCACGGTGTTGTGCTCGACGTACCAGTCGGCTTCGACGTTGCCTTCCAGGCAGTAGTGCTTCACCGCATCGGCGTAGGTCCGCCAGTCCTCGAAGTCGTTGGTGAACTTCTTCGGCAACAGCTTGAAGAAGGCCGGCAGCGCCGTGGGGGCGGTCTGCGGGTAGTCCTGGCTGAGCTTGAAGATGGGCCCCTTGTAGCTGGATGGCGGCTGATAGCCGTAGTCGGGGAACGTGCCGGCAAACGTCGTGCCGGCAAGCATCGCCAGTGCCGCGAGCGCGGCGCAGGTCTTGCCCTTGATTCCTGACATGAAAAGTACCTCCTCCTTGGTTGTGCCCACGCCCGGCGTTGCGCCCGAGCGCTCGGTGTCCGGCGCAATTCCGGTCCCCGGACGGACCCGCATCCGGCACCGGCGATGGCTCGCCGGTGCCGGATCCGATGCTGTCGATTCGATGGCCCCTGAGCCCGCCCCGCCTCCGCGGGGCGGCTGTCGTGACGCGATGGTAGGCGATGTGCCGGGAAACGGCACGGTTGCGTCAGCCGACGGCGGCCGTCAGCAAGGGGAAGCGTGCGCGGATGGCGTGGCGGATCGACGGCAGGTCCAGTCCTGCCATGCTGAGCACTTCCTCGCGGCTGCCGTGTTCGAGGTACGCGTCCGGCAGGCCCAGGTGCAGGATCGGCAGCGTGATGCCGTGTGCCGCCAGGCACTCGGCCACCGCGGAGCCGGCACCGCCGGCCACCGCGTTGTCCTCCAGCGTGACGAAGGCGTCGTGGGTCCTGGCCAGTTCGACCAGCATCGCCTCGTCGAGCGGCTTGACGAAGCGCATGTTGACCAGGGTGGCATCCAGCTCGGCCGCGACCACGGCGGCTGGCGCCAGCATCGCGCCGAAGGAGAGCAGGGCCAGACCGCGGCCGCGGCGGCGCAGCTCGGCCTTGCCGATCGGCAGCGTGTCCAGTTCCGGCCGCAGCGTCGCTCCGGGGCCGGTGCCGCGCGGGTAGCGCACGGCGGCCGGGCCTTCGTAGGCGAAGCCGGTGGACAGCATCATGCGGCACTCGTTCTCGTCCGCCGGAGCCATGATCACCATGTTCGGCAGGCAGCGCAGGAACGACAGGTCGAAGCTGCCGGCGTGGGTGGCGCCGTCCGGGCCGACCACGCCAGCGCGGTCGATCGCGAAGGTAACGTCAAGGTTCTGCAGCGCCACGTCGTGAATCGCCTGGTCGTAGGCGCGTTGCAGGAAGGTGGAGTAGATCGCCACCACCGGCTTGGCGCCTTCGCAGGCCATGCCGGCGGCAAGCGTCACCGCGTGCTGCTCCGCGATCGCCACGTCGAAGTAGCGCTCCGGATACTCCTTGGAAAAGCGCACCAGGCCGGAGCCTTCGCGCATCGCCGGGGTGATGCCCATCAGGCGGTCGTCGGTCGCGGCCTGGTCGCACAGCCAGTCGCTGAATACGTCGGTATAGGTCGGCTTGGCCGGGGCGGATTTCTTCGCCAGGCCGGCTTGCGGGTCGAACGGGCCGACTGCGTGGTATTCGATCTGCGCCTGCTCGGCCGGGGCGTAGCCCTTGCCCTTGGTGGTGATCACGTGCAGCAGCTGCGGGCCGGGCAGGTCCTTCACCGTGCGCAGCGCATGCAGCAGCGCCGGCAGGTCGTGGCCGTCGATCGGGACGGTGTAGTGGAAACCCAGTTCCTCGAACAGCGTGGAGGGAACGAACATGCCCTTGGCATGCTCTTCCCAGCGCTTGAAGAAGCGGCCCATCAGCGATTGCTTGGGGATCGCCCGCTTGGCCCGCTCGCGCCACGCGTTGAGCGTGTGGCTGGCCATGGCGCGCGCCATCATCTTGGTCAGCGCACCGACGTTCTCGCTGATCGACATGCCGTTGTCGTTGAACACGACCAGCATGTTCGGCTCGACGTCGCCACCGTGGTTGAGCGCCTCGAAGGCCATGCCGGCAGTCATCGCGCCGTCGCCGATCACCGCCACGAACTTGCGCTCGTCGCCGCGGCGCTGCGCAGCGATCGCCATGCCGAGCGCGGCCGAGATCGAGGTGGAGGAATGGCCGACGCCGAAGGTGTCGTACTCGCTTTCCTCGCGGCGCGGGAACGGCGCCAGGCCGTCCTTCTTCTTGATCGTGGTGATGCGGTCGCGGCGGCCGGTGAGGATCTTGTGCGGGTAGCACTGGTGGCCCACGTCCCACACCAGGCGGTCGGTGGGCGTGTCGAACACGTGGTGCAGGGCCACGGTCAGCTCGACCACGCCCAGTCCCGCGCCGAAGTGGCCGCCGGAGCTGGCCACCGCCTCGATCAGGTACTGGCGCAGTTCGTCTGCCACGGCCGGCAGTTCCTCGTCGGGAACGCGGCGCAGGTCGGCGGGCGTGGCGATGGGCGCCAGATGGGGATAGCGGGACAGGTCGATCATCCGCATATTGTTGGCCTGCCGGAGGGGCGGGGCAAGGGCGGAAGGCGGGCGGTGCCGGGCGCCGTCACGTTCACCGGCCCGTCCGTGGTCGCCAGGCATCCTGCGCCGCTACCGCCACAAATTCCCGAAGGAGCTCGTTCATGGCCGATTCCAAGCTGTTCCGCCGGTTCGCTACGGCCACGTCGCGGGCCGCCGGCAGGCCCGCTGCCTTCATCACGGCCACGCTGATCATCGTGGTCTGGGCCCTGACCGGGCCGCTGTTCGGCTTCGGCGACACCTGGCAGCTGGTGATCAACACCGGCACCACCATCATCACCTTCCTGATGGTGTTCCTGATCCAGAATACCCAGAACCGGGATTCGGCCGCCTTGCAGATCAAGCTGGACGAGCTGATCCGCTCCAGTCGCGCGCACAACGCGCTGCTGGCGCTGGAGTAACTGGACGATGCGACACTCGACCGCATCCGCAAGCACTACAGCCAGCTGGCCGAGCGCGACCGCAGCGAACTGGGCAACGTGGAGGAGGCCCTGGGCGACGAGGACGACGAGATCTGATCAGGCGTGCGCGGCGCGGCGGTCGCGAGGCAGGTGGTTGACCCGGAATTCCATCTGGTCGGCCAGGATGTTGCGATTGGACAGGATCAGGTGCTCCACCCAGCTCGGCCGGTACGGCACGGCCAGCAACGGCATGTGCGCCTGCTGCGGCGTGCGGTTGGCCTTGCGCAGGTTGCAGGCCAGGCAGGCGCTGACCACGTTCTCCCACTCGTCGCGGCCGCCCTTGGACACCGGCTGTACATGGTCACGGGTCAACTCGCCACGGCTGTAGTGGTTGCCGCAGTAAAGACAGAGGTGGCGGTCGCGGGCGAACAACGCGGTGTTGGTCAGCGCCGGAGCCGGGTCGATGGCATGGTCGCGGCAGTGGCCGGTGCTGGCGATGATCGGGTGCAGGTCCAGCGTGCTCTGCGTGCCCAGTGCGCGGTTGGTGCCGCCGTGGACGGTCAGGCAGGGCTCGCCGAGGGTCCATGCCACGGCTTCGCGGACATAGAGGCAAGCCGCGTCCTGCCAGCTGATCCAGTCGAGGATCCGGCCGGAGGCGTCCAGCGACAGTACCCGGGTCGAATGCAGATCGGCCCGAAGCGGCACTTCCATCAGCATGCAGTCCATCCTTCGATCAGGGGAAAACGCGCAGCGATGCAACCGTGTACTGCGGTCGAGCATAGCCCATCTTTGTTGCCGTTCGCATGCAAATGCTTGATGTGGCAAGAACATCGGGGGCGGGGCGGGCGTTCGCGACCGGCCGTGGGCGCTGCTATAGTGGTCGTTCGTCTTGAGACCCGGGCCGGGTTTGGGAGGGGGGGCCGATGGTGGCAACCCCGGCGCGGCTGGGCAGAGGTAAACAACGTGGCAGAAGTCTTTTTCTACGAGCGCCCCGTGCCGCTCAACCGTACCGCCCACAAGGATCTGCGCCTGAAGGGCTTGCCGAGCCTGAAGTTTGCGGCGAGCGTGCACTCGGTGCCGCTGACCGGCGTGGAGTTCCCTGCCGCGGCGCGCGACATGCCGATCCTGTTCGCCGGCACCGACATCAAGGAAGCCGGCCCGATGGCCCTGCTCGGCCTGCGCCAGGACGAGAACCTGTTCGTGGACGCCAACGGCCAGTGGATCCCGGGTGCGTACGTGCCGGCCTTCATTCGCCGCTATCCGTTCATCCTGGCGGAGAAGCCGAAAGACCAGGAAGGCGACGATTTCACCGTGTTCCTGGATGAGGCCTACGAGGGCTTCAGCAGCGAGGAAGGCGAGCGCCTGTTCAAGGAAGACGGCACCGATACGGAGATGCTGACCAACGCCGTGAACTTCCTCGGCGAGTTCCAGCAACACGTCGCCCGCACCCACTGGTTCATGGACCAGTTGCGCAAGCACGACCTGCTCGAGCCGCGCAACATTCGCCTGGAGAAGGACGGCAACGCGATCACCCTCAATGGCCTGTTCGTGGTCAGCGAGGAGAAGCTGCGCCAGCTCGACGAGAAGACCGCACACGAGTTCCTCAAGGACGGCACGCTGGGCTGGATCTATGCCCACCTGCTGTCGCTGGCCAACATCGACCGCATGTCGGCCCGCCTCAACGACCGCGAGCAGGTCGAGGCGACGGCGACCAGGAACTGAGCCCGGCTTCGATGCAGAAAAAAAAGCGGCGCCAGGCGCCGCTTTTTTTTGCCTGTTCCGGGGCGGGTACCAGGCGCTGCGGGCGATCGCCGGTCCGCAGGGACATAGGGGTGCAGGTGATACGCCGGGCTCGTCAAGGAGAGCCTCATCATCCTTGCGACCGTAGCCGGCCTCGCACAAGCGTCAGGTAGACTGCCGCCGCCACGGCCCGATGATGTTGTTGAAGATGCGGCACCTGGTGAAGCGCGATCCTGGCGCCGACCGATATCCGTGATTCGTGGCGGCGCTGCTGCTGGCACCGGCCTTCTTCCTGCCGCCCATTCCCATCGACGGAGCGCGTTATCCGGCGGTCGCCTGGAACATGCACCCGAGTGGGCACTGGCTGGTGCCATCGCTCGATGGCATGCCGTATCCGGGCAAGCCGCCGCTGTTGTTCTGGTTGATCAACCTGGGCCGGATGCTGACCGGTGTCCATGTGCTGACGGCGCGCGCGCTGGAAGTGGTGCTGGCACTGGCCGCGCTGCCCTTGCTGGCCGCGCACGGGCGCAGGCCAGGTAGCACGGCAGAGGTAGTGCGACGTGCGCAGCGGCTCGGGCTGGGTAGCGAGGCGATGGCCGGCCTCGCCGGTGGGGTGATGTCCGACACGCTGCTGGCGCCGTGTACCCTCGGCGCCTGGCTGGGAGCGCTCGCGCTGGTGCGTGGCCAACTGGCGAAGGGGGCGGTCGGACTGCTGGTGGGCAGCATGCCTGCGCTGTTGGCGCCATGGTGGTACCCCGCGATGCGGACGTTCGCCGGTCGCTGCGTGGGCGACGGCACATCCCGACGGCTGGGTGATCAGCCGCCACTCCCGCAAGGATTACCCGGCCGAGCCGCTATATACCCAGAAATTCGGCCAGTGGCGTGGCGTGTCGATATGGCGCGGCGGCGACATCGCCATGGAGGCGACACGTGCCCCCGCCACTGCGGCCCCCGCGGACGACGGGACCGGGCCGTGACTGCGTCGTCAGGACAGCGGCTTGGCCAGACGCAGCAGGTCCACGCCGTAGCCGAGTGCGTCGTAGAGCGCGCGGCCCTTTTCGTTGCCGGGAAACACCGCCAGCGTCAGCAGCGCGCAGCGATGCTCGCGCGCCCAGTTCTCGGCATGTTCCAGCAGCGCGCGAGCCGCACCACGGCCCTCGTGCACGGAGGCCACCGCCAGGTCCGAGACGTGGCAGTTGGTGCGGCCGGTGAAGAAGTCCTGGGTCTTCTGCAGGTGCATGAAGCCGACCCGCTCACCGCCCTCGTCCTCGGCGACGAACAGATAGCTGTTGGGCGGCTGGTCGTCCAGGTGATGCACGATGTCGCGGCGGATGCCCTCGATGCACTCGTGCCGCCGCCGCCAGGCCGGCAGGTCGAATTCGACGAAACGCGGGACCAGGCCGAGGATGAAGTCGTCGTCGTCCTCGTCCTCGGCCAGTCGGATCAGGAAGGGATACTCGTTCATGCGATCGGATAGGAGCCGGACCCGCTGCGGTTCTACACCGACAGGCGGGTGCGGCGGAAGTCCCGTCCGCGCGCCGTGATCGCTACAGGCGTACCTGCACGCCAGCCGACCACAGCCGTCCCGGTTCGAGCTGCAGCCCGTTGACGTGCTCGTGGACCGGCACCTGCAGGAACACGAAAGCATCTACGCGGCGGCCCAGCTTCACGCCCAGCCCGGGGCTGAGATAGGCCAGCGTGGCGCCGCTGTTGGCACGATCGGCAAACGCGCCACTCTCGCGCTGCTCACCATGCAGGTTGAGCTGCACCTGCGGCACGAACATGCCGGCGTCGAGGTAGCGCAGGCCCAGGTTCACGTTGAGCGAATTGCCCGGGCGAAAGCCGTCGCGCGCATTCATCGCCACCTCGGCCATGGCCTGGCTGAAATAGCTGATCGAGTCGCTCAGGTAGCCGAACTTGTAGATGCCTAGCAGCGCGTCGGTGGTGCCGGTGCCACGTTGCAGGCCACGATCGAGCAATTCGCCGGCGGCGGTGCCGGCGTCGAAACGCTGCTTGAACGTGCCCGTGGCCAGTTTCACGCCGAGCTGCACCCCCAGGCTCGCGTCCGGGCTGAAGCCCTGATAGCGCGCGACCACGCGGATATCGCCGATGCCTTGTCCACGGGACGAGGACAGCGTGGTCTCGCCTTCCGGCCAGGTCTGGTGATCGCGGCTGAACCACGGCAGCTGCACCGACAGGCCCCAGGCCCGGTTGAAGCTGTAGTCCACGCCGAGCAGGGTGTTGCGGTTGATGGTCCTGCGCTGCAGCTCGTCCTCGCTGGGCAGGCGGATGCTGCCGAAAGCGATCCGGTCGGAGCCGGAGACCAGGCGCGACTGGTCGAAATAGTCCTGGCGCAGGCTCAGGTGCAGGCCGCGGGAGGTGGCGTAGCCCTGGCTGGCCCAGTCGGAGTTGAGCGAGCAGCCACAAGTGGAGCAGGCGGCGGCGAGGCCCGGTAGCGCTGCGAGCACGAGGGCGGCAGCGGGGGCGGGGAAGCGTGACAGGCGACGCATGGCAGATTCCTTGAAATACGGGGGCAAGGTACGCCTTGCGGCGTACCTCGGGGGCTGATCTGGGTCAGAGGCGGATGGCGAGCTTCATCCAGGCGGTACGGCCCGGTTCGTTCACGCGGACGGTGTTGACGTAGCCGACCAGCCCGGTCGGGGCGGCGTTGAGGTGCTCGGCGTAGGTCTTGTCCAGCAGGTTGTCGATGCCGGCACTGAGCGTCAGGTGCTGGCCGAGGCGGTGGCTGCCGTTGAGCGAGAGCACGCCGAAACCACCGCTGGGCCCGAGGTCCTGGCCGACGATGTTGCCTTCGCCGACCGCTACGCGATGTTGGGCGGTGGCGACGCGCCAGAGCGCGCCGACCGACCACGCATTGCGTGCATAGGTAAGCCCGAAGCGGGCTTCCAGTGGCGGCATCTGCGGCAGCGGGCGGTGCTCGGTGCGGTTCTCGCCCCAGGCCGTGCCGAGCGAGGCATCGCCGCTCCAGTGCGGATCGAATGCATAGCTCACGCCGGCTTCGCCGCCGGCGATGCGCGCCTGCACATTGCCGGCCGTCGCCGTGCCGATGGCGTTGGCCGGGTAGTGCATCAGGATGAAGTCCTGCACCACGCCGGCGTAGCCGGAGACCCAGGCCTTCACGCGGGCGTCGCGGTACTGCAGGCCGATGTCCAACTGGGTGGTGCGTTCCGGTTGCAGCTTGCGGAAGCTGGTGACGGAGGTGTCCACGTGCCCGCCGAACAGCTCCCAGTAGTCGGGGAAACGCTCGACATGGCCGATGCCGGCGTAGAACGTGGCCGGTGCGGAGGCGAGATCCTGTTCGTAGCGAACGAAGCCCGAGGGCAGGGTGTCGGAGCGGCCCGCCGTAACCTTGGTGGTGCTGCTTCCCATGCCACCACGCATGCTGCCGCCCATGCCGCCCATGCCGGCCGAAGACAGGGTGAGCTGGTAGCCGCGGGCCTGTGCGCGGTCCAGCCGGATGCCGCCGATCACGCGCTGGCGGGGCGCAAGGGTCCAGCGCAGCTCGCCGAATGCGCCCACGCCGCTCATGCGGGCGTCGCGCAGGCGCGGCAGCAGGCCGTAGTAGTTCATGCTGTCCGGCGGGCCGCCGTTGCGCACGGTGTGTGCGCTGCTCGAGCCGTCCATGCCGGCGACCAGCTCCAGCACCTCGTCCCAGCGCCAGGTGCCGGCGATGCGCCCGCCGTTGGTGCGGCGGGCCACGTTGGAGGCCATCGCCATCGGCATCATGCTGGCCGGGTCGGGCTGGCGCAGCGTGTAGTTGTCCATCACGTGGTCGGCGTAGTTGGTGTAGGCCTGCACTTCCAGCGTCTCCCAATGACGCGTGAGGTGCTGCTGCACCAGGGTCAGGCCGGCGCTTTCGCGCAGGAACTGCGAGCCGTCCATGCCGCTGAAGGCGTAGGCGGCCTGGCCGTTGCCCTTGCCGACGGCCAGCTCCAGCCGGGTGTCGTCGGTGGGCGTCCAGCCGAGCGTGGTGTCGACGTTCCAGCGGTCGTAGCGCGAGTGCACCCGGTTGCCGTCGCCGTCGGCGTAGTCCTGCGAGTGCGTGTGGTTGGCGGCGACGCCCAGGTAGCCGGTCGGCGCGCCGGCGCGCAGGTCCAGGTTCTGGTCGTTGCGGCCCCATGAGCCGCCGAGCACGCTGGCGTCGACGCGGTAACCCGGTTCGGCGTAGCGGCTGAAGTCGCGGTCGAAGCGCACCACGCCGGCCGAGTTGCCGGGCCCGTAGATGACCGTTTCCGGTCCCTTGATCACGGTGACGCGATCGTAGAGCTCTGGCGCGATGTAGGCAGTCGGCGGGTCCATCCGCGACGGGCAGCCGCCGGCGATCTGGCCGCCGTCCATCAGGATGCCCAGACGCGAGCCGCTCATGCCGCGCAGCACCGGGTCGCCGTTGCTGCCGCCTTTGCGGATCACCGAGAAGCCGGGAATGCTCTTGAGCAGGTCGGCGCCGTCGCTGGCCGGCACGGGCTGGCGCGGGGCCTTCGGGTCGGTGACCACGGTGAGCGGGCTGTCCTGCATCGGTGCGGTGACCACGACCGGGGCCAACTGGGTGGTCGAGGGAGCGTCGGCGTCGACGGCGAGCGCGGGGCCGGCAAGCGCCAGCGCGATGGCGGCGCCAAGGGCGCCCGGCAGGAAACGGGCATGCGCGGGCGCACGCCGGGAAAGCGTCTGGTTGTTCATGGAAATCCCTGGAATTCGGCAACGGCGCGCGGCGCGGGCCGGGCGCGATCACATCGGCAGTCCACGCGGGCGACCATCCGGCATGGCCGGTTGCGGTCGATCGATGGTCTGCACGGCTTGGATCAGGCGTGCGCGATCAGGGGCGGTCCGCGGGGCGCGGCCGCGAGCAGGACGATCTGGCTGCGTTGGGGAAGCTTGCCGACGGCAAGCCGGGTGTGGCCCAGGTCCAGCGCGGGCACCACCGGCGGCGTGGCGTCCGGCAACATCGAATGCCCGGCCATCAGGCCGCAGTAGCCGCACTTTTCCAGCAGCGGTCCGGTGGGCGGAGTCTGCGTGCCATCCGGGTGGTGCACGCCGCAGGCGCCGATGCTGATCAGTGAATCCAGCGGGTTCGCCAGGGTCTGCGACACCACGGGCGCGACGATCGTCAGCCACAGGGCGACGATGGCGAGCCAGGCGACGAAGCCTCGTTGGCGGCGCGGGATAGGCACGAAAGGACGGTCTGGAGATCTCAGCAACTTTTCATGATGTCACGGAGAGCGCATGGCCGGGAACGGCTGCGGCAAGGTGCCGCCGGCGCCGTGTGCCGGATGTCAGGGCGAGGCGGGTGCGGTTCGCGGCTTGGCCGCGTCAGCGAGCAGGGTGTTGATCTCGCCGAGGATTCCGTTGAGGTCGCTCTCGTCGTAGCCCACGTGCAAGTCCGCCAGCGTGCCGTCCGGATGGAAGATCGCCATGACCGGGATGCCATCGTCGCTGCCGTAGGGACGTCCGACGCTGCCGTCCTCGTCCCAGCTCATCAGCAGGCTGGGTAGCAGGCGATGCATGTTGCGCGCGACGCCCACGAAGGTCTCGCGGTTCTCCTGGTGGTTCACCGCCACGATCTGCAGCGGCAGGTGCTTCTGGATCGCCACCTGCTGGATGCTGCCCAGGGTGGGCATTTCCTTCATGCAGTAGCCGCACCAGGTGGCCCAGAAGCTCACCACCACCACCTTGCCGCGCATGGACGAGAGCGTGAGGTGCGTACCGTCACGGGTGACGCCCAGCGCGTCGGGCGGCGTGTCGCCGGGTTGCAGCGTGGTGCCGGCAAAGGCGCTGGTGCAGGCAAGCAGGCAGGCGAGCAGTACGGCGGTCCGGCGCATGAAATTTTCCCCTGGCAGTTGCCGCAGCCTAGCAACCGGCCGGGGGCGGCGACAGTGGCCGCCAGGATGGAGGCGCGCGAAGAAACGCCCGGCAGTGCCGGGCGTTTCGTTCGGTGTGGCAGTCGCCTCAGGCGATCTGGGGCAGCGTCGCCACGCCGGCCTCGATGCCGGCCTGGTGCATCAGGCAGCGTGGCAGGATGCGGGCGAAGTAGAACGCCGCGGTGTCGCGCTTGGCCTGCTTGAACGCCTCTGCCTGGCCGCTCTTGTCCGCCGCGGCGACGCTCTTCGCCCACAGATAGGCGAGGGTGATGTAGCCGGAGTAGTACAGGTAGTCGTTGGCGGCGGCGCCCAGCTCTTCCGGGTTGGCCTGGATGCGGCCGGCCAGCTTCATGGTCAGCTCGCCCCACTGCTTGGTGTAGACGGCGAGCGGACCGATCATCGCGCGCAGCGACTCGTCGGCGCTGTGCTGCTGGCAGAACGCGCTGATCTCTTCCAGGAAATGCCGGAAGCCCACGCCCTGGAGCTGGAGGATCTTGCGACCCAGCAGGTCCGCCGCCTGGATGCCGGTGGTGCCTTCGTACAGCGTGGTGATGCGCGCGTCGCGGGCGAACTGCTCCATGCCGTTCTCGCCGATGTAGCCATGGCCGCCATAGACCTGGATCGCCTCCTTGGTGCACTCGATCGCCAACTCGGTGACCAGTGCCTTGGAGATCGGGATCAGGAATGCGACCAGCTCGCTCGCCTTCTGCCGCGTGGCTTCGTCCTTGGCCCGCGCCTCGACGTCCACCTGCAGCGCGTTGTACAGCACCAGCAGGCGCGAGCCTTCGACGAAGGCGCGCTGGGTCAGCAGCATGCGGCGTACGTCCGGCTGCACCAGCAGGTTGTCGGCCGGCTGGTCGGGGAACTTCGCGCCCGACAGCGCGCGCGACTGCAGGCGCTCGCGGGCGTAGTTGAGGCTGTTCTGCAGTGCACGCTCGGACAGCGCCAGGCCCTGCACGCCCACCGACAGGCGGGCGGCATTCATCATGGTGAACATCGCCATCAGGCCCTTGTGCGGCTGGCCGATCAGGTAGCCCTCGGCTCCGTCGAAATTCATCACGCAGGTGGCCGAGCCCTTGATGCCCATCTTGTGCTCGATGGCACCGGCGTAGGCGTTGTTGCGTCCGCCCAGCGAGCCGTCGGCGTTCACGGTGAACTTCGGCACGATGAACATCGAGATGCCACGGCTGCCGGCCGGGGCGTCGGGCAGGCGGGCCAGTACCAGGTGCACGATGTTGTCGGCGAGATCGTGCTCGCCGGCGCTGATGAAGATCTTGGTGCCGGTGATCCTGTAGGTGGTGGCGTCGTGCAGGCCCTTGCCGGCGGGTTCGGCGCGGGTCTTCAGCAGGCCCAGGTCGGAGCCGGCCTGCGGCTCGGTCAGGCACATCGTGCCGGTCCATTCGCCGGCGACGATGCGGCTCATGAACAGTTGGCGCTGCCACTCCTCGCCGTGCAGTTCCATCGCGTGGCAGGCGCCCTCGGACAGCAGCGGATACAGGCTCCACGACAGGTTGCCGGACTGGAACAGCTCAGTGGTGGCGGTACCCAGCACCGCTGGCAGTGCCTGGCCGCCATAGGCCTCCGGCATGGTCAGACCGGCCCAGCCGCCTTCGGCGAACGCCTTGAAGGCCTCTTTGAAGCCCTTCGGCGTGGTGACCGTGCGGTTGTCCTTGTCGTAGTGGCAGCCTTCGGCATCACCCGGTGCATTGGTCGGCGCCAGCACCTGCTCGGAGAGCTTGCCGGCTTCCTCGAGCACGGCGTCGAGCAGATCGCGGGTATGCCCGTCGCCGCCCTCCAGGCCGGTCAGCACGGCTTCGGCGCCGAGTACATCGAAAAGGGCGAAGCGCTGGTCGTCGAGCGGGGCCTTGTAGAGCGTCATGGCGGTGTCCTTCGGTGGAATGCGTGGAACGGGAGATGGATCAGCGGAACGTGCCGGGAATGCCCGGCACCGGCGACAGCCAGTCGCTGCCGCTGAAGTCGAAGTCGCGGGGCTGCTTTTCCTGCTCGGGCCTGGCGCGGGCAGTGCCGTTGACCCGATAGGCGAGCGAGCCAGCGCTGCCCTTGACCGCGACGGCGGCCAGCGCGGAACTCATCTGCGGCGTCGGCAGCACGTCGATGTCGATCACGTCGCCGGAGAGTGCGGGGATGTCGCGCTTGAAGCTGCCGTGCAGGCGCACCGGCTCGAGCTGGGCCACCTGCAGGGTGCCCTCCAACGCGGTGAAGTCCATCTCGCCGTAGCTGTTGTTCTGGATGCGCACGGTGAGGTGCCACATACCGCCCGGCTGGACCTGCAACTGCTGGATGCTTACCGCCGGCGGGAACACGCTCTTGCGGGGCGGTCCGCAGGCGACCAGGCCCAGGGCGAGCACGGCGGGGGCGATCCAGCGGGGCAGGCGCATCACGGCTTCTCCAAACGATCGTTTGAATATCCGATTCTAACCACCTTTGCATGGCGGCCGAAACCGCCCCCCTCGTAGCGATCCGTGACCGGAGCGGGTGAGGCCTCCGCAGCCACGTCGCGGTTTCAAGGTTCATGCCGAACGGGCATCATCGCGGTTTCGTCTCCCAACGGATTGTCCGCATGCCCGCACGTTTCGTCGCCCGCCGTTCGCCCATCCATGGCAATGGCGTGTTCGCCACCGATGTGATCCGCAAGGGCGAGGAAGTCGTCCAGTACAAGGGCACGTTGATGACCCACGCCGAGGCGGACGAGCTCTACGGCGACGGCGGCGAGACCGGGCATACCTTCCTGTTCACGCTCAACGACGACTACATCATCGACGCCAACCGCAAGGGCAACACAGCGCGCTGGATCAACCACAGCTGCGACCCGAACTGCCGCGCGGTGGTCGAGGAAAGCGCCAGTGGCGACCCGCGCCGGGACAAGGTGATGATCGAGGCGATCCGCACCATCAAGCCCGGCGAGGAACTCACCTATAACTACGGCATCGTGCTGGAAGTGCCGCACACGGCCCGGCTGAAGAAGCTGTGGAAGTGCCTGTGCGGTTCGCCCAGATGCACCGGCACGCTGTTGCAGCCCAAACGCTGAGCGTTACGGCCCGCCGCGCGGACACCGCTTCGTCATTCGCGCCGGCGCCGATCTTTGGGGCGACCAGATGCGGCGTCGTGTCGAGGTCGGGTCGCACACAGGGTGTCGTCGCGCCGTGGGCCGTGCAGGAGCCCACCCTGTGGGCGACCGATGCGGCATCGTGGCGAGGTCGGGTCGCGCACAGGGTGTCGTCGCGCCGTGGGCCGTGCAGGAGCCCACCCTGTGGGCGACCGATGTGGCATCGTGGCGAGGTCGGGTCGCGCACAGGGTGTCGTCGCGCCGTGGGTCGTGTAGGAGCCCACCCTGTGGGCGACCGATGCGGCATCGTGGCGAGGTCGGGTCGCGCACAGGTGT
>JABLTH010050930.1_pt1 | contig 27216 bp, 21 predicted proteins | sample 7875711 | NCBI WGS metagenome assembly JABLTH01 (sample SAMN14941262, study PRJNA633318) | bioreactor metagenome | isolation source: bioreactor | place: China | collected 2019-03-05 | reverse complement strand
GCCCCTCCGGGGCTCGGGGCTGCGCCCCCGCCATCGGCGTTGCCGATGCGGCCCTATCCTCCCTGCGCTCCGCTGCGGTCGGATGGTCATGGCCTGGAGGCCATTCCGCCAAGCCGCCTTCCCCCTGGAACACCGCGGGCGCCTTCCGGCGCCCGCTCGTGGTGCATGAAGCCGAGTGGCCCCTACTTGCTGGCCGCCCACTCCTTCAGGCTGGCGGCGTTCGGCTTCATGGCCTTCTCGCCCTTCTTCCAGTTGGCGGGGCAGACCTCGCCGTGCTCCTCGCTGAAGTCCACGGCGTCGAGGACGCGCAGGACCTCGTCCACGTTGCGGCCCAGGTCGTTGTGGTTCACGGTGATGTGCTTCAGCACGCCGTCCTTGTTGACGACGAAGAGGCCGCGCAGGGCGATGCCGCTGGGCAGGAGGACGCCGTAGTCGGCGGCGATGGTCTTGTTGAGGTCGGCCACGAGCGGGAAGGTGATGCCCTTGATGCCGCCCTCCTTGCGGTCCATCTGGGTCCAGGCGAAGTGGCTGAACTTGCTGTCCACGCTCACGCCGATCACCTGGGTGTTGCGGGCCTCGAACTCCTTGATGGCGTCGCTGAAGGCGAGGATCTCGGTGGGGCACACGAAGGTGAAGTCGAGGGGGTAGAAGAAGAGCACGACCTTTTTGCCCTTGTAGTCGGACAGGGAGATCTGCTTGAACTCGCCGTTGACCAGGGCGTCGGCCTTGAAGTCGGGGGCGGGCTGGGTCACGAAAGCGGCCATGGGTTAGCTCCAGGAAAGGGGGCGAAGGCCCCGGGAAACAACGGAATTCCTAGATTATCAAGGGTTCCGCGGGCCACCAAGGGAAAGTCTGACCAATGAGGTAAAGAATCCGGGGCTGAATGATATGCATTTATTTGCCGCATATGCAACAGCGGGCTAGGCTGGTGGATTCCATCTGGTGACCCATGTCTCCCGCCGCGCCCATCCAGCTCTCGGTCTTCTCGGAGATCCACCGCCTCAAGCAGGTGGTCGTCCACAGCCCCGGGCCCGAGGTCGACCTCATGGTCCCCGCGATGATGGAACAGCTCCTCTTCGACGACATCCTCCACGGCACCCAGGCCCGCTCCGAGCACCGGCAGTTCCGGCAGGTCCTCTCCAGGGTGGCGGAGGAGGTCCTCGACATCCGGGACCTCTTCATGGAGGCCCTGGTGGACGAGGAGGTGAAGTCCGCCTTCATCGAGGACCTCCGCAAGCTCGTGGACCTGCCCGCCGAGGCCACGGAGCGCCTCCGGGCCATGTTCCCGGTGGAGGTGGCCACCAGCGTCATCACGGGGATCCCCTGGCCGGACATGCAGCACCACACCCACTGGCGCCGTGAGTTCGACTATGTCCTCAAGCCGATCCCGAACCTGCTCTTCATGCGCGACCCCGCCTCGGTGGTGGGCGACGGCTACTGCGTGAACGCCATGGCCACCTGGGCGCGCCAGCGCGAGCCTCTGATCCTCAGCTACGTCTTCCGCCACCACCCGCGCTTCCGCCACCTCACGGACAACGACAAGTGGTTCGACCAGGTGACGCCCCTGATCCGGGGCGAGATCCGCTCCCCCCAGAGCCTGGAGGGCGGGGACACCCTGGTGCTCAGCGACAAGGTGCTGGCGGTGGGCTGCTCCGAGCGCACCACCACCGACGCCATCCACATCCTGGCGGAGAGCCTCCGCCAGGACTTCCGCCGGGGCGAGGGCACCTTCGAGCACCTCTTCATGGTGCTGATGCCGAAGAAGCGCAGCGCCATGCACCTCGACACCATCTTCACCCGCATCAACCACCACGAGTGCCTGGTCTACCCGCCCTACTTCACCGACGGCTCGCCCGAGCTCCTCAACGTCGTGAAGATCGACCTCCGGCACGAGGAGCTGCGCTTCACCACCCGGCCCAACCTGCTCACGGCCCTGAAGGAGGTGGGCATCGACCTCAAGCCGGTCTTCTGCGGCGGGAACGACTACATCCAGCAGCAGCGCGAGCAGTGGACCGACGGCGCCAACGCCTTCGCCCTGGCTCCCGGCGTCATCGTGAGCTACTCCCGGAACATCGCCACGGCCGAGGAGCTTTCCAGGGCCGGCTACCGGGTGCTCGCCGCGCGGGAGCTCCTGGCGGACCCCAAGATCAACCTGCTGGACCGGAAGAAGTACCTGGTGCTCCTGGAGAGCGGCGAGCTGAGCCGGGCTCGGGGCGGCCCGCGCTGCATGACCATGCCGCTCTCGCGCGTGGAGAAATGAGAGGCGGGTCCGAGTTGTTAAGACGCCTTAACCGCATTTAACAACTCTTAACCACCGGCGGAGGCGGGCGGCGGGCAAGGTTGGAACACCTTTCCCGCTCCTTCCCAGAACGCGCACGGCCAACGGGCCCCTTGTGGACCGGTTGCGCCGCGCCCCCATGCCGCTCCGGCCCCGTCCGGCGCGGCGGGGAACCCTCCACCTCCCTCCCCCGGAGACCTCCATGGCACTCACCAAGGGCCGCCTTTCCCTGACCCTCCTCGCCTCCCTGCTGGCCGCGGGCCCCTCCTTCGCCGAACGCCCCTCAGACGGGCGCGAAGCCAGGGCCGCGCGCTTCGCCGAGGCCGCCGCCGCGCAGCTCGAGCAGCGCCGCGCCGAGATGGGCCTGGACGAGGCCCACGGCTTCCGCATGACCCGCGTGAACATGGACGAGCTGGGCCAGACCCACACCCGGTTCCAGAAGACCTACCAGGGCCTGAGGATCTGGGGCGGGGACCTGGTGGTCCACACCGGCAGCGAGGGCGAGGCCCTGGGCTTCTCCGGGACCCACAAGGAGGCGGTGGCCCTCTCCACGGTGCCCAGCATCTCGGAATCCGAGGCCCTCGCGGTGGCCCACCGCCACCTCGGCCCCCAGGGCCCCTACGCCTACGCGCCCACCGTCGAGCTGGTGGTCTATCCCGAGGCCGCCGAATTCCGCCGCCCGGGCCGCTTCCGCATCGACGACGGCGAGCTCAACGCCGAGGACATGGTGCGGATGGTGACGCGCAACCTCCTCGCCTACCACGTCCACGCCCAGCTCGAGAACGGCGCCGAGACCATCCACCGCGACTACCTCATCAACGCCCACACCGGCCGCATCATCAAGACCTGGGACACGCTGCACACAGCCGGCGCCACGGGCACGGGGAACTCCCAGTACAGCGGCACCGTCAGCCTCAGCGTCAACAGCACCACCAGCGGCTACGAGATGAGCGACGTGGTGCGCTCCATGCCCTTCAAGACCTACAACCTGAACCACGCCACCTCGGGCACCGGCACCATCTACACCGACGCCGACAACACCTGGGGCGACGGGGCCAACTACGTGGAGGGCTCCTCCACCACCGCCGCCAACGGCCAGACCGCGGGCGTGGACGCGCATTACGGGACGCAGGTCTCCTTCGACTTCTTCAAGAACGTGATGGCGCGCAACGGCATCGACGGGGCCGGCCGGGCCTCCTACAACCGCGTCCACTACTCCAACAGCTACGACAACGCCTTCTGGGACGACACCTGCTTCTGCATGACCTACGGCGACGGCAGCAGCTTCACCACGCTGACCGCCCTGGACGTGGCCGGCCATGAGATGAGCCACGGCGTCTGCGCGAACACCGCGAACCTCACCTACAGCGGCGAGTCGGGCGGCCTCAACGAGTCGAACTCCGACATCCTCGGCAACACCATCGAGATCTACTCCCGCTCGGGCAACACCCTCCCCGCGTCCATCCCGAACACCAGCGCCACCTGGACCCTCGGCGAGCAGCTCTCCTCCACCCCGCTGCGCTACATGTACAAGCCCAGCAAGGACGGCAGCTCCCGCGACGCCTGGTCCTCCACCCTCGGCAGCCTGGACGTGCACTACAGCTCGGGCCCGAACAACCGCATGTTCTTCTTCCTGAGCCAGGGATCGAGCAGCACCTCGACCTCGGACTACTACTCCTCCTACCTGCCCGGCGGCATGACCGGCATCGGCATCGAGAAGGCCGTGAGGATCTGGTACCGGGCCCTGGCCAACTACCTGACCTCCAGCTCCAACTACGCCGCCGCCCGCACCGCCTGCATCAGCGCCGCCAAGGACCTCTACGGCGCCGGCGGCCCCGAGGAGCAGGCCGTGTGGAACGCTTATGCCGCCATCAACGTCGGCTCCGCCTGGGGCAACACGCCGCCGCCCCCGCCGGCCAACACCTTCGCCGAGGTCGAGGCCAACGACTCCATCGCCGCGGCCAACACCGTGAACCAGACCTACGGCAACATCCAGGGCGGCCTGAGCGCCTCCACGGACAAGGACTTCTTCGCCCTCACCCTCAACCCCGGGCAGACCCTCGCCATCGCCATGACGGGCCCCTCGGGCGTAGACTGGGACCTCAAGCTCCTGAACTCCGCCGGAACCCAGCTCGCCATCAGCCAGGGCAGCACCGCCACTGAGAACCTGAGCTACACCCACAGCGGCGCCACCGCGATGACGGTCTACGCGAACGTCTACGTCTACAGCGGCACCAGCGCGACGCCCTACAACCTGGGCCTGACCTACAGCGGCGGCTCCGCCCCCGACACCCAGGCCCCCACCTGCTCGGCCTCCGAGTCCGGCACCAGCGGCACCATCACCTTCAGCGCCACCGCCTCGGACAACGTCGGCGTGAGCAAGGTCGAGTTCTACGTGGACGGGGCCCTGAAGGGCACGGACACCGCCTCGCCCTACAGCATGACCTTCGACTCCACCACCCTCGCGAACGGCACGCACACCCTGGTGGCGAAGGCCTACGACGCCGCCGGCAATGTCGGCACCTCCACCACCGTCTCCTTCAGCGTGAGCAACACCGGCTCCACGACCTACAACGAGGTGGAGAGCAACGGCAGCACCAGCGCCGCCAACGTGGTGGCCGACAACGTCACCAAGATCGTCGGGTACATCGGCACCTCCACCGACCAGGATTTCTTCAAGATCAACGTGGCCGCGGGCCGCACGGTGACGGTCAACATGACCGGCCCGGCGAAGGACTACGACCTCTACCTGCTCAGCAGCACGGGCTCCACGCTGAAGAGCAGCCTGGGCACCACCGCCACGGAGTCGGTGACCTACACCAACTCCGGCACGACCACCGCGACCTACTACATCAAGGTGATCGGATACAACGGAGCCTTCACCACCGCCACGCCCTACAACCTGGCCCTCAGCCGCTGAGGACCGCGCGCCCCAGGGAAGGCCGCCCGCCCGGGCGGCCTTCCCCGTCCCGGGGGTTCAGGGGCCCTTCCCCGCCGTGGTAGACTCGTTCCAGCGCCCCGATCCCGGGGCGCCCCTTTTTTTGACCTCCCCGCCTTGGCCCGAACGACCCTCCGACACCGCCTCGAGTACGGCCTCTTCCGCGCCGCGGAGGGACTGGTGCGGGGGCTGCCCTACCCCACGGCCCTGGCCCTGGGGCGCGGGGTGGGGCGGGCCTTCTGGCTCCTGGACGCCCGCCATCGCCGGGTGGTCCGGGAGAACCTCCGGATGGCGGGTATCGAACTGGCGGAGCCCGAGATCCGCCGCCTGGGCCGGGACTGCTTCGCCCATTTCGGCTCCCTCCTCCTGGGCACGCTCCGCCTCATGCGGATGGAGCCCGAGGAACTGGACCGCTGGGTCAGGGTGGAGGGCCTTGAGCACTTCGACGCGGCGGCGGAGGGCGGACGGGGCTTCATCCAGCTCACGGGCCATTACGGGAACTGGGAGGCGGTGGCGCTGGCCCAGAGCCGGCACGGCCGGGCCCTCGCGGTCATCGCCCGGGAGCTGGACAATCCACTCCTCGAGCCCGAGCTGGCCCGCCTGCGGACCCGCTTCGGGAACACCGTCATCCCCAAGGACGGGGCCATGCGCGAGACGCTCAAGGCCCTGAAGGCGGGGCGGGGCGTGGGGTTCCTCCTGGACCAGGACGCCCTCACCATGGGCGTCTTCGTGAGGTTCCTCGGCCAGTGGGCCTCCACGTTCGCCACCGCGGGGAGCCTGGCCGCGCGCTACTGCATCCCGGTCCTGCCGGTTTTTTCGTGGCCCAACGAGGACGACACCGTCACCGTCCGGTTCGAACCGCCCTTCATCGTCCCATCCACCGGGGACCCCGAGCGGGACGCCTGGACCGCCACCCAGCGGATGGCGGCCTGCATCGAGGCGCAGATCCGGAAGGACCCGCGCTGGTGGTTCTGGATGCACCGCCGATTCAAGACCCGGCCCGGGGTGGGCGATCCCCCTCCGGCGCCCCTCCCGCCCTCCGAGTGGCTAGAATCCTTAGCCGCCCTCTCCTGAACCCGGTCCCGCCGGCCTGCCGGCACCGCCCCACCCCCACAAAGGAACACCCATGCCGAAGCACGTGCTCGCCAAGCTGGAAGCGGAGCTCAAGGAGCTGAAGAGCGCCCTGCTGAACGAGATCCCCCAGGAGATCGCCCGGGCCGCCAGCCAGGGCGACCTCTCCGAGAACGCCGAGTACGAGCAGGCCCTGGCCAAGCGCGACATGTTCCAGTCCAAGGTCGTGTCCATGGAGAAGCGCATCTCCGAAGTGGCCACCCTGGACATCACCCGCCTGCCCAAGGACCGGGTCGCCTACGGATCCTACGTGACCCTGCTGGACCTGGACACGGACGAGCAGGTCACCTACCACCTGGTGCTTCCCGAGGAGCTGGGGGACCACAAGGAGCAGCTCAGCATCAGCAGCCCCATCGGCATGGCCCTGGTGGGCCAGGAGGAGGGCTCCGAGGTCCGGGTGGTGATCCCGGCGGGGGTCCGCCGCTACGAGGTCGTGAAGCTCCAGACCATCCACCACGTGAACGGCAAGCGGAAGCACGCGTAGGCCCGGGAAGGGAGGCTCCCATGAACAAGCCGAAGAAGGACCAGCGCTGCTCCTTCTGCGCCAAGGCGGCCCACGAGGTGGAGCAGCTCCTCGCCGGGCCCGAGAACCTCGGCTACGCCTTCATCTGCAACGAGTGCATCGACGCGGGCCAGCTCCAGCTGCGCATGAGCCGCCAGGGCAAGCCCGTGGGCCGGGTGGAGACGAAGCTCGCCCGCCCCAAGGAGATCAAGGCCTTCCTCGACGACTACGTGATCGGCCAGGAGGCCGCCAAGAAGCGCCTCTCCGTGGCCGTCTACAACCACTACAAGCGGATCCTGGTCCCCAAGCGCTCCCTGGGGACCCACGATGTGGAGCTCGCGAAGAGCAACATCCTCCTCATCGGCCCCACGGGCACCGGCAAGACGCTCCTGGCCCAGACCCTGGCCCGGGTGCTGGACGTCCCCCTCGCCATGGCGGACGCGACCACCCTCACCGAGGCGGGGTACGTGGGCGAGGACGTGGAGAACATCCTCACCAAGCTGCTGCAGGCGGCGAACTACGACGTGGAGCGGGCCCAGAAGGGCATCGTCTTCATCGACGAGATCGACAAGATCGGCCGGAAGAGCGAGAACCCCAGCATCACCCGGGACGTGAGCGGCGAAGGCGTGCAGCAGGCCCTGCTCAAGCTCGTGGAGGGCACCGTCGCCAACGTGCCGCCCCAGGGCGGGCGCAAGCACCCCCACCAGGAATTCATCCAGCTCGACACCAAGGACATCCTGTTCATCTGCGGCGGCGCCTTCGTGGGCATCGAGGACATCGTGAAGCAGCGGGTCCGGGCCAAGGCGGTGGGCTTCGGCGCCAAGGTCTCCAGCAAGGAGACCGGGGACGCCTTCCTCCACCTGGTGGAGCCCGAGGACATCATCAAGTTCGGCCTCATCCCCGAACTCGTGGGCCGCATGCCCATCTGCGCGGTGCTGGAGCCCCTGGACCGCGCGGCCCTGGTGCGCATCCTCCAGGAGCCCAAGAACGCCATCACCAAGCAGTACATCCGCCTCTTCGAGATGGACGACATCGAGCTGAGCTTCGAAGAGGGGGCCCTGGAGGCGATCGCCGACCAGGCCACAGTCCGCAAGCTCGGCGCCCGCGGGCTGCGGAGCCTCATGGAACAGGTGCTCCTGGAGCCCATGTTCGACCTGCCCAGCGAGGACCGGGAGGACCGGGGCCACTTGCGCATCACGCGCAAGAAGGTGGAGGAGATCCTCGGCATCCCGCCGGCCCCCATCCCCGCGGCGGGCTGAGGCCCCGGGCCCCGCGCAGCCCAGGCACGCCCGGGTGCGTTCCGCACCCGGGCCGGGGCTTGCGCGGACTCCGTAGACTGGATGTGAGCCCTTCGTCGAAGGGTTTCCGGAGTCCGACGTGAGCAGTGCCAAGACCCTCAACCTCCCCGCCATCCCCATCCGGGACCTGGTCCTCTTCCCCCATGCCCGGGTGCCCTTCGTGGTGGGCCGCCGGGCCTCGGTGCGGACCCTGGAGCAGGCCATCAAGGCCGGCGACCACCTGGTCCTCTTGACCCAGAAGGACCCCAAGGCCGAGGAGCCGGGCCTCGAGGACTTCCATCCCACCGGGACCCTCGCCCTGGTGGAGTCCCTCGTCCAGCTCCCCAAGGACTACTTCAAGGTGGGCGTGAAGGGCGTGGCCCGGGTCCGCCTGGAGGCCTGGCACGCCGGCGGGGAGGTCCTGCGGGCGGACGTGACGGTGCTCCAGGAGCCGCCGAGCCCGGGCGCGGACGAGGCCCTGGTCCGCCCCTTCCACCAGGCGGTGGAGGCCTTCCTCGTCCGCAATCCCGACGCCGCGCGCCTGACCTCCCTGGACCAGGTGAAGGAGATGCCCCTGGGCAAGGCCGTGGACGCCGTGGCGGCCCTGGTCCCCCTGGAGGTCAGGGACAAGCAGCCGGTGCTGGAGGCCCTGGAGGTGGAGCCCCGCCTCGCCGCCTGCCTGCATCTGCTGGAGCTCGACGCCGCCCGCAGCGACGTGGACCGGGAGGTGGAGGAGAAGACCCGCCAGCGCCTCGACCAGGACCACAAGCAGTACGTCCTGAACGAGAAGATGCGCGTGATCCAGCAGGAGCTGGGCAAGCAGGACGAGAAGGACGAGTTCAAGAAGCTCCGGGAGCAAATCGCCGCCTCGGGCATGGGCGAGGAGCCCATGAAGAAGGCCCTGGAGGAGCTGGAGCGGCTGGAATCCATGCCGCCCCAGAGCGCCGAGGCCACGGTAAGCCGCACCTACATCGAATGGCTGCTGGCGGTGCCCTGGACGAAGATGGCGGACGAGCGCCTCGACCTCGACGACGCCGAGCGGGTGCTGGACGAGGACCACGCGGGCCTGGACAAGGTGAAGGCCCGCATCCTCGAGTACCTGGCGGTGATGAAGCGCCTGCGGGACGCCGCGCCACCCGCGGCGGAGGCTCCCGCGGAGGAGGATCCGGGGGAGGGCGCGAAGGCCGGGGCCCAGGCCCCCGCGCCGCCGCCCCTGCGGGGGCCCATCCTCTGCCTGGTGGGTCCGCCCGGGGTGGGCAAGACCAGCCTCGCCCGCAGCATCGCCCGGGCCCTCAACCGCCCCTTCGTGCGCATGGCCCTGGGGGGCGTGCGGGACGAGGCCGAGATCCGCGGCCACCGCCGCACCTACATCGGTTCCATGCCGGGGCGGATCATCTCCCTCATGAAGAAGGCGGGCGTCCGCAACCCGCTCATGCTCCTGGACGAGATCGACAAGATGGGCAGCGACTGGCGCGGCGATCCGAGCTCGGCCCTCCTCGAGGTGCTGGATCCCGAGCAGAACCACACCTTCCAGGACCACTACCTGGACGTGGGCTACGACCTCGGCCAGGTGCTCTTCATCGCCACCGCCAACGTGCGGGACGCGATCCCGGACCCCCTGGAGGACCGCCTGGAGATCCTCGACCTCTCGGGCTACACCCTCAAGGAGAAGCGCGCCATCGCTGAGAGCCACCTCCTGCCCAAGGCCCTGGAGCGCCACGGCCTGGCGGACCTCGGCATCACCTTCACCGGGGAGGCCCTGGAGAAGCTGGTGCAGGACTACACCCGGGAGGCCGGCGTCCGGCAGATGGAGCGCGAGATCAGCTCGGTGCTGCGCAAGCTGGCCCGGCACAGCCTGCAGCCGGGCCGCGTGGCGGGGATGAAGGAGGAGGCCTTCGACCCGGTGGTGACCGCCGAGCGCCTGCCGAAGCTGCTCGGCCCCGAGAAGTTCTCCGACATCCGCCCGGACGAGCAGGCCCTGCCCGGGGTCGTGAACGGCCTGGCCTGGACCAGCACCGGCGGCGACCTCCTCACCATCGAGGCGGCGATCCTCCCCGGGAAGGGCAACCTCAAGCTCACCGGCAAGCTCGGCGAGGTCATGCAGGAGAGCGCCCAGATCGCCCTCAGCTTCGTCCGGGCCCGGGCCGAGCGTCTGGGCCTCGCCCGGGACTTCATGGAAGCCATCGACATCCACGTCCATGTGCCCGAGGGGGCGATCCCCAAGGACGGCCCCAGCGCGGGCATCACCCTCGCGACGGCCCTGGTCTCCGCCCTCACGGGGATCCCGGCCCGCAGCGACCTGGCCATGACCGGCGAGCTGACCCTCCGGGGCAACGTCCTGCCCATCGGCGGCCTCAAGGAGAAGCTCCTGGCGGCCCACCGGATGCAGCGCAAGGCCGTGCTCATCCCCGCCGAGAACGCCCGGCACCTCGAGGACGTCCCGGCGGAGGTGCGGGAGCAGCTCTCCATCCACCTGGTGGGCCACATGGACGAGGTGATCCCCCTGGCGCTGACGCGGCTGCCGGAGCCCTCGGTTCCCCGGCCCGCCGAGGAGGCCAGGGGCTCCAGGCCCCCGGAGGAGCCCAAGGCCCCCGGGGCCGGGCAGGACCGGACCTCCCACTGAAGCCCGCCGAGGTTGGTACCCTGGAGGCATGCGCTTCCTCGGCAGCCACGTCATCCACTTCCTCGTGATGGGATCGGGGATCTCCCTGATCCTGGGGCTCCTCGCGCCGACGACGCGGCCGGAGCGCACGCGCATGAGCGTCCTCAAGCACGCCGCGGGCCTCCTCGGCATCGGGCTGGTGCTGGCGTGGGTCATGTACCTGCTGCCCCGCCACCCGATCCGCTACTAGGCCGGGGGCCGTGGTGCCGCGCGCCCGGACCTGGACCGAGCGGGGCCAGGCCCTCAGGGCCAAGGGGGAGCGCCGGCTGGAGGCCCTCCAGCGGCTGGGGGCAAGGGTGTGGCGGAAGGTGGAGGCGGCCTCCCCCCGGCTGGGCCTCGCCGGGCGCTTCGCCTGGGAGGTGCTGCTCAAGTACCGCAAGGACGACTGCCTCAGCTATGCCGCAGGCCTGAGCTTCTGGCTCATGATCAGCCTCGTGCCCCTGACGGCGCTGCTCTTCAAGCTCCTGGCGGTGGTGGTGAGGGGGAGCAAGGCCTACACGGCCGCCGCCCTGCGCCTCCTGGAACACCTGGTGCCCTACTTCCCGGACGACGTGCTGAAGGACCTCGTGGCCAACAGCAAGAACTCCGGCGGCGTCGGCCTGTCCTGGATCGTGCTCCTGGTGGGCAGCTACTGGGGGATCGGCAACCTCGACAACTGCCTGGCCCACATCTTCGGCCTGCGCATCAAGAAGCACCGCCAGACCCGGCGGGCGCCCCTTCTCCGCCAGATCGGCCTCCTCCTCGGCGGGGTGGTCTTCCTCGTGGTCTTCATGGCCATGTTCCTCGGGGGCGTGGTGCGGCGCTTCCTGCCCTTCCGCCAGGCCGACCTCCTCCCCTACCTGCCCCCCCTGCTCGGCCTGCTGGTGACCACCTTCCTCCTCCAGCACGTCCCCCGCATCCACGTGAAGTTCCGCCACGCCCTCCTGGGCGCCCTGGTCTCCACGCTCCTGTGGTGGGCGGCCAAGACGGCCTTCGGCTTCTACCTCGCCCACTCCTTCACCTGGGGCATCATGTACGGCTCCCTCCTGGGCGTGATGGCCAGCCTCCTCTTCCTCTACTACTCCTCGGCCATCTTCCTGCTGGGAGCGGAGGTCACGGCGGCCTTCTACCGCCACGAGACCGGCGCCCACACCCTGCCCAAGGGGCTGAAAGTGCCCACGGAACTCCGGGAGACCCGGCCATGAAGCAGGGCCGCCCGCGCGATCCCCTCCTGGCGCTGCCCAACGTCGGCCCTGCCGTGCGGGAGGACCTCCGCCGCCTGGGGGTGGACTCCCTCGAGGAGCTCGCGCGCCAGGAGGCCGACGCGCTCTACCTCCGCCTCGCCCGCCTGGACGGCCGATTCCACGACCCCTGCGTGTGGGACACTTTCGAGGCCATCATCCGGATGGCGCGGGGAGGCGGGAAGGTGATGTGGTGGGAGGTCACCCCGGAGCGCAAGGCCCGGCAGGCGAAGGGGGACTTCCCCTCAGGGTTTTGAGCCCTGGCGCTTGATGAGCCGCTTGGGGCCCGCGTCCACGGGCAGCTCCCCGCGCACGGGGTCGCCGTGCCGCGCGATGAGCAGGTAGAGCTGGCGGCGGCTCACGCCCAGGCGGTGGGCCGCCTCCACACGGTTCCCGTAGCTCCGGCGCAGGGCCCGGTGCAGCAGCACCCGCTCGAGCTCGTGGAGGTTGGTGGCGAGGTCCTCCGCCTCCAGCGCCAGGGCGTCCATGCGGCTGCCTGGCGGGTCGGGGAGCTGCCGCAGCAGCTTCCAGCGCAGCAGGCGGTTCTTCAGGCCCCGGAGATGGCCGGGGCAGGGAAGCGCCGCCAGGGCCGCGGGGGCGTCGGTCATGCGCTCCTCCCGGGCCATGGCCCGCATGCAGGCCTCGGCCGAGGCCGGGTCGTCCTCGAAGGTGGGAAGGCGGAAGGCCAGGCAGTCCGCCGCGGCCTCCCGGTGGGGCGAGGATTCCAGGTCCACGTGGGCGGCCAGGATGCCCCGGGGGTTCAGCTCCAGCCAGGCGGCCACGTCCTCCGGGGCCTTGCGCTCGGCGTCGTCCAGCACCCCGCAGCCCCGGGCCAGGGCCAGGAAATCGGCGAAGGCGGTGACGCCGCTGCCGGGTTCCCCGTGGATCCAGAGGGGACCGTCGAAGTAGCGGAGGGTGTCAAGGTGCGGGCCCCAGTCCCGGTAGCCCGGCAGGGCTTCCAGGGAGATCAACGGCGGGCTCCGGGGGAGGGCAGGGGCATGTGGCTATGCTAGCCCGGGAGGGAAGGATGGGCTCGAAGCGCGCGGCCTGGGGTTGGCTTCTTCCGGCGGTCCTGGCGGGCAGCCTCGCGGCCGGCGAGCCGGCCCGGCCCTCCCCCCTGCGCCAGGGCATGGTGGCGGCCCAGGAGCGCCGGGCGGCGGAGGCGGGCGCCCGGGTGCTCCGGGACGGGGGGAACGCGGTGGACGCCGCGGTGGCCACGGCCTTCGCCCTGGCGGTGACCCATCCCATCGCCGGGAACCTCGGGGGCGGAGGCTTCCTGCTGTGGCGCGGTCCCGACGGGGCGGCCGAGGTCCACGACTTCCGGGAGGCGGCCCCCGCGGCGGCCCGTCCGGACATGTGGATCCGGGACGGCGCCTACGACCGCGCGGAGCACCACGATTCCCTGCGGGCGGTCGGGGTCCCCGGCACCGTGGCGGGCCTCCACGCCGCCTGGAAGGCGCGGGGACGCCTGCCCTGGGCCCGGCTGCTTGAGCCCGCGCGGCGCATGGCCGCGGAGGGCATCGTCGTGACGCCCACCCTCAGCGCCTCCCTCCGGAAGGTCCTGCCGGACTTCCGCCCCCACCCCCCGACCCTCGCGGCCTTCACGCGGCGCGGGCGTCCCCTCGAGCCCGGCGACCGCTGGATCCAGCGGGACCTCGCGCGCACCCTGGCCCGCCTGCAGCGGGACCCCGGGGATTTCTACCGGGGCCGCACGGCCGCGAAACTCGTGGCGATGATGGCCCGGGAAGGGGGGCTGGTCAACGCCGCCGACCTGGCGGCTTACCGCCCCGAGGTCCGCCCCGCCCTCGAGGGCGCCTACCGCGGCACCGGGGTGCTCACGGTGCCGCCCCCCAGCGGGGGCGGCATCGCCCTGATCGAGATGCTCAACATCCTCGAGGGCTTCGACCTCGCCGCCCTGGATCCCGCATCGCCCGGGCGCGCCCACCTCCTGGCGGAGGCCATGCGCGCGGCCTACCGGGACCGCGCCCGCTTCGTGGGCGACCCGGCCTTCGCGCCGCCGATTCCCGTGGACCGCCTCGTCTCGAAGGCCTACGCCGCCACGGTGCGTGCGGCCCTCGATCCGGCCCGGGCGGGGCGCTCCATCCTGGAGGGCTTCGAGGCCCCCGAGGGCGCGCACACCACGCACCTCTCCGTGGTGGACCGCGAGGGCGCGGCGGTGAGCCTCACCTACACCCTCGAGGACCACTACGGCGTGAAGCGCGTGGTGCCCGGCGCGGGGTTCCTCCTCAACAACGAGATGGGGGACTTCAACGCCGTGCCCGGCCTCACCGACGCCACCGGGAAGATCGGCACCCCGGCCAACCTCGCGCGGCCAGGCGCGCGGCCCCTCTCCAGCATGTGCCCGGCGATCCTCGTCCGGGACGGCCGGGTCCTGATGGTCACCGGCAGCCCGGGGGGGCGCACGATCCCCAACACCGTCCTGCAGACCATCCTGAACGTGCTGGACCACCGCATGGGGCCCCAGGCAGCGGTGGACGCCCTGCGCTTCCACCACCAGTGGCTGCCGGACCGCATCCTCCTCGAGCCCGGGGTGGCCTATCCCGCGGGCTTCGCGGAAGCCCTGCGGTCCAAGGGCCACCGGGTGGAGTTGAGGGACGAGCGCCAGGGCGCGGCCCAGGTGATCGTGGTGCGGGAGGGCGCGCCCGAGGGCGGCGCGGACCGCACGCGGTGGGCCGAGAGCGCGGCGGCGGCGGAATAGGGGGAAAAGGAAAGCGCCCCTCGCGGGGCGCCTTCCAGGGAGCGCGCGGAGCTCAGTCCTCGCGCTCGGCCTTCTCGAAAGCGTCCGCGAGGGTGGCCTTCTTGAACGCGGGGGCGTTGGTCCGCGCGGTCTCCACCTCGCCGCGCTCCTGGTCCAGGAGCAGCTGCTTGACGGAGAGGCCGATGCGGCGCTCCACGGGGTCGAGCTTCACGATCTTCATCGCGAGGTCCTGGCCGGGCTGGAACTCCTTGGTGATGTCCTCGACCCGGTTCTTGCTGATCTCGGAGATGTGCACCAGGCCCTCGATGCCCTCGCCGAGGTCAACGAAGGCGCCGAAGTCGGTGAGGCGGGCGATCTTGCCGTTCACCGTGTCGCCGACGTGGTGGCTCTCGAAGAAGGTCTCCCAGACGTTGGGGCCCATGTGCTTCACGGAGAGGCTCATGCGCTGGGCCAGGGGGTCGAGGCTCAGCACCTTGGCGGTGACCTCGTCGCCCTTCTTGCACATCTCGCTGGGGTGCTTGATCTTCTTGGTCCAGCTGAAGTCGGAGACGTGGATCAGGCCGTCGATGCCCTCCTCCAGCTCCACGAAGGCGCCGTACTCGGTCACGTTGCGGACCACGCCGGTGACGACCATGCCGGGGGTGTACTTCTCGGCGATGGCGAGCCAGGGGTTCGGGGTGATCTGCTTCATGCCGAGGCTGATGCGGCGGTTCTCGGGGTCCACCTGGAGGATGACGGCCTCGACCTGGTCGCCCAGGTTGACCATGCCCTTGGCGGACTTGACCTTCTTGGACCAGGACATCTCGGAGACGTGCACGAGGCCCTCCACGCCGGGCTCCAGCTCCACGAAGGCGCCGTAGTCGGTGATGGAGACGACCTTGCCCTTCACGCCGGCCTGGATCGGGTAGCGCTCCTCGACGGTGAGCCAGGGATCGGGGAACTTCTGCTTGTAGCCGAGCGAGACGCGGGCAGTCTCCTTGTCGTACTTGAGGATGGCCACCTCGACCTTGTCGCCCACCTGGAACATCTCGCTGGGGTGGTTCAGGCGGCCCCAGGACATGTCGGTGATGTGCAGCAGGCCGTCCACGCCGCCCAGGTCCACGAAGGCGCCGTACTCGGTGATGTTCTTGACGGTGCCCTCGACGAGCTTGCCTTCCTCGAGGCCCGCGAGGGTCTCTTCCTTCAGGCTCGCGTTGACGGTCTCGAGGAAGAGCTTGCGGCTCAGCACGATGTTGCCGCGGCGGCGGTTCACCTTGATGACCTTCATGTCGAAGGACTTGCCGAGGTAGGGGTCCAGGTTGCGGACGGGCTTGGTGTCCACCTGGCTTCCGGGCAGGAAGGCGCGGATGCCGATGTCGACGGCCAGGCCGCCCTTGACCTTCTCCAGCACCACGCCGTGGACGGTGAGGTTGGCGCGGAAGGCCTTCTCCACCTCGTCCCAGATCTTCATCTTCTCGGCGCGCTCGCGGGAGATGCGCACGTTGCCGTTGGCGTCCTCGAGGTGCTCGAGGAGGACCTCGACCACGTCGCCCACGGCCACGCCCACGGTGCCGTCGGGGTTGTTGAACTCGTCGATGTTGACCGTGCCCGAGCCCTTGTAGCCGATGTCGATGATCACGTCCTTGCCGCGGATCTCGACCACGACGCCGCGGACGACCTCTTCCTCCTTGAGGGCCCGGGACTCGCCCTGGAGGGCGGCGAGGAACTCGTTGGAGTCGGGGGTCTCATCCGCGAGCTGGGCCGAGTCCAGCACCATGATGCGGCCCAACTGCTTGGACCCGTGACCTTTGATTTGAGAGAGAAGCTTGGACATTCCGTCCACCTCGAATTAGTTGCCCCGCGTTCCTGGCAGGGCTGGATTCCCGGCACATGTGTCCGGCAGAACAGCCAGCGTATCGGGGAAATCCCGGAAAAGACAGGACAAATCGCGGGACGCGGGGCGGAGCCCACTTCCGCCCTACCCAGGGTGGCGCCCCTCCCCGCACCATAGGGGGAAGCAACCACCCGGACATGACCCGTTCCACCCTTCCCGCCCCGCTGCGGCGTCCGCTCGCCGTCCTCTTCGCCCTGGCCGCGGTCCTCGCTGCCGCCTGGATCGGATGGCGCCTGAACCACCCGCCCGTCCTCCGCGTCCTCCTGCTGGATGCCGATCTCGCGCCGGACGCGGGGCTGGACGGGCCCCAGGCCGCCGCCCTCGGGGTCCTGGTGAAGGATGCCCTGGAGATCCAGGCGGGCGCCTCCGTGTCCTACACCGTGGGCATCCCGGAGGGTGAAGCCTGGTCGGGGATCCGGGGGGACGCGCTGGTCCTGCGCCTGGCGCCCCGGCGGCGGGGCGACGACCTGGCCCTGGGGGGCACCTGGGCCTGGGCCTCGGACCTCCAGGCCCGGCGAAGCTGGCAGCGCCTCCCGGACCGATTCGTCCCGCCCGCCGAGGTCCTGGAGGCCTTCACGCGGGCCCTGCCGCTCCCGTTCCAGCGCAGCCTGCCGGCGCCCCTCGCGCCCCGGCGACCGCGCGCCTTCTGGGCGCTGGTGGAGGCCGGAGGCGGCGCGCCCTCCGCGGACGAGGCTGCCGCCCGGGCGCTCCTGGCGCGGGCCGACGCGGACGAGCCCGGCAATGCGGCGATCCACTTCGCCCGGGGGCAGTTGGAGTTCTTCAAGGCCCTCCAGGCCGAGCAGAACGACGCGCAGGGCCTCAGCGACGCCGAGGCCGCGCTGGTGGAGGGCCTCCAGCGCTTCCCCCGCCATCCCCGGGGGACCTGGCTGCTGGCGCGCCTCCACACCGACACCGGAAACCTCAAGGACGCCCTCGAGGAGGTCATGGAGGCCCGGAAGGCCCATCCCAATGCCCTGCCCCTGCTGCTCGGCCTCACCTATGCCGGACGCTACGCGGGGCTGCTGGATCTCGCCGCCGCCGCGGAGGGCCGGGCCGACGAACTCTGGGCGGAGCCCGCCCGGCCCGTGCGTCTGCAGGTCACCTTCCTCTACCGAGGGGACTGGGACCGCTACGAGCGGAGCCTCTGGACGAAGCCGGGCGACGTCACCAATTCCACGGTGCTGTTCTTCCACGGCCAGCTGGACCTCTGCCGGAGGCGCCGCGAAGAGGCCCTCCGCCACTTCGAGGACGCCGGCCGGCTGACCATCGGCTATGCCCAGTTCATCCGGCTCGCCAAGGTCTACAAGGCCATTCTCGAGGCCGACCCTGGAGCCCGGGCCGAGCTCGACGCCCTGGCCCGGAGCCGGGTCGGCCTCCGGGTCCCCGACGGGGAGTTCATCCTCAACCTCGCGGAGGCCTACGCGCTCCTGGGGGACCTTCCCCGGGCCCAGGAGCTTGCGGAGAAGGCCTTCTACACCGGCTTCACCTGCGCGCGGTGGTACGAGACCAACCCGATCCTCGCGCCGCTCCGTGGGAGCCCCCGATGGGCCGCGCTGCTGCAGCACGTGAAGGAGCGGCAGGCCATCCTCGAGGCCCGCTTCCCCCCGAGGCGCTGGGACCTCGAGGCGAAGGGGCCCTAGGCTCCGTCCCCCGGGGCTCCCGGCAAGGGCAACTAGACCGAGACCACCACGAGCTCGGGGTCGATCTCCTTCTGGAGCATGCCCTCGATGGCGGTCAGGGTGCCCGTGAGGGCGCTGGGGCAGCTGTTGCAGGCGCCCATGTAGCGGATCATCACCTGCTTGTCGTGGCGGCCCACGATCTCCAGCCCCCCGCCGTCGGCGGCCAGGGCGGGCAGGATGCTCTCGTCTAGCACCGCCCGGACCTTCCGGAGCACGTCGTCGTCCTCCTCGTTCACGCGGCTGAAGTCGCGTTTCGGGGCGTCGGCGGCGGTGCCGGACACGGAGGGCGCGCTGCGGATCGGAGCGGCCAGCTTCGGCAGCAGGTCCGGCCAGTTGGCGTCCTCGGTCTTCGTCACGGTGAGCCACTTGTCCTGCATGAAGACCGACACCACCTGGCCCACGTCGAAGAGGGCCTTGGCCAGGGGATCCGCCGCGGCGATCTCCGCGGAGGGGAAGCTCTTGGGAAACCCGACCGCGACGGCCTCCTTGAGGAGGAACTTCACCGCGTTGGGGTTCGGGGTGTACTCGATCTCGGCGATCTTCGGCATGCCTACTCCGTGCTCGCCTGGGCCTCGCCCTTCAGGGCGCTGGAGAGCGTCGCCCAGGGCAGCACCGCGCACTTCACCCGCACCGGCAGGTTCCGCACGCCCTCGAAGAGGGTCAGCTTGCCGAGGTGGTGGGGCGCGGCGGCGTCCAGCTCGCCCCGCACCAGGGCCCGGAACTCGCTGGCCATCTGCTCGGCCTCGGCCATGGTCCTGCCCTTCACGGCGCCGGTCATGAGGGAGGCCGAGGCCACGTCGATGGCGCAGCCGCTGCCCTCGAACTTGATGTCGGCGATGCGCCCGTCCTCGACATTGAGGGTGAGTTCCAGCCGGTCGCCGCAGAGCGGGTTGTGCCCGTCGGCGTGGTGGGTGCAGGGGTCGAGCTTCCCGAAGTTCCGGGGTTTCTTGTTGTGCTCCAGGATGACCGCCTGGTAGAGCTCCCGCGGATCGCTCATCCGAAGATCTCCTTCACCTTGAGCAGCGCGTCCGCGAGGGCGTCCACGTCCGAGACGTCGTTGAAGTAGGTGAAGCTGGCGCGCGTGGTGGCCGGGACCCTCATGCGGTCCATCACCGGCTGGGCGCAGTGGTGGCCCGCGCGCACCACGATGCCCTCGTGGTCGAGGATGCTGCCCACGTCGTGGGCGTGGATGCCGTCCAGCACGAAGGAGATCACCGAGGCCTTGTCCTTCGCCGTTCCGATGATGCGCAGCCCAGGGATGGCCGACAGCCGCGCCGTGGCGTAGGCGAGCAGGTGGGCGTCGTGGGCGGCGATGCGGTCGAGGCCGAGGGCGTGGAGGTAGTCGATTGCGGCGCCGAGGCCGATGGCCGCGGCGATGGGGGGCGTGCCGGCCTCGAACTTGCCGGGGAGGCCGATGTAGGTGGTCTTCTCCCAGGTGACGGAGAGGATCATGTTGCCCCCGCCGTGCCAGGGGGGCATGGCCTCCAGGAGCTCCCTGCGGCCGTAGAGGACGCCGATGCCCGTGGGCCCGCTCAGCTTGTGGCCGCTGAAGGCGTAGAAGTCGCAGTCGAGGTCCTGGACGTCCACGGGCAGGTGCGGCACCGCCTGGGCGCCGTCGATGACGGTGGTGACGCCCCGGGCCCTGGCCATGGCCACGATCTCCTTCACCGGGTTGATGGTCCCCAGCGCGTTGGAGACGTGGGTCAGCCCGAGCACCTTCGTGCGCTCCGTGAACAGGTCGTCCAGGCCGTCCAGGAGCAGCTCGCCCGCGTCGGTCATGGGGAGGACCTTGATCGTGGCGCCCTTCTCCTGGGCCAGCATCTGCCAGGGCACGATGTTGGCATGGTGCTCCATGGCGGACAGGAGGATCTCGTCCCCGGCCTGGACGTTCGCCCGGCCCCAGCTCTGGGCCACGAGGTTCAGGGCTTCCGTCGTGCCGCGGGTCCAGAGGATCTCCTTGGTCGAGGGCGCGTGGAGGAAGGCGCGGACCTTCTCCCGGGCCTCCTCGAAGCGGTCGGTGGCCTCCTGGCTGAGGGTGCTCACCCCCCGGTGCACGTTGGTGTGCTCGAAGCGCTCGTAGCGGGCCATGCGGGCGATGACGGCCTCGGGCATCTGCCCGCTCACCGCGCTGTCCAGGTAGACCAGCCGCTTGCCGTGGAAGGGCGTGGTGAGGAGGGGGAAGTCCTTGCGGATCCGCCCGGTGTCCAGGGGGGCGAGGGCGGTGTTCACGGGGCCTCCACCAGGGCTCCGGCGTTCGTGCGGGCCATCACCTGGTGCCGCAGCGCCCGGCGCAGGCTGGCCACGGGGATGTGGGCCAGGAGGTCCGAGGCGAAGCCGTAGGTGAGGAGGTTGCGCGCGGCGGCGGGGTCGAGGCCCCGGCTGGCCAGGTAGAAGAGCTCCTCGGGGTCCAGGGCGCCCACCGCGGCGCCGTGGGCGCACTTCACGTCGTCGGCGTCGATCTCCAGCTGGGGCTTGGCGTCCACCGCGGCCCTGTCGGAGAGGAGCAGGGTGCGGCACTGCTGCTGGGCGTCCGTCTGCTGGGCGTCCGGCCGCACGAAGATGCGCCCGTTGAAGATGGCCTGGGCCTCGTCGTCCACGATGCACTTGTGGAGCTGGCGGCTGGTGCCGTGGGGCACCGTGTGGTCGAGGACGGAATGGGTGTCCGCCACCTGCCGCGCGTTGAGCAGGGCGAGCCCGTCCAGGCTCGCCTCCGCGCCCGTCCCCAGGAGCCGGACCTGCGGGGCCTGGCGGCTGAGCCGCGCCCCGAAGGTGATGGTGCGGCTGAGGTAGCGGCCATCCTTCGCCACCTCGGCGCGGAGGCTCGAGATGTGGAAGGCCTCGGGGGACTCGCGCTGGACGCGCTCGTGGCGGAGCTCGGCGCCCTCGTGCACGAGGATCTCCACGGCGGCGTTCGTGAGGTAGGTCCCGGTGCCCGCGTACTCCTCGATGAGTTCCAGGGCGGCGCCGCGCTCCACCTCCACGAAGAGCCGGGGCAGGGTGGCGGGCACGGGGCCGTCGCCGCCTCCGGAATCCCCTTCCGCGAGGAAGAGCAGGTGCAGGGGGGCCTCGGCCTGGACGCCCCTGGGCACGAAGACGTAGGCGCCCTCGCTGAAGGCCGCCGCGTTGAGGTTGGCGAAGAAGTCGGACTCCGCCGGCCGCAGCAGACTGCCCAGGCGGGAGGCCGCCTCCGAGGCCGCATGCAGGGGAAGGAAGCGCAGGCCCTGGGGCAGGGCCGACGTGCAGCTGTGGTGGGGGTCGAAGCGGCCGTTCACGAAGACCAGCCGGGTGCCCCGGGCCTCGGGGAGGATGCGGTCCCGGATGTCCACGCTGGCGGCCTCCGCGGGCCGGAAGGCGGCCTTGCGCAGGGCGGAGAGGTCCAGGTACTTCCAGTCCTCCTCGCGCTTCGTCGGCAGGTCCTGGCCGCGCAGGGCCTCCACCGCCGCCGCGCGCAGGGCCTCCCAGCCCTCGGGCACGGCCTTCAGGAGGTCCGCGGCGAGGCTTGACTCGGCCGTGGCAGGGGCGGGCGCCGTCATGCGCCGACCTCGGCGGTGATCCAGTCGTAGCCGTTGCGCTCGATCTCCAGGGCCAGCTCGGGGCCGCCGGACTTCACGATGCGGCCGCCGGCGAGGACGTGGATCCTCTCGGCGGGGATGTGGTCCAGCAGGCGCTGGTAGTGGGTCACCAGCAGGATGGCGCGGTCCTTCGACTTCATGCCGTTCACAGCCTCGCCGACGATGCGCAGGGCGTCCACGTCCAGGCCCGAGTCCAGCTCGTCGAGGATCGCCAGCCTGGGGCCGAGGACCGCCATCTGGAGGATCTCGTTGCGCTTCTTCTCGCCTCCTGAGAAGCCCTCGTTGAGGCTGCGGTCCAGGAACTCGGGGCGCATGCCCACCACCGCCAGCTTCTCCCGGATGTAGTCGTCGAACTCCAGGGGATCCAGCTCCTCGCGGCCGTTGGCCTCCGCCTGCTTGTTGTAGGCCAGGCGCAGGAACTGGGCGTTGGAGACGCCGGGCACCTCGATGGGATGCTGGAAGCCCAGGAAGATGCCGGCCCGGGCCCGCTCGTCGGCCTCCATCTCGAAGAGGTCCTTCCCTTCGAAGGCGATGGACCCGCCGGTCACCTCGTAGGCCGGGTGGCCCGCGATGACCTTGCCCAGGGTGGACTTGCCGGAGCCGTTGGGGCCCATGATGGCGTGCACCTCGCCGGCCTTCACCTCGAGGGTGATGCCCTTGAGGACCTCCTTGCCGTTCACGGCGGCGCTCAGGTTCGTGATCGTCAGCATGCCTGTTCCCCTGTCTCCGTGCCTCAACCCACGCTGCCTTCCAGCTTCAGGCTCAGCAGCTTCGTGGCCTCCACCGCGAACTCCATGGGCAGCTCGCGGAAGACGTCCTTGCAGAAGCCGTTGATGATCATGCTGATGGCCTCCTCGGCCGGGATGCCCCGCTGCTGGAAGTAGAAGAGCTGCTCCTCGCCGATCTTGCTGGTGGTCGCCTCGTGCTCCACCTTGGCCGTGCGGTTCTGGACCTCGAGGTAGGGGTAGGTGTTCGCCGAGCAGGTGGCCCCGATGAGCATGGAGTCGCACTGGCTGAAGTTCCGCGCGCCGTCGGCCTTGGGCATGACCTTCACCAGGCCGCGGTAGCTGTTGGAGCTCCGGCCGGCGCTGATGCCCTTGCTGATGATGGTTGAGCGGGTGTTCCGCCCGATGTGGACCATCTTGGTGCCGGTGTCCGCCTGCTGGAGATGGTTGGTGAGGGCCACGGAGTAGAACTCGCCGATGGCGTTCTCGCCCAGCAGCACGCAGCTCGGGTACTTCCAGGTGATGGCGCTGCCGGTCTCCACCTGGGTCCAGCTGATCTTGCTGTCGCGGCCCTTGCACAGGCCGCGCTTGGTGACGAAGTTGTAGATCCCGCCCACGCCGTCCTTGTCCCCGGCGTACCAGTTCTGGACGGTGCTGTACTTGATGCTCGCGTCGTCGAGGGCGATGAGCTCCACCACCGCGGCGTGCAGCTGGTTGGTGTCGAACTGGGGCGCCGTGCAGCCCTCGAGGTAGCTCACGGAGGCGCCTTCCTCGGCCACGATGAGGGTGCGCTCGAACTGGCCCGACTCCTTGTTGTTGATGCGGAAGTAGGTGCTCAGGTCCATGGGGCAGGCGACGCCCTTGGGGATGAAGACGAAGGAGCCGTCGGTGAAGACCGCGCTGTTGAGCGCCGCGTAGAAGTTGTCGGAGTACGGCACCACGGTGCCGAGGTACTTCTTCACGAGCTCGGGGTGCTCCCGCACCGCCTCGCTGAAGGAGCAGAAGATGATCCCGACGGCGGCCAGCTTCTCCTTGTAGGTGGTCGTCACGCTCACGGAGTCGAAGACCACGTCCACCGCCACGCCCGCCAGGGCCGCCTGCTCGTTGAAGGGCACGCCCAGCTTCTCGAAGGTGCGCTTCAGTTCCGGGTCCACCTCGTCCATGGAGGCGTACTTCGGGGTCTTCGGCTTCGGGGCCGAGTAGTAGACGATCTTCTGGAAGTCGGGCTTCTCGTAGCGCACGTCCGCCCAGGACGGCTCCGTCATCGTGAGCCAGTGCCGGTAGGCCTTGAGGCGCCACTCCAGGAGCCACTCGGGCTCGCCCTTCTTGGCGGAGATGAGCCGGATGACGTCCTCGGAAAGGCCCGGGGCGACCGAATCGGACTCGATGTCGGTGACGAAGCCGTACTTGTACTCCTGGCCCGTGACGGCCTGAAGGGACTGGCTCATGGAGGTCTCCCCAACCTCCCATTCTGAAATCCTGACTTAACCTGTCAACAATAAAAACGGTGACGGAAATCCCGATCCGCCGGGCCTCCCTGGCTCAATGCCGGCCGCGGGTCCGGCCGCCGAGGCTCTCCAGGAGGGCCTCCGCCTGTTCGGCCAGGTGCTTGGCCTGCTCCTCGGAGAGGTCCGCCGGGTCGGCCTCCAGGGCAGCCTCCAGGACCAGCCGGGCGTCGTCCTTGGCGCCCAGGGCCGCCAGGGCCGCCCCCAGCTGGTAGTGGTTCAGGAGGGTGGGCTCCTTCTCCAGGATCGGGTCGATGAGGTCCACGACTTCCCGGGGCCGGCCGAGGCCCATGAGCATCTGGCCCAGGAGGGAGCGGGCGCGGCCCTCCTGGCCCGGCAGGGGATGGGCGTGGAGGCGGCGCACCTCTTCCAGGTCCTCGGCGGTCGACTTCCCGCCCAGCAGCCGGTAGGCCTGGCGCATGAGGGCCGCCTCCCAGGCGCCGCTGCTCTTGGGGTGGCGCTCGAGGTAGGCCTCGAGGGCCCGGCGGATGGAGGCCTCGCGGCCCCCGTCGGGGTCCTTGGCCATGTGGTGCTCGAGGAGGGTGCGCAGGGCCAGGAAGCAGAGGCGGGGATGGCGGTCCGAGGCCGCGAAGGCCTGGAGCTTCCCCAGGGTCCCGCCGGGATCCCGGCGGTAGGCGATCTGCAGCTCCACCCAGTCCGCGCGCTGGGACTTCTCCTTCCGGCGGGCCTTCTTCAGGCTGCCCTCCGCGGCCGCGAGGTTGCCCTCGGCGATCCAGGACTCGGCGTCGTCCAGGAGGCGCGCCGCCGCGGCCTTGCCGCCCCGGGCCTCCCGGAGGACCCGGGCGTCGGGGGCGTCGAGGATGAGGAGCAGGCCGGCGTCCCCCGGATGCTGCTCCAGCAGCTCCTTGAGGATGGCGAAGGCCTTGGCCCGCTCGCCGCCCACCAGGTAGGACTCCGCCAGGAGCTCGCGCACCGCGAGGTCCCCGGGCAGGTGGCTGCTGGCCTCCTTGAGCACGGCGATGGCCTTGGCGGCCTCCCCCCGCGCCAGATGCACCTCCCCCAGCAGGCCGAGGGTCTCCCCGTCCCGCCGCAGGCCCACCGCCTCGCTGGCGCATTCGAGGGCGCCCTGGAGGTCCTCCTCGTCCAGCAGGACCTCCGCCAGGGAGACCCGGGGCTCGGCCTCCTCGGGCCGGAGGTCCGCGGCGGTGCGCAGGGCGGTGATGGCGTGGTCGAGCTTCTCGGGCACCTCGAGCTGCAGCTTGCCCAGGAGCATCCAGGCCTCGTAGTGGCGGGGGCTCAGGGTCACCACCTTGCGGGCGTGGACCTCGGCCTCGTCCCCGTCCTGGGCCATGTCCTTCAGGAAGGCCACCGTGAAGACGAGCTCGTAGTTCTTCGGATCCAGGGGCAGGGCCAGGGCCAGGCGGTCCGCGGCCCTCACGAGCTGGCCGTCCTCGAGGAGGGCGGCGGTCTCCAGCAGGGCCCGGCGGAGCTGGGCCATGGACTTCGGCCGGGCGATCGGCAGGATGCGCGCCCGGTAGCGGGTGAAGGTCTCCCGGGCCTCGATGAGGTGGAGGTTGTCCTCCACCAGGTTCTCCCAGCGGGCGGAGAAGGCGGCGGCGTCCAGCTTGCCCCGGGACTCCAGCTCCCCCACCAGGGCCAGCAGCCCGTTCCGCAGCATCACCTCGGAGCGGTCCAGGCGCCCCAGCTGCTCCGAGACCGTCTCCAGGTAGGTCTCCACCCGGCGCATGGTCTCCTCGAGCCCCGTGATGCGTTCCAGGAGGTGCTCGTCGAGGTCCTCGTCGGCCTGGTCGTCCTCGGGCTCCTCCCAGCCCTGGTCGCCGGTCACCAGCAGCAGCCGCGTGCCGCAGCGCTTGCACGTCTCCCGTTCCCCGGGATTCCAGGTCATGCAGTTCTGGCAGTAGGTGCCGGGGTGCGTCTCGGGGGCCATGGGACGAGGATAGCGGAGCTCCGGCGGGGGACAGCCGCGGAGGCCGGGCCGGGCCCGGGCGTCGCGCGCCCCCCCCGGACTTCAACCCTTGGCGATGCGCACGGCGGTGACCTTGTACTCCGGGGTGTGGGTCACCGGGTCCCGCCCCCGTCCCGTGGCCCGGTTCACGAAGGCCGCGGTGTCGTGGAAGGTGCAGAACAGCTCGCCCCGGCGGACCTCCGTGGTGATCCGGGCCCTCAGCGTGAACGCGCCGTGGCGGCTCTCCACCCGCACCGGGTCGCCCTCCCCGATGCCGTGGGCCCGGGCGTCCTCGGGGTGGAGGTCCAGGCGGTCGGACGGGCTGAGCTCCGGATTGCGCGTCCGGTCCGTCATGGTGGCGGCATTGAAGTGGAAGAGGCTGCGCCCGGTGTTGAGCTGCAGGGGCCAGTCGCCCCCGGCGAACTCCCCGCTGGGGTTCCAGGACTGGGGCCGGAACGCGGCCCGGGGCCCCACGGGGAAGCTTTCCCTGTGGAGGACGGCGGTGCCCGGGTGGGATTCCGTGGGGCAGGGCCACTGGATCCCGCCCCCCTCCAGCCGCGCGTAGGAGATGCCGGCCACCGCGGGCCAGAGGTCGCGGATCTCGTCCCAGACCTCCGCGGGGCCCGGGTACCGGAAGGCCTCGCCGAAACCCAGGCGGTCGGCCAGGAGCCGCATCACCTCCAGGTCGCTCTTCGACTCCCCCTTGGGCTCGAGGGCGGCCCGCACCCGCTGCACGCGGCGGTCCCCGTTCATGAAGGTGCCGTCCTTCTCGAAGCTGCTGCACACCGGCAGTAAGACGGTGCCGAAGGCGCGGGCGGTCTCGTTCATGAAGAGGTCCACCACCACCAGGCCCTCGAGCTTCGCCAGGGCGGCCTCGGTGGTCCCCGCGTCGGGGCTCGAGAGGAAAATGTCGTAGCCGATGGCCACCAGGGCCTTCAGGCGGCCCTCCCCGGCGGCGTCCACCATCTGCATGACGTCGAGGCCCGGGCCCGGGAGGCTGGCGCCCCACCGGGCCTCGTGGGCGGGAAGCACCTTGTCCAGGGGCTGGTAGCCCGTGAGCCGCTTGGGCTCGCATCCCATCTGGGCGCAGCCCTGGACGTTGTTCTGGCCCCGCAGGGGGTTCACGCCGCCGCCCTCCAGGCCGAGGTTGCCGGTGAGCATGGCCAGGTGCGCCAGGGCGGTCACGCTGTCCGTGCCCTGGATGTGCT
>JABLTH010038878.1_pt1 | contig 27257 bp, 22 predicted proteins | sample 7875711 | NCBI WGS metagenome assembly JABLTH01 (sample SAMN14941262, study PRJNA633318) | bioreactor metagenome | isolation source: bioreactor | place: China | collected 2019-03-05 | reverse complement strand
GGGGGGGGGGGCGGGGGGGGGGGGGGGGGCGGGGGGCGGGGGGGCCCCGGCGGCGGGCGAGAGCCCGCGGAAAGGCAGAAAGTCAGGCCGCTTCGTCCACCTGCAGTTCCGCCAGCAGCGTCTTCAACTCGGGAACGCAGGACCCGCAGTTGCCGCCGGCCTTGACGCAGGCGGTGACCTCCGCCGGCGTCTTCAGCCCGTGCCGGCGCACCGCGTCGCAGATGGTGTTACGCCCGACGCCGAAGCAGGAGCAGACGGTCGGTCCGGCATCGGCGCCCTTTTCCAGTGGTTGGCCCAGCAGCAGCGCGATGCGGTCGGCATCTTCAAGGGCGTCCTGGCCGAACAGCGTGGCCATCCAGGCGCGCGAGGGCAGGTCGGGACGGGCGCTGACATAGAGGCAGCTTTCCAGGCGCTCGCCGACCACATGGGCGGCATGGTAGATGCCGGCACTGCGGTCTTCGTACTCGATCCAGTCGGCCTCGTCATCCACGACACCCAGCAACGCGCGCGCCCAGGCGCCGCGCTCGGCCACGTTGTCGCGCCCGGCGAACTCGTAGCGCTGGAAGGCCTTGCCCTGCACCCGCGTCCAGTAGGTGAGCGGATCGAGCGGCAGGGGCCGCCGGCTGAGCACGAAGCCATGCCAGTTGACGCGGAATTCCTCCACCCGCACCGGGGTGTGCTTGAACTCGGGTTCGCCGGAGACGGGGTCCACCACGGGATTGACCAGGGCGCCGACACGGGCGTCGGAGCTGAACTGGTCGTTCCAGTGGATGGGGATGAAGATGCTGCCGCGCGGGATGCCGCCGCCGTGGCGCACGCGCGCGACCATGGCGCCCCAGCGGCTCTGGATGCGTGCCAGGCGGCCTTCGCCGACGCCGGCCAGCAGGGCATCCTGCGGGTGCATGTCGACGAAGGGCTCAGGCAGGTGCTCGCCCAGCCGGGCCGCGCGGCCGGTACGCGTCATGGTGTGCCACTGGTCGCGGACCCGGCCGGTGTTGAGGATCAGCGGAAACGCCTGGTCCGGCGCGTTGGCCGGCGCGCGCGGCGCGGTGGCCACGAAGCGGGCGCGGCCGTCGGCGTGGGCGAAGCGGCCGCCGGCGAACAGGCGCGCCATGCCGGCCGGCGGAACTGCCCCGTCGGTTGCCGCCGGCAGCGGCCACTGCACCGGCGCGAGGGCGTCATAGGCCTGGCGCGAGAGGCCGGCCAGGCCGCCGATGTCGAACACGCGCGGCACCCCGTCGGGGCCGTCGTGGTTGCGCCAGGCGCTCAGGCGCGCATGCTCGTCGAAGATCTCGTGCGGGCCGCTGTAGTCGAAGCCGGCGAACCCCATGCGGCGCGCCACTTCGCAGATCACCTGCCAGTCGGCGCGCGCTTCGCCGGGCGCGGCCAGGAAGGCGCGCTGGCGCGAGATGCGGCGTTCGGAGTTGGTCACCGTGCCGTCTTTCTCGCCCCAGCCGAGCGCGGGCAGCAGCACGTGCGCGCAGGCATTGGTGTCGGTGCGCTCGATGATGTCGGAGGCCACCACCAGTTCGCAGCGCTGCAGCGCGCGCCGCGCCCGGTCGGCGTCGGGCAGGCTGACCAGCGGATTGGTGGCCATCACCCACACCGCCTTGACGCGGCCGGTCTCGATGGCATCGAACAGCTCCACCGCCTTCAGCCCCGGACGCTCGGCCAGGGCCGGTGCCTGCCAGAAGGCGCGGACCAGCTCGCGGTGGCCGGCATCGCCGAGTTCCAGGTGGGCGGCCAGCATATTGGCCAGGCCGCCTACCTCGCGCCCGCCCATGGCGTTGGGCTGGCCGGTCAGCGAGAACGGCCCGGCGCCCGGTTTGCCGACGCGCCCGGTCAGCAGGTGGCAGTTGATCAGGCTGTTGACCTTGTCGGTGCCGGACGAGGACTGGTTCACGCCCTGCGAGAAGGCTGTGACCACCTTGGGCGTCTCGGCGAACCAGCGGTAGAAGGTCAGCAGGTCCTGTTCGTCGAGGCGGCAGGCGCGTGCCACCTCGGCGGGATCGGCGCCGCCCGCGCGCGCGGCGGCGAGCGCCGTCTCCAGCCCCGCGGTATGGGCTTCGACGAAGGCGGCATCGGCGGCGCCGTGGTCGACCAGCCAGGCCAGCAGGCCGTTGAACAGGCGCACGTCGGTGCCGGGCTTCAGCGCCAGGTGCAGGTCGGCCAGCTCGCAGGTGGCGGTGCGGCGCGGATCGATCGCCACGATGCGCAGATCCGGACGGGCTTCCTTGGCGCGTGCCAGGCGCTGGTAGAGGATGGGATGGCACCAGGCGGCGTTGGAGCCGACCAGCACCACCAGGTCGGCCAGTTCCAGGTCTTCATAGCTGCCCGGCACCAGGTCTTCGCCGAAGGCGCGCTTGTGGCCGGCCACCGCCGAGGACATGCACAGACGGGAATTGGTGTCGATGTTGGCGCTGCCGATGCAGCCCTTCATCAGCTTGTTGGCGACGTAGTAGTCCTCGGTCAGCAACTGTCCGGAGACGTAGAGGGCGACCGCGTCCGGGCCGTGGCGCGCGATCACGTCGGCGAAGCCGCGCGCCACCGCGTCGAGCGCTTCGTCCCAGCCGGCCCGGCGCAGGCCGCCGTCGGGCGTGCGCAGCTGCGGTGCCAGCAGGCGCCCCTCCAGGCCGAGCGTTTCGCCCAGCGCCGAGCCCTTGACGCACAGCCGGCCCTGGTTGGCGGGGTGGGACGGATCGCCGCCGACCTCGATGCGTCCGTCGGCCTGCAGGGTGGCACGCACGCCGCAGCCGACGCCGCAATAGGGGCAGGTGGTGCCGACCGCCGCGCCGGCGTCGGCGGAGGCACTGGCGGAGGCAGCCGGGCCGGTGGCCACGACGGGGATGTCGGAAAGATTCACGCTGTCTGTCTACCTGTCTACCTGTCTGTCTACCTGATGGGGGCGTGCCGGCGACTGCCGCACGGCTACGCGGCCAGTGCCTCGCACTGGGCGCGGCCGAACAGCAGCCGCTGTCGCATCGCGCCGACGCTGGCGCGGCGCTGGATCAGGTCGAAATACCAGGGGCCGTCCTGCACGTCGCCGTACAGCACGGCACCCACCAGGCAGCCGTCCTCCAGTACCAGCCGCTTGTACACGCCGCGCCGGGGGTCGCGCAGCACCAGGTCCTCGCTGGCTTCGCCGCCGAGGAAATCGCCGGCCGAGTACAGGTCGACCCCGGTCACCTTGAGCTTGGTGGCGGTGGCCTGCTGGATGTAGCGGCGGTGCCCGGCGCCGGCCAGGTGGGCGGCGCACACGCGCGCCTGGTCCCAGATCGGCGCGACCAGGCCGAAGGTGGCGTTGCGGTGCTGCACGCATTCGCCGACGGCATAGATGCGCGGGTCATAGGTCTGCAGCGTGTCGTCGACCAGGATGGCGCGCTCGCAGCGCAGTCCGGCGGACTGCGCCAGGGCGGTGTTGGGGCGGACGCCGGCGGTCATCACCACCAGGTCGGCCGGGATCTGGCTGCCGTCCTGGAAGCACACGCCGGTCACGCGCTCCTCACCCAGGATGCCGCTGGTGCGGGCATCGAGCAGGAAGCGCAGGCCGCGCCGCTCCAGCGCCTGCTTGAGCAGGGCCGAGGCGGGTTTGTCGAGCTGGCGCTCCATCAGGCTGTCGGTGGCGTGCACCACGGTCACCTCCATGCCCTGGCGCAGCAGGCCGTTGGCCGCCTCCAGGCCGAGCAGGCCGCCGCCGATCACCACCGCGTGCCGGTGGCGGCGCGCCGCTGCCAGCATCTGCTCGACGTCATGGATGTCGCGGAAGGCGATCACGCCCTCCAGCTGGTGTCCGGGCACCGGCAGGATGAACGGCTTGGAGCCGGTGGCCAGCAAGAGCCTGTCATAGCGCACTGCGCGGCCGGACTCGGCGCGCACCAGGCGGCGCGGGCGGTCGATGGCCACCACCGGGTCGCCCGCCAGCAGCTCGATGCCATGCTGCGCGTACCACTCGGGCGTGTTGAGCATGATGTCGTCGACCGTCTTCTCGCCCGCGAGCAGCGGCGACAGCAGGATGCGGTTGTAGTTGCCGTGCGGCTCGGCGCCGAACACCGTGATGTCGTACAGGTCCGGCGCCAGCCGCAGCAGTTCCTCGACCGTGCGCATGCCGGCCATGCCGTTGCCGACCACCACCAGCCGGGGTTTGGCGGGGGAAGTCATGCCGCCAGCTCTTCGGCTTCGGCTTCGCGCGCCACCGCCGCGGCGGCGACCCAGACCTTGCCGCCGTAGACACGCGCCGGGTAGGCATCGACCGAGTGCTGCGGCGCCTCCAGGCATTCCCCGGTGCGCAGGTCGAAATGGTGCTTGTAGATCGGCGACGCCACCACCAGGTGCTCGCCGAGATTGCCCACCAGTCCGCGCGACAGCACCGCGGCCTGGGCGTTGGGGTCGTAGTTGTCGAGGGCGTAGACTTCCTCGCCGCGCCCGATGCGGAACACGGCGATCTGCTGGCCATCGACCAGGGCGCAGACACCAGTATTGGGCACGATCTCGCGCAGGGTGCAGACGGCGGTCCAGGTTTCCGCTTGATGGGTATGGCTCATCACGTTCTCCTTGATTTCATGCTGCATTGGCGGGCACGGCGACCACGGGGATGTGGCTCACGCGGGAACGCTGCAATTTCCGTTCCTCCGGCGTGGCGGGGCGGATCTGGCCGCGCTCTTCCATGAAGACCAGGTTGTCGTCGCGGTGATCGCTGTTGACGAAGTGGCGGAAGCGGCGGCGCGTTTCCGGATCGGTCACGGCGCGCTTCCATTCATCCTCGTAGGTATCGACCACGTGCTGCATCTCGGCTTCCAGTTCGGCGCCGAGGCCGAGCTTGTCGTCGACCACCACGGCCTTCAGGTAGTCGAGCCCGCCTTCCAGGTTGTCGCGCCAGACGCTGGTGCGCTGGAGGCGGTCGGCGGTGCGGATGTAGAACATCAGGAAGCGGTCGATGTAGCGCATCAGGGTGTCGCGGTCGAGGTCGCCCGCCAGCAGTTCGGCATGGCGCGGCTTCATGCCGCCGTTGCCGCATACGTAAAGGTTCCAGCCGCGCTCGGTGGCGATCACGCCGACGTCCTTGCCTTGCGCCTCGGCGCACTCGCGCGTGCAGCCGGACACGCCGAACTTGATCTTGTGCGGAGCGCGCAGGCCCTTGTAGCGGTTCTCCAGCGCGACCGCCAGGCCGACCGAGTCGTCGACGCCATAGCGGCACCAGGTCGAGCCCACGCAAGACTTCACCGTGCGCAGCGACTTGCCGTAGGCGTGGCCCGACTCGAAGCCCGCGGCGATCAGTTCTTCCCAGATCCGCGGCAGTTCTTCCAGGCGCGCGCCGAACATGTCGACACGCGCGCCGCCGGTGATCTTGGTGTACAGGCCATACTTCTTGGCGATGCGGCCGACCGCGATCAGGCCGTCCGGCGTGACCTCGCCGCCGGGCATGCGCGGCACCACGGAATAGGTGCCGTCCTTCTGGATGTTGGCGAGGAAATAGTCGTTCGAATCCTGCAGGCCGGCGTGCTCTTCCTTCAGCACGAAGTCGTTCCAGCACGAGGCCAGGATGCTGCCCACCGCCGGCTTGCAGATGTCGCAGCCCAGGCCCTTGCCGTGGGCAGCCAGCAGGTCGTCGAAGGACTTGAACTTGCCGACCCGCACCAGGTGGTAGAGCTCCTGGCGCGAGTAGGGGAAGTGCTCGCACAGGTGGTTGCTGACCGCCAGGCCCTGCTTCTGCATCTGCGCCTTCATGATCTGCGTGACCAGCGGCACGCAGCCACCGCAGGCGGTGCCGGCCTTGGTGCAGGACTTGAGCGCGCCGATGCTGGTGGCGCCGTCGCTGACGGCGGCGCAGATCTCGCCCTTGCTGACGTTGTTGCAGGAGCAGATCTGGGCGCCGTCGGGCAGCGCGTCGGCGCCGAGCGCGGGGCGCGCCTTGCCGTCGGCGGCGGGCAGGATGAGGAATTCAGGCGATTCCGGCAGCTCGATGCGGTTGAGCATCATCTGCAGCAGGGTGCCGTACTCGGCCGCGTCGCCGACCAGCACGCCGCCCAGCAGGTGCTTGCCGCACTCGGACACGACCAGCTTCTTGTAGACCTGCTTGCGCTCGTCGGCGAAGTGGTAGGCGCGGCTGCCCGGCACCTGGCCGTGCGGGTCGCCGATGCTGGCCACGTCCACGCCCATCAGCTTGAGCTTGGTGCTCAGGTCGGCCCCGGCGAACGACGCCGCCTCGCCGCGCAGCTGGCGCGCCACCACGCGCGCCATGTCGTAGCCCGGCGCGACCAGGCCGAATAGCTTGCCCTGCCACAGTGCGCATTCGCCGATGGCGTAGATATGCGGGTCCGAGGTCAGGCACTGGTCGTCGATGGCGATGCCGCCACGCTCGCCGACACGCAGCCCGGCGGCGCGCGCCAGTTCGTCGCGCGGGCGGATGCCGGCCGAGAACACGATCATGTCGGTGTCGAGGTGGCTGCCGTCGGCGAAGCGCATGCGATGGGTGCCGTGCTCGCCGTCGACGATCTCCAGCGTGTTCTTGCCGGTGTGGACCGTCACGCCGAGCGCCTCGATCTTCTGGCGCAGCATGCGGCCGCCGCCGTCGTCGACCTGCACCGCCATCAGGCGCGGGGCGAACTCCACCACATGGGTCTGCAGGCCCATGTCGCGCAGCGCCTTGGCGCATTCGAGGCCGAGCAGGCCGCCGCCGATCACCACGCCGGAGCGGGCGTGGGCGCCGCGGGCCTGCATCGCTTCCAGGTCTTCGATGGTGCGGTAGACGAAGCAGTCGCGGCGGTCCTTGCCGGGCACCGGCGGCACGAAGGGGTAGGAGCCGGTGGCCAGCACCAGCTTGTCATAGTGCAGGGTCTCGCCGCCGGCCGTGGTGACCGTGCGCGCGGCGGTATCGATGGCGGCGGCACGGTCGTTCAGGCGCAGCAGCATATTGCCGTGCTCGGCGAAGAAGCCCGGCGCCACCAGCGAGAGGTCGTCGGCGGACTTGCCCGAGAAGAACTCGGACAGGTGCACGCGGTCGTAGGCGGGGCGCGCTTCCTCGCACAGTACCGTCACCGTGAGGTCCTGGGCGCCGGACTCGGCCAGGCATTCCAGGAACTTGTGGCCGACCATGCCGTGTCCGATGACGATGATATTCATGATGCTTTCCTTGCTGGGGCGATCCGGTGGCGGGATTGGGCCTGGGACTGGGGATCGGCTGGCTCAGTTGGCCAGGGCGTTGTCATAGAGGGCTTGTTCGCTGGCCTTGTGGTCGGCGCTGAAGCGGATAGCGATGGCGCACAGGGCGGCGCCGACCGCGACCAGGCCGAGCACCGACAGCGTCAGCTGCAGGTTGCCCAAGCCCTTGAGCAGGAAGCCGGCCGCGACCGCGCCGACGTTGCCGCCCGCGCCGATGATGCCGGCAACGCCGCCGAGCGCCTTGCGGTCGATGAAGGGCACCAGCGCATAGGTGGCACCGCAGGCCATGTGGGTGAACAGGCCGAAGGCGAGCATGGCGGCCAGTGCCAGCGCGAAGTGGTCGGCGTGGGCGAACCACAGCAGCCCCAGGCCCTCGCCGAGGATCAGCACGAACAGCAGCGTGGTGCGTGCGTCCAGGCCGCGGCGCCGCGCCACCTTGTCCGACAGCCACCCACCCAGGGCACGGGCGAACAGGGCAAGCAGGCCGAAGCTGGCGGCGGCCATGCCGGCGCTGCCGAGCGACAGGCCGAAGCGGTCGACGTAGTAGCTCGCGGCCACGTTGTGGATGAACAGCTCCACGCCGAAGCAGGCGCCATAGGTGATGAACAGCAGCCACACGCGGTAGTTGGCGCTGGCGGCGCGGAAGCTGTCCCAGCCGCCCTTCTTGCCGCCGTCGATGGCGATGCCGCGGGCGCGCAGTTCGGCGTAGTTGCCTTGCGGGCAATCCTGGGCGTAGCGCCAGTAAAGCGCGGCCATGGCCAGCATCAGCATGCCCGGCACCAGCAGCGCGAGGCGCCAGCCGAGCGCATGGTCCACGCCCAGCATCAGCACGGCGGCCAGCAGCAGCGGCATCGCGCCCTGCGCCACGCCGCCGCCGGCATTGCCCCAGCCGGCGCTGGCGGCGTTGGCGGTGCCGACCACGTTGGGCGCGAACATCACCGAGGTGTGGTACTGCGTGATGACGAAGCTGGCCCCGACCGCGCCGATCAGCAGGCGGAACACCAGGAAGGTCTCGTAGTTGCGGGCCAGCGCCACGCCCAGCACCGGGATGGCGCCGAGTGCCAGCAGCGCGGTATAGGTCTTGCGCGGGCCGAAGCGGTCGCACATCGGGCCGATCACCAGCCGCACGAGGATGGTGACGGCCACCGCGGCGATATTGATATTGGCGATCTGCGCCGGGGTCAGGTGGAACTCACCCTTGAGCACCGGCATCAGCGGCGCGCAGGCGAACCAGGCGAAGAAGCAGACGAAGAAGGCCATCCAGGACAGATGGAAGGCGCGCATCTGCGGGGTGCGCAGGCTCAGCAGTTCGATGCGGGTGGCTTTGCCGTTCATGGGCGGGCTCCGGAAAACAAAAGGCGTCCCGCGAACCGGTCGCAGACCGGTCCAGGGGACGCCGTTGTCCTGACGCCGGCCACATGGGATGGCCGGCGCGCTGTTTGTCAGGCGAACCGCCGTTGGCCCGCCTGCGTTCCATTACGCAAGCGCTGTGCCAGGGACTGCAAGTGCCTTATCGGTTGTTTTCCACCGAAGGAGGTGCACGCCACTGGCGCCGCCATCCGCTTGCCGCGGCGCATCATGCGCCATGCCGGTGAATTGGCGGGAGGGGGCGGGAGGGGCCGCACGCGAATGGTGCGGCGCAATGCATCAAGCGGGTGCCGTGCCGGCGCCGGCTCAGGCGGCCGGCGGCATGTCGGCGGCGTCGGCGGCGCCGGAGGTGGTAGTGCGGGTGGCGGTGCGCGGAATGCGCTGGACCGCGATGTCCGACGGCGAGACCGGCTCGCCCGTATCGTCCACCAGGGCGGCATGGACGGGCCGGCCGCTCGTGCGTGCGCGCAGCACCACCGGTCCCTGGCCATCCGGACTGAGGTGGGCATCCCCCCATTGCATCAGGCCGACCAGCACCGGCAGCAACTCGACGGCGGCGCGTGTCGGGCGATATTCGAAGCGCTCGCGCGCGCCGGGCTCGCGGTAGCCGACGCGGCGCAGGATGCCGGCGTCCGTCAGGGTCTTCAGGCGTGCCGACAGCACTGCCGGCGAGCATTGCAGGCGTTCGAGGAAGTCGTCGAAACGCCGGATGCCGTGGAAGACATCGCGCAGGATCAGCATCGTCCACTTCTCGCCGATCAGCGCGAGCGTGGCCGCGATGGAGCATTGGTCGAGGACAGGGTCGCGCGGTTTCATGATGAGATCAGCATAGCATGCTGACTTCATTTGCAAAACTCAGGTTCTCCCCTATACTCTGAATACGTTTTGTGTAGTCAGGAGTCGCCATGTCTTTCACCGCTTCCCTCGCTCGCGCGGATGCTGCCACGATGGCGGATGGCGGGGTGCCGCCCCTGGCAGTTCAGGAGTGGGTCCTGCGGGACGGTGTGCGGTTGGCGGTGCGCCCGGCCACCACGGCGGACGGGCCCGCGTTGCGTGCCTTCGTAGATGGCCTGTCACGGGAAAGCCGCTACTTCCGCTATCTGACCGGCGGACGCGTGGCCGAGCCGGTCCTCGAGAGCTTCCTGGCCTCGGCCACCGATGGCGGCGTGGCGATGCTGGTGCTGGTGGACACGGACCAGGGCGAGCGCATCGTCGCCAACGGCCAGTACGTGGTCAACCAGGACACGGCGGAGTTTGCCGTTGCCGTCGATGACGACTGGCAGGGCAAGGGCCTGGGCCGCCGCCTGATCGGCAAGCTGCGAGAACTGGCGCGCAGCGCCGGCCTGCATCGCATGCGCGGCGACGTCCTCAGCGAGAACCGCCGCATGCTGGCCCTGCTGCGCGACTGCGGTTTCCATCTGCGCCGCAATCCCGAGGACAGCATGCTGCACCTGGTCGAGGTCGCGCTGGACCGTGCGGAGGAGTCCGGCGGGGCACGTGCGCCGGCGGCGGGGCCTTCGCTCTCGCGTTGAGCCAGCCTGTCAGTCGGCGGCCGCAGCCGCGCCACTCGCGCGGCGGGCGGTGGCGGTGGCCCCGACCGAGGCGATGATGATGGCGCCGATGGCCAGCCACTGCCTGCCGCTGAGTTGTTCATGCAGCAACGCCAGGCCGGCGAGCGCGCCCATGGCCGGTTCCAGGCTCAACAGGATGCCGAAGGTGCGTGGCGGCAGCCGCTTCAGCGCCACCATCTCCAGCGAATAGGGCACCGCGCTCGACAGCAGGCCGACAGCCAGGCCGGCGGCGAGCAGCGGCGGGCTCAGCAAGGTGCTGCCCGCGTGAGCCACGCCGAAGGGCGCCACCACCAGCGCCGCCATGGTCAAGCCCAGCGACGTGGCCTGGCCGCCATGTGCCTGCCCGGCGCGCTTGCCGAACACGATATAGAGGGCCCAGCCAACCCCGGCGGCCAGCGCGAAGGCCATGCCGGTAGGGTCCAGCCGTGCGGCGGCGGCGTCCAGCGGCAGCAACAGCACCAGCCCGAGCAGGGCGCATGCGATCCAGACGAAATCGAGCGCGCGCCGCGACGACAACACCGCCACGGTCAGCGGCCCGGTGAATTCGATGGCGATGGCCAGCCCCAGCGGAATGGTGCGCAGGGACAGGTAGAACATCAGATTGGTGGCGCCCAGGGCGGCGCCGTACAGCGCGATCGCGCGTGCGTGCGCGGCGCTCAGGGGGAAGCGCCAGGGCCGCCATACCGTCAGCAGGATCAGGGCGGAGAACCCGACCCGCAGCGTGGTGGTGCCCTGCGCGCCCAGGGCCTGGAACAGGCTCTTGGCGAACGAGGTGCCGAGGCACAGGGAGGCCATGGAACCCACCAGGGCGAGCACGGCGATGGCAGTGCCATGGTTGGAGTCGGTGGTGCGGGGACTGGACACTTCGGTTCGGCTTGGGACGCGGAAAGTGAAAAGCGGGGTGGCCCGCGCGGGCGGGGCTGCCGCATCTTGCCCGATCCTGGTGCGGCTGGCTAGCGAGGGCGGGTGAGGCCGTGGGAGACCGGCTGGGGCCGCGGCAGGCCGTCGCTCCTTGCGTCCCGCGCGCCGGCCGCTATGGTGGAAGGTGCCCGGCCGCGCGTCGGCGGGAACGGCCGGGCGGTCCTGGCGACCGGCCCGGGGGAACAACCCTGCCGGCACGCACCGGGTGCGGGCGGCAGCAGAGCGGGGAGGGTGGACGATGCAAGCAGGTGAATCCTTGCGCGGCGTGGTCATCACCGGTGCGGCGGGCGCGCTCGGTCGCGCGGTAGCAGCGCGCTTTGCCCGGGAAGGGGCGCGGCTGGCACTGATCGACCGGGAACTGGCGCCGCTGCAGGCGGCCTTCGGTGGCATGGGTGGCACACCGCCGCCGCTGCTGCACGCGGCCGACGTGACCTCGCCCGACGCCATGGCACAGGCGGCCGGTGTCATCCTCGGCGCGCTCGGCCAGGTCGACGTGCTGGTGCACGTAGCGGGCGGCTTCGAGATGGGCGAGCCCGTTCACGCGCTGAGCCGTGCTGCCTGGCAGCGCATGATGGACCTCAATGCCTGGTCGCTGGTGGCGGTGACCGGCCCGTTCCTGCCGCCGATGCTGGCGCGCGGCAGCGGCCGGGTGGTGGCGGTATCGGCGCGCTCGGCGGCGGCCGGGGTGGCCGGCATGTCGGCTTACTGCGCGTCGAAAAGCGCGCTGCAGCGCTTGGTGGAGAGCCTGTCGCAGGAGGTGCGCGGCGCCGGCGTCCATGTCAACAGCGTCGCTCCCAGCGTGCTGGACACGCCGGCTAACCGGCAGGCCATGCCGGACGCGGATCCGTCCGCCTGGGTGTCGACCGCACAGGCGGCGGAGGCGATCGCCTTTCTGGCCTCCGCCGCGGCCGATGCCGTGCACGGCCGCCACCTGGTGCTCGACGGGTTGAGCTGAGCCCAGCGGCGCGGCCGGCACCGCGAGGCGCGGGCCGCGGGCCGCTCGGACAGCCATTCAAGCGGCCGCGTCGTTGGCGGCCATGATGGACCGGCGCGGCCGCGCGGGACCGCCTTGCTTGGCATCGTAGAGCCCGCGGTCGGCGCGCGCATAGGCTTCGTCGAAGGTCTCGCCCAGGCGGAACCGCACGGCGCCGATGCTGAGCCGCAGTGGCTGCCCGTCGGGCAGGTGCACGCAGGCGGCGAGCTGGTGCAGGCGCGCCGCCATCTCATGCACGGCCTCGGCCTCGGGCGAACCGACCAGCACGGCAAACTCGTCCCCGCCCAGTCGGCCCGACAGGCCGTCGGCACCGGCCAGCGCGCGCAGCAGGGCGCCGAGTTCGCGCAGCACCTGATCGCCGGCAAGATGGCCGAAACGGTCGTTGACCTCCTTGAAACGATCGACGTCGAGCAGCATCAGTGCCAGTGGCTGGTCCTGCAGCGCGGCGTGCGCCAGCCAGCCCGCGGCGGTCGCCTCGAAATGGGAGCGGCTCGCCACTCCGGTGAGGCTGTCGGTATTGGCGCGGAACTCGAGCTGCTGCTGCACCAGCAGCAGCTTTTCCTGCTGTTCCGTGTGCAGGAAGATCAGCATGGCGCAGACGAAGGCGAAGTTGGCGACCTGCCCCGCCAGCGTCAGCAGCAGCGCATCGGGGATGGCGGCCACCGGCGAAGCGGTATCGCTGTAGGCCAGCCGTCCCAGGCGCTCCAGGCAGGTCAGCAGCAGCACGATCAAGGCGCCCTGGAACAGGCGCCGCGCCGCGGTCGGCAAGCGGTCGCCGTGCTTGGCGACCACGCTGAACAAGGCCACGCCCTGCAAGGTCAGGCCCGCCGTCACGGCCACGCTGCGTGCCGTATAGCCTGCGTCCGTCACATAGGTGAGCGCCCACAGGGAGGCCGCGGCCACGCCCATGGCCCATAGCCACAGGACCTCCGTGCGCGCCGCGCGATGCAGGAAGTCGTTGAGTCCCGCGCCCAGCAGCGGCAGGGAAAAGAACAGCAGGATGTTCGACAGCGACAGCACCAGCCAGCGCGGCAGCACCGGCGTCGTCAGCAGGATCAGCGTCCCCACCGCCAGCACGACCTCGTTCCACAGCCACCAGCCGCCGCCGCGCCGTCCGAGGCTGCCCTGCCACAGCGTGAAGACGACCGCCGCAAGCAAGGCATAGCTGATGCCTGCGAACAGCAGCGCCGTGGGGAGGTCCAGCTTGGGCAGCCAGGGGCTCATCGTGGACGGAGGCCTTCCTTTGCGCGCCGGGCCGGCGCAATGTGGCGGTTGTGGCGCCCGCAGGGGCTTGGTGCGGCGAGGGTGGCGGGTCGGCGCGTTCCTTGCGCCGGGCATGCATCACATCGTCGCGATCATGGGATAACCATCGGCGACGCGGGGAATGGCGTCAAGCCCCCCTTTGGCATGGGCCGGGCCGTCCGCCCGGCCGCGCCAGGAGGCGGGGCCGGGATCAGGAGAACCGGCCGGGCAGGCCGGCGGGTTCACGCGCGAATGCCGCGAATGCCTCGAGGAAGGTGCGGCCGCGCCGGGTCAGGCGGGGGAAGGCAGGACCTTGCCGCAGCGGCTCGACGCGCACCAGGTCGTGGCGGATCAAGGCTTCGAGGTCGATCGGATCGAGCTGCAAGGGATCGGGGCGATCCCGCAGCAGCATCAAGGTGGCGATTTCGTGTGGACTCAGCATGTACATCTCCTGGGGGCGGGGAGGGACACGAGAAAGCAAGGGGGAGCACTGAGGCACGGCGCGTCGCACGGGGCGCGCTGCAGTGATGCGTGATGCGCCCGGCGGCCGCTGCGCAAGCCGTCAGTTGTTCAGTTTGACGAGGCGGCGCGGAATCGGTTCATCCAGGCACAGGCCCCGCGGCTGGGAGCACACCACCATTTCGCTTCATGGCTGAACGATGGTCATGCTATCGTTCCGAGCAGCCGGCGGGCGGCACCGGGGCAGATCCCGGCGGCAGCGTCCGCGGGGGACAGGGAGGGCGCGGCCATGCGCTATTCGGAAACACATAAGCGGGACATGCGGGAAAAGCTGCTGGACAGCAGCAGCGCGATTGCCAAGAAGGGAGGCTTCGGCACCACCGGGGTCGATGCCCTGATGAGTGCGATCGGACTGACCGGCGGTGCCTTCTACGGGCATTTCCCCTCGAAGGACGCATTGTTCGCTGCCATCGTCGCGCGGGAACTGGAACATAGCGCGCAGATGCTGGCGGGCGACGAACAGGCACCGCCCGACCACGTGGCGCGCTGCCTGCGGCGCTACCTGAGCGATGGCCATGCCGAACACCCGGAGTCGGGCTGCGTGCTGCCGGCGCTCGGTGCAGAGATCGCGCGCGCCGGCCCTGGCGTGCGGGCCGAAGTGGAGGCCGCGCTGCGCCGCCTGCAGGAAGATTGGCGCGACCGTGTGGGCGATGCGGATGCGGCCTGGGCCCTGCTCGCGCAGTGCGTGGGCGCCATCCTGCTGGCACGGGTGGTCGAGAGCCCGCAGACGCGTCATGAGATCCTGGCCGCCAGCCGGCGCTTCCTGGAAACGGCGATCGATCCCCAACCGGGGCCGGCCGGCCCCTGAGCCGAAGACGGCCGGCTCTCACGGAGGCGGCCGGCTCTCAGGGCGCTGCGCCGAACAGGGAGCCCGCGCCCGCCGTGAGAGCCAGCGCCAGCGCCCCCCAGACGAAAACGCGCAGCGCCCCGCGCGCGACCGCGGCGCCGCCCGCGCGTGCCGCCATCCCGCCGAGCAGCAGCAAGGCCGCCAGCGTGGTGGCCGTCAGCGCTTCCCCGATCCATGCCGCCGGCGCGGCGACCACGGCCAGCAAGGGAATCGCCGCGCCCACGGTGAACGAGGCGGCCGAGGCCAGCGCGGCCTGCAGCGGCCGCGCGCGCAGGGTGGCGGTGATGCCCAGTTCGTCACGCGCGTGCGCCTCCAGGGCGTTGTGGGCCGTCAACTGTTCCGCCACCTGGCGGGCCAGCGCGGGATCGAGGCCGCGCTCGCGATAGATGGCGGTCAATTCGGTCAGTTCGTGGTCGGGGTCGGAGGCGAGTTCGTGGCGCTCGCGCCGGATATCCGCGTCCTCGGTATCGGCCTGCGACTTCACCGACACGTATTCGCCGGCGGCCATCGACATCGCGCCGGCCAGCAGGCCGGCCACGCCGGTCAGCAGCACGCTGGCGCGTGGCGCGCCGGCGGCCGCGACGCCCAGCACCAGCGCGGCCACGGAGATGACCCCGTCGTTCGCGCCGAGCACGGCCGCACGCAGCCAGCCGATGCGGTCAGCATTATGGAATTCCTTGTGAATACGAGTCATTGTTATTACCCTGCTGTTACCGTGTCGATTGCGGCTGGATTATGCCTGTGCATTTCGTGCGAGCTGGAAACGGCCCCTCGATAATGATGAGGGAGTTTCCCGGTGGGTACTGCCGCATCCTGGATTCTGGCCGATGGGAGCCAGTCTTGGCCATCCCTGCGTTTGCCCGCGCCTGTGGTGATGGATTTCCTTTGCGCGTATCGGCGGCCCTGGCTTGGGTCTCGATGTGAATAAGATAATGAATCTAAATGCGAAGAATTATGAATCGCATATGGTGTGGTTTTTGCGGGTGGTATGAGAATTGTCATGGCAGCGCGCACTGTCTGCTATACAATCTCGCGCCATGTCGCGCGCTGAAGACATCCCCCCCCTCTACCGAGGCGTCCTGTTGCTGCTGCTGTTCTTGCTGCAGCTGCTGACGCCGCTGCTGCACGGCCATTTCGGCACGCCGGGGCGGACGGGGTGGCACATGCATGTGTTCCAGCAAAGCGCGATGTACGGATACTCGCAGATGCCGCATGGCATCCCCGTCGAGGTGGGTGCGGCGGCGCAGAGCGGCAGTGGCGACGCGGTGGCGGTGGCGCAGGAGCCCCTCGAGGTGGACGTGCAGACCGCGATCGGCCCGCTGCTGATGACGCTCGAGGTGCGGCCTGCGGCCGTGCTCGTGGCCCTGGCCTGCGCCCTGGTGGCCTTGCTGGGCACCCTCGACAATGCGCCGCCCCTGCGCTGGCGGCCACGCACGGCGCTGCCTCCGAGGCGCTGGCGCGGACCCGCGCGGCCGCCTCCCGCGCAAGCTCCTCCGCTCCTTTCCTGATTCCCGCCGGCCCCGCTGGCGTTGCGTGCCCGCGCGCTTCCCCCTGGGAGGCGCGCGCTTTGCCGACCCTTGCTCCCGAATCAGGCATGTCTTTTCCTTCCTTTTTCCGCGCCGCCGGCTGGGCGGCGCTGGTGGTGTTCGCCGCCGACTGCGCGCAGGCGCAGTCCTTGCCGCTGAGCGCGGCCCAGTCGCAATCGCTCGGCCTGCGCTTCGCGCCGGCCGCCGCCGCCGCCGAGCTCGATGCCACGGGCAATGCGCGCGTCGTGCTCCGGCCCGACGCCCAGTACGTGGTGGCGGCGCCGTATCCCGGCATGGTGCCGCGTGTGCTGGTGGCGCTCGGGCAGCCGGTGCGCGCCGGCCAGCCGCTCGCCAGCTTCGCCAGTCCCCAGCTCTATGAAGCGGTGCGCGCGCTGGCCGAGGCGCGCTCGCAGGCGACGCTGGCCGGCCAGGTGCTGGCGCGCGACCGCAGCCTGCACGAAGACGGCATCATCGCTGCCAGCCGGCTGCAGTCCAGCCAGGCACGCGCCGGCGAGGCCGCGGCGATGGTGCGGGCGCGCGAGGCGGAGATGGCCGCGGCTGGCGTGGCGATGGCGCCGCGCGGGGGCGAGGCGCAACTGGTGGCCGGCCGCGCGGGGATGATCGCCGAGGTCAACGCGGTGCCGGGCGTGCGTGTGGACGCGGCCGCGCCGCTCTTCCGCATCGTCGACCCCACGGCACTGGAACTGGAATTGCTGCTGGGCCGCGACATGCCCGCGCCGCGCGGCGGCGAACGGGTGGAGGTGCGCGCGCGCGGCGCGCGTGGCAGCGTGGCGGGGGTGGTGCCGGCGGGCGACGGCACCGGCGCCGTACGGGTGCGCGTGGTGCTGGAGCAGCGCGGCGACCTGCAGGCCGGCGAGAGCGTAGCGGCCACGCTGCGCCTGCGCGGCGCGGGCGGCGGGGTCGGAAGCGCCGAAGGCGGGCGCGTGCGCGTGCCCGCGGCGGCCTTGACCTACTGGCAGAACCGGCCGGGGGTATTCGTCCAGTCGAAGGAAGGGGCGCGCTTCGTGCCGGTGACGGTGGAGTCCACCGACGACGCCACGGCGACCGTGCGTGGCGCGCTGCCGCCGGGAGCGCGCGTCGCGGTGGCCGGCATCGCTGCGCTGAAGGGCATGCTGGGCGGGGGGCAATGATGCTGGCCGGCCTGATCGATTTCTCGCTGCGCCAGCGGGCGCTGGTCCTGATCGCCGCCTGCGCGCTGGCCGTGGCCGGCGCCTGGGCCTACCTCAACCTGCCGATCGATGCCTTCCCGGACATCTCGCCGACGCAGGTCAAGGTGATCCTGAAAGTCCCGGGCATGACGCCCGAGGAGGTGGAGCAGCGCGTCTCCACGCCGGTCGAGCAGGAACTGCTCGGCATTCCCCACAAGACCATGGTGCGCTCGGTGTCGAAGTACGGCATCAGCGATGTCACCGTCGATTTCGCCGAGGGCGTCGATCCCTACTGGGCGCGCCAACAGGTGTCGGAGCGCCTGTCGGGGCTGCTGCGCGACCTGCCGCCCAATGCGGTCGGCGGGCTGGCGCCGATCACGACACCGCTGGGTGAGATGTTCATGTTCACTGTGGAGGGCGAGGGCTACTCGCTGGCCGAGCGCCGGCGTGTGCTCGACTGGGTGATCCGGCCCGCCCTGCGCACGGTGCCCGGCGTGGCCGACGTCAATGTGCTCGGCGGTGAGGTGCGCAGCTTCGAGGTGATACCCGATCCGGCGCGCCTGCGCGCCCGCGGTGTCACGCTCGACCAGTTGCGCCAGGCGCTGGACGCCAACCATCGCAACGATGGCGCGGGCCGGGTGGCGCAGGGCGAGGAGCACTGGGTGGTGCGGGTCGAGGGCGGCGTGCGCGGCGTCGAGGACCTGCGCCGCATCGCCTTGCCCGCGGCGGGTGCCGCCGACGCGCCGCTGGTGAGCGTCGGCGACGTCGCCACGGTGCGGCTGGGGGTGGCCACGCGCAATGGCGCGGTCAGCCAGGATGGCCGCGGCGAGGCCGTGGAAGGACTGGTGCTGGGGCTGCGCGGCTCGGATGCGCGCGCCCTGGTGCAGGCGGTGCAGGCGCGGCTGGACGCGCTGGCGCCCCGCCTGCCCAAGGGTATGACGACCCATGTGTTCTACGACCGGGGCGAACTGGTCACGCGCGTCGCCAATACCGTGGTGCGCGCCCTGATCGAAGCCAGCCTGCTGGTGATCGTGGTGCTGTACCTGTTCCTGGGCGGCGTGCGCGCCGCGCTGGTGGTGGCGGCCACGCTGCCACTGTCGATGCTGGCGACGTTCCTGCTGATGCGTTACGTGGGCCTGAGCGCCAACCTGATGAGCCTGGGCGGCCTGGCCATCGCGCTGGGCATGCTGGTGGACGCCGCCGTGGTGGTGGTGGAGAACATCGAGACTGCCCTCGCGCACGATGGAGGTCTCGCGCGCGAGGCGGTGATACGGCGGGCGGTCAGCGCGGTGGCCGCGCCGATGCTGGCCGGGGTGTCGATCATCGCCATCGTCTTCCTGCCGCTGCTGACGCTGGAAGGCCTCGAAGGCAAGCTGTTCGGTCCGGTGGCGCTGACCATCGTGCTGGCCTTGGGCGCCTCGGTGCTGATCGCCTTCACGGTGGTGCCGGCGCTCGCGTCGCTGCTGCTGCGCGTGCATGCCGGGGCCGCGCAGCCGCCGGTGATGCGGCGGCTGCAGGCCGGCTTCGGGCGCATGCAGCGCTGGAGCACGGCACACCCGCGCATCGTGTTCGGCGTGGCTGGCGCCTCGCTGGTGCTGGCCGCGGTGCTGTACGCGTCGGTCGGCAAGACCTTCATGCCGAGCATGGATGAGGGCGACATGATCGTGCAGGTGCAGAAGTCGCCGGCGGTGTCGCTGGACGCCTCGGTCGACCTCGACCTGCGCCTGCAGCGTGCGCTGCTGGCCGAGGTGCCGGAGATCCGCGCGGTGGTGGCGCGCACCGGCTCGGACGACCTGGGCCTGGACCCGATGGGCCTGAACGAGACCGACACCTTCCTGGTGCTGCAGCCGAAAGCGCAATGGCGCGGCAGCAAGGAGGACATCGCCGCAGCCATCCGGCGGGTGATGGAACGCTTTCCGGGCGTGGTCTACGGCTTCACCCAGCCGATCGAGATGCGCGTGGCCGAGATGCTCACCGGCACCCGCGGCGACGTCGCCATCAAGATCTTCGGCAGCGATCTCACCGCCATCGACGGCGCCGCCCAGGCCATCGCCGAGCGCGTGCGGCGCATCCGCGGCGCCGCCGAGGTCATCGCGCCGGCCAACGATGGCGTGCAATACCTGACGCTGGCGCCCGACCGCGCCGCGCTGGGGCGCGCCGGATTGTCCGGCGACGCGCTGCAGGCCCTGCTGCGCGCGCAGGTGGAAGGCGAACAGATCGGCACGGTGCCGGAGGGGACGGTGCGCACGCCGCTGATCCTGCGCGGCAGCGACGCGCTGCGGCGCACGCCGGAGAGCTTCGGCGCGCTGCTGGTGAGTGCGCCCGACGGCAAGGCCTGGCCGCTGACCTCGCTGGCCGAGGTGCGCCGGGCGGTCGGCCCGGTGCGCATCAACCATGAAGACGGCGGCCGCTTCGCGGTGATCCAGGTCAGCGTGGAAGGCCGCGACCTGGCCGGCTTCGTCACGGAGGCGCGCGCGGCGGTGGCCGGCATGCCGGGTCTGCCCAAGGACCTGAGGCTGGCCTGGGGCGGGCAGTTCGAGAACCAGCAGCGCGCCGCGGCGCGCCTGGCGCTGGTGGTACCGCTGGCGCTCGGCGCGATTTTCCTGCTGCTGATGCTGACCTTCCGGGCGCTGCGCCAGGCCGTGCTGGTGATCGCCAATATCCCCTTTGCGCTGGTCGGCGGCATGGCCGCGCTGCGGCTGTCCGGCGAATACCTGTCGGTGCCGGCCTCGGTCGGCTTCATCGCGCTGCTGGGCATCGCCGTGCTCAACGGTGTGGTGCTGGTGTCGCACTTCAACACCCTGCTGGCGGCCGGCCTGCCGGTGGCCGAGGCGGTGCGCACCGGCGTGCGCGACCGCTTGCGTCCGGTGCTGATGACGGCCTGCATCACCGCGCTGGGCATGATTCCGCTGCTGCTGGCGAGCGGCCCCGGCTCGGAAATCCAGCGCCCGCTCGCCATCGTGGTGACTGGCGGCCTGCTGAGCTCGACCGCGCTGACCCTGCTGCTGCTGCCGCTGTTGTTCGAGCGCTTCGGCTTGCCCGAACAGCGTGGCGGCCGGCGGCCGCTCGGCCAGGCACCTGGACAAGGAGATGTGCAATGAAGCCGGTCGCATATGGAGTCGGAGACGGATACCGGCAGCGCCGCGGTGGTGCGGGGAATGGCGGCGCGCGGGTGACGCTCGCGGTCGCGCTGGCGCTGGCGGTGCCGCTGGGCGCCTTGCCCGGAATGGCCTGGGCCCAGGCCGCGGCGGCATGGCTGCCGGAGGAGGCGGCGGTGCGCGAAGCCGTGCGGCAGGCGCCCGACGTGCAGGCGGCCGAAGCCGCGCGTGAGGCGATGCTGGCGCGCGCTGGCGGCATCCGTGCCGGCAATGCGGAGACCGTGCTGCGCACCACGGCCCAGGGCCGTCGCGTGCGCGACCCGTCCGATCGTTTTGCCGAGGGGCAACTGTTGCTGGAGCGACCGTTGCGGCTGTGGGGCAAGTCGGGCGCGGATGCCGATCTGGCCGACGTGACAGAACAGGCGGGGCGCCTGGCGGCGATGGACGCTCGCCACGAGGCCTCGCGGCAGGTCCTTGCGCTCTGGTTCGCCGCGCTGCGGGCGCAGCAGGCGCGCGCGGCGGCGCAGGCGGCCGATGTGCTGGCGGCCGAGCTGGCGCGCGTGACGGAGCGCCGTCTGCGGGCGGGCGATGCGGCGCGCCTGGACCATGAACTGTCGTTGGCGGAACGCGCCCGCACCACGGCGGCCCTGGCGGCCGCCCGTGCCGCGGAAGCCTCGGCGCAGGCGGAACTGCGCGCGCGCTTCCCCGAGCTGGGGGTGCCGGCAGCCCTGGTCGCTACGCCGGCGCTGCCGGACATGCCGGCCGAGCCGGCTGCGCAATTGCGCAACCAATACCTGCTCGGCAGCCACGAGTTCCTGCTGGCCCAGGCGCAGGAACTGCAGGCGCAGCGCCAGGCGCGGCGGATCGACCTGGAACGCCACCCCGATCCCACCGTGGGCGTCTTCGTCACCATCGAACGCGGCGGAGCCGAGCGCATCGCCGGTGTCAGCGTGTCGATGCCGCTCGGCTCGGCGGCGCGTCGCAGCAACGCCGCCGCCGCCGCGGCCGACGCCGAGGGGGCGGCGCGGCGGCGCCTGGCGGTGGAGCGCAAGGTGGGGGCGGAATTCGAGCAGCTCTACCACGCCTTGCAGGGCAAGCGCAGCGCGGCCGAGGCGCAGGCACAGGCGCTGGCCCTGCAGCGCAGCGCGGCCGCGCGCAGCGGGCGCGCCTATGCCGAAGGGGAGGCGGGGCTGACCGAGCTGCTGGTGGTACGGCGCAATCTTGCCGACAGCGAACAGGCTGAGCGCTTGGCGCGGGTCGACGCGCTGGAGGCGGACACCCGGCTGCAGCTCGACCTGCATCGGCTCTGGGACTTCGACGACTGAGCGACGACTGAGCGACGACTGAGCAGGGCACGTCCCCGCGCGGTGCCGCAAGGTCCGGGCGGGGCACCGCGTGCCTGGCCCGCTGCTGCCGTTTCCCTGCGCGGCCACCCTTGACAGGTGGCCGCGCAAGGCATAACGTCGCTTTACTTAACGATCGTTTATAAAAAGGAGGAGACGCGATGTCTGGACAATCGCAGCAGCAAGGGGTGGCGCTGGTGATCGGCGCCGGCGACTCGACGGGCGGCGCCATCGCGCGGCGCTTCGCCGCCGGTGGCTTGACGGTGTGCGTCACGCGGCGCTCTGCCGACAAGCTGCAGCCCCTGGTGGACAGCATCCGCGCCGCCGGCGGCCGCGCGCATGCCTTCGGCTCGGATGCGCGCAAGGAAGAAGAGGTGGCCGCCCTGGTGGAGCGCATCGAGGCGGAAATCGGCCCGATCGAAGTGCTGGTCTTCAATATCGGTGCCAATGTGCCCAGCTCCGTGCTGGACGAGACTGCGCGCAAGTACTTCAAGATCTGGGAGATGGCCTGCTTCTCGGGCTTCCTCAATGCGCGCGAGGTGGCGCGGCGCATGGTGCAGCGCGAGCGGGGCACGATCCTGTTCACCGGCGCCACCGCGGCGCTGCGTGGTGCGGCCAACTTCGCCGCCTTCGCCGGTGCCAAGCACGCGCTGCGCGCGCTGGCGCAAAGCATGGCGCGCGAACTGGGGCCGCGCAATATCCACGTTGCGCATGTGGTGGTGGACGGCGCGATCGACACCGAATTCATCCGCAGCAACTTCCCCGAGCGCTACGCGCTCAAGGACCAGGACGGCATCCTGAACCCCGATCATATTGCCGAGAACTACTGGCACCTGCACCAGCAGCCGCGCGACGCCTGGACCTTCGAACTCGACCTGCGGCCTTGGATGGAGCGCTGGTAAGCCCGGGCGGGCAGGCGCGGTGGCGCCGCGGCCTGCCGACCTGCGCAGCGCTGAGCCAACCTGGTCCGATGCGTCGTTGCAAAGGCTCGCCATCGCTGTGCCGCCGAGCCTGCGGCCGGCATGCACCGTCGCCCGGGGGCACGTTTTTCTGGCGCCGTGCACTAGGTGCATGGCGCGGCATGCATGGCCTGCGCGTCGTCTCATTGCTCGTCGTTCCGCTCGCCGCGCAGGCGATTACGCCGTTCGCTTTGCGCTGCGCCGGGAGCTTCTTGCTCAGGCGCGCGCCATGCGAGATGCGGAGTGCTCTGCAGCGGCGCCAGGCCGCAGCAGATCCTTGGTCGCCGGGATGTGATGTTGGCGGCGCGCGTCCCACTCGGGGTTTTCCCTTGATCCGTCAAATATCCGTGCTTTCACGGACGCTCGAAAGCCGTTTGCAAGCCACCAGAAAGGGGTTTGGAAGCTGCTCTTCATAGACTCCGCACGCCGGCCCATTTCCGCTGCGACGATCCGCAGCGCAGCCGAAATGGCCGCTGGTGACTCAGGAGACTAGAGGAAACCCCATGCATCAAACCATCCATTCACATCGGTCGGCCCAGGTCCGGCTGAAGACGGGCACGTGCCCGTCGGCGGCGAGGGAGGCACGGCAATGAGCAAGCCTTCCAAGTTCAAGAAGGACTACTACGGCGGCGCGCTGATGACGCTGATCGGGCTCTCTGCGGTCGTCGCCGGCATGCAATACCGCATCGGCACGCTGCGCCAGATGGGTCCCGGGTTCTTCCCGGCGGCCGTCGGCACGCTGCTGGCGCTGGTGGGCGTGCTGATCGCCGTGTCGGCCCGCAATGCCACCGAATCCGCCAAGGGCGCGCCGGGCCACAGCCATGACCTGCCCGACCTGCGCGGCGCCGTCGCCATCGTCGTCGGCGTGCTGGCCTTCCTGTTGTTCGGCAAGTTCGGCGGCCTGGTGCCGGCGACCTTCGCCATCGTTTTCATCTCGACCCTGGGTGACCGCAGCAATACCGTCAAGCAAGCCGTCGTGCTGGCTGCGGCGATGTGCGTGGTGGCGGTGGTCGTCTTCTGGTGGGCGCTGCAACTGCAGTTGCCGCTGTTCGCTTGGGGGGCGTAAGCACCATGGTATCGAATGCACTTCACGACCTCTGGTTCGGCTTCGGCGTCGCCTTCCAGGGTACCAACCTGATGTGGTCGTTCTTCGGCGTGCTGATGGGCAACCTGATCGGCGTGCTGCCCGGCATGGGCGCGCTGTCGGCGATCTCCATCCTGCTGCCGCTGACCTACGTCATGCACCCGGTTCCCGCCATCCTGATGCTGGCCGGTATCTTCTACGGCTCGCAGTACGGCGGCGCGATCGGCGCGATCCTGCTGAACCTGCCCTCGCACCCGCCGCACGCGGTGACCTGCCTGGACGGCTACCCGCTGACGCGCGCCGGCCGCGGCGGCACGGCGCTGGGCATCACGATGATCTGCTCGTTCTTCGCCGCCTCGGTGGGCATCATCGTGATGATCTTCTGCTCGCCGCTGCTGACCGAGATCTCGTTCAAGTTCGGTCCGACCGAGATCTTCTCGATCATGCTGCTGGGCCTGCTGGCCGGTTCGACGATGTCGCGCGGCTCCCCGCTGAAGGGGGTGGCGATGACGCTGTTCGGCCTGCTGTGCGGCGTGGTGGGTACCGACGTCAACACCGGCACCTTCCGCTTCGCCTTCAACATTCCTGAACTGAGCGACGGCCTGGAACTGGTGGCGATCGCGATGGGCCTGTTCGGCGTGGCCGACTTCCTGCTCAACGTCAACCGCATGAAGACCGTGACGGCCAAGACCACGCTGCGCATCCGCGACATGCGTCCGACCATGGCCGAGATGAAGCAGGCGTTCTGGCCGATGGTGCGCGGCACCGGCGTCGGCACGCTGTTCGGCGCCATGCCCGGCACCGGCCCGACCATCACCACCTTCATCGCCTACGCGCTGGAGCGCAAGATCTCGAAGACGCCGGAGAAGTTCGGCACCGGCATGATCGCCGGCGTGGCCGCGCCCGAAGCCTCGGCGCACTCGAAGACCCAGGTCGACTTCATCCCCACCATGAGCCTGGGCATCCCGGGCGACGCGGTGATGGCGCTGATCCTCGGCGCGCTGATGATCCAGGGCATCACCCCGGGGCCGCAGCTGATCAGCGACCACCCGGACATCTTCTGGGGCCTGGTGGCCAGCTTCTGGATCGGCAACGTGATCCTGATGGTGCTGAACGTGCCGCTGATCGGCGTGTGGGTCAAGCTGCTGCAGGTGCCTTACCGCTACCTGTTCCCGTCGGCGATGTTCTTCATCGTGGTAGGTGTGTTCAGCACGCAGAACAGCCTGTTCCAGATCTGGGAAGTGCTGGCCTTCGGCGTGATCGGCGCCTTGCTGATGTACCTGGAGTTCTCGGTGGCCCCGATCCTGCTCGGCTTCGTGCTGGGGCCGATGGTGGAAGAGAACTTCCGCCGCTCGCTGCTGCTCTCGCGCGGCGACATGATGGTGTTCGTCGAGCGCCCGATCAGCTGCGCCTTCGTGGTCATGTCGGCCCTGCTGGTGATCGGCGTGACCTACTCGGCCTGGCGCGGCAGCCGTCGCGCCAGGCAGCAGCGCACCACCATGCTGGACGGCGAGCAGTTCGTCGCCGGCGAATAAGTACCGAGTACTGCGAGGAAGGCGTGGACGGCGGCAAGTCTTGCCGTCCGCGGCCACGACGCACGGTCCGCGAGCGTTGCGCCGGCCGGCACTCCTACCGACGCACCAGGCCGCCAAGCGGGCTGGTGCGTTTTTCTTTTGGGGCGCCACCCGGGAGCGGCCTGGCACGCAGCCGGGGGTGTTGTCCTGGCCGCGGGCATCGCCTGCCTGACGGCTTCGGCAATGCCCGGATCGGGGGGTATCGTATTGACTCTTTCAGGGGTGCCGATATGAAATTTTTCGGTGTCCCGGCCATACCTCTACGCCATACGCGATGATTTATGTTGCACCGCGTTCGCCGCGCGGCTCGCGGCAATACCCGGGCTGCAGGCGTTTGCACGCGCTGCGGGAGATCGGCGAGGCGGGCCGGGGGCGCAGCCATATCGGGGTATGTCCTGAGCCGGCGGTCCGAGCAAAACGGACGTGCGGTGCTCTAGAATCGCGTGTCGGATGTTGCGGTGCGCCATGCGCTGTTCCGCGCTCGTCCGTGCCGTCGCGCTGCCGCAGGGCGGGCGCGTCGAAGCCAACCCGAAACCAACCCGAAACCAATCTGCCGGCTGCGTTCCGCACCGGCCCATCGCAGGGAGAGGGAGTCCATGTCTGTTTTCGCGTCCGAACAATTGCTGGCCGCCCAGCAGGCCCACCTGAACAGCCTGCTCGCCATGGCGAACACGGCGCTGGAGGGTATCCAGAAGCTGACCGAGTTGAATCTCCAGGCGACGAAATCGGCGCTTGCCGAAGGCCGGGAGCAGGCCATCGCGGCGCTGGACGGCAACGACGGCGGCAGCGCGGCCCTGGCACAGGGAGCCTCGCTGCAGCCGGCGACGGAGAAGGCCCTGGCCTACGCGCGCCACGTCTACGATATCGCTGCCGGTACGCAGGCCGGCTTCGCCCACGTGGCGGAAGCGCACTGCGAGCAGTATGGCCGCGCGCTGGAGGCCTTCGCGGAGACCTTCGTCAAGAACGCGCCGGTCGGCACCGAGGCAGCCACCGCCCTGCTGCAGGCCGCCGCCAATGCCACCAGCGGCGCCTTCGGTGCGCTGCGCCAGGTCGCGCACCAGGCGCGCGAAGCCGCCGTCAGCCATCTCGACACGGCCGCCGCGGCGGCCACCGGCACTTCGCGTAGCAAGGCCTGAGTCCGGCGGGTCTGCCCGCCGCGCGCGCTGCGCTTCAGCCCGGGCTCAGCAGGCCGTGGCGCTGGTGCCAGTCGTGCAAGGACTCGGCGGGCCACGTACGGCAAGCGACGTGGCCCGCGCCACGCGGTACGTCCACCCAGGGCGCGGCGTAGTCCAGCGCCGCCTCGACCACCTCCGGCGGCCTGGGCAGCGGCGTGTCGATTGCCGAGGCATGCGGATGGACCAGTTCCGGCCAGCGCGGGTCCCACAACCAGAGCGGGCTGCCGCACTCGCGGCAGAAATGGCGCGCCGCCGGCGAACGCGTGGCGCGCTTGCCTCGTTCGCGCAGCACGGCGTGATAGATGCCGAGATGCTTGCGGCCCTGCACGCGCAGGGTGCGGGCGTCGCCACCGAGATTGATGGCGTAGCCGCCGCTGCCCGCGGTCTTGCGGCAGATCGAACAGTGGCAGTGCATGAAGGGGTAGGGGCTGTCCGCTTCCAGCTGGAAGCGGACAGCGCCGCAATGGCAGGAGCCTTCGAGATGCATCGGCGTCTCCGGAGTGACTGGCTTGCCGATCGATTCTAGTCCGCCGGCGCCCGGCCTGGCCCGGCAAACCTCCGTCCTGTGCCCGCCCGGACGCGATAGACAGGCGACTTAGGACGACTTAAGGACGACCTAAGGACGATTTAGCGGCGACTTGGAGGCGGCTTGGAGGCGGCTTGGAGGCGGCTTGGAGGCGGCTTGGAGGCGGCTTCTCGACGGCCCGTG
>JABLTH010026709.1_pt1 | contig 27290 bp, 30 predicted proteins | sample 7875711 | NCBI WGS metagenome assembly JABLTH01 (sample SAMN14941262, study PRJNA633318) | bioreactor metagenome | isolation source: bioreactor | place: China | collected 2019-03-05 | reverse complement strand
GGCATCAGCGCCTTCATCACCTGATGCAGCCTGCCGTTCTGAGTGCGGTGGCATTCGTCCACGAACACGAACAACTCGCCCACGGTCTGGCTGGGCTGGGACTCCAACTCCCGGATGAACGCCTCGAACTCACGCTCTTCCTTGCCGCGCCCTTCCAGCCCGAACTTGTGCACCAGCGAGCACAGCAGACGCGGTGTTTTCTGACCAAGCTGGCGCATCAAATCCCGCCCGCTGGTTGCACGGTACATCTTCTTTTCACCCGCCTCGCCGAACACCCGCTCGATCTGCTTGTCCAGCTCGTCGCGGTCGGTGACGATGGCAACGCGGGCATGCGGGTTGTTTTCCAGAATCCACTTGGCCAGCAGCACCATCAGGATGCTCTTGCCCGCTCCCTGCGTGTGCCAGATGATGCCGCCCTTGCGCTGTTTGACGTGTTCCTGCGCCGCCTTGATACCGAAATACTGGTGCACGCGCGGCAGCTTCTTGATGCCGCCGTCGAACAGCACGAAATCGTGCATCAGCTCAACCAGGCGCGCCTTGTTGCATAGCTTCAGCAGGTATTTATCCAGCTTGAAGCGGCTGTTGTCCGCCTCGTCTTCCTTCCACTTGAGGAAATACTTTTCCTGCGTGCCTATGGTGCCGTATTGCAGCCCTTCGGAATCGTTGCCCGCAAACACGAACTGCACCGTGCTGAAAAACCACGCATTGAATTCCGGCTGCTGGTTGGAAAGGCTCTGGCGGATGCCGTCGCCGATGGAAACGCGGCTGTTCTTGAGCTCCAGCACGCCGATGGCGATACCGTTCACATACAGCACCACATCGGGCCGTCGCTCAAAGTTGCCCTTGAGCGTCACCTCCTCGGCCACAGCGAAATCGTTGGCTTCGGGGTTCTGCCAATCAATGAAATGGACGGTTTCGTGGTTCTGCCCCGCCGCCACCTGTACCGACACCCCGTAGCGCAGCAACTGGTAAACCGCCTCGTTGTTGGCATACAGGCTGCGGTTGCGGTTATCGGCTTCGGCGCGCAAGCGACGGATCGCCGCATTGATCTGCGCCGGGGAATAACCGCGCTTGCCCAGCCAGGCCGAAAGCAGGCTTTCCTCGATATTGCTGTTGCCTTCGCGCTCGCCCCATTCGCCGAGGTAGCGGTAACCGAGTTCGTCGCGGAACAAGGCGAGCACGCGGTTTTGCGTGGCGCGTTCTGGCTGGCCGATGGTGCTCATTTCAATACCTCCCAGTAACCGGACTTGGTAGAGCCCACATGCCGGATTATCCCGGCATCCCGCATTTTATCCAGATGATACTTGATGCCATTCTGGCTAATGCCTACCTTCTCGGCCAACACCTTGCGAGTGATCCTTGGCCGGGCTTGCAGCAGTGCCAGAATCATTTCTTGGGTAGTTTCTTGGGTAGTTTCTTGGGTAGTTTTCCCAGTCGCTGGCCGGGCCGCCGCAAAATGCAACACCATCCACAACCCCGTGTGTTCGTAGCGCAACTCTGGGGCAGGCAGCCCCGCCAAGGCGCAGCCTTGCAGAATACGCTCGATGCCGCGTCCCCACGCCTCGATCAGACCGGCGCGAAAGAACGCATTGGCGACATCGGGGTTGAATGGCTGTGACGAATGCTTATCCAGCAGCCGTGCCACCGTCCACTCCGGCGGCAACTGGCCGGGGTTCCAGATCATCAGCTTATCCGCATAAACGCTGATCTGGATCGGAATCGCGCTGGCGTAATCCTTATGTACCACGGCGTTGAGTATCGCCTCGCGCAGGGCCGACTCCGGCACCGGATAGGTCTCCACCCGTTGCAGCCCCTCGTAGGAAATCAGCGCCTTGAGATATTTGGCCTTCAACACCGCGATGGTTTGGCTGACCTGCGAGAACAAATCGCCATGCACTTCGTCGTGGTAGAGCAAATCCGCGTTGTTCTCGAAATAGCCGATCTTGAGATACGCCCCGGTGAAAAAGCGCTCCGGGTCGGGATGGAACAACAACAGCGCCGCCCGTTTGAGATATGCGCCTTCCAGCAGATGTAACCGCTCCAGCAATGCCGCATCCGGCTCCGCCAGCATTTCCTGAGCCAAGCGCTGGCTTTTCAGCGCCTGTCCGCGAAAACCGGCCAGCGCTTTCGTATCAAGATCGCCCACGCCCACATGCGGCACCGGCACGCCATCCCAATGGCGCCCCTGCTTGCGCAACAGAAACTTGTCCAACGCCGCACCTTTCAACTCCTGCTTGGTGCTGCCGCTGCGGTAATGGTATTCGCCCTTGTAACTCACCGGATAGGGGTACGGCTCCACCACAATTTCCAGCAGTTCCTTACCGCCCTCTTCCCGCAGATTCACATCCACCATGATGCCCAGAATGTCGCGTACCTTGTTGGGGATATCCACCAACAGCCTGCGCGCATCCGCCGCGCCGACCGCCACGCCCTTGTCATCGCGTCCGATCACCAGCACCCCGCCTTCGGCATTGGCGAAACCGCAAACCCATTTCAGATATTCGTCCCGCCACGATTCCTTCCACTCGACATGCTGGTGCTCTTTCATACGAGGCGTATCCTCCCGGTCAGCAACTCCTGCATCATGCCCTGCTTGATCTGGCGGGCCTTGGCGAGTTTGGTTTCGAGCGCGGCGAGTTCGGTGTCCATGTCGGACAGGATGGTAGCGATGGCGGTTTGCTCGGGCTTTTCTTTCGGCAACTCAATTTCAAAAATGGCCAATTGGGTTTTCCCGATTTCAAGAAAAGTACTGCCACTGCAAAGGCCGATAAAATCAGGCTTCTTTGTTTGCAAAAGGTAATACAGAAACTCGCCATCCGTTTCCGGGAATGGAACGAAATTCTTGAACCCCTGATTTGTGGCGACCGGAACCGCGTTGATTGCGCATTCGCCTATCGTGGCACGCGAAGTCATAATGATAGAATTTGCTGGAATCAACGCTGCCGCGCTTGCTTTCAAACCTTGCTCGGTAATTGTTCTAGCCGTATGTGATAGATACTTTGAGCCGTTGAGCGCCATAATGTCGGTAGGAGTGCACCACAGAATTACGCCATCCCAGAATTCTGGTTGGTTCGTGCTTGGCGTGCCACCACTGAATATCTCGGCGACAGCATCCAACCGCTTCACCGCCCACTTCCCGCTAAACCCCGGCAGGCGTTTCTTGCCGGTGAGCAATTCCTGCATCGCGCCTTGCTTGATCTGGCGCTTTTTGGCGATGAGTTGTTCCAGCGATTCGATCAGCGCATCCGCATCACTCAACGCCTCGGCGATGGCTTGTTGTTCGGCTTTGGTGGGTGGGTGTGGAAGCAACACTCCCGCCAAAATTCGACCATTAGTAAGAGCGCGAGTTGTGTACGTACTTTTGGAAATAATCTGGTTACGAACGATGCATGAGGAAAAGCAGTATTTTTTAAAAGCAACAGTTAATGCATCGTCTATTGGTCTTGCTCGTAAAACAAAACCACTGAAGACTGTATTCGGCGAGTCTTCAAGCAGTACTGAAGCAATCCCAACCTCTTCAACAGTTTCAGATGTTCTGGTGAAGAATACATCACCTTTTCTTACCCCAAAGGACTCAAGCTCCTGTCGCGTAACGTCAACACGCCCAAGCAAATGAGAAGCCTGAATGCCTGCATGAGCATACACGTCCATATAATTAACAATGGGGGTGCCATATCCGAAAAACTCTTTCCCCTTGTTCAGACCATTCTTAAATATGAAGTACATACCAAGCTTTTTCGCATCCCAGTCCTCCGGGATCACCCCCACCTCGGTCTGCTTATAGCCCGGCCTCACTTCCATGAGAACCCCATCTTTTGCAGATGCCCCTGCACCTTGGCTTCCAGCTCCGCCACACGCTCCGCCAGCCTGGGCAGCGGTGTTTCATAGCGCTCTGCCAGTTCCTTCACGCGCTGGGTGAGCGTCTGGCTGATGCGGTCCATCTCGCCATGAATGGCGGCATCCAGCGCGGCCAGCCATTTGCCGTCCACCACCAGCGTCTTGATCTCGGCTGCGCTGAGTTTGGGGTAGTGGGTGTAGGCCTTGGTGTCGAGATCGGCCTCGGCGTCTTTCAGCGCCTTTTTCAGTTCCGCCTCGCGGTTGTTGAGCGCGAGCCAGTTTTCCAGCACTTCCGTTTCGCTCGGGGCTTGAACGCCATATGGCGCGGGTGCTTCGGCAACCTTCAGCGCCTTGCGTTCTTCTACGCGCAACTCTTTCAGCCGTGCGGCAACCGTGGCCTTGTTGATCTTGTCCAGTTCGGCAAACGCGCCCTCTTCGGCGCCGTGTTCTTCTTCCAGCTCCGCCAGTTGCGCAACAACGGCTTCCAGATTGGCTTGCAGACGATCAATGTCGGCCTGTTCCTGGGCAAAATAGTGCGCGACGATCAGCGCCTTGGGGATGAGGTCGCAAGTCCAGCCCTTGTCTTTTTCCTTGCCCTTCTTGTCCTTCTCGATGATGCGGCTGGTCTGTACCTTCCAGCCATCCGCCGTGATCTGGTACACGTCGTCCTGCATGGTGGCGGCCCAGTAATCCATGACGTGCTGGTAGGCATCGTAGCGGTCGATCAGCGGCGGCTCGGCATACCATGCCAGCAGGTGTTCCGAGAGGTGAAAAATCACGTCCTTGGGGTGCTGGCCGATCTGCATGCCTTTGAGCCGTTCGGCCATCTTGTCGCGCCAGGTGGCGAAATGCGCGTTCATGGTATCGATGAACGCGGCAAATTCCGGGTGCCGGTAGATGGTGGTCTTGATGTCGGCCTTGTTTACGGCAAGGTCGAAGTAGCCGGGGCGGTTAGGCTGGAACAGCGCGGTTTTGAGAGTGGGGCAGACTTCCCAGTATTCCGCCAGCGCTTCCACGTCTGCCGCCGGGATGCCGCCCTGGAGGTGGGCTGCGATGTCCTGCATATCTTCCGGCTCACTGCTGTCGATGTAGCGCGGCAGGTTGAGGTTGAAGTCGTTTTTCTCGATTTCTTCCAGGCTGACCATGCGGGCGTACTTGGGCAGCTCGATGCGCCTGGTGAACACGTCCACGATCTTGTGGATGTCCCGCGCGCGCAGCCGGTTCTTGGGGCCGTCCTTCATGTAGCCCTTGCTGGCGTCCACCATGAAGATGCCTTTGCGGGCATGGGCATCCTGCTTGTCGATGACGACGATACAGGCCGGGATGCCGGTCCCGAAGAACAGGTTGGCGGGCAAGCCAATGATGCCGGCGATGTAGCCCTTGCGCACCAGGTTGCGGCGGATGTCGGCCTCGGCATTGCCGCGGAACAGGATGCCGTGCGGCAGGATACAGGCGCCCTTGCCGGTGCTTTTGAGCGAACGGACGATGTGCAGCAGGTAGGCATAGTCGCCCTGCTTGGCGGGCGGCACGCCAAAATGCTGGAAGCGCTCGAACGGATCGTTGAGTGGATCGAGTCCGGTGCTCCAGCGCTTGTCGGAAAACGGCGGATTGGCAACCACGTAGTCGAAAGTCTTGAGCGTATCGCCCTCGCGGAACTTGGGGTCGGTAAGCGTGTTGCCCTGGAAAATCTCCGCTGTGGGGTGGCCGTGCAGGATCATGTTCATGCGCGCCAGGCCGCTGGTGGCGGCATCCTTTTCCTGCCCGTAAAGCGTGATGGGAGTCAGCGCTTCGTCGGCCACTTTCAGCAGCAGCGATGCCGAACCGCAGGTCGGGTCGTATGCCGTGGTTTCCGCCGTGGTGTTGGCGTGGCGAATATCCAGAATCTGCGCGATGACGCGGCTGACTTCGGCGGGCGTGTAGAACTGGCCCTTGCTCTTGCCGCTGTCCACGGCAAAGTGCTGCATCAGGTATTCGTAGGCATCGCCAAGGATGTCGTCACCCTCGGCACGGTTTTTGGAGAAATCCAGCGCGGGGTTTTCAAAAATGGCGATGAGGTCGGTGAGGCGGTCGGATTTCTCCTTGCCGTCGCCCAGCTTGACCGGATCATCGAAATCCGGGAAATCCGATTGGGACAACTGCCGGTTGGCGGTCACCAGCGGGCCGATGATTTTCTTGTTGATCTGGTCGCCGATGTCGGTCTTGCCCTTGAGCCCCACCATGTCGCCGAAGGTCGCGCCTTCTGGAATGGTAATCGGCGCAAACGGCTGGCCGGCGAATTTATCGCTGATGTATTTGATGAACAACAGCACCAGCACGTAATCCTTGTACTGGCTGGCGTCCATACCCCCGCGCAGGGCATCGCAACTGGACCACAGGGAGGAATAGAGTTCGGACTTCTTGAGTGCCATGAGTTATTTTGCTTGATATATTGAGGCGCATCTCCTAAGTGACGAATTCTAAACGCTCCCTTCAAATCATGGCGTGCTTTTGTGCTGGGTCAGGGTGAAAAAATGTTGCTGCCTGCCGCTACAGTTATAGGGTGTAGGGCTGGTAAATATGATGGATTCGCCGAACAAGCATCAGGCAAGATTATGGGTGATTCACCAATCTTGTTCGGTTTAAGTTGACTTAGTTCCAAAGACAGTTATTATTTTGCTCACGTAAGCCGCACTAGCGGCATGGAAGTTAGGGCACGTTGGCTGCCCATGTTAAAGGCAATTTAAGTTTGCCTTGTGTAGATACCTGCACACAATCAATCAGCATGGATTTTTGCGTCCATTGCTCACCCTCTGCCTGATAAATCTCGTCAGTCGGCTAGTTTTTAGCTGAAGACGCGGTTTTTCGTGGGCATCAATCCCGTTCGCATATCTCGGCGAATTTCATGACTCCAGCGCATTTCTGCGCACAAATTTATCTCATAACTCGGAGTTCATCTCCCGCCTTAAGCCCTGTGCATGGGCTAGTGCTGCCGCCTTGGGGGTTGCGCCCAGTCTTCGGGCTGGCTTGTCTGACGTTTGGTAGTTTAAAAAAGTTTGGGGGGAGTAATGCCCAGTCTTTGACTGGTTTGCATGACGTCTTTTTGACGTTTGGCTTGTTTCGATATTTTTTTAACTCTGATAGGAGAAAGCATATGCACTCAGATAACCACACCCAAAATTTCGCCGGGTTGAAGCGTTTGTTGGGTTTTGACCCGACCCCTGAAAGCCATCGAACGCAGAAACCAAAAAAGAGAGTGAGCCGTGAATCCAAGCTCGCGCTCCACGCAAAAACGATCATTGAGCTGAAAGACGGGGAAAAGAAAACTTTCAGGGAAATACGTCCCATCCTCATTGGGATCGGGACCAAGGCCAGCATTTCGACGATCCACGCTTTCTACCATCAGTGCAAGGGCACCCCACGATAGGAACGATAAATGTTGATTACTCCTACTCCCAGCCAGGAACATCGGCTACTGGCCAAAAGGCTGGTACTTAAAAAGCAACAGCTATTGCCTACCATTCATCCGGAATATGACAAAGAGCTGATTCACTCGATACGTTCAGCAAACAACTACATCGAATGTATCAGCCAGTACCTTGCCTGGAGGGGGATGAATGGGCTGTCTGACGGCGAGCGCGACAACAGGCAGCAGGCCATCATTTATCTGGAAGAACGCAGTGAAATTTATAGCCAAGCCACCCTGAACCAGCACAGGTTGGCGCTCATGAAAGTCTTTGGGCTAAAACTGCCAGTTGTAACGTCTCGGCTCGAAACGCTTCTTTTGTCCCGAGATTACAAGGACTCGGAGATCAATGTAATTACTGATCACCAAAGTGAAAAGCATGCCCTATCAACGCTGATCGCATTTCATGCCGGCCTGCGGGCACATGAGCTCATAACCCTGAGACCTTTGGGAGTACAGGAACGCTCTCAACTCCGCGACTGGGGAGATGAGCTTTTTCTTGGGTTGCCTGAGCATCAAATTTACACTGTTAAAGGAAAAGGTGGGTTGGTCAGATGGGTGGCCATACCAACCCTTCTAGCAGACTATTTGGAACAATTCAGATTGCCCACCCCAATACCTGTAGTTGACCGCAAGGTGTTCTATGATATTTTTTACGCGATTGGTTTCGGGCAAAGCCTTAGCCAGTCATTCAGCTTTGCCTCCAAAAAATATCTCGGTTTCTCAACAGGTTTCCATGGGCTCCGGCATACCTACGCAAAAAGCAGGCTTCGCACACTTGTTCCAATGGTGGGCCTAAAAAAGGCTCAGCTGATCATCAGCCAGGAGCTTGGACACTTTCGCCCCGAAATTACTTATACCTATTTTCGCTAGCACCACCTTATTACTTGAAAGGTTATCTCATGCAAATTCTTAGAGTACGTGACGTCAAAAACAAAACCGGGCTTAGTCGAAGCACCATCTACCTCATGATGAAAAATGATTGTTTCCCCAAGCAGAGAAAGCTGGGATCCAGGGCTGTTGGATGGCTTCTGGATGATGTGGATAACTGGATCAAATCACGCTTGGAAAATCAGGTCTAGTAGGCTTGCGGCGCAAGCGTGAATTATATGACGGGAAATTTCACTGTTTGCCCATGTGGTTTGTGCGCATGGCGTCGAGTTCATCAGCCCACCACTGAGCGAGCTCTCGTCGTTCTTTTAGATATATCGCCCGATTGTATACAGCTCGAATAGCATTATCGTCCTTGTGCGCAAGTGCCGCCTCGATCACATCAGGACGAAAATGCCCATGCTCATTTGCCATGGTGCTGAAAAAGTGCCTGAACCCGTGAGGAACGATTCGATAATCCGGCCAAATTGCTTTCACTGCCTGCGCCAACGTCATATCGCTCATGGGCTTACCGGAGTTCGTCAGACTTGGGAAAAGCAACCTGCTATGCCCAGAATATACCTGCAACTCTTTGAGCGCATCTATCGCTTGCCGAGACAGCGTAACCACATGAGGTTCCGTCATGTGCATCCGGGTTTTCATTCGATCAAGCGGAACAGTCCACAACCCCTTTTCCAGGTCGAATTCTGTCCACTCAGCCAAACGTAATTCACCTGGGCGAGTTGCAATCAACATCAACAGCCAAATAGCCAGCCGTGTCTCATTGCGCCCTTGATACTCAAACAGATTACGAAGGAAACGGCCTGCATCCTCACGGTTCTTTAGTCGCGGGTGGCTTGTACTCCTATGCTTTTTCAGCACCAAATCTTTTTGTGGGATTGGATTATGTTGCAGCAATCCCTCACCCAATGCGAACTCAAATACATCGCGCACCCATGCCCTGCACTTTTCCATCAGTTCCAGCGCGCCACGGCTCTCCATCACCTGCATGGCAGTTCGAACAGTCTGCGCATTTACTTCCTTGATCGGGAATGAGCCAAAGCGCGGATAGATATTGGCATTAAAAGTCTGCACAATTTTTTTGTACGAAGATGGCGCTAATGTACGCTGCTTAATGGCAAGCCACTGCTCCGCAACGCTGCGAAAAGTCGAAGAAGCAGAAGCAGCTTTTTTAGCCGCCTCAATTCGTTTGTTTTGAATGGGATCAATACCATCTGCAACCATACGGCGAATTTCCAACGCCCTAGCACGCGCCATAGCCAAAGTCATTACCGGGAATACTCCCAAACGAACCAGCTTTTCTTTTCCATGAAGCCTTGCCCGTTGCTGAAAATACTTGCTGCCATTGGGATGAACGAGAACGAACAAACCGTCGCCGTCCTTGAGCGTCCATTGCTTTTCGGCGGGTTTCGCATTCTCAATCTCTTTAACGGTGAGTAAATCGGCAGCCATGACACCTCTAAAAACGTATACAAATATTGTATACATCAATTGTATCCAGATTTGTATACAAGCAAGAAGCGGCTGTCAACGGACAAAATGAAACAAGGCAGGACGCCGCAATGACGTACTGCCTTGTTTTTACATGGTTATTAGGATTATTTTGAACTTCCTAAAACCATTTGCTGGTGCCGACGGCGAGACTCGAACTCGCACGACTTTCGTCACTACCCCCTCAAGATAGCGTGTCTACCAATTCCACCACGTCGGCTTGAACTGTGCGGAGAGGCTCCGCAAAACTTGTAATTACTGTGGTACCTGATTCGACTTGGCCGGGGCTGCAGGAACATCCTTGGCCTTGCTGTCAGCCGCAGGTGCGGTCACATGTTCTTTCTTGATCACGCTGGAGCCGCGGCTCTTGTGCGCCGTCAAGTATGCAAGGCTGATGCTGGTGATAAAAAATACCGCCACCAGGATCGCAGTACTCCGGCTCAGGAAGTTGGAGGCGCCGGTAACGCCGAACAGGCTGCCGGACGCGCCGCTACCAAAGGCCGCACCCATGTCGGCACCTTTACCGTGTTGCAGGAGCACCAGGCCAATCACGCCCAGCGCAGCAATTAAATGAACGACCCAAACGATGGTTTCCATCAGATTTTCTCAGCTTTTTGCCGACCCGCAGCAAATTAAAATAGGGCGCAATTGTGCCGTATTTGCGCCATTAATGCTAGCCCCATGAGTACTCGGGCGACAGGCGGCTCAGTGCGCGCCGCTGGTGCCTTTCTGGATAAATTCGATCTTGTAGCCGTCCGGGTCTTCGATGAACGCAATCACCGTAGTGCCGTGCATCATCGGCCCCGCTTCGCGCACCACTTTGCCGCCAGCGGCCTTGACTGCTTCGCAGGCTTGGTAGGCATCATCGACTTCGATGGCGATGTGGCCGAAGCCCTTGCCCAGGTCATAACTGGCGGTATCCCAGTTATGCGTCAACTCCAGCACCGCGGTGGTGGACTCCTTGCCGTAACCGACAAACGCCAGCGTGAACCTGCCGTCTGGGTAGTCCTCCTGGCGCAGTACGGTCATACCCAGGATTTCGGTATAGAACTTGATGGAGCGCTTCAGGTCGCCGACCCTCAGCATGGTGTGCAGTATGCGCATGATCAATCCTTGAAAGAAAAAACGGTCAGCCTTTGGCGGCAATCAAATGCCGGTATTTCTGCAGCAGTTCATCCTTGCTTTCGCGCACTTCAGGATGCGGGATGATGCACTCAATCGGGCAGACGATGACGCATTGCGGGGTATCGTAATGCCCCACGCATTCGGTGCATTTGTCCGGGGCGATTTCATAAATCTCCTCGCCCTGGGAAATGGCGTCGTTGGGGCATTCCGGCTCGCAAACGTCGCAGTTGATACATTCATCGGTAATTAATAGTGCCATTAAACTAATACCATTGTTGAATCAGGTTAAGGTCGAAATCTTGCGCTGCAGCTGCTGCTGGATCAAGGGCGACACAAACTGGCTGACATCGCCGTTCAGCGTGGCAATCTCCCGCACCAGGCTGGCCGAAATAAACATGTATTTGTCAGCCGGCGTCAGGAACACCGTTTCCATTTCCGGGAACAGGCTGCGATTCATCCCCGCCAGCTGGAATTCGTATTCAAAGTCAGATGCGGCACGCAACCCCCGCAGCACCACGCGCGCACCCTGCTCGCGCACAAACTGCATCAGCAGGCCGGTAAAACCCACCACGCGCACATTCTTGCAGTCGGCCAGCACTTCGCTGGCCATGGCCACGCGCTCCTGCGTGGTAAAAAACGGCTGTTTCTTGCCCGGCGAATCCTCCACGGCAACAATCACTTCACCAAACAGATTCGCGGCACGGCGCACGATGTCTTCATGCCCGCGGGTGATCGGGTCGAAGGTGCCCGGATAAACGGCTTTATGTTCCATGCCGGGATTTTAGCAGGTGGTAAAACACATTGCCCGCTTTACCGTGTTTGACCACCTCAAGCTCGTCGGTATCCGCCAGGGCATATTCGGCTTCGGCATACACCAGGCCGCCTTCTGCCAAGTGCCGCACCACATGCGGCAGCACCTTGTCCAGCCACTGTTGGCCAAAGGGCGGGTCGAGAAAAATAACATCGAATTTCTGCGCCTGCGCATTCATCCATGCCAAGCCGTCACCGCGCACAATCTCGACCTGTTGCGCCTGCAGCAGGCGAGCATTTTCCTGCAGGTTGCGGTACACCGCCGGATTGTTTTCCACCAGCACGACGTTGGCCGCCCCGCGCGATGCGGCTTCGAACCCCAGCGCGCCGGTACCGGCAAACAGGTCCAGGTAGCGCATGCCGTGCAACTCCTGCCCCAGCCAGTTGAACAAGGTCTGCCTGACCCGGTCCGGCGTAGGCCGCAAACCGCTGGCATCATCAAAGCGCAGCAGCCGGCTGCGCCAGACGCCTCCGGCGATCCTGACTTTATTGTTCGCGGTTGCCACCAGTCTCGCCAACGATCACCGTCACCATGGCATCCGGGTTGATGCGCCGCGCAAATGCATCCTTGATCTGCGCCACCGTGACCTTGTTCACCTGCCCGACATAATCATCCAGCCAGGTCAGCGGCAAACCGTAAAAACCGATCACCGCAAGGTATTCCAGCACCTTGGCGTTACTGTCCAGGCGCAGGGCAAAGCCGCCGGTCAGGTTATCCTTGGCTGCTTTCAGCTCCTTGTCGGTGACGCCTTTAGCCACAAACTTCTTCAGGGTTTCGCGCACCACCTTCAACGCTTCCCCGGTCTGCTCGCGTTTGGTTTGCAGGCCGATCTGGAACGGCCCCGCCTCGCGCATCGGCGCAAAATAGCTGTACACACTGTACACCAGCCCGCGTTTTTCGCGCACTTCTTCCGTCAGGCGGGAAACAAAACCGCCGCCGCCCAGGATGTAGTTGCCGACGTAGAGCGGGAAGTAGTCAGGATCGCCGCGCTTGATGCCGGGGTAGCCCAGCAGGATATGCGATTGCGCTGCCGCATGTGGAATCCTGGTTTCAACTGCCTGGGTTGGCACCGGCACCGGCGGGATCGCCGCCAACGGCTGGCCTTCCGGCAGCCCGCTGGTCATCTGCTCCGCCAACTGCTCGGCTTGCGCACGGGTGATGTCGCCGATGATAGCAAGCACCGCATTGTGGCGCGTGTAATGCCGGCGATAAAAATCCAGCAGGTGCTCCCGGCTGATCTTGCCCACCGTTGCCGGCGTCACCGCCTCATCCAACGCGTACGGGTGACTGCCGTACAATGCCTTGCCAAATGCCTTGTTGGAAATGTTTTCCGGCCGAGTCTCCGCCTCCTGCAAACTGGCGATCAACCTCGCTTTTTCGCGCTCCAGCACGGATGCCGGAAAATCGGGCTTCTGCAACAGCGTGGCCAGCAGTTCCAGCGAACCGGTTCGTTCGCGCTCGCTGGACAAGGTACGCAGTTTCAGGCTGGCGCGATCCGCATCGAAATCCCCCCCCAGCACCGCGCCCAGGTCGGCCAGCCGGTTGGCAATCTGGTCTTCGCTCAAGCCCCCCGCACCCAGCGACAACATGCCTTGGGTAATGGCAGCCACGCCAGCCTCGTCGGCCTGATCCCGGCTGCTGCCCGCATCAAAATTAATGCTCACATCGAGAATCGGCAGATCGTGATTTTCAACAAAATACACTTGTGCGCCGCTTGTACTCTGCCAGTGCTGGATCGGCAGCCCGGCCTGCGCCAGCAGCGGTAACAGGCAAACTGCAGCCGCCATCAGTAACTTAGTGCGCATGTGGCACCTCCTTATGCTTGGGCGCATGCTCGTCCATCGGCTGCGGATCAAGTACTGCCACGGTCAGTTTGTCGTCGGTCAGGTATTTGCGCGCCACGGCCTGCACCTGCTCGGCCGTCACCGCCTGCAGTTTCTTCGGATAATCCGCCAGGCTGCGCCAGGACAACCCCGTACCTTCACGCTGGCCGATTTGCATGGCCTGGTAGAACATGGAATCGCGCTGGTAGACATCGGCGGCAATCACCTGCGCCTTGACACGCTGCAGTTCGTCTTCGGTCACGCCATTTTCCTTGAGGTTGTCGATTTCGCTGCGGATCGCCAGTTCTAGATCCTCGACGCTGGTACCTTCGCTCGGCGTGCCGTCAAAGCTGATCTGCGACGGCCCGCGATTGGTCAGGTCATAACCCGCGCCAACCTGCACCGCAATCTGGTCGCGGCGCACCAGGTTGCGATTCAGGCGCGAAGCGGCGTTGCCATCCAGCACGCCGGTGAGGATTTCCAGCGCATAAGGCTCCCAGTCATGCTCGGCATCGCGCAACGACGGTGCCGGATACCCCAGCAGCAGGTACGGCAATTTGGCGGGCGCTTTGACCACCACCCGACGCTCGCCTTTTTGTTCCGGCTCGTCCTGGGTCTTGCGCACCGGCAGCTTGCCCGGCTTGAGCGGGCCGAAATACTTGTCCGCCAGTTTAAATACCTGCTTGGGATTCACATCGCCGACAATCACCAGCGTCGCATTATTCGGTGCATACCAGGTGCGGTACCAGTTGCGGGCATCCTCCGCCGTCATCTGCTCAAGATCGGTCATCCAGCCGATCACCGGCCTGCCGTAAGGGTGCACCTGGAACGCGATGGAGTTGAACTGCTCGCCGACCAGCGATTGCGGCTTGTCATCGGTGCGCCAGCGGCGCTCCTCCATCACCACCTTGATTTCCTTGGCGAACTCGGCATCGGTGATGCGCAGGTTCTGCATGCGGTCGGCTTCGAGTTTTATTGCCAGTTCCAACCGCGATTTTTCCAGTTGCTGGAAATACACTGTGTAATCGCGGCTGGTAAAGGCGTTTTCCTTGCCGCCAGCGGCCGCCACGATGCGCGAAAACTGTCCGGCAGGGACTTTCCTGGTGCCCTTGAACATCATGTGTTCCAGCACGTGCGCCACGCCGGTGGCACCCTTCACTTCATCAATACTACCGGCGCGGTACCATACCTGCGACACCACCACCGGGGAGCGGTGGTCTTCCTGCACCAGCACTTTCAGGCCGTTGGCCAGTTTGTGTTCATGGATATGGTCGTCGGCAACCGCAGAGGTCGCCAGCAACAGCAACGCAGCAATTATTTTGATTCTTATAAAAATCAATCAATACTCCTTCCCGGCCAGTAATTACACTGCCCGTTGTGACCTGCGATCAAGGGGATTGGTTCTGTGCGGCAGTAAATTACGCGCCCTGCACCCACTCATGCGCTTCCTGGAAATCCTCGAACACCTGGAAATCGCCCTCCAAGAACAGGCGCTCCAGCCATGCCGCCCATTCCTGCCACTGACTGCCCGCCACCAGCGCGATACGTTCAAAGTCCCGCGAATGCCGCCGGGTGAATTTGATTTCTTCCCATGCCACGTCAATGGAAAAATCCAGCATGTCCTGCAAATTGACCAGCAGGTTGGCACGCCCGCCTTGCTGCAGCGTTTCGCCTACCGCCTGTTCCAGCTCGAGAAAATCGGCCAGTTTGAACTCGCCCAACACGTTGGCAACCACCACGTTGTTTGCTTCCTGCGTAATGCTGATCATGACTGCTCCTTACAAGGTTCTTGTTGGGTATGGCTTAATTATATCTCTCGCCATCAGTTCGCGTCCTGACGGATTGTCTGGGTTAAAATAACGCCATGTTCAATTTTCTTAAAAAACCGGCAGTTGCTGCCGAAGCCGACCCCGCCCCGCAACCACCCAAACCCGGTTGGGCGGAGCGCCTGAAGCAGGGCCTGGCCAAAACCAGCGCCAATATCGGCGCGCTGTTTGGCAGCGGCAATATCGACGACGCCCTGTACGAGGAACTGGAAACCGTGCTGCTGATGGCGGACTGCGGTGTTTCAGCCACCCAGGCCTTGCTGGATGACGTGCGCACCCAGGTCAGCCGGCGCTCGCTGAATGACGCACAGGAACTGCGCGGCGCGCTGCGCCAAGCCATGCAGACCTTGTTGACCCCGCTGCAGCAGCCACTGGACACCGCCACCCACCACCCGTTTGTCATCATGCTGGTCGGCGTCAACGGCGCCGGCAAAACCACCACCATCGGCAAACTGGCCAAGCGCCTGCAAGGCGAGGGCAAATCGGTATTGATCGCCGCCGGCGACACCTTCCGCGCAGCGGCGCGCGAGCAGTTACAAACCTGGGGCGAGCGCAACAACGTGCATGTGGTGGTGCAGGAAGGCGGCGACCCGGCCGCGGTGATTTTCGACGCGGTCAATTCGGCCAAGGCCAAAGGCATCGACGTGGTGATCGCCGATACCGCGGGCCGCCTGCCCACCCAGATGCACCTGATGGAAGAAATCCGCAAGGTGCAGCGCGTCATCGGCAAAGCGCTGCCCGACGCCCCGCACGAAGTGCTGCTGGTACTGGATGCCAACACCGGGCAGAATGCCATCATGCAGGTCAAGGCGTTTGACGATGCGCTGAAAGTCACCGGGCTGGTACTAACCAAGCTGGACGGCACCGCCAAGGGCGGCGTGATTGCCGCGATTGCCAGAACCCGGCCGATTCCGGTACGCTTCATCGGCGTGGGCGAACAGATCGACGACTTGCAACCCTTTAACGCAGAAGAATTTAGCGAGGCACTCTTCTCTTGATTAAATTCGACAACGTCACCAAGCGTTACCCCGGCGGTTATGAGGCATTAAAAAATGTCTCGTTTGAAATCGCACAAGGTGAAATGGCTTTTGTCACCGGCCATTCCGGCGCGGGCAAAAGCACCTTGCTCAAACTCGCCGCCGCTATCGAGCGCCCCACTTCCGGCGGCGTGCTGATCAACGGCCAGAATGTCGGCAAGATGCGCCACGCGGGCCTGCCTTACGTGCGACGCAATTTCGGCATGATTTTCCAGGATCACAAGCTGCTGTACGACCGCAACGTGTTCGACAACGTCGCCCTGCCGCTGGCGATCCAGGGCCTCACCGGCCGTGAGGCCGCAAAACGCATCCGTGCGGCACTGGATAAAGTCGGCCTGTTGCCGCGCGAAAAAGCCATGCCGATTACGCTGTCCGGCGGCGAACAGCAGCGCCTGGCGATCGCCCGCGCCATTGTCAGCCGCCCCGCCGTGCTGCTGGCCGACGAGCCCACCGGCAACCTCGACCAGAACTACGCCCACGACATCATGGAACTGTTCAACTCATTCCACCAGGTCGGCGTCACTGTGGTGATCGCCACGCACGACGCCAAAGGCATCGCCCGGCAGGGCGCACAAATCATTCCGCTGGAGCAAGGCCGGATTGTGACCCCCACGGAGAATGCCGCATGATCAAACACTGGCTGAATGCCCATCAACAAGCGCTGGTGCAGGTGCTCAAAAAGTTGCGCACGGCGCCGGTTTCAAACCTGCTGATGGCCGCTGTTATCGGCGCAACGCTCAGTTTGCCGGCAGCGCTGTACGTGCTGGTGGATAACCTGCGCCAGATCGCCGACAACGCTTCCACCGAACCTCAGATCACCTTGTTTGTTGCGTTGAACGCATCCGCAGCGGCCAGCCAGGCGCTGGACCAGCGCTTGAGCGCGCACCGCGGCATCAAGGATTTCAAATTCGTCTCGCGTGAAGAGGCATGGAAAGAACTGCAGAAAAACAACGCACTGCAGGACGTCGGCGCCGGCCTGGAAAAAAACCCGCTACCGGATGCCTTCATCATCCATCCCGCCAATACCGAGCCGGGTTCGGTGGAAGTGCTGCAGCAGGAACTGGCGCAATGGCCCAACGTGGAACACACGCAACTGGACGCCACCTGGGTCAAGCGGCTCTACGCGCTGCTCCAGCTCGGCAACAAGGCAGTACTGATTCTGGCGGGCCTGCTCGGCTTCGCCTTGATGGCGATTGTCGGCAACACCATCCGTTTGCAAATCCTGACGCAGCGTGAAGAAATCGAAGTCAGCCGCCTGATCGGCGCCACCGACCGCTTCATCCGCCGGCCGTTCCTGCATGCCGGTGCCCTGCACGGCTTGGCTGGCGGGATGACTGCCTGGCTGATCCTGAGCTTCACCATTTATGTATTCAATTTCTCGGTACGCGACCTGGCGTTCCTCTACGCATCCGATTTTTCGCTGCACATGCTGGATAGCCAGGCCAGCCTGCTGCTGCTGCTGGGAGCGACGGCACTCGGCTGGCTGGGCGCACTGTTGGCGGTCAACCGCTATCTGGCATCCCTGAAAAACTGACACGGACAGAACGAGGCATTGTTGCGCTAAATCAATATCAAGCTGGTGATAGTTTCATAAAGTGGCATCGTTCATTTATGACAAGGAGGGTCGGCAATGCTAGTACAACTCTTTACATCCCCTGCTGGTTTGGCAAGCTTGGGCATCATTCTGTTCATGGTGGGAATGGGCGTCTTTTTTATTCACAAGGCACTTAAAAGCAGCTGGGACGATAGCAAGAAGTAACCGTGCTCAAGGGTTCAGGCGTTGCCCTGAACCCGGCGCAGGTTGCCGATAGCAGCGGCCCACGTTCCGCCGGCTGGGGTTTTATGACTGCCGGTGCGTCACATGGCCATGCGCCGCATGCTCATGCAGGTAATCATGCGGCTCCACATGCACTTCGTGGCCGAAGTACGTGGGCAGCAGCGAACCAATCACCATGCCGGTGGCGCTGGCAAGCAAGCCGGCGAATTGCGCCGGCAGCAGCGGGTCTTCCGGCCCGATAATCAGCACCGCCAGCCAGGTGCTGACACCCAGAAAAATCGACAACAGCGCACCCTGGTTGGTGGCGCGTTTCCAGTACACGCCGCAGGCCAGCGGCACGAAGGCCATCACCAGCGTAACCTGGTAGGCGTTCTCCACCATCTTGAAAATACTCAGTTTGGAGTTGATGGCATACAGCGTCACCAGTACGGTGAAGGTCAGGGTGACGATGCGCATCATGCGCAACAACTGGTGATCGGTGATTTTGCCCATCATTGGCCGCAGGATGTTTTCGGTAAAGGTAACGGAAGGCGCCAGCAGCGTGGCCGAGGCACAGCTTTTAATGGCTGACAGCAGCGCGCCAAAAAACATTACCTGGGCAAACAGCGGCGCATGGTTCAGCACCAGATTGGGCAATATCATTTGCGGGTCGGTATCAATCAGGCTCGCCACCAATTTCGGGTCGATCAGGGTGGCGGAATAGGCCAGGAACATCGGGACAAAAGCGAACACAAAATACAGGCTGCCACCCAGCACCGACCCCCACACCGCGATCCTGACGGTTTTTGACGACTGCACTCGCTGGAACACGTCCTGCTGCGGGATGGAGCCAAACATCATGGTCATCCAGGCCGCGGTGAAAGCGAGGATTTCCTTGAGATCGGGCTGCGGCCAGAACGAGAACTTCCCCGCCTGCCGGGCGTGTTCCACCACCGCGCCCACGCCGCCTACCATGCCGCTGACTTCGCCGCCGATATAAAGCATGCCCACGCAGATGATGATCATCTGCAAAAAGTCGGTGATGGCTACCGCCCACATACCGCCGAACAGCGTATAGATGAGAATGGTGCCGGAGCCGATCCACATCCCGGTCAGTTTGCTGATTTCGCCACCGGAGACCACGTTGAACACCAGCCCCAACGCGCTAATCTGCGCGCCAACCCAGCCCAGGTAGGAAATGACGATGGCGATGGTGGTGAGCACTTCCACCTTGCGCCCGAAACGTTTTTTATAGAAATCGCCGATGGTCAGCAGGTTCATGCGATACAGCGGGGCGGCGAAAAACAGGCCTACCAGGATCAGGCACAGAGACGAACCAAAAGGGTCGGCGACTACGCCGTGCAGGCCTTCCTTGAGGAACGTGGCCGGGACGCCAAGCACGGTTTCCGAGCCGAACCAGGTGGCAAACACCGTGGCGGTGACCATGTAAAAGGGCAGGTGGCGCCCGGCAATGGCGAAATCCTTGGTGGTATGCACGCGGCTGGCAGCCCACAGGCCGATGCCGACAGAGATGATCCAGTAGCTGATAACGAACCAGAGCAGCACGTTGTTCCTTTCGTAACGGGCGGAAATCCGCCGCTATTGTAGCGCAACGGACACCTGTGACACACCACGCAGGCCGTCAGAAGGTTATGTGGCCAACTTCGCCAGAATCAACGCCAGCAACGCCGCCAGAGCCATGCCCAGATAGGCATTGCGCTGGCGGACCTGCTGCAACTGCGCTCGCAGTTGCGCCAATTCGGCGTCGTTATTCCGGGAGAGTTGCGCATGCAGCAAGCGCGGCAGTTGCGGCAACAGCTTGCCCCACAGCGGGGCCTCGTTTTTCAGGCTCTCCAGCGTGGCGCGCCAGCCCATTTGCTCACTCATCCAGCGCTCCAGATAAGGCTTGGCGGTGGCCCATAAATCCAGTTCTGGGTCCAGTTCGCGGCCTAGGCCTTCGATATTGAGCAGGGTTTTTTGCAGCATCACTAGTTGCGGCTGGATTTCCACCCCAAACCGGCGCGAGGTCTGGAACAGCCGCAGCAGCGTGCGGCCAAAGGAAATCTCCTTGAGTGGCTTGTCGAAAATCGGCTCGCATACCGCGCGGATGGCGTTCTCGAATTCATCCAGCGGCGTGTCTTGCGGCACCCAGCCGGATTCGATGTGGGCACGCGCAACGTCGCGGTAGTCGCGGCGGAAAAATGCCAGGAAGTTGCGCGCCAGGTATTGCTTGTCGGTATCGCTTAGCGTGCCCATGATGCCGAAATCCAGGGCGATGTAACGGCCGTTGGCTGCCACCTGGATGTTGCCGGGATGCATGTCGGCATGAAAGAAACCGTCGCGGAACACCTGGGTAAAGAAAATCTCCACCCCGTCGCGCGCCAGTTGCGGAATATCCACGCCCAGTTCACGCAGACGCGCCACTTGGCTGATCGCCGTGCCGTCCATGCGCTCCATCACCATCACCTGCTCGCGGCACCAGTCCCAATGCACCTCCGGTACCAGCAGCAGGCGGCCGTCGCTGAAGTTGCGGCGCAACTGGCTGCAATTGGCGGCTTCCAGCATCAGGTCGAGTTCGTTGTGGATATGCTTGGCGAATTCGGCCACCACTTCGCGCGGCTTGAGGCGAGCGCCGTCCGACCACAGGGCTTGCAGCGCCCAGGCGGCGCTGTCCAGCAGCGCCAGGTCTTTTTCGATGACGCTGGCAATGCCGGGGCGCAGTATCTTGGCCGCCACCGGCACGCCATTCGGCAGCGTGGCGAAATGTACCTGCGCCACCGAAGCGCTGGCCACCGGCACCGGGTCGAACTCGGCAAACACTTCGTGCGCGGCTTTGCCGTAGGCCTGGAACAACACCTCCAGCACGTCTTCCGCATCGAACGGCGGCACCTGGTCCTGCAACTTGGCCAGTTCGTCGGCAATGTCCAGCGGGATCAGGTCGCGGCGGGTGGACAGCATCTGCCCGAACTTGACGAAAATCGGCCCCAGTTTTTCCAGCGCCAGCCGCAGCCTGACCGCGCGGTTTTGTTTGAGCGGGCGCCAGAACAGCAGTGCCTTGGCCAGGGCGTTCAGCCAGGCAAAGCGGGCATGGCCGAGCAGGAACTCCTCCAGGCCGAAGCGGATCACGATGCTACCGATGGCGAACAGGCGCAGCAACCGCATCAGGCAGACTTTTCCAGTTTTTCGATGCGTTTGGCCAGACGCTCGGTATCGTCGCGCAGCACGTCCACGTCTCGGGCAAATTGCTCCAGATGGCGCCTCTTGGCGATCAGCGGGTCTTCTTCCTGCCAGAATTCGGCGAACATGCCGCCCAGGCTGGTGATCTGGCGCCGGGCTTCCTGCACCGCCTGCTTGCCGGCGCTAACCAGTTTGTGCGCCGGAATATCTCCGATCACCTGGCTCAAGTCTTCTTCCACATCCCACGACAGGCTGCGCAGTATCTTGCCAACGGCCGCGCCCAGTTCGGTGTCGCCGGTCAGCGTCAGTTGGCTGGCATCGAACGGTTGTTGCAGCAGCAGTTTGAAGGCGGCAGTCGCCGGCAGGCTGAGCGATGCATCCGGGGCACTGTTTTCCGCTGGCGTCAGCGCCGCGAATTCGCCGTTGCTTTCGATCAGCAGATGCAGCGCCACGGGCGGCACCACGATATGCACGGTTTTGCCTGCATAACGGCACAGTTGATCCTTGCTCCACGGCTGCTGGTTGAGCAGGTGGTTGAGCAGGCCAGCGTTGAGTTGCGCGAGCGACAATTTAAAATCCTTAAGAAAAACACCCGAACGAAGTGTTTTGCATACCGTTTGATTAGAATTTCCAGCCTTTGTGCAAGGCCACCACGCCGCCGGTCAGGTTATGGTAATCCACCTTGCCGAAACCGGCCTCCAGCATCATCTGCTTCAAGGTTTCCTGATCCGGGTGCATGCGGATGGATTCCGCCAGGTAGCGGTAGCTGTCGGCATCATTGGCGAGCAGTTTGCCCATGATCGGCAGCAACTTGAAAGAGTAAGCATCGTAGGCGGATTTCAGCGGCTCCCACACCTTGGAGAACTCCAGCACCAGCAGGCGCCCGCCGGGCTTCAGTACGCGGTGCATTTCCTTGAGCGCCACGTCCTTGTGCGTCATGTTGCGCAGGCCGAACGCCACAATCACGCAGTCAAAATAGTTGGTCGGGACCGGCAATTGCTCGGCATCGCATTGCAGCGCCGGTACCGACAGCCCCTCATCCAGCAGGCGGTCGCGGCCCACGCCCAGCATGGAGGCGTTGATGTCGGTGAGGACAACCTGTCCGCTGGCCCCGACTTTTTTGGCGAACAGTTTGGACAAATCGCCGCTGCCGCCGGCCACATCCAGCACCTTGCCGCCGCTGCGCACACCGCTGGTTTCCACGGTGTAGCGCTTCCACAAGCGGTGCAGCCCGGCGGACATGACATCGTTCATCAGGTCATATTTGCTGGCGACGGAATGGAATACCTCGCCGACTTTTTGCGCTTTTTCTTCCTCGGCAACGGTCTGGAAACCGAAATGGGTGTTATTGCTCATGATGGGTCTGTTCTTTGTATGCCAGCCTGCTGGAGTTTTTCAAGATATTCCTGCCACAACTGGTGCTGGGTTACGCCAAGTTCGTAGAGATAATCCCAGGAATACAGCCCGGTGTCGTGGCCATCGGAGAAGATCAGCTTGAGCGCATACAGGCCAACCGGTTCGATACCGAGGATATTAACGTTCTCCTTGCCGGTTTGCAGGGTTTCCTGTCCTGGGCCGTGGCCGCGCACTTCGGCGGAGGGCGAATACACGCGCAGGAATTCACACGGCAGGGAAAAACGGGCGCCATCATCAAACTCGATTTCCAGAATCCTGGAAACCTGGTGCAGCTTGATATCGGTAGGGCGTGGCGTGTCTTGCGTAAGTCCGCTCATGAAGGGTGGTCAATGCCTGAAATAATCAGGCAAATCATACCAGAAAGCGCACTGCCAGAGCGTTGCAGCGGTTATGCCAGGGCGGCGTCGATAAGGATATTGGCGGCTTCGCGCGCATGTTCAATGGCGCCGGAACCGGGCTGCATTTGTTCGGCCATGGCGGCGCCCTCGATGAGCAGCGAAAGCTGCAACGCCAGGATATCCGGTTTTTTGACGCCGGACTGTTCTGCGCTGCGGGCAATGGTATCGCGCAAAGCTTGCGCAAACTCCACCGAAACCTGGTTGACCTGGCTTTCCGTTTGCGGGAATTCGACAAAGGCATTGATAAAGGCAAAACCCTTGAATTCCGGGTCGGCAATCCACTCCATCACGGCATCAATCAAGGGTTTGAGTTGCGTTGCCGGGGCACCCTGGTTTCCCTGCACCCGGTCAAACAAGCCTTTGCGCAGGATGTCATCATGCTTCTTCAGGTATTCAACGATGAGCTGCTCTTTGGATTTGAAATATTTGTACAGCGTCATCTTGGCAATGCCGGCCGAAGCCACGATGGTGTCGACGCCGGTGGCGTTGATGCCGCGCGTGGCAAACAGCTCCGATGCCACGTCGAGGATATGGTCGCGCATAGGGGTACGCATCAGCTGATTTTCCTTTTCACCCATGCCGTATTGATATGGTCGTTTTCATGCTTGGGGAAACACTCGGTTGCATGGATGGTGTTGAACCAGGTCATGAACGCGCGCAACGCCGCGCGGTCCGCCTCCGGGTCGGAGGGCTGGCGCGACTCCACCACGTTCATATAGGCCTCGGTTTGTCCGGGAGGCAGCATGGCCATGTGCGGCGCACGGCATTCGCCGCTGACGATCTGCTCGTGCAGGGTCAGTACCGCCTCGATTTCATCCGGACTCAATTGCCTGGCGGCAGGCTTGGCGAGCGGATAGGCTGCGGTCTGGTAGCCATGGCTGGTTGGGTACGCAACACTGAATGCCGGCGTTGTCGCGTGGTGCGGCAACAGCATCCATGCCGTAGCGGAAACCACCAGGGTTGCGGCGATGCCGCCCAGCCAGGCCATTTTCCTGCCGGAGCGATACGTGCACGCCTTGCGCACCAGCACTTCAGCGGCATTGGCAGCATCCTCCATCACCGGCAGTTCCGGCGTGCGCAGTTGTTCGGCAATGGCGCCTATCAACAGCAGGCTAAGTTGTTGCGACAGCGCGGCGGGGTTGCTGGCATTGGCGGCCTGCGCGTGTTTTGTCAGGAATGCGGTCAGGCGCAGATAGCCGGGACTGGCCGGGATGCTGGAAACGGTATTGGCGGAAAATTGCTCGCGGATGCCGGGGGCCAGCATCCATTCACCAACCACCGTAAAAATAGTCAAAAGCTTCGCCTGCGGGTTCGCGGCGCGCTTTTCCACCATGCTGAAAAACCAGGGGCTGCCAAGAATTTCCATCGGTGTTCTCCGCGTTTATACCGATCTGTATGTTACTTGAAAATCAGTGCAAATGGTCAACTGGAAACAAAAACGGCTGACCGAATCATCAGTCAGCCGTTGTGGCAAGTTAAACACCGATCACGCCTGCACAATCAGTGCTTTCATCTTCTGCATGGCTTTCTGCTCGATCTGGCGGATGCGCTCGGCAGAGACGCCGTATTCAGCAGCCAGATCATGCAGGGTGGCGCTGTCATCGCCATTCAACCAACGCGCCTCGACAATGCGGCGGCTGCGTTCATCCAGGCTACTCAGGGCATGTTGCAGCCCTTCGGTTTGCAGCACTTCGATCTGACGCTCGGCCAACTCCTCGGAAGGCTCCGGGCGGCTGTCCTGCAAATAGGCAATCGGGCTGAACTGCTCGTCGCTGTCATCGTCGCTGCTGGATTCCAGCGCCAGGTCGTGACCGCCCATGCGCTTTTCCATTTCCACCACTTCTTCCGGCTTTACCTTCAACTCGCGGGCGATTTCGTTGACCTCGTCCGGCTGCAAAGTGCCGCTGTGGCTCTTCATGCTGCGCAGGTTGAAAAACAGCTTGCGCTGCGCCTTGGTGGTAGCCAGCTTGACCATGCGCCAGTTGCGCAGGATGAATTCGTTGATTTCGGCCTTGATCCAGTGCACGGCAAAGGACACCAGGCGCACACCGCGTTCCGGGTCAAAGCGGCGCACCGCTTTCATCAGGCCGACGTTGCCCTCCTGGATCAGGTCGGCTTGCGGCAGGCCATACCCGGAGTAGCCGCGAGCAATACTCACGACCAGGCGCAAATGCGAAAGAATCAGCCCCCTGGCGGCTTCAAGATCATTGTCGCGTTTCAGGCGCAATGCGAGATCGTGTTCCTCTTCTACGCTGAGTACCGGCAGTGCACGTACCGCCTGGATGTAATGATCCAGACTACCTAACGGCGAGAGCATGGGAAAGGACATGGCTTGATTCATTAACGTTTCCTCCTTCATGAAACCATTTTAGCACTCCCACTTTGAGAGTGCTAGCAGCAGAAAGTTCCCACGCCAGCCTTACTCTTCCAGCAAACTACGCAGCATCCACGCGGTTTTTTCATGGACCTGCAACCGCTGGGTAATCAAGTCGGCCGTCGGCTGGTCGTTGGCGCGATCCACCACCGGGAACAACGCCCGCGCCGTACGTGCCACGGCTTCCTGCCCGTCCACCAACTGCCGGATCATGTCCTTGGCACTTGGCACGCCGGCCGCTTCCTTGATGCTGGTCAGTTTGCCGAATTCGCCGTAAGTACCAGGGGCGGGAAAGTCCAGCGCGCGGATGCGTTCCGCGATCAAATCCACTGCCAGCGCCAGCTCGTTGTACTGGGTCTCGAACATCAGGTGCAGGGTCTGGAACATGGGACCTTTCACGTTCCAGTGAAAATAATGCGTTTTCAGGTACAGCGTGTAGGTGTCCGCCAACAGATGGGACAAGCCTTTCGCTATTTCCGCACGGTCTTTTTTGCTGATGCCAATATCGATTGCCATGATTTTTCCTTTCCATTAGGACACTAGCCTGCCTGCACAAAGTAGAGAATCAGATCTCCACCATTTCAAAATCATTCTTGCCTACGCCGCAATCCGGGCAAGTCCAGGCTTCCGGAATGCTTTCCCAGGGGGTTCCTGCCGCAATGCCTTCTTCAGGTAGCCCCAGCGCCTCTTCATAGATAAAGCCGCATAAAATGCATTGCCACGTTTTCATGATGATGTCCTTGTTCAAGATGATTGAACTGCGGTTACACCTTCATTTTATGCAAAACTGCCAAGCAATACCGCAGAATCATCACCATGCAACACGAGGCCAGTCTAGATGCCCTATAACGATAAGTAAAATTGTATTTACCAATCGGTGTGATATATTGTTTTTATTGAATAGCCAGAGCTTTTCCAGATGACGTTAAGCGAACTCCGTTACATTGTGGCCGTCGCCCGCGAGCACAATTTCCGCCGTGCCGCCCAGCGCTGTTTCGTCACGCAACCGGCCCTGAGCCTAGGGATTCAGAAGCTGGAAGAAGAGCTGGGCGTCAAGCTGTTCGAGCGCAAAAAAACGGATGTCACGCTGACCGCCGTGGGCGAGAGCATTATCGAACAGGCTATCCGCGTGCTGGACGAGGCAGACAAGATCAAGGACCTGGCACGACAAGGCGCCAACCCGCTGGTGGGCGCCATCCGACTGGGCGCCATCCATACCGTTGGGCCTTACCTGTTGCCGGAGCTGATCCCGGAGCTGATGAAGCGCGCGCCGGACATGCCGCTGGAAGTGGAGGAAAACACCACGGCCAATCTCGAAACCCAGCTGCGCAACGGCTTGATCGATGTCGCCGTCATTGCGCTGCCGTTCGATCTCTCCGGTGTTGAAACCACGCCGCTGTACGACGAAAACTTCGTGGTGGTAGTGCCAATACAGCATGTCTGGGCGGAAAAGAAATTCGTGCAACCCGCCGAGTTGGCCGGTGAAAAAGTGCTGCTGCTGAATAGCGGCCACTGCTTCAGCAACCAGGTGGCGGAAGCCTGCCCCAAGTTATCCCGTACCGGCGAAGTGCTACAGGGAAATTCTCTGGAAACTATCCGTAACATGGTGGCCTCCGGCCTCGGCATCACCGTGTTGCCTGACAGCGCCACCAACCAGCGCTACCAGTCGCCGCTGCTAAAAATGATCCCGTTCGCCCAACCCGCCCCCAGCCGCCGCATTGCCCTGGCCTGGCGCAAAAGCTTCGGCCGTACCGAGGCGGTGCAAGCGCTGATTGAAGCCATCAGGTCCATACCGGCCGACTGGATGCACCCGGTCTGAAGAAAAATTGGTGCCGCATTCAGTTATCATCTTGCGCATATTTACCGCATTAAAAACCCATGTCCGC
>JABLTH010099532.1_pt1 | contig 27292 bp, 22 predicted proteins | sample 7875711 | NCBI WGS metagenome assembly JABLTH01 (sample SAMN14941262, study PRJNA633318) | bioreactor metagenome | isolation source: bioreactor | place: China | collected 2019-03-05 | reverse complement strand
TGAAGTCCTTGGGCAGGTTCTGCAGCGGGCCGAAGTAGGGCAGTTCCTCCTTCGTGCGGGCGCCGAAGAACAGCATCAGCTTGCCGCTTTCGAACTTGCCGGAGACGCGCAGCCGCCGGCGCCACTCGGTCATGGCCCGCATCGGTCCGCTGCCGGTGCCGGTGCAGATCATCACGATGTGGCTCTTCGGATGATTGGGCATCAGGAAACTGGCGCCGAAGGGTCCGATGACCTGCACCTTGTCGCCGACCTTCAGGTCGCACATGTAGTTGCTGCCCACGCCGCGCACGGGGTTGCCCTGGTGATCCTCCAGCACCCGCTTGATGGTGAGCGAGTGGTTGTTGTAGCCCGAACGCTCGCCGTTGCGCGGGCTCGCGATCGAATACTGGCGCGGGTGGTGTGGGCGGCCCTTGGCGTCCACGCCCGGCGGCAGGATGCCGATCGACTGCCCCTCGAGCACGGGGAACGGCGTCGACCCGAAGTCGAGCACGATGTGGTGCGTGTCGTAGTCACGGCCGACTTCGGTGACGCGAACGTTGCCGGTCACGGTGGCGACGATGTGCTTCTCCGCCGCCTTCGGCCCGTAGAGGTTGGCGTACGCGTGCGCCGCCGACCAGGGCGGAAGGTGGGAGCCGTCGGACGAGCTCTGGAACGGCGTCTCGCCGCTGGCCGCCGCGGGCAGCGAAGGGGTGGGCGCATCCGCCGCGGCGGCACCGGGTGCGACGCTTGCCGCGGCCGGCTGGGCGCCGCAGGCGGACGAACGCCGCGGCCTGGACCATGGCGCCTGGGTGCCGCTGATGCACCTGTTCCCGCAAGCCGACGTGCCGGCGTTCCAGGTCTCGTTGCCGTCACGCCTGGACGCCGGGCGCACCTGGGCCTTCGGGCAGGCCCTGGCGCCGCTGGCTGAAGAAGGCGTGCTGATCGTCGGCTCGGGCAGCCTGACGCACAACCTGGTCGAGTTCCGCGCCGGCCACGGCAACGACGACGCCTACGTCGCCTCTTTCGCCGACTGGGTGCGCGAAGCGGTCGAGCAGGGCGACGGCGCGCGGCTGCGCCGAACCCTGGACGACGCGCCCGCCGCCCGCCGCGCCCATCCGACGCCGGAACACTTCTGGCCCCTGCTCGTGGCCGCCGGTGCGGCCGACACTGCTGGCGGCCTGGCCCCCGCCACGGTGATCGAAGGGGGCATCGCCCACGGCATGCTCGCCCGGGACTCGTATGCGTTCGGCGCGATCGGCGCCGGGCCATGAACAGGGGAATGAACTTGCAAGCCGATCTGATCCTCCAGCAACCCGAACCCTCCGACGCCACCGAGTTGCTGCTGCTGTTTCATGGCGTGGGTTCGAGTGCCGAAGACCTGGCGCCGCTGGGCCAGGCGCTGGCAAGGCATCGGCCGCATGCGTGGGTGGTCAGCATCCGCTCGCCCGACGCGTCCGGCTTCGGGCACGGCTGGCAATGGTTCTCGGTCCAGGGCGTCACCGAGACGAACCGGCCCGAGCGCGTGGCCGCGGCGATGCCGCGGTTCCTGCAGCGTGTGGCCGACTGGCAGACCCGGTCCGGCGTGGCGCCGTCGCGCACGACGCTGATCGGCTTCTCTCAAGGCGCCATCATGGCGCTCGAATCGACCCAGGCGACAGCGGTGCCCGTCGCCGGCCGGGTCGTCGCCATCGCCGGGCGCTTCGCGCAGCCGCCGCAAGTTGCGCCCGCGGGTCCGGTGGTGAATCTCATGCACGGCGAGCAGGATCAGGTCATGCCCGTGTCTCTGGCCATTGAAGCGCATCGCACGCTGGAGGCGCTCGGTGCGACAGCCACCCTGGACCGCTTCAGCGGCCTGGGCCATGGCGTCGATGGGCGCGTGCTGCAGGCAATCGTGCAACGGTCGGCGACCGGACTCACGGAGCCAAGGTCCTGATCATTTCACGATGACAGGAGGCGAGCCCTGGTACTTGAGCCACGTCCAGGTCGTCGCGGAAGCCGTCGCGACGGTGCCGCCCGCGCGAGCACTGATGGCCGCGGCTGTCGTTCAGGCCCCGGCAACGAATTGCGGAGTTCAGTCTCGACGTGACCATTGACACCGGCGCAGAGCGGTTTCGCTCCGCGATGCGAACGCCTCAGCCTGCGATTTCGCGCTCGCGCCAGGCGGCTTCGACCCAGGCGAGCAGCGCCTCGCGGCTGAGTCGCTGACCAGGGCTGATGGCGGCGTCGATCAGGCGCTCGGTGAGGGCGCGCAACACGCGCTCGCCCTCCCAGCGAGTGCCGACCAGATAGCGCGCCTGCGGCTGCGCTGCGGTCAGCGCCTGGAGAACCACGTCGGCCACCGTTTCCGGCGCAGCCAGGATGCGGTTCTCGGCAGACTCCGACGCCACGGCCGGTGGGTCCACCGCGGGCGCCTTCCGGGCGGCAAGGACTGCGTGCGCCGCCTCGCGGAACGGCGCCGGGGTGGCGGCCAGGCGGCCTTCGTTCGCGGCTTGGGCGCTGGCGCCGATCCGGCTGGCCACGGCACCCGGCTGCACGATGCTGACCGTCGCACCGTGCGGCTGCAGTTCCTGGCGCAGGCACTCGCTCCAGGCTTCCAGCGCGTGCTTGGTCATCGTGTAGGGGCCATACAGCGGCTGCGTGATGCTGCCGCCCATGGAGCCGATGCTGACGATCCGCCCCGGCCCCGCCAGGATCAGCGGCAGCAGCGCGCGGGTCAGCCGCATCGGTGCGAAGACGTTGGTGTCGAACAGGCGTTGCACGTCGGCGTCCGACCACGCCGCGAGGTGGCCGAGCTCGCCGATGCCGGCGCTGTGGACCAGCGCTTCCAGTGTCGGCACGCCCGCAGCCACCAGCGCGCCATGCGCCTGCTCGCCACACGAGGCGCTCAGCAGTTCAAGATGCAGCGGCGAGACGCCGGGCAGCGTGGACAGCCGCTCGAGGTCTTCAGGCCGACGCGCACCGGCCCACACGGACCAACCGCGCGACGACAACGCCTGGGTCACGGCCCAGCCGATGCCGCTACCGGCGCCAGTGACAAGTGCAGTGGAGGGCATGGGCGCGTAGATGGATGGCACAAGCATAGGGTGCGGCGCACCCGCTGCACAAGACGCGAAGGGACAGACGCGAGAGGCAGCTTCCGGGAACTCCGCCGAGAGCCTGCTCGCTAGCCGGTGCTTGACTACGACGGCAACCGACCGTTCCCCTCTGGCCCCTGTCCTGCCGTCGCGCGCCCGAGCCATCGCAGCAGTACTGCGTACAGCGCCACCGGGTCGACCGGTTTGCTCACGAAGTCGTCCATGCCTGCTGCCCGGCACTGCTCCTTGTCCTCGTCGAAGGCGTTGGCCGTCATCGCGACGATCGGCAAGGTGGCCGAATCGCGCTGTCGGCGGATGGCACGGGTTGCATCCAGGCCGTCCAGCCGCGGCATCTGCATGTCCATCAACACGAGCTTGTATTCGCGCTGCAGCGCCATCTCCACGGCGGCCACGCCGTCCTCGGCAAGGTCGACGACCAGGCCTGCTTCCTGCAGGATGGACTGCGCCACCTCGGCGTTCACGGCGTTGTCTTCGGCCAGCAGCACGCGTGCGCCTCGATGGTGCCGTCGAAGCGCCGCCTCGGCGTCAGGAGCCGCATCAGCTGAGGCCTTGCCGACGGCCGTTGGGACACGGTCCAGGCGTGCCGTGAACCAGAACGTGCTGCCGGCGCCTGGTGCGCTGGTAGCGCCCACCTCGCCCCCCATCAACATGGCCAGCCGGCGTGTGATCGCCAGGCCGAGTCCCGTGCCGCCGGCGCGCCGGGTGGTCGAGGGGTCGGCCTGCTCGAATGCGGCGAACAGACGAGGCATCACCGCGGGGGCGATGCCGATGCCGGTGTCCTGTACCTCGAAGCGCAGCAGAGCGCTCGAGTCGTCCTGCGCGACCAGCCGCGCACGGATGATGACCGTGCCCCGGTCAGTGAACTTGATCGCATTGTTGGCGTAGTTCAGCAGCGCCTGCCGCAGCCGCGTGGGGTCGCCGACAAGATCGCGCGGCATCTCGTCGACCTCGCTCAGCAGGCGCAGCGACTTCTGCTGAGCGCGTTCGGCCATCATCGACAACACGCTGGCGACCGTGGACTCGACGTTCACGTGCGCGGCTTCCAGCATCATCTTTCCGGCCTCGATCTTGGACAGGTCGAGAACGTCGTTCAGGATCTCCAGCAAGTGCCTGGCGGCGGACTCCAGCTTGAACAGCCGATCGGCCTGTCTGGCGCTCAGGGCTTCGCCACGGATCAGGTGCGCCATCCCGACCATCGCGTTCAGCGGCGTGCGGATCTCATGGCTCATGTTCGCCAGGAAGGCTGTCTTGGCGAGGTTGGCGGCCTGGGCCTGCTGGCTCGCGTCCGCCAGTTGGCGGGTGCGTCGCTGGACGACCTCCTCCAGCTGCTGGCGGTGCGCGCTGAGCGCTTGCTGCGCCTGCTGCCGGGCGGCCTCGCGATCGAAGTTGTCGAGCGCGAAGCTGACGTTGGCAGCCAGATCGACCAGCAGCCGCTTCGTTTCCTCGTCGAAGGCCTGTGCCTCGTCGGCAAAGATCGTCAACGCCCCCACCACCGTCCCGGCGCGCCGCACGGGCAGCGCGGCCGAGGCAGGCAGGTCGAATTGGGGCGTCCGCCCGTGCCGGTCGCGCGTGGGCGGGTCCGAGGCACTGTCCTGGGACCATACAGGCTGCTCGGTCGAAAGGGCCGCCTGGGCCGGCTCCAGGAGCTGCGTTTCACCACTGCCCAGGCCAAGATGGCCCGGGCTGGCGGTCGGCGAGCAAGCCTGGGCCCGCACGGCCAGCCCGCCCGCTTCGTCGATCAGGCTCACCTGCGCCATCCGCATGCCCGCGGTTTCGACGATGGCCCGGCAGATGGCGTCGAACAGGGCGGACTGCGTCTCGCAGCGTGCCACCGCGGCGTTGCATTGGGACAGGCAGAGGTAGATCCGGGCCTGGTGCACGGCAAGTCTGCGGGCTGCCATGCGCTCCGTGATGTCTCGCGCGATGGTCGACGCGCCGACGATGCGCCCCTCGTGGTCGAGGATCGGCGACACGGCGACCGACACGTCGATGCGGTGCCCGTCGCGATGCAGGCGCTCGGTCTGGAAGTGCGGCACCGCCTTGCCTCGAGCGATGCTGTCGAGAATGTCGCGTTCCTCGTCCGCTCGCTCGGCGGGAACGAGGGCCTCGACAGGAAGTCCCACGGCCTCGTCGGCCGAGTAGCCGAACAGGCGCTGTGCGCCCATGTTCCAACTGGTCACGATGCCCTGCAGCGTCTTGCTGACGATCGCGTCCTCGGACGAGTCGACGAGCGACTTGTAGCGGTTCAGATCCTCCTCCGCGCGCCGCCTTTCGGTCACGTCCAGCGCGACGCCATCCCAGAACGTCGACCCGTCCGTATCCCGCTGAGGGTGCGACCGCACGTCGAGCCAGCACGTGCGACCGTCGCGCAGGTCGAAGCGAAGGGTTGATCGGAAGTCGCTCAAGGTGGCGGCGCTCCGCGCCTCGTCGGCGGCATAGCGCTCGCGGGCTTCCGGGGACAGCAATGCGAACAGCGGCTGCGCGTCGGAGATCACGTCGACCGGACTGAGCCCCAGGATGCCCTCGATGCCGCCGCTGACGTACTCGAACCGGCCACGACCGGCCTGCACCTTGTAGCGATAGACGAAGCCGGAAGGCAGGTTGTCGCCCATCGAGCGGAGTTGCTGCTCGCTGGTCTGCAACCGGTCGGCGCTGGCGCGGTGCTCCCATTCGATCCGCTGCGAGTTCATGCTGATCAATGTCAGCGTGATCAGTTGAACCGAGAGGATCTGAGCGAGCGCGTACACGTTGCCGAAGCTGCTGATGATCTCGTAGGCAGTGCTGATCTCGGCCAGCTCCTGTGCCGCGCGCCCGAAGGTGATGAACGCAAACATCGTCAGCCACAACGCCAGCAGCACGTCGTTGGAGCCGAAGTGCGGTGGACGCCGGCGCAGCAGGATCGCGACCGTCGCCAGGCTGATCGTCCCGGAGAAGAGGCAGTAGACGACGATGCGGGCGGCCAGCATGCCCGCGTCGACGCTGAAGTAGGCGAATGGCAGGAGGAACAGAAGTCCGACGCCTGCTTCCAGCCACGCACCGACGCGGAGGCCGCGGAAGGTCAGCATTCCGCGCAACAGCATCAGGTGGCCGGACAGCAGGACGCCGTTGCGGGTCAGGCGCACGGCCCAGTTCGAAGGCAGTACGCCCGGAATCAGCAGTGCCGCGCCCAGCGCCAGGCAGGCGATCCCCGCCGTCCAGTAGCCAAACCCGGGGTAGGTCTTGCGCGTGCGCAGCACCACCGCCATGACCCCGGCCGCGGCCGAAGACAGCAGCGCGTTGGTGGTCAGCAGGGTGGCGGCGTCCATGATCGGCAGAGATGGGAGCTTGCCAAGGCACGAGAATCGTATGGGAAACGAGCATGGGGACTGCCGTCAGTCTCTGTGACCGATGTCGTGACACTGGATCAGGAAGCGCTTCGCCTGGGCACACATGCGCACCACACCGGCTGCATGCTCGTCCCGAAGCGTCATCCGATCTTGGATCCGGACGGACGGAGCCAGGAACTGAAGTGTTCCTGCGTCCCACGGTGATCGTCTGTGTCGCCATCCTCGACGTCCCGCTCATGGGGCGCTCCGGGTGGCGCAGCTGCGGCCGCTCGATGGCCAGGTATTCGAAGCCATGAGCGCCGCAGATGGGTCGGTTCGTGGAGTTCGCCCGAGGCGAATGCCGTCATTGGCACCCGGTCGGCACGCCCGATCTCAGTGGCCCAGCGCCTTGTACGCATGCCACTTGAACTGATAGGCGTAGGGGTTGCCGAAGCCGAAGTAGCGCTGCGTCAGAAGCACGGCCGCGATGCCCAGGCGCACGTTGATCCACCACAGCGTGCCGGCCAGACCGCCCCAGCTCACCTCTCCGGCGACGTTCTCGGGCTCCCCCGGACCGCTGCTCTCGCGCACCGAAGAGCCCAGGCCGAAGCGCCAGCCGGGTTGCGTGGGCACGTTCGGGAAGCGCACGTGCAGCCCCGCAGGCAACTGGTTGCTGAACATCCGTTCCAGCGTGGTCTGCTTCAGCAGCGTCGGGCCGCCGGGAAGCAGGCTCTGGATCAGCCGGACGGAGTCGTTCAAGGTGCTGACCAGCCCGCCACCGCCGGATTCGCGCGGCAACTTGCGAAGGTAGGCGCCGGGATAGGGTTTGTCATCCACGCGGTGCAATCCGGGCTTGCCGGGGTCGAGCAGGTCGGTGCCCACGTAGAGGGCGCACAAGCGGGGCTGCTTCTCCGGCGGCACCCAGAAGTCGGTGTCCTCCATGTCCAGGGGCTCGAAGATCCTTCGTGACAGGAAGCGGCCGAAGGACTCTCCGCTGACCACTTCGACGACGCGTCCCAGCACATCGGTCGCGACCGAGTATTCCCACTGCGTCCCGGGGTGGAACGCCAGCGGCAAAGGCGCCAGGGCCTTCATCATCGTGGCCAGGTCGCGCGTGGGGCTCAGCAAGGCAGCCTCGTTGTAGGCCTGGAACAGCAGCGAACCGGGGTCGAAGATGCCGTAGGACAGCCCCGAGGTGTGCGTCATCAGGTGCTGCAAGGTCATGGGCGACCGGGCGGGTTCGGTATCGGCCAGGTTCCTTGCGCCCGCACGCAAGACCTGCCTGTCGCCCAATTCGGGGATGTAGAGATCGACCGGATCCTCCAGACGGACGTGACCACTCTCGACCAGCATCATCACCGCGCAGGACGTGACGAGCTTGGTGCTGGAGAACATCCGGAAGATGTGGTCTTCGCGCAGGGCGACACCGGCTTCCCGGTCGGCATGGCCGTAGCAGAAGCGGTCCACCACCTGGCGCCCGCGCAGCAGCGCCGTCGACACGCCGGGCAGGAATTCCTGGTCGACTTGCGCCTTCATGGCGGCGTGCAAGGTATCGAAGCTCGAGTCGGTCATCGGACGCTTCCGGGTCGTGTGTCGGGCACGTTTGCGGCAATTGTGGGACCGCTGGCGGAGCCATGGACAGAACACGCGCGCGCCTTGAACGCGATCGTCACGGGCTCGCCTCGACGAATCGATTCAAGAAGAGCGACCAGTTGTCGTCCGCCTGCCTTGCAGCAGTGCAGCCGGCAGCTTCGGGTCTGAAACAGTCCGCCAGAGCAAGGGCGCCTGGCAACCGCATCCAAGCCGCCATGGCCGCTCGAACAGGACTCGCGTCCGTCAGCCGGTCAGCGATCGGGCGCACCGAGCGACGATCCGATCCCGAACACGACCCCGCCCGCCATGCCGCATACTGAACCATGCCCGGCGCCCCCCGCTTGCCCCTCCCCAACGCCACCGCCGTCCTCACCGGCGCCGCCAGCGGCATCGGTGCCGCTCTGGCCCTTCAACTCGCCGCCCGCGGCACCCACCTGGCCCTGGTCGACATCGCCCCCGCCGGCCTGAAGACCACCGCCGAAGCCGCCCGCGCCGCCGGCGCGGGGCACGGCGTGACGGTCACCGAGCACGTGCTCGACCTCGCCCTGCCCGATTCGGCCGCCGAACTGCTGGCCGCCGTGCAGCGGTCGCATCCCAGGGTGAACCTGCTCATCAACAACGCCGGCGTCGCGCTCGGAGGCACCTTCGAGCAGGTCGACCAAGCCGACTTCGACTGGCTGCTCTCGGTGAACTTCGGCGCCGTGGTGCGGCTCACGCGCGCGTTCCTGCCGCTGCTGAAGAGCGCCACGCCGGCGCAGGTGGTCAACGTGTCCAGCATCTTCGGCATCATCGCGCCGCCGGGGCAGACGGCCTACTGCGCCGCCAAGTTCGCGGTGCGCGGGTTCTCGGAATCGCTGCGCCACGAATTCGAGATGGCGGGCATCGACATCGGCGTCACCTTGGTGCACCCGGGCGGCGTGCGCACCGGCATCGCCGACCACTCGCGTCTGCCGCGCGGCGTGCCCGCCGCCGACGTGGAAGCCGCGCGCGAACGCTGGCGCAAGCTGCTGAAGATGGCGCCCGAAGACGCCGCGGCGCGCATCGTGCGCGGCATCGAAAGGCGCGAGTGGCGCGTGCTGGTGGGCGAAGACGCGGTGCGCGCCGCCTGGCTGCAGCGCCTGTTCCCGGTGCGCTACTGGAAGCTGGCGGCGCGCCAGATCACGCGGCGCGTGGCGCGCGCCTGAAGCCATGAAGGTCAGCTGGCAGGCGCGCGTCGCCTCGTTCTTCGTGCGGCACCGGGTGAAGCCGCAGCTGGCCGACATGCGCAACATCGAACGCGTGCGCCGCACCTTCGGCTCGCCGCTGCCCACGCCCGGCGGCGTGCGCTACTCCGAAGCGCTGGTCGGCGGCGTGCGTGGCGAATGGGTGGAAGCGGCCACCGGCGCGGCCCCCTCCGCCACACTGCTGTACCTGCACGGCGGCGGCTTCGTCGGCCGTTCGCCGCGCACCCACCGGCCGCTGACGGCCGCGCTGGCCTTGCAGGGCTTTGCGGTGTTCGTGCCCGACTACCGGCTCGCCCCCGAACACCCGTTCCCCGCCGCGCCGCAGGACGTGCGCGCCGTCTGGCAGGCGCTGCACGCCGAGCGCGGCCACCAACGCCTGGTGGTGGCGGGCGACAGCGCCGGCGGCAACCTGGCGCTGGGCCTGCTGGTGGCACTGCGAGAAGCGGGCGAGCCGATGCCCGCCGCCGCCGCGCTGTTCTCGCCCGCGGTCGACCTGGCCGGCGAGAGCCCTTCGCTGCAATCGAACTCGCCCACCGACGCCATGTTCGACGGTGCGCAGCTGCAGCACCTGGCCGACGCCTACCTGGCCGGTGCCGACGCGCGCCAGCCGCTGGCTTCGCCGCTGCGCGGCCGGCTGGAAGGCCTGCCGCCGCTGCTGGTGCACGTGGGGTCGGGCGAGGTGCTGCGCGACGACGCGCTGCGGCTGGTGGCGCGGGCGCGCGAAGCCGGCGTCACGGTTGAGTTCGAGCTCTTCCACGGCGTGCCGCACGTGTGGCAGCTGCTGCGCCACCTGCCGGAGGCGCGGCGCTCGGTGCAGGCGGCGGCGCGCTTCCTGCGCGAAGCGCAGCCGCGCAGCGGGCCGGAGGAAGTGGACGTGCTGATCGTCGGCGCCGGGCTGTCGGGCGTGGGCGCGGCGGTGCACCTCATGCAGCACTGCCCGGGCCGGAGCTTCATGCTGCTGGAAGCGCGCCAGGCCATGGGCGGCACCTGGGACCTGTTCCGCTACCCCGGCGTGCGCAGCGACAGCGACATGTACACGCTGGGCTACCAGTTCAAGCCCTGGCGCGAAGCGAAGGCCATTGCCGACGGGCCGGCGATCCGGCAGTACATCGCCGACACCGCGGCCGAGCATGGGGTCACGCCCTTCGTGCGCTACGGCCGGCGCGTGACGGGCGCCGACTGGTCGGCTGCGCAGGCGCGCTGGACGGTGCAGGTGCAGCACGAAGGCGAAGCCGCGCCGCGACCGCTGCACGCGCGCTTCCTGCTGCTGTGCGCCGGCTACTACAGCTACGCGCAGGGCCACCGCCCGCGCTTCGAAGGCGAGGAGCAGTTCCGCGGCCGCCTGGTGCACCCGCAGTTCTGGCCCGCCGACCTTCAGTACGCCGGCCGGCGCGTGGTGGTCATCGGCAGCGGCGCCACCGCCGTGACGCTGGTGCCCGAGATGGCGAAGACCGCGGCCCACGTGACCATGCTGCAGCGTTCGCCCACCTACATGTTCGCGCGCCCCAGCGTGGACCGCGTGGCCGAGTTCCTGAAGCGCCGCCTGCCGGCGCTGTGGGCCTACCGGCTCATCCGCGCGAAGAACGTGGGTCTGCAGCAGTTCTTCTACCGGCTGGCGCGGCGCAGGCCCGGCGCCGCCCGGCAGCGCCTGCTGGGGCTGGTGCGCGCCGCGCTGCCCGCGGGTTACGACGTGGAACGCCACTTCGGCCCGCGCTACGACGTGTGGGACCAGCGCGTGTGCCTGGTGCCCGACAACGACCTCTTCCAGGCCATCGCCGAAGGCCGCGCCTCGGTGGTGACCGACACCATCGAGCGCTTCACGCCCGAAGGCCTGCGGCTCGCATCGGGCCAGGCGTTGCAGGCCGACATCGTGGTCATGGCCACCGGCCTGCAGCTGAACGTGCTGGGCGACGTGGCGCTCAGCGTGGAAGGCGTGCCGGTGCGGGCCCACGAGACCACGGTCTACAAGGGCATGATGTTCAGCGGCGTGCCCAACCTGGCCCAGACCTTCGGCTACACCAACGCCAGCTGGACCCTGAAGGCCGACCTCAGCGCGCGCTACGTGTGCCGCCTGCTCAACCACATGGAAGCGCGCGGCCAGCAGGTCTGCACGCCGGTGCGCGACCCCGCGGTGCAGGCCGTGCCCTTCCTCGACTTCACCTCGGGCTACGTGCAGCGCGCGCTGCCGCTGCTGCCGGTGCAGGGCGACCGCAAGCCCTGGCGGCTGGACCAGAACTACTTCAAGGACCTGCTGACACTGCGCTTCTCGCCGCTGGAAGACGGGGTCATGCGCTTCGGGCGGGCGGCGGCGGCAGGGCCGCCACGGCGGCCATGACCTGCGCCGCCGGCTTCGGGACTGCACGCCCTGGGTGAGCGCGCCTTCGACCAAGAGCGTGGTGCCGGCGACGAAGCGGGCCGCCGGGCTGGCCAGCGCGCCGACGTCGGCCACCCGGCTGGAAACCTGCACGCCCAGGCCCATGTTCAGGCTGAAGAGGCCGCTGCCGGAGGTGCCGGCCATCGACAGTGACGCGGTGCGCGCGGCGGAGAGCACCGACTCCCGCACCAGCGTGATGGACTCGAACCAGAGGACGAAACTGGTCGGGCCGCTGAACGCGCTGATCGCGAACAGCGAGAAGCCGACCTCGCCGCCCGCCGCGCCCCGGTGCGGCAGCGCATGGTCCTGGTCGACGACACCGGCCATCAGCGCCTGCTGGCCCACCTCCAAGCGACCGGTGGCGTCTTCGGTGCCGCTGGCGTTGTCGCCGAAGCTCACCGCGAACGGGTACGCCGGGCAGGTGAGCAGACCCGAGAGTCCCAGCGCCGGTTCGGCCGCGGGTCCGTTCGCGGCGGTCACGCCGCGCCTCGCCGGGCAGCGCCACCCGCGCCAGCAGGGCGGCGTCGAGCCGCGACAGCAGTGCCTCGACGCCCGACTCGCTGCGTCATCGCGGCGTGCCCAGCAGGTGCAGGCTGAAGGTCAGTCGCGATCCGGACATCGGGTCGATGTTGGCATGCGCCGGGCGGCGCCGGGCCGGGGCGGTGGCCGGTCCTGCCCGAATGCTTCGTGGCCCCGGCCACTTTGCGCGGCAGGGGGCCGGCGGCGCGCATCCATTGAGCGCACTCAACGGGTTCGCGGGCCGAGGCCCGAGACTTGCCGCGTTTCATGAACATGGAGACAAGTCTCATGACTTCGCAAACTCGACCCTCCGGCAAGCGGACGGAGGCGGCCGGCGCCGCCCCGCCCCAGGTGATCGGCACCCCCGACCGCGAGACGCTCATTCGCGAGCAGGCCTACTACCTCTACGAGCGCGGCGGCTGCCAGCCGGGCAGCGCGCTCAGCGACTGGCTGGCCGCCGAAGCCGCGATCGACCAGGCGGCGCAGGCGGGCGCGGCGGCGCCCCGCACGGGTGCGGCCAGGCGCCGGTGAGACGGCGCTGCGGGGCGGCCTCCCCTGGGTTGCGGCGGGACCCCGATTGCGGCACCATCGGCCCCGCAGTGCTGTTGCTGCGCCACGAAAGGAGGTGATCCGTTGAAGCTCTCTGCAAATTCCGCGTCCCTGCGGACGCCGCGGCGGATCGGGTCGGAACGGCTCCTTTTCGGAACAGACCGGTGACCATCGCTGCCACGTGCTGATGCTTCGGCGCCCGGCACCCGCCGGATGCCGACGTGATGTGACACAGGGCCCCGTCGGGGCCCTGTCTTTCTTTCCGCTTCAGCGCGCGAGGCCGGCCGCCGCCAGCGCGGCCTCGGCCTGGCCGCGCAGCGTGATGAGCGCGAGCCGGCCCTCGGCCCCCGCTTCGGGCGCCGGTTCCACCGACCAGCGGCGGCCGACCACGTGCAGCACCAGGCGACGGCCGTCGGTGCCGCGCAGCACGCCCTTGGCGCGCAGCAGGCCCGGCTGGGCGGCGAGCAGCGCGGCCAGCCGTTCGACGTCGACCGGCCACGCGACGGCGCAGGTGGCGCTGTCGAAGCGCGCAGCGGCGGCCTTCGGCGCCGGCCGCGCGACGAAGCCACCTGCGCCGGGCCGCGCCTGCACCCCCAGCACCAGCGCCGGATCGACCTGCGCATGCTCGGTGGCGAGCACCGGCGCGAAGCCGCCGAGCCAGCGCGCCAGGTCTTCGAGTGCCGCCGCGTCCACGCGGTCGGCCTTGTTCAGCAGCAGCAGGTCGGCTTCCCGCAGCTGCTGGCGCACGACGTCGCCCACGTAGCCGTCGGCGGCCTGTTCGCGCACGCACTCGGCATCGGCGGCGACGACGACGCCGTCGACCCGCGCGCCCGCCACCAGCGCCGCGCTGCGCGCCACCGCGCGCGGCAGGCCGACGCCGCTGCATTCCAGCAGCACCACGTCGGGCCGGCGCGCCACCGCCTGCGCCAGCGTGCCCACCAGGTCGGCGCCGAAGCTGCAGCAGACGCAGCCGCCGGCCAGCGCCAGCACGCCTTCGGCCGCACCCTCGACGAGGTCGGCGTCGATCGAGACCTCGCCGAAGTCGTTCACCAGCACCGCGATGCGCCGCCCCGCGGCGTGGCGCAGCAGGTGGTTGACGAGCGTGGTCTTGCCGCTGCCCAGCCAGCCGCCCAACACGACGACCGGCACGACGACGGGCACGTGTTCGCTCAAGCGGCCTCGAACACGCGCCCGCCCTGCACGGTGGCGCGCACGCGCAGGTCCTTCAGCACTTCGGGTGGCGCCTCGCGCGGGTCTTCGTCGAGCACCGCGAAGTCGGCGCGCTTGCCGCATTCGATGCTGCCGATCTCGCCGTCCAGGTGCAGCGTGGTCGCGGCGCCGAGCGTGATGGCGTGCAACGCCTCGGCCACCGTGATGCGCTCGCGCTCGCCCAGCACGCGGCCCGAAGCGCTGACGCGGTTCACCGCGCACCAGGCGGTGAACAGCGGCGCCAGCGGCGTGATCGGCGCGTCGGAGTGGATGGCCAGCGCGAGGCCGGCGTCGAGTGCACTGCGGCAGGCGTTCATGCGCTCGGCGCGCTCGCCGCCCACCGTGACCGCCGCATGCTGGTCGCCCCAGTAGAACAGGTGGTTGGCAAACAGGTTGACGCAACCGCCCAGGGCACGCAGGCGGCGCAGCTGGGCGGCGTCGGCCAGCTGCGCATGCTGCAGCGTGAAGCGGTGGTCGCACGCGGGCTGCTTGCGAAGCGCCGCTTCCAGCGCGTCCAGCGCCATCGCGGTGGCTTCGTCGCCGTTGGTGTGGGTGTGCACCTGCACGCCCTGCGCCAGCGCCAGCTCGTAGCACTCGCGCACCGCTTCCGGCGCCGTGTACCAGAGGCCGTTGGGCGCGCCGTTGAAGTAGCCGGGCCAGCGCAGGCGCGCGCTGAAACCCTGGATCGAGCCGTCGGCCACCACCTTGATGCGGCCCAGGCGCAGCATGTCCGTGCTGCGTGCGCGCAGCGCGGCGGCACGCGCCACCGCCTCGGCCGGCTTGAGGCCGATCATGCGCAGCAGCGGCACCACGCGCACCGGGTGGCCGGGCTCGGCGGTCACGCGTTCGAGCATCGCCAGTTCGGGGTCGGTGAGCGTGGCGGCCAGATCGGTGGCGGTGGTCACGCCGGCGCGCACCGCCAGCCGGCCGAAGGCACGCAGGCCTTCCTCGTCGCCCGAGAGCATCGAGGCGTTCAGCCCCAGGTGGTGGAACATCGGCAGCATCGCCTCGGGGCCGCGCAGCTCGCCGGTGGGCAGGCCGTCGGGGCCGAGCGGGAAGCCGGGATGCTCGATGCCGGTCTTCAGGAAGCCGGCCGCCTTCAGCGCCGCGCTGTTGACGTTCAGGATGTGGGCGCTGGCGTGCAGCACGCCCACCGGGTGCTCGGTGCTCACGCGGTCGAGGTCGGCGCGCGTGCAGCGTGCGCCGCCGTAGTAGATGGGGTCGAAGCCCCAGCCGATGAGCGGCCGGCCGGCGGCGGCGGCCTTCGAAAGCGCCTGCACCACCGCTTCGAGCGAACGTGAACCCGGCACCGTGCGGCCTTCGGGGTCCTGGACGTCGAACCAGCCGCAGTAGGTGTAGCGCCACAGCGTGCCGGCCATCAGGTGGCTGTGCCCTTCGACGAAGCCGGGCAGCAGCACCTGGCCGGCGAAGCGGTCGTCGTTGCGGTGCGGGCCCCAGCCGGACAGTTCGGCGAGCGTGCCGGCGCCCAGCACGCGGCCGGCGCGCACCGCCACGTGGGTGGCCTCGGGGCGCGCCGGGTTCATCGTCACGATGCGGCGCGCGCGGTAGATCACGGTCTCGTCGTTGTGCATTCGTGCAGGGTGGCGCAGCGCGGGCCGGCATGCAACGGGATTGCCACCGGTGCCAGAATGTCCGACGCCAAAACGCCACGGAGACACCGCCATGGGCCACGCCGACCCGCAAGTCAAGAGCACGCTCCAGCCCTACTGGATGCCCTTCTCGCCGAACAAGGAGTTCAAGGCCGAGCCGAAGATGTTCAGCCGCGCCAAGGGCATGTACTTCTACACGCCCGAAGGGCAGGAGGTCATCGACGCCTCGGCGGGCCTGTTCTGCGTCGCTGCCGGCCATTGCCGCGAGGAGATCGCGCAGGCCGTCTACGAGCAGCTGCAGACGCTGGACTTCACGGCCCCGTTCCTGCGCGCCCACCCGAAGGCCTTCGAGCTGGCCGAGCGCGTGACCCACTACACGCCGGCCGGCCTGAACCGCGTGTTCTTCACCAACAGCGGCTCCGAGGCGGTCGACACCGCGATGAAGATGGCGCTGGCCTACCACCGCGTGCAGGGCCAGCCGCAGCGCCAGCTGTTCGTGGCGCGCGAACGCGCCTACCACGGGGTGAACATGGGCGGCGTCGCGCTCGCCGGCATGGTGAACAACCGCCGCGCCTACGGCCCCGGGCTGGCCGGGGTGTACCACATGCGGCACACCGCGCTGCCGGAGAACAGGTTCGTCAAGGGCCAGCCCGAGAAGGGCGCCGACCTGGCGGACGACCTGCTGCGCTTCTGCAACCTGTACGGCGGCGAGAACATCGCGGCCGTCTTCGTCGAGCCCACCGCGGGCTCGTTCGGTTGCCTGCCGCCGCCCAAGGGCTACCTGAACCGGTTGCGCGAGATCTGCGACCAGCAGGGCATCCTGCTCGTGTTCGACGAGGTCATCACCGGCTGGGGCCGCATGGGTGCGAACTTCGCCGCCCAGGCCTTCGGCGTCACGCCCGACCTGCTGACCATGGCCAAGGCCATCACCAACGGCGCGCAGCCGATGGGCGCGGTGGCGGCCAAGCAGGGCATCTACGACGCCATCACCGAAGCCGGGCCGGCCAAGGGCATCGAGTTCTTCCACGGCTACACCTATTCGGCGCACCCCGCCTCGTGCGCGGCGGGGCTGGCGATGATGGACCTCTTCGCGAAGGAGCGCCTCATCGAGCGCGCCGCCGCGATGGCGCCGAAGTTCGCCGACGCGATCCACTCGCTGGCCGACTGCCCGGGTGTGGTCGACATCCGCTCGGTCGGCCTGATGGCGGCGGTGGAAGTGGCCGCCGTCGGCGGCCCCGGCGCGCGCGGGCACGAGGCGCAGAAGCGCCTGTACGACGCGGGGCTGAACCTGAAGAGCACCGGCGACTCGCTCATCGTGGCGCCGCCGCTGGTGATGGAAGACAAGCACCTGGACGAGATCGTCGGCAAGCTGCGCGCCGTGCTCAAGTCGTTCTGACTTGCCGCCCTTCGACGCGGCGACCTGGGCGCTGATCGCGGCCACCTCGCTGGTGGCCTTCGTCGTGCGCGGACTGTCGGGCTTCGGCTCGTCGATGATCGGCATCGGCGCGCTCTCGATCGCGCTGCCGCCGGCGCAGGTGGTGCCGGCCTTCCTGGGGCTGGAACTCGTCACCTCGGTGAACCTGCTGCCCGGCGTGTGGAGGCAGGTCGACTTCCGTTCGCTGCGCTGGGTGGTCGCCGGCTGCGCGCTGGCCACGCCACTCGGGCTGATGCTGCTGGCGACGCTGGACGCGAACCCGATGCGGCTGGTGGTCTCGGCGGTGCTGCTGCTCGTCGCCGCCGCCATGCTGGCCGGCGCCGCCGAGCGGCTGGCACCGAAGCGGCCGCCGGGCGCCGCGGGCAGCTTCGTGGTGGGCTGCGCCTCCGGGCTGCTGAACGGCGCCGCCGGCATCGGCGGGCCGCCGGCGGTGGTGTTCTATTTCGCCACCCGCGGCGCGGCGGTGAGCCGGGCGACGCTGATCGCCTTCTTCCTCTTCACCGACGTCTACGCACTGGCCTGGGCTGGCGGCAGCGGGCTGCTCACCCACGCCGCGTGGCCGCTGATCGTGGCCGCGCTGCCGTTCTCGCTGCTGGGCGTGTGGCTGGGCACGCGCGGCTTCCGCAGGCTCGACGAAGCGCGCCTGAAGCGCCTGGTGTGGACGCTGCTGGCGCTGCTGGGCGCGCTGGGCGTGGCCGGCGCGCTGCTGCGGCTGGCGCGCTGAACCTCAGGCGCGCGCCGCGCGCGCCGCCTTCATCTGCTTCGCGGCACTGGTGTAGCCGCCGCTGCCGCCGTCGACGAAGTGCACGTGCAGGCCCTGGTCGTCCGAGGTGACGAGGCAGGTCATCAGCGCGTCTTCGCTGACGTGCATGCCCCAGTCGAAGCCTTCGGCGGCGCCGCGTTCGGCCAGCAGGCGCTGCAGCGCTTCCACCACCGGCAGCGGACAGTCCAGCACCAGGCACAGCGTGCGGTCGTGCTTGCAGAAGTCGGTGTTGGCGGCGATCTCGGCCTTGTAGCGCGCGGGGTCGAAGCCGCCCACCGGCTTGCCGCGCGCGATGACCCACTTGGCCAGCAGCGTGAAGGCCAGCAGCCCCAGCGCCGACAGCGGCAGCCAGCCGCCGCGTGCGCGCGCTTCCAGCATCAGGCCCTTGGGCGGCCACTGCGCCGCCAGGTTGGCCGGGTCGGCCGGGCGCGCGTCGCCGGCCAGCGCCAGCACCTCGCGGTACAGCGCCAGCGGCCGCGGCGCGCCGTGCACGATGAGCGTGACCATGCGCCCGCGGCGCGAACGCAGCGGCGCCCAGCGGCACGACAGGCCGGTCAGGTCGACCGGCGCGCGGTCGTCCAGCGTTTCCGGCACCTCCGCTTCGGCCGCCAGCGCGGGCCGGGCGCGGCCCCGCACCGCGTCTTCGAGCACGCCGACGCCGCCACCGGCGAAGACGCCGAAGTGGTTGCCGGGCGTGGGCTCGAAGCGCGCCACCCGCACGTCGCAGCCGGCGCGCCGCAGCGCGGCCACCGGGGCGATGCCGGCGCGCAGTTCCAGCCCGTGGTCGCGCCGCGCCAGCCCGCGCACGCGCGCCAGCGCGGTCCGCATCGCCTCGGCCTTGTCGGGCGGCACCATCAGCACGGCGCCGTCGCCGCCGAAGAGGAAGGGGATGGGTTCGGGCGCGCACAGGTTCTTCGCCGCCGCGATGGCCATCGCGGCGACGAAGTTCACCGTCTTGTGGCGGCCGGCGGCGATGGCCTCGGTGGAGCCGACGATGTCGGTGACCACCAGCGCCCAGTCGTCGGGCGCCGGCCGGCAGGCGGCGTCGTCGAAGGTCGCTTCAGGGTTCGGCAGCGGCGGCAGGGCGGCGAAGAAGCCTCCCGCCGCGTCGCCGGTCGGCATGGTCATCGCGGGCTCGCTCGGGGTGACGGATCACCCCGCGAGCATACGGCCGGGACCTACCTGGCGAACACCATGTAGAGCGGGTCGTCGGTGGTGGCGTGGCGCACCTGGGCGTTGTCGAACGCGGCGAAGCCGAAGGGGTAGCGCGCCGCCAAGTCCTTGAACTGGACGTCGAACCTGCTGCCCGTCACCAGCTTGCGGCTGACGACGCTGGTGTACATCCCGTCGCGCCAGCTCACCGCGACGCGCAGATCCGCCCGGTCGCCCTGCAGCGGGTTGATGATGTAGGAGGCCACCTCGTCGCCGGGCTTGAAGCGCGCGTCTTCGAACGCCACCTCGTCGCCGCGCTTGATGTAGTAGGCCCCTCCGGCATTGGCGGCCTTGCCGTCGCGGCTCATGAACTGCGGCTTGCCGGCAACCAGCGGGAACGCGTTGTACTCCCCGTTCGCGGTGCCCGGGTCGCTCTTGCGGCCCGCGTTCGGGCTCGCCTTCGGGTCGTGCCGCGTGTGGTCCACGTACTGGTCGTCCACGTAGCCGAGCGGCGCGGTGCGCATGCTCTTCATGTGCCACATGTCGGCCCTCTGGCCTTCCAGGTTCGCGTACTTGTTGCCGTAGGGCTTGCCCTGGCCGGTGTGGCACAGCGCGGCGCAGCCTTCCTTGTGGAAGGCCGGGACCGAGTCGTCGATCGGCCAGATCATCGCCCACTTGTCCTCGTAGTAGACGTTGTCGTCGCCACCCTTGTCGTCCGGGTCCTTCAGCTTGAGCCAGCTGCCGTCGGCCTGCTTCTGGTAGGGCCCGCGGCGGACCGACTGCGTCGGGTCCGCGTACTGGACCAGCAGGTACAGCATGTCGCCGGTGTAGACGGCCTTCAGCGTCACGCGGGTGTCGGCCTTGTCGCCCGGCTTGGCGCCGAAGTTCGCGCCGTCGGCCGCGACGGCGCCGAGCGCACGGGCCTGCGCCCACACGGGGTCGCCGGCCCCGGCGGCGGGGTCGGGGGCGCGGCTCACCTTGGCGGCGACCAGCGTGTTCGTCGGCGGCGCGCCGCGGTCCGACTGGCATGCGGCCAGCAACGCCACCGCGGCCATCACGGCCGTCGGGATCCAGGTTCCGTTCCTTGTCGCCATGACCAGCTCCGTCCTTTCGAGGTGCCGGCGGGGCGCCTTGCGGACCCGAACCCGCCGTGTCGGTTCGATGCTAGTCAGGGGACCCGGCGGCCTCTTGCGATTGCGCAATCGCGGCGGCCCGCGCGGGTGGCTTGCAGGGCGGCAGGCACCACCCTTGATGCAGCACAAGCGCGCTACATGCGCCCTTTCCAGGGCACCAGCCGCCGTTCCAGCCAGCGCATCAGCAGGTCGAAGCCGTAGGCGACGACGCCGATGACGACGATGCCCATCACGACGATGTCGGTGCGCAGGAAGTTGGACGCGTTGAGCACCATCTGCCCCAGCCCGACGTTGGCGGCCACCATCTCGGCGGCGACCAGCGTGGTCCAGCCGAAGCCGATGGCGATGCGCATGCCCACCAGGATCTCCGGCAGCGCCGCCGGCAGGATGACGTGGCGCACCACCTGGCCGTAGCTGGCGCCCATCGAATACGCGGCGTTGATCTGCTCCTGCGCCGCCGCCTTCATGCCCGAGCGCGCAGCCAGCGCCAGCGGCGCGAAGCAGGCCAGGTAGATCAGCAGCACCTTGGGCAGCTCGTCGATGCCGAACCAGATGATGATGAGCGGCAGATAGGCCAGCGGCGGCAACGGGCGGTAGAACTCGATCGGCGGGTCGAAGATGCCGCGCACGACGCGGTTCATGCCCATCGCGATGCCCACCGGCACCGCCGTCAGGCAGGCCAGCGCGAAGGCCGCGAACACGCGCCCGAAGCTGGCCAGGAAGTGCTGCCACAGCGGCTTGTCGTTGGCCGCGCCGCTGAGGTATTCCCAGAACTGCTGCAGCACCGTGGCCGGCCGGGGCAGGAACAGCGGCTTGATCAGGCCCAGCTGCGTGACGACGAACCACAGGGCCAGCAGCACGCAGACCGTGACCACGCTGATGGCCGCGCTCGAGCCTTCGCCCGGCACCTTGAAACGGCTGGTCTTCGGCTTCGGCGCCGGCTTGGGGTCAGGCATCGGTGGCCTCGCGGGCGTGCACCAGCGAGAGCACCTGCTCGCGCATGGCGATGAAGCGCGCCTCGCTCTTGACCCGCCGCGCGTCGCCGTGCGAGAGGTACTCGCGCGAGAACGGCACGTCGTCGAACACGTGCGTGATGCGGCCCGGGCTCGGGCTCATCACGATCAGCCGGGTGGCCAGGAACAGCGCCTCCTCCACCGAGTGGGTGATGAAGAAGACCATCTTGTTCGACGCCGACCAGGCCTTGAGCAGGATCTCCTGCACCTGCTCGCGCGTGAGCGCGTCCAGCGCCCCCATGGGCTCGTCCATCAGCAGCACTTCCGGGTCGGACGCGAGCGCGCGCGCGATGCCCACGCGCTGCTGCATGCCGCCCGAAAGCTCGTACACCGCGCGCTCGGCGAAGGCCGACAGGCCCACCAGCGCCAGCTTCTCGGCCGCCACGCGGTGGCGCGTGGCGCGGTCGGCGCCGCGCAGGCGCAGGCCGAGCGCGACGTTGTCGCGCACGTTGAGCCAGGGCATCAGCGCGTGGCGCTGGAACACCACGCCGCGGTCGGCGCCGGGGCCGTCGACCGGCCGGCCGTCGAGCAGGATCTCGCCTTCCGAAGGCGGCAGGAAGCCGGCGATGCAGTTCAGCAGCGTCGTCTTGCCGCAGCCGGAGGCGCCGAGCGCGACGACGAAATCGCCGTCGCGCAGCGACAGGTTCACACCGGCCAGGGCCTGCAGCGTGCCGCCCTTGACCTCGTAGTGGACGCCGAGGCCGCGGATCTCGAGTGAAGGCACCGGTGGTGCGCTACTTGCCGCTCGCCTTCTTCACGTACAGGTCGGTGACGAAGGCCTTGTAGTCGGGCTTCACCTCGGTGATGCGGCCCTGTTCCTTCAGGAACACCGCGGTCTCGGCCATCGCCTTGGCGGCGCCGCCGCCCAGCCACTTCGGGCCCGCCTGCGCGGCGGCGTCGGGGAAGACGTAGAGCGCCATCGCCGCCGGCACGTCCTTTGGCTCGGCCTTGGTCCACTTGGCGACCGCCTTCACCTCGGCCGAGTCGGCGGTCCACTTCGCCTTGTTGGCGCGGTAGGCGGCGTCGGCCTTGATCAGGGCCTTGGTCAGCTCGACCATGAAGCCTTCGTGCTCGGCCGCCCACTTGGCGTTGACGACGATGCCGTCGAAGGTGGGGTAGCCCTTGGCGCCGATGGTGGCCGAACTGGCGATCGACTTGCCGTTGCCCTTGATCTTGCTGAGCACCGGGTCCCAGATGAACGCGGCGTCGATGTCGCCGCGCTCCCAGGCGGCGGCGATCTCGGGCGGGCGCATGTTCATCACGTTCACGCTCTTGGCGTCCACGCCTTCGAGCTTGAGCGCGGCCATCAGCTGGTAGTGCGCGGTGCTGACGAAGGGCGTGGCGACCTTCTTGCCCTTGAGGTCCTTGACGCCGTTGACGCCGCTGCCGTTGCGCGCGATCAGCGCCTCGGCGTCGGCGATGTCGTCGAGGATCCAGAACAGCTTGATGTCCTGCCCCTGGCTGGCCGCCGCGGTGAGTGGGCTGGAGCCGGCTTCGCCGATCTGCACGTCGCCCGAGGCCATGGCCTTGATGACGTCGCCGCCGCCGCCGAACATGCGCCAGTTGATCTTGTAGCCGGTGGCCTTCTCCAGCTCGCCCGACTCCATCACGGTGCGCAACGGCACCAGCATGTCCTGGTGGGCGAAGGTCACTTCCTTCTTCTGCGCCAGCGCGCCACCGGCCAGCAGCAGGGCCGACAGGGTGGCCAGGGCCCGGGTCTTCAGGTTCATCAGCGAAGTCCTCCGTCACTTGTTGGGGGCGCGCGAAGGCGCGCTCAGGTCGCGACGGTACCCCAAAGCCGGGCCGGCGCGAATGCGGCGCTGCACCGGCGCGGGGATTCCCATGTGGGCGGTACGATGAAGCCACCCCGGCCGCGGCGTTCCGACCAGCCTTGCCCTTCCCGCACCGCTCCAGCAGCCTCCGTATCCTTGGTGCGGCCCTCCGGCTGGCGCTGCTGCTGGCCGCCGGCGGCGCGCTGGCGCAGCCGTCCGAAGGCGCGCGCGTGCTGCGCGAACGCGAAGCGGCCCTCGCGCCGCGCCTGGCCGCGAACGAATTCGGGCAGCCGCTGGTGATCGAGTCCGAAGAGAGCGGCGACACCATGCGCGGCGACGTCTACGCCCGCCTGGCCCAGCCCTTCGCCACGCTGGCCGCCGAGCTGGTGCGCGCCGGCGCCTGGTGCGAAGTGCTGATGCTGCACCTGAACGTGAAGCATTGCGAACCCGGCGCCAGGGGGCTGTCGGTTTGGCTGGGGCGCAAGTTCGAGCAGCCGCTGGAGCAGGCGCACAAGCTCGAATTCAGCGACTTCCAGGCCACCGCCGGCCCCGACCACCTGCGCGTGCGCATGAGCGCCCCCAAGGGCCCGATGGCCACGCGCGACTACCGCATCGAGTTCGAGGCCGTGCCCGGCGAAGGCGGGCGCAGCTTCGTGCACCTGCGCTACGCGTTGTCCGCCGGCGTGATGGGGCGGCTGGCGATGCAGGCCTACCTGGGCACCTTCGGCAGCGCCAAGGTCGGCTTCAGCGCAGAGACCCCGGGCGCGGCCGCCTCGGCACCGCGCATCGGCGGCGCGCGCGGCGCGGTGGAGCGCAACGCGATGCGCTACCACCTGGCCATCGCCGCCTACCTGGACAGCCTGGCGGTGCCCGCGGCCGAACGGGTGGCGCGCCGGCTGGCGGCCTGGTTCGACGCCACCGAACGCTACCCGGCCCAGCTGCACGAGGTGGAACGCGAGGAATACCTGCTCATGAAGCAGAACGAACTGCGCCGCGCGAGCCCGCCTTGATCGGCCGCAAGGCCCGCGCCGGGCCCGCTCGCCAACATGGCCGCGAGATGAGAACACAATCGAACGACATCCCGGCCCGAGGAGATTCCAGCGTGCCGCCCTCCAGACCCAAGCCCCTGCGTGCACGTCCGGCGCCGCACCGGAGCCCGCCGCCCCCGCCGCCGCCCGTGGGCGCCGCGCGCGTGATCGAGCCCACGGCCGACGACACCAGCGCCCCGCTGGTGGAACGCCCCGACGGCTGGTACTGGATCGCCCCCGGCGGGCGCCAGCAGTTCGGCCCGTTCGCCAGCGCCGCCGAGGCGCGTGCCGACCGCGACCGCTACGACGAGCAGGCGCCGGTGCCCGGCGAGACGCTGGAGGAAGCGGAACAGGAGATCGGCATCGCCGACTGGATCGACCCCGAGACCGGCGAGCCGGCCGAAGGGCAGTCGCGGCCCCACCTGGAAGCCGAGTAGGCCGCGAACCGGCGGCCGGGCGCCTTCAGCCCAGGGTGCGGCGCAGCGTGCCCCACCAGCCCTCGGGCTCGGTGCGGCCGCCGTCGTTGAACTCGCGCAGGCGCTGCAGCTCGTTGACAATGGCGCGCGGGAACCCGCGCCGGCCGCCGCGGTGGTCGACCAGCAGGTCTTCCAGCAGCGCCGCGCTGCGCGCCGTGTCGGGCCAGGTCCAGGCCAGTCCGTTGGCCACGCGCGGGTACTGCGAGGCCAGGCGCATGGGCCGGCGGCCGGGCGGCAGGCGGCGCAGCCAGGCGCGCGCCGTGCCGGTGAGCGCTTCGTCGCTGTGGCGGAAGGGACGGCGCAGGCCGGCCCAGCGCTCGGCGCCTTCGTCGTCCACGGCCAGAGACATCACCTGCATGAGGTCCATGATGCCTCGGCTATCGGCCGGGCGCGAGCCTGCTTGAGGGGGGGAAAGCCCCCAGGTTCCGGGGGCGGCGTGCCTCCCGCACGCTTCGGGGGTGCCTTCAAGGTCCGGAAACACGCGAAATTCCATGCCAGCCCTATACTGGCGCGGAAGGTCGTTCTTCTTGCCGGAGGCATGTCGAAGATGGGTGCCAAGCTCAAGGTTGCCGGGTTGCTGGCGGTGGGTGCGCTGGCCGGCGCACTGACCACCCTGCAGCTGCAGGCCAATGCGCGCAATTCGCTCGCCCCGCTGCCGCTGGAAGAACTCCAGCAGCTGGCGGCCGTGTTCGGCATGGTCAAGAGCGACTACGTCGAGGCGGTCGACGAGAAGAAGCTCATCTCCGACGCCATCGGCGGCATGGTGGCCGGGCTGGACCCGCACTCGCAGTATTTCGACAAGAAGAGTTTCAAGGAGTTTCGGGAAAGCACCGGCGGCAAGTTCGTCGGCATCGGCATCGAGATGGGCATGGAAGACGGCCTCGTGAAGGTGGTCTCTCCCATCGAGGGCTCGCCCGCCTTCCGCGCCGGCCTCAAGCCCGGCGACCTGATCACCCGCATCGACGACACGCCGGTCAAGGGCCTCACGGTCGACCAGGCCGTCAAGCGCATGCGCGGCGACCCCAACACCAAGGTCAACCTCACGGTCTTCCGCAAGGCCGAGAGCCGCACCTTCCCGGTCACCATCATCCGCGAGGAGATCCGTGTCCAGAGCGTGCGCGCGAAGATGTTCGAGCCCGGCTACGCCTGGATCCGCATCACCCAGTTCCAGGACCGCACGGTCGACGACTTCTCGAAGAAGCTGGAAGACCTGTACAAGCAGGACCCCAACCTCAAGGGCATCGTGCTCGACCTGCGCAACGACCCCGGCGGCCTGCTCGACGGCGCGGTGGCGGTGTCCGCCGCCTTCCTGCCGGCCGACGCCGTGGTGGTCAGCACCAACGGCCAGATCAGCGAGTCGAAGGCCACCTACAAGGCGGCGCCCGAGTTCTACGCCCGCCGCGGCGGCGGCGACCCGCTGCGCAGGCTGCCGGCGGCGGTGAAGAGCGTGCCGCTGGTGGTGCTGGTCAACGAGGGCTCGGCCTCGGCGAGCGAGATCGTCGCCGGCGCGCTGCAGGACCACAAGCGCGCCATCGTGATGGGCGCGCAGACCTTCGGCAAGGGCAGCGTGCAGACGGTGCGCCCGCTGTCGGCCGAGACGGCGCTCAAGATCACGACCGCGCGCTACTACACGCCGGCCGGCCGCAGCATCCAGGCCAAGGGCATCGTGCCCGACATCTGGCTCGACGAGACGTCCGAAGGCAACGTGTTCGCCGCCCTGCGCATGCGCGAGGCCGACCTGGAGAAGCACCTCCAGGGCAGCGACGAGAAGAAGGACGAGGCGCGCGACAAGGCGCGCGAGGAAGCGCGCACCAAGCTCGAGGAGCAGCTGGCCAAGAGCAAGGAGCCGCCCAAGCCGCTGCCCGAATTCGGCAGCCACGAGGACTTCCCGCTCGTGCAGGCGATGAACCAGCTGCGTGGCCTGCCGGTGGTGGTGAGCAAGACCGCCGTCGAACGCAAGGCCGAGGCCGACGCCGCGAAGCAGTAAGCTCGGGCCCCCGGCCACGACCGAAGAGCCCGCCGCCGGCGGGCTCTTCTTCTTCCAACGGCAAATGAACGACGACCAGCTGCTCCGCTATTCGCGCCACGTGCTGCTCGACGCCATCGGCATCGAAGGCCAGCAGCGGCTGCTGGACGCGCACGCGCTCGTCATCGGCGCCGGCGGGCTGGGCTCGCCGGTGGTGCTGTACCTGGGCACCGCCGGGGTGGGCCGCATCACGGTGGTGGACCACGACCGCGTCGACGTCACCAACCTGCAGCGCCAGATCGCCCACAACCTGGCCCGCGTGGGCCAGCCCAAGGCCGAGTCGGCGCGCCAGAGCGTGCGGGCCATCAATCCCGACGTGGAGTTCACGGCCCTCGTGCAGCGTGCCGACGCGGCGCTGCTCGACCAGCTGGTACCGCAGGCCAGCGTGGTGCTGGACTGCACCGACAACTTCAAGACCCGCCATGCGGTGAACGCGGCCTGCGTGAAGCACGGCAAGCCGCTGGTGAGCGGCGCCGCGATCGGCTTCGACGGCCAGGTCTCGGTCTACGACAGCCGCGCCGGCGGCCCCTGCTACGGCTGCCTGTTCCCGCCCGACGCCGCGTTCGAGGAAGTGGCCTGCGCGACGATGGGCGTGTTCGCGCCGCTGGTGGGCATCGTCGGCTGCGTGCAGGCGGCCGAGGCGCTGAAGGTGCTCAGCGGCGCCGGCACGCCGCTGGCCGGGCGGCTGCTGATGCTGGACGCCCTATCGATGCACTGGGACGAGATCGCCCTCGCTCGCCAGCCTTCGTGCCCGGTCTGCGGCACGCTCCACCGGCCCCCCGCACCATGACCGAGAAGCCTCCGCTGCACGCCCGCAACTTCCCCACCGCCGAGGAGGAAGCGCGCATCGCCACCGGCGCCGAGCGCTACGCCGGCCCCGAAAGTGCCTACCGCCTGGCCTTCACCGACACCGCCTTCCTGCTGCGCGAGGAGCTGCGCCCGGTGCGCATGCAGCTGGAACTGCTGAAGCCGGAGATGGTGCAGCAGGAACAGGGCATCGAATCGACGATCGTCATCTTCGGCAGCGCGCGCATCGTG
>JABLTH010022467.1_pt1 | contig 27306 bp, 30 predicted proteins | sample 7875711 | NCBI WGS metagenome assembly JABLTH01 (sample SAMN14941262, study PRJNA633318) | bioreactor metagenome | isolation source: bioreactor | place: China | collected 2019-03-05 | reverse complement strand
CGAGTCCATCAAGGGAAAGTCAAGCTCTAACTCGCGGTAGTGCGCGGGCGCGAGATATCGCCCGTCCGCGCTCGACTGCAGGCTACCTGTCGGTTGTCGCATTGCCCAGAGTGGCGTTAGGCGGGCGGGTCGCCACTCCCGGCGACCCGGGATATCAAGAACCCCTTGGCCGAATCTACTGCGTTGACTTTATCGATACCTGGCTCGGCGTGGGCGCTGCCGCTTCATCGTCAGACGCAAGTGCATGACCACCCTCCGCCACAAGGTCATTCAATGCCCTGGCTAAGCTCCACTCCGCTACCTTGTTGGCGCTGCGATTGTCTTCGACCTTGGTGCCGACAGGGGCATGAGCTGAGGTCGATTCGCCGACTTCGCCATGGCTTTCATCCCCATGCACGGACGCGGCACGCGCACCTAGCCCCAATGCGAGCGCGGATATCGGGTTCATGCTATCGACCATTGAGCTGGGGATAAGAATGGTGGCCCCTCGCTCCTTGGTCGTCTCATAAATGATGTTCATTGCGCGCAACTGGAGTGCCGCCGGTTGATCGGAATAGACCTTCGCTGCACTCACAAACTTGCTCGCGATCTCGGCCTCGGCTGACCCGAGGATAATGCGAGCCTGCTTTTCCCGTTCGGCTTGAGCCTGCCTCGACATGGCGTCCTGCAGGGCCACTGGAATGGCTACGTCGCGTATTTCAACTGAGCGCACCGTCAACCCCCATTCGGTGGTCTTGTGCCCGATTTCAGTGCATAGCGCTAAGTCTGCCGATTGCCGATCCGAAAGCAGAGATGCCAGCATCGATGAACCAATCATCTCGCGCAGCGACGTTTGAGCCACACGAGCGATGGCCTGCTGATAATCCGTAATGGCTAACGCGGCCTTTCTGGCATCATGCACGTGCCAGAAGATGATCGCATCCACGTTTACAGGCACCGTGTCGCGCGTGAGCGCCTGCTCAGCATTGAAGGCAGTTGTCTGAATGCGCTCATCAATGACCGCTACCACGCGATCGATCACCGGGATGATGAGGAATAAGCCAGGACCACGCACCCCCAGTAGTTTTCCTGCTCGCAGAACAACGAACTTCTGCCAGGTGTTAGCCATTTTCAGCGATTGCGAAACGATTGCGGCAACGCCCCAGAAACCAATAGCCATGCCTACATTGCCGCGATACACGAACAGGCCGCCCACGGCGGTCAAGATGGCAACGATGAATAGGGTAATGGTGTTCACGACGTCACCTCGCTTGCCAGTGGCTAGTGCATGGCAGTGACTTACGTTGCCGTCGAAGTTCCGCTCTGTCGGTGCGCTGGCGCACGCACACATTCCTCCTTGCATCGATTCAAATGTGTCGGACTCCGCCTCGGGGTACCGGGCCCTCCGACCGTTGCGCTTATCCAGTGCGTCGAACCCGACGACTGCAACAGCTACCCACGGCGAGACATCCCATCACCACCTTGACAGATGCGTGGCTCTTGAATGAACGCTGGACCTCATAAACCACGCGCGTTCAGCCCACCTATGGATCTGAGGGCGCGAATGTCCACGTTAGCCGCTTAGGAGAGTCAATATCGTTCGATCGGCAGGATCGTACAATCGACGCACCGCGTGCGTTTGTGCTTCACCTAGCTGGTTCGTTCCCAGACAAGCTCAATGTCGTCCATGACGGCTTCTCGAAGCTCGCCGAGCGATATCCCTAGAAGTTCATTGATGCCGCCATGCCGCATGCCAAAGAAGATTCCATCACGCCGGTAGGTGGCGCTCCACCTGGCTCGATCCGAGCGGGTGAGCTCGTATTCGCCGTCGTACGTAAAGCCATTCGTAGTTTTGCCAGATACGTTGGTCATGACGGCTTCCGTCGACAGTGATCATCCCTGCACTCAGGGTCTCTCGACAGATACAGGCGAAGAGATCAACCATCGTATGGCTACTCGGGCGCTCATCGATCACGATGAGCCGCGGGTTGTATTGGGTGCTCCATCGTCGTCCATGCGATCCGAATCGATACGATCCCGGGCCCTGGCCGATTCCAACTGATCGAGCTTAGGTACGCCGCCATATTGTTGGCGCGGCGGTAGAGGTGTCGCCGGGGAGGGTGCCGCCCACACCGAATGCCCCGAAGATCGCTGAGTACGGCGATCATTATTCGCAACACCCGTGGTCGGCGAGAAGTGCATCTTGTGAGGGTAAAAGTAGAGCAAATTCAGTTGATTGAGAATGTACATGGAAAGGCCTCGAGTGCGGACCTGCGTCCTGCAGAGCGTGCGCATGCATCAGCCACAACTCCGATCAGGGCGGAGGAGGCTCAGAGACCTTGGAAGAAAAATCACGGACAGTCTGAGGTGCCGGAGGCATGACAGCCTGAGCCGCGGCGCGTATTCAACATGCGCCTTCTTTCGTTACGCCACCGTAACGTGTCGTCAATCCCCTTGCGTCCCCAGGCTTCGACAGGCATCCAAGGCGATCGCGTCAGATATCACGCTTGCCTCGCACCTCGCGTTACCTGCACCTAACAACGACAGGAGCATGGTGCATTGGCGCCAGGTAGACAGCCTCCTCCTTGGCAGGCGCCTCAGTCATGCGGTTCTATCCCTAACGCCACCTGAGTACTTCTCCGATCCTTATCGGAGTTGCGGTTTCGGCCGCTCCAGATCCGCCACTCGGATCGCCACTCAAGGTACATGCATGTCCAACCATGACTTCAATACCTCTCAAGCCCCTGGCAAGAACATCGTCGAGACAGCTGCCGAAAATGGGTCCTTCCATACGCTAGGCCAGGCTCTCGAAGCTGCGGAACTCACCCAGACCCTGAAGGACTCAGGCCCCTATACCTTTTTTGCGCCAACGGATGCGGCGTTCAAGAAGCTGCCGGAAGGCACCCTGGAGAACTGGCTAAAGCCAGAGAACAAAGCGGAGCTTATCTCCGTACTGAAGTACCACGTTCTGCCTGGGCGAGTATCGTCTACCGACGTCGAGAAACTGACCACATCGAAGATGATGCAAGGCCAGACGGCAGCGATCACGAAAGACGGCGATAATATCCGCATCGGCGGTGCGACCATCACGAGGCGAGACATCACCTCAAGCAACGGCATCATCCATGCCATCGATGCGGTGAACGTACCCGCCAAGAAGTAACCACCAGGAACTTCTGGCGGGCCAGCCTCACCACAAGTTTCGCTATGCACCGGCCTACTAACTGACTTCGACTGCCGTTTCGACTTGTAGAGCTTCATCATCTGAGGCGACCGCCATGAGCACTCATCTTTCACGCATCGCCCATCGTCCAATGTCACTGCTTGGGAAATGGGTCAAACACCTTGGTGATCTGTTCGATCACCTAATCAAGACACCTCCTTTGAAGCCCTTACCGGTGATGTCTCGACGTCAAAAGCTCGCTGCAGCGGTAGACGCCGCAAAGCGGATCAAACGAGGCAACCATCGATGATCCTGGGCATATTTGCGAGATTCACTTACTTCTTCCGCCCTTTCCGGCGGGGCGCATACCATCACGCGCCATCGATTGAAGAATTGGCTAGGATGCGACAGAAGCACACAGGATGGATGCGGCAGGCAATCCGCATGTATCAATCGCCGTGGCGCGGGTCAACTTTAGATCCCGCGCGCGCCAAGAAGTCGCGTCGCGAATAGGAACGAAAGTGGTCTCGTTCGGCTAAAAGCGCTTCGAGGGTAAGGACGTCGTGACGGTGGCTCATTTCTACTCGATGCCATCCAACCGAATTGTCTAGTTCTTCTCGCCGATGTCTGCACTTGACCGGCCTGTCATGCGCCATCTTGTATTATACCCAGGTGTCCAGGTCGTTAGCCGGCTCGCCCCGAGTCACGACGGATGGAGACCTCTATGAACGGCAATCCACTGATCGATTGGTGTGAAAAGGTAGCAGCACCGGTCCTAGAGGCGGCGGCGGCCGGGCAGCCCATCAGCTTTGCAGCGAAGCAAGCACTTCTTCGCCTATCGGACATACTGGCATCGCAAGGTGTAAGCGAAGGCAGCTCATCCGCCGAAAGCGGTCGACACCCGATTGATCAATTCGGCGTTCTAGAGCGGTTACCTGGCACCCGCGAAAGCTGAGTGGCCAGCGGAATTAAAACGCTACACACGTCGATAGGACTACACCAAAGAAGGCCTTGGTGCTTATGGGCCACCTGTCACGTGCATGGTCAACGACTGGTATGCCTGACTCGCCTTTGCTTCAGTCGCTGGAGATCTCGATCATGACAGGCATTCAAGGTTCTTACCGAGGCTTGATCTACATTGCCATCTACCGCCGCGAAAGGGGCGCCGTGAGCTGGTCGGCGAGTCTTGAAGACGATGACGGGGAAGTGACGTTTGTCGCAAACCGCTTCCTCTGCAGCCTTGGAACGGTCGACTGCGAAAGCGCGGTTCGCCAGCGCATCCTGACTAGCATCGATGATTACCATCGCCGGCGCGAGGCACCGATTCTTCACTAGTGCCGCAGAAGCAGACCGCCAATGCCTAGGGCGACGGTGACTGGTACGCCCCCGTTTTCTATCTAGTCGGACTAGAACCGACGCCCCCTGGCCTCATCGGTGCGAACTTCGGGCGCATGGCAGGCCTGTCGGCCTTCGGCCGCCTCTATCGCATCTCTCGGCTCAACAGCCTCACGATGCGCAAAGCCATCGACGTCTTGGGGATACCTAAGCGCGTCGTGAACGAAATGAGGTATGGCCTCCATGACTCATTTCAGAAGGGCTGCATCCTGGATGCCATTGAGGACGACGTTCATGCGGGGAGTTGGCCGACAGAAGATGACTTGATGCCATTCCAACTCAGTCACGGCCCGGTAAGTGCCTTTCTTTCGACGAATCGGCTACATGGCTGCCCGGTTTGCTTGAGATCAGGATTTCACTCGCTGACGCATCAAGCACGCTGGATCGACCACTGTCCGTGGCACAATGAGCCTTTGATCGATCATTGTCGTTGCGGAAAGCCCTTATGCAGTGGCCTAAAGGATCCAGAGGGGTTCATATTGGCCTGTCCTTGCGGACACGATTTCTTCGACCGGCTAACCGCACTCAAGACGCTCAGCATCTGGCCAGAGAACGAGGTCAAGCGAGCTATCCGCCACGAAACAACACGGGCACGACGTAGTCGCGCCCACCATCTCCTGCAGGTCGAGCGGGGAATGCCACTCGACATCGCCGTGACCGTTGGCCGAGGCGGTGCCGCCTCGTCGCCTTATGTGCTAGAGACGGTTGTAGATCTTGACTGCGTAGACGCCATTGATGAGTCAGCCTGCCGGGCAGTGATTCTGGGCTGGGACAACATCGAGACACCAAGCTGCTACTGGTCACTCCCGCTTCTTTCTAGTGATCTAGAGCGAGTGCAGAGGTTTTCGCAAGCCCTGCAGGATCGGCTTCATCAAATCGCAGACGAACGAGATCTCTGGCACATAGCGAATTACGATGATCGCGTATGGTCCGGCATGGGATCCACCATTGCCAACGTCGAGTATGTGAATTCTCGGAAGCTTTCGGATGGCAACTTAGAGCTCGGGCACTCATTGATAGAAAGATTCGTAGAAGAGAATAGCCCCCATGCCACTCACGGCCGGAGAGGAGAGCGCTGGCCATCTCGAAGAGACAAATCCATGGAGCACTTCAACGAACACGCGAGATTACTGGCTCACGTACTCTCGGCGCATGGAGCGCAGTGCCTATTTGAGTACCTGATGAATCTGGGGTGGCGTGCTTTCGCAGGTGCGCCTATGGTACCCCTGCGGTGCTCTGGCAAGACCGCGGTTGTACGAAAATCCTGCGGTGTGCCCTCCGCAACCGTTCTTCGCGTCCTTCCACGACCAAGATTCGACTTCACAGCGCCAGATCAGAGTCGGACCCTTCCTTCATCGCTGTTTAGTCGCATAGAAGAAGCATATTTGGACCTCAGGCGCCGATCTGCCTCAGTGGCTTGATCGACTTCGGGCCTTGCAATTTCAACGACATAGCCGGCACATGACTGTCATGCGACGAAGGCAATCATCCGCGATGCCATCATTTCAGCCGGCTTGCTCGGCCACCTTTGGAAATTGATGCTGTGATTCCGGCAATCGTTCTCTTTAATGATCATCGGGGCGAATAGAGGCGGGTTAGCCTTGTGTGCCAATGAACGAGCCCTGGCGCTTAATACGGGGGCAATACTGCCAACATCACGGCGTCCATCTTCATGCACTTTCAATCCCATGGATCAAACCTTGGCGCGACTTGTATCCTTGGCCCATTCCTCGCTGCGGTTTGTAATTGCGGTGCAAACCTTGCTGGAGATGAAATTCCTCATACGTGCGAAAAATTAGCACCCACGCCTTGATAAATCAGGAAGTTGCGATGGTTCAGACCCAGGTGCGGAAGTCACACCGGGCAAGTTCAACTCGACCACATCTTGCCGCTGATTAAGCGCATGGAAGGAGCGATCGCCATGCTGCGCAAAGCTGTTCAAGTAGCGGTCGACGACGCCCAGCCCCCCATGGTGACGGTCGTATCGCTTAAGAGATGCAGCATCGACGCAAAGAAGATCCTTCCCATCCTGATCGCCAAGCACGCGTATCACAGTCACCGCGCCGCCGTGGCCTCGCCACCGGACCGCACGTTGCACCTAGTCATCGACGAGGCCCACAACATCCTGTCCGAGATGTCCGCCCGCGAAGCCGAAGCGTGGAAGGATTATCGCTTGGAATTGTTTGAGGAAATTATCAAGGAAGGACGCAAGTTCGGTGTCTTCTTGACCATCGCCAGCCAACGGCCGGCCGACATCTCTCCGACCATTGTGTCTCAGATCCACAACTTCTTGATCCATCGTCTGGTGAACGACCGCGACCTATTCCTGATCGATAACACCATCTCGACCCTCGACCCGATTTCGCGCGCGCTGATTCCAAACCTCACCCAAGGTTGCTGTGTCGTGACGGGCACCGCCTTCGACCTACCGATGGTCGTGCAGGTCGACATGCTCAACGCCAACCGGCGTCCGGACAGCGGCGACATCGACCTAGAGGAGCTTTGGCACGCTTAGTGCCAAAGCTTCAGAGATATCTTGCAGTGGGATATGTGCCGGCCCGGCGTGGAAGGGCCACGCAGATGTGAGCTATTCAAGCTGGGTGGCCAGTGGCCAAACCGACAAGCTCGCTCGTTGGGCTCGGCCCATTGGCCAGGGCTTGACCTACTTGGGGTCTCGCTATGATGCGATAACTAAGACAGGGAAACGGAACGATGGTCGATGTATGGGTGAAGCGAGAGCACGATACGCAAGCGCTGGTAGGGGCGTGTGCGGATTACCTTTTGAAACAAGGGAATATCAACGGCAAGCAGTTGCATGGCTTGTCTGCGCTCACCTGGATCACCATCGATTCGCGCAACCAAGTAGTGTCTTCAGCGTATGTGTGGAGTACGAAACTCCCTGCGCTCGAAGCTATCTTCGGGAAAGCCATCGACATCTCCTCTCATGAGCAGGCTGCAGAGGATGTTGCCCGACTGCTCAAGCAGCCGAAGGCGGCAGCGTGGGTGATGGGAGATACGGGCTTCACCAACTTCTACCCTAGTTTCCGGAACACTAGCGAAGCCTGGCTGCAGTCGCACCGCGGCCAGATTCTGGATCTGGTCCGTAAAGCACGGCATTTGAAGACCGATGCGGCGGCACGGGTGTTGGCGCATGAAGTGGGCCAGATGAAACAGGGCATTCCCAAGGCCAAACACCCCCATACCAAGATGCATCCGCAGCACTTGCTCACGCCGTTGCTGTTCTCGCTTGACCCCCGGAAGAGGTTTCCCGTCATCAATGGTCGAAAGGCCATCGAGGGGCACCTGCGGCGTTGCCACGTTTTTAGCAAGCCCTTGGAGTATCAGTTCGATGAAATGGTGCGGTTGATTGGGCCACGCTCGTTTAAGGATTCTGCAGAACTCGACGTGGCCATGAACGGGGAGGCGGAGGTTGAGGTCTATACCGACGCGAACAGAAAGCCCTGCCTGCGCCGACTTGCCGTGCCCGCGAAGCGAAAGCCCACGACGGGGAAGAACCTCACTACGAAAGACTCTGGGGACATCGAGGCGATCATCGGGGCGCAAACGGTTAAGAAGAAGCGCTTGCACAACGACATGACGAACCGGTTGATGGAACTCTACAAGCCGCGGTTCGACATTGAGGAAGGGCATCTGAAGGATGTGATGTTCGATGTGGTGGTGCGCAACTACAACCAAGCCAATGGCAAAGACGTTGACCACCTACTCATCGAAGTGAAGAGCGTCGCCGACGCACCCAACGTGCGTATGGCGATCGGTCAGGTGTTCTCGTATGGGTATCGCCTGAGCGATGGCGGCGACTACACCTCAGCCATCCTTCTGCCCAGCGAACCGGCGAAGTCCATCCAGGACTTGTTAAAGCACCTAAAAATCGGGTGTCTATGGTTCGAGAGCGAACACCTGATCAGCCTACACACGTCAACCCCATGGCTAAAAAAGTGGGTGGCTTGCCAAGGTGATTGCGAATTACGTTATAAAACAATGTCTTATAATTGACAGAACGCCGCTGAAACGTTAAGATCCTCGAACCGGCTCATTCGCGAGCCGTCATATGAGGAATCATGAATACTGAAAATGAAAGAAGTACGGAACACTGCAATAGCAAAGGTAAAACGAATGGGCTGCCATACATCCGCATGCGTATGGCGATAAGCAAGACCTGGAAGAATCCATCCACAAGAAAAAGTGGATGGGAGAGATTGGCGAGTTCCTTATGCAAGACGAACTCAATCAACTCGGCCATGAGCTGGCTACTGCTGACGAAGTTCATCCTGACGGGCTCCCCTCAGGTCTCAAGAAAGTCGGTGGTAAAAGGCCTGACCTGTACCTTGCGTGGGACAACAGACTGGTTGTCCTAGACGCGAAACTCCACTCCGTGGGAACTGCCAACGAGTTCTGGCTAAGTGATGCCGAACTCGCGAAGTACGACGCACTAGTCTCATACTTGCGCGGTTTATTTCCCGACATATCGATAATTATGGCGTTCTACGTCCTGCCGGCAGAGCACGCAGGTAGTAGAGCCGTCTATGTTCCTTTGAAACATGTCCACAGAGGCATACCGAAGTGCCGCGTGATCGATGACGTTGAGGAAAGTGGGAGGGCCGTGGCTCTTTTTGGGCTAAGAAAAGCGCTGTGGAGCGTAATTGCGCCTGAGGCCGTCCAACGTGCGCTTGACGCATGCCCGGCGCCGTCTTGAACGGCTTTTGATTCACCAAGAACATATAGTTCCGCCTCAAGAATGATGCGTTCGCTGACACCGCATAGCGCGGTGTCAGCGCCATCGGAATGACTACGCGTTAAGTCGCAGTCGAAAGCGGACCTCCGCCCTACCCTCGATAACACGAGCTAATCTCCCTGCTACCGCGCCTGAAGGCAGCCAGAAGCCGACTTTGGCAGGCCCATCGATTGGGTTCCTATTGCGCGTATGACGTTAAGGGCTCCCCGGACGACTGACCGTCCGGGGAGGCTATGCAATGATGGCATCATGCGAGGGCCGACTGCGCGGCGCCATTAAACGCGAGCCCTGGTAGCCGGAGTTCGCCACTTGTGAGCATGTGGCTGACCTTCATGAAACCCTGGACATCGCTGTCCGTGCAGCGTGCGAGGTCCGGATACAGCACCCGCAACTGCGCGGGTGTAATGCGGGCTTCCTCAGCGCGGCGGAGAGTGCTGAACCCCTCAAGAAGACGGGCAGTGCCCATAGGGTTAGAGACGACATCACGTACGATTTGGAGTTTCACAGAGTAATCCTTGTGGCAGCCTTGGACGGGAGGGTCGCCCTGCTGCCAGCGGCACGACCCCTGTCCATAGCGTTGCCTAGCCTGACCGATGCCGCCAGGGGGAACCCAGCCGCACCAGTTGCCCCTTGACATACCAAACATGCCGAACAGCAAGAAAACCAGTAAGGCTCTCGACCACCGGATCTTCACCAAGGAGGAGATCCGCCGGTACAAGAGTCAATTTCACCAGCGCTTCGACCGCCTCGTTGTCCAACAGTGTGCTGTCCGGCGGTTCCAACAGGAACACAAAGAGACTCACCAGGCCCTCAGCCGCCTCAGGCATATCGTCATCGATCAACTCTGTAGAGCTCGCGTCGGGCTAGAAACCTTTCCACTGAATTACTCACTCTCGAATGCTCTTTCCCGCACCCTTGAGCTTTTCGAATCTCGACAAGGCCGAATATCCATCAGGACACGAGACGTGCGGCGTGCACTGGAGATTATGGCGGGCCATCCGCTTACCAATCTGACGCCTTCACTTCCGGAAGCCGACCTTGTCGAAAATCTTCTGTCAATCCTCGTAGACCATCTCGATGTTGTCGAGGCCGCCCAGGATGAATTGAATTTCTTCGACTACTTCACGCTGCACGGAATGACCACGGCTCTTGACGGTCATACAGCATTCTCAGCCTTCATGGCAGCGCAACGTGGCAAGACGCCCCTGTCACCGGCGTACGAATACGTAAAGGAAAATCGCAACGCCAAACTGGCCGACCTTGATGTCGGCTACAATCGCTGGTTCCATCTAGACGCGGAGCCCGATGACCTCGACCTCGCGTGCGCCCTTGGACTGTCCTCGCGTCCTCGCACATTCGAATCGTTGAGCGTCAAAGTTCTCGACAGCGCGGCAAATCCACACCTGCAGGAACCTGGTGGCAGTGCACGGGCTTTGCACCTTGTAATCGGTCTCGATCGTGCACCCATCGATATCGATCAAGCCATGGGCTACCTGTCTAAAGCCCTTAAGGACCTTCTTTTGGAGGAGCATGGGTTCTGGGCGAACGTGCCAGGAAATGAGCCGTACAGCCACACGCATTTTGCGCAGGCGAGCGATCCACCCACCATGCTTCGCGAGAAAGATCAATTCCGGGGTGTGCTGCTTGGTCTTTGGTGTTGGGACCTCGTCCGGATATCAGGTAAAAAAAAGGCCAGCGCGTTTGACGAAATCCGCAAGGCCCTCAACCACGAGTCGTGCGAAGAGCTTCCTACTTACCTTCGTCGCATCGAAGGCTTCATTAGCCCGCCTGCCGATAGAATGTCCGCGCTTGACATCGCAGTCGCCCACCCTGCCGTTCGGCGCTTAGGCTATCGGGCTTACGATAGCTCGACGAAGAGCCATTCTCAGACGAATAGTGGTGTTTCTCCTACCCTCGATAACTTGTCCTAATGGCCGTGCTTCAATGCCCGCAAGCGCGTCGTTTGCCAAACACGCCGCCTTTCCGGACTCCGCCACGCAAAGCCCTATTGGCAGGAGACCGTGTCGCCAGCCCAACGCAAGCAGCGCCCAGGGGGCATCAAAGCCGGCGCCGAGTCTCTGTAAAGAGCTCATCGACGTAGGCCGCGGCGATGATTCTCGGGATGACCTTCGGCGTCATCGGCATTTGCAGGAGTCGAACCAGCACGGGGAGCTGCTCGCTGCCGGCGGCGTCAAGCTGCGCCATCAGGCAAGCTATTTCCTGATGCAGGCCTCGATCGGATTCGCACGCGTGTACTCGGAGATCCAGTTTGTCTCCCAGGTGCGACCGTCAAAAGAGAACGCCTGCTCCCAGCGCGCATGGTCGTTGTCGACCTTGGTCCAGGCGTAGCGCACTTTTACCGGGCGTCCGTCATCCACGTCCTCTCCGTAGAACGCGCCACGATCTCCAGCAAAGCCGCCAACTAGAGGCGACCCCAGATTGCCGCTTTTGTGGTCAATCCAGTACAGAGACCACTGGCGCTTCTGTAGATCGAAGAGGTAAAGAAAAAGCCCAGCGACCGATTTCGTTGGCGAGTAGCTTTCTTCCACTGTCGTCAGACCATCCAGGTACTGCCTTGCGCAATGGACATTGGATGGTGCATCGCCCCATTCGGTACTGCCTTTGCCGCGTGCTTTAAGGCGACGCTGATGCGTGGTCCAGGCGCCAGCGAGGAAGTCGAAGTCATGCCTGTCGCCGGTGCCGGCAAGCGAATAGCCCGGCGGCAACGGGTTCGCTGTCGCTTCTTTCGCAAGCGTTGAGCTCGACGCACCGCATAGGATGACCAGGGCGAACGCGCGAACACCAGCTTTGGCATTGCGATGCATGTGGCAATCCTTACACGTCGTTGCGTGAGCGGAATGATGTGCGTGGAATCTAAGTTTCCCAGTCGTCGATATGAATAACCACATTGGTGCAAATACACATGACCACTTCGAACCTGTACGGGCGACGCCCCTTGCGTCATGCCGGGGGTGTACTGGGCCGCTGTCGGCGCATTCAAACGACATATTGATATAGCTGCGGCGGGCGGGTGTCGATTACAGCGCCCCCGAAGCTCAGATCCGTGGTTGGCTAGGCAGCACCCCTACGCCATACCCCGCCATCGCCCACGCGCTACTGAAACTGCCAAAGGCGAAACCACTGCGCAAACCCGTCTATCTGGACGTGGTCGTGTGGAACTACACACATGCCGATGGCGGCCAAGCGCTCGCTCGCGGAACTGACTCCGCGAGCTGCGCCGATTCCGTGGGCCGCTTCAAAGCGACTTCCGAGCCAGGGCCTGCACCAGATATCCGAACGGCAAGCACCTCACTGAAAACTGCTGCCCACATCCTGGTTGTAAGGCGCTGCTTGCCATTGCGCCGGGCTCAAGCTTTGCCCCTGGTCATGCACCATGAACTGCCAAGGGCCAACGTACTTGTTGCTGCCGAATACGTTGGACTGATTGAACGTGATGGCCTGTTCAATCACCTCGCCCTGATACGGCGACCACGACGGATAGGTGCCCCAGTTCGAAAGCACGCCCTGCCATCCGCATCCGTTATCCGGAGTGCAATTCGATCCGATATGGGCCGGCGTCAGGCTGAACACATTGCCCGTGACCTGGATGTTCTGGCTTTTCCAGCGGCAATCCGAATAGTACGGCGCCTTATTGATCGTGCCGGCCACGCAAGTCGACAGATTCACCACCGTGGGATTCACCAGCGTGCAGTCACCGCTGCTGGTGTTGGCGGGCGAATTGCAGAAGCGATCGGCGTTCTCCCAGATCACGACGCCCGACCAGTTGTCGGTGAAGGTGTTGTCCGCGATGGTAATGGTCTGATAGCGGGCGGGAACGCGGCTGTCGCCACCGCTCTCGGAGAGGTAGATGGCGCTCGTCGGAAAGTCGGGATTGGCTGGTCCGGCCGTATTGGCGTTGCGCAGGAACGCATTGTTCTTGATCAGTGCGTTGTAGGACGTCTCATAAATAATGGCCGAGTTCTCTTCATCGCTGAAGACATTGTTTTCGATATCGAAATCGTTGTTGTTGGTATCCGCCCACAGCCCCGGGCCTTCGTGGTTGTGGTGAAACCAGTTGTTGGTGATGGTTGCCTTATTCGTTGCCCAGAACTTGCCACCTCCGGTGCAGCCGCAATCGGGGCTGGCGGTTTCCCAGCGATAGGTGTTGTTGTATGAAATTTCGTTGTGGTCGATGACGACATTCGAGACCCCATCGGGTTCGTAGGCGCTGAAACCGTACTGCCCGTTATTGGTCAGGCAGTTGTATCTCACGGTATTGGAGCTTCCGACGAAAACGCCGGCGCCCGCATTGCCTTGCGCGGTGTTGTACTGGATCGTCCAGCCGTGGCCGGCATCGTGATTGACGACGCCTTCGTTATTGTTGGCGCCCGAGCTGCCGAAGTTCTGGATGGTCAGATATTCAATGGTGACGCCGGTGGCCTGGCCGGTGAAGGCATATAGATTGGCCTGCTGGCCATCCAGGATGGCCCCGGGCCCGCCGATGAAGACGCTGTTGTTGGCCGGAACGATCTGGCTGTAATGTCCCGTGCCGAGCCGGTGGGTGCCCGGGGCGAACCAAAAGGTTTTTCCGGCTTGATGGAAATTGAAGGCGCTGTTATCGCCGGCGGGTACGGTGATGGCTCCTGTCGGCGGCGCTGACGGGCCAGTCAAGATGGACGCGTTTCCGCAAACAGCGGTGGCGGCTGCGAACTGCGAAGGGAGCGCCGCCAGCAGGCTCATCTGACTATGCCCATTCCATATCGATGCTCCAGTTGGCGCGTCGGCAGCGTATGGCTGCGCAACAGCCGATGCCGTCGATAAAATAACTGTCAGCGCGGCGATATGGCTCCCTTGCCGCAGTGCGTCACGAACGTTCCTCATGAGTTCCCCTCCTTTTGATTGATGATGAGGCGGCACGTCATTGCGACTCGCGCCGGGAGGGCCTGACTATCGCTCAAACATTCGCTCGCGAAATGGGATTGGCGACACAATGCGTCGCCCATCTCTCAGCGCTTTGGAAAGAAGGGTTATTTTGGCGGGGATGAAACCTGCCCTGTTCTCGGATTTACATCGTCGGGTGAAATTCGAAGAGAATCGTTCCGCCGCTCGGCTTGTTTCGCGCGAGCGCACACAAGACGGATCGCACGCGGGAGTCGCCTCACGTCAGCGCGGGCAAGGGGCCGGTCGCTCGGCTCGTGGCGCGGCAGTGCCGCTCGTCGTTGGGCGGCACAAGCTGGCAACGCCCAGGGCAGCCAAGCCCCTGGGTGTCGCGTTGATCGATTCGACCTTACTTGGGCGCCCCGCTCGGCGCCGGTACGAGGACATCGTCGTCCTTGCTCCATGCCGGCGTCGTCATCGCGTAGAACTTCAGCACCTCACCCTTGCTGGCCCGGATGGAACGCACGACCGCAGGCGGAATCAGGATGTAGTCGCCCGGTCCCACGGCATGAGCGATGCTGCCCGTCCAGACTTCGCCGTGGCCTTCCAGAACGAAGAAGGACTCCTCGCCCGCCTTGTTGTGGCTCCATGCGCTGGCATGGCCCGGATCGAGTTCGAACAGTGCGACGCTGCCGAGCGTCGACCGGGCACCTTCGGGCGCGGCGCGTCCGGTGAGCTCCTTCAGTCGGACCCCTTCCGAGACTTGCACGAACGGCAATTGCGCGGGACTGATGACTGCCACGCGTTCCGCGGCATTGGCGGATCCCACGGCAATCGCGACCAGTGCTGCGGACAGGCCAAGGCATGAGGCGATCGTGCGTTTCATGATGCAGGGTCCTCGGGTGTGTTCAGGGCCGCGAAGCGTAGCGCATGCTTCACGTCCCTGCCCTTCACGCATCACGTTGCGAGAAGCGGGGTGATGCCCTTTCCTCAGCGGGCATGCCTCTGGGCTCACCGGATATCAAATGCCGGCATACCACTCGTAACCCTGGTCTTCCCAGTAGCCGCCCTTGCCGTCCCCGATGTCGTCGAATGAGTTGACCACTTCGATGCGGGCAAGGTACTTCGCTTGCTTGTAGCCGAGCTGGCGGCCGATCCGCAGGCGTAACGGGGCGCCATTCGCCACGGGCAGCGGCTTGTCGTTCAGGGCAAATGCCAACAGGGTTTGCGGGTGCATGGCCTCCGTGAGGTCGATACTTTCGTAGTAAGGCGTGTCTTCTTCCATGTCGTCAAAGCAGTGGAATACGACGAAGCGTGCCCGTGAATCGACGCCAACGTGATCGAGCACCGCGGAAAGCGCCGTCCCCTTCCATTTGCCGATGGCGCTCCAGCCCTCCACGCAATCGTGCCGCGTAATCTGCGTGCGCACATCGAGGCGCTTCAGGTCCTCGATCGAGAGCATGGCCGGTTGCCGCACAAGTCCATCCACCTGCAGTTTGTAGCCGTGGAAGTTGTCGGCTATCAGGGCCTGATAGGCAGGCGTGGTGGGCATGGTGGTGCCATTGGGATGGAACACTGGCGAGATGTCGGCTTCAGTGTATTCCTTCGCCATGCTGCTCGAAGGTGACAGCAGCGCCTGCACGCGGCGATTCAAGCCTTCCGCCCTGCCCAGTACGTCGGGTCCCCACAGCGTCCGGGAGATACGATCGCAGCCGGCGACGAGCACGCCCGCCGCGCTCACCATCGTCATGCGAAGGAACGATCGGCGATCAGTCATGGGGGCGATCCTCTACTGGAGCGGGTGCGCTCGGCGGGTCTGGAGGCTGTGCATCCGTTGGCTGGGCATGGATCGCGTAATACCCGGTGATCATGCCGCGCAGCTGGTTGAACGCGCCGGTGACCAGCACTTCGAACAGGTGAATCAACACAAAGGCCACGAAACCCCAGGCGATGATGAAATGGATGGTCCGGGCCGATTGCCGGCCGCCGACGGCTTCGACCAAGGGCGAAAGCACGGCGTCCATGCGCGGCGACATAGCCAGGCCCATGAGCACGATGCCGGCGCCAAAGATGAAGACGACGACCAAATACGCGAGCCGCTGCAGGATGTTGTAGCGCAGCGCCTCTTCGCCATGCGGGTGCTTGAAGCGCAGATGATCGACGATGGATCGGCCGATGCCACGCCAATCCGATCCGGTGGGCCACAGGTCGCGCTGCAGGTGTCGCGTGGCTATCGCGTAGCCGACGTAGCACAATCCATTCAGCACGAACACCCAGGCAAAGAAGAAATGCCAGCGTCGCCCCATCGCCAGCCATTGCGGGCCGGGCACGGTGAGCCATGACGGGAACCCGCGCACCTGCGGACTGCCGTCTCCTCCGCTCGATACACCAAGCACGCCGGTCGTCGTGAACTCATGCTTTCCGATGTGAGTGACGCCTTGCAGTTTCCCAGCGGCGTCCTGACGGGCATCCAGGGCGAAGATGGCCGTGCCCTCGTCAGATCGATTGCCCCAGTAGAGGCGTGGGTGCGCGTTGAATATCTGCAGTCCGCTGAGGAACATCAGCGTCAGCGCAATAACATTTGTCCAATGCATGATCCGGATCGGTAGCGGGTGTCGATAGACCAGCCTGCGTGAATCCGATTCCGATGCCGCTGTCGGCATCGGCGACGAGGCAAGAGCCTCCTGGCTTTCCGTCATCATGGCCATACCCCCGGCGAAGCAGGACGCGTGGAACGGCATGGCGGCCAGTCTACTCGTGCATCGGGCCGATGCGCAGGGAATGGATCGGGCCGGACTGCTGGCCTTATCGATCTGGATAAACGAGGGCGAGTCTCTTTGGACTGGCCGGCCGTCATGCCTTTCTTTTGATGGCCGCCAATATCACGCTCCTTCCCTGCCCCATGTGGCGAACGACGTAACCCGACGGGGCGAGCCTCCGAAGAAGGAGGGACCGATGCGCACGGTCGCCACCGCGAACTCGCCGCGACAACGCATGTTGCCGCAATTACCTGCGATCACATCGAGGATTGATCATGAAAAGAGCCATCTATGGGTCGGCGCTGCTTGGGTTGATCGTCGCCGGAACGGCCTACGCCCAGGCTGGACCGGATCGGGGCGCTGACGATCTCGTCGTTACCTCCTCAAACACGGCCAGCAACGAACTGCTTGTCTACGACACACGAGGCGTGCTGATCGAACGATCCTGGACAGGAGGGTCCGGCGGCGTGACCGGCAATGCCGGCGGCATTGCACAGAATCATCGACTGCTGGCCGTGGTGAATTTCGGATCAGGCAATGTGTCGATCTTTCGAAAGAGCGCCGGGGTCACGCCGTTGCAGTTCGTCAAGGTCGTGCCGGCCATCACCAACCCCGTCAGCGTCGCTTTCGGCCGCAACCATCTCTATATCCTCACCGCCACGCACATCGAATCGCATCCGATCGACCGGAATGGCGTGGCGCCGACGGCTGACGGCGAAGCGCAGCTTGTCGTTGCCGATGGTTCCGCGGCACAAGTAGGCGTACTCGATGGGGAGCTGATCATCTCCGAGAAGAGTAATGCCATCGAAACCGTCAACTTGACGGCCCGCGGCGCGATATCGGGCTCCACCAGGCTGGTGGCTAACATCCCCGTGAAAGTCAATGCGCCTTTCGGGCTTGCCACGCGCGGCCGCGACGCGTACGTCACCATCGCCCACGCCAACGAGATCAGCCTGGTACGGGATGATGCGGTACTGACGGTGACCGGATCCGGCACTCAGATGGCCCCTTGCTGGGTCGCTCTCGATGGGGCGTTCCTGTTTTCAACCAACTCACCGAGCCACTCCGTGTCGCGTTATTCGGTCTATGGCCGGAAGATTGTCCAGGACGCCGCAGTCGTCGCATCCTTCCATGGCAATCCGACGGATATCGCTTATCGGGACAACCTGGCCGCCGTGGTGGACGGCAATGGCACGACATCCCATGTATCGATCTTCCGTGTCGATGGGGATGGAAACTTCGACCTGAAGGGCAGCGTCACGCTCAATGAAGGCGCCACGAACGGCATGGCCATCGTGCGCGAAGCGGACGATTTCGATGACTGACTGACTGACGCCCCGCGCCGGGCGCGACCGGCACATCCCGGCGCGGGGTCTCTTGTGGCACGCAGTGGAGTTCGCTGTCGAGCATGAAATGCCAGGCAGTGGCGCCTATGGCATGTTGCGCCGCTCGATAGGATGTCATACGGCCCAGGATTTAAGTCATGATTGGATCGCTAGTCGCGATAACGCGGGCCAACCTCCTTGCCACGAATGGCCTTTCTGCCGGTCAAGGTGTTTCGCGAACAAGTCGAGCGAGCGTTGCGGCATGTAAGACATCGAGTGCGCCGCCTCGCTCGTGTGATCGGGCCGCCCTCTTCTTTCCTTGGGCTCCATTCGGACAGCTGATCCATGACTGATCGGCCAGCCATCGGCGCCCTCCCCCTAACCCACTGCCTTCATTGCAGCCCCGAGGAAGCGTTCGACGACCTCCAGCAACATCGGCTCGACGGGGAGCGTGTAGTGGGTGGTGTTCGGCAAGATGGCGAGCTCGTTTGCGGGCCGCAAGGAGCCATCGATCCCGGCATCGCGCCGGCCGCCGCCCAGCGCCTTCCAGAACTCGACCATATGCTCGGGCCGAATGGCATCGGCGTCGGCAAAGACCAGCAGTGTGCGTGCCTGAAGCTTGGCGACGTCGGCGCTCCAGTCGAAAGGACGTTTAGTCATGTCGCCGACCTTCCGGAAGAGCTTGGTCCAATCGACATCGGGATAGGCCGTCCCTAGTGGCGATGCCTTGACGCCGGGGCCGAGTGTGGCGGCGTTGGTCTCCAACTGCTGGAAGGCCGTGACCACCTCCGGATAAAAGCCGTCCTGACTCATCGCCGCGGACACGAGCACGAGTCGGTCGACCACGGCCGGATGGCGGATGGCGGTCTGCAGCGCGACGCTGGAGCCCAGCGAGTAACCCATGACGTCAGCCTTGCCGAGTTTCAGATGGCCGATCAGGGCTGCAACGTCCTCGCTCATGGTTTCGCTGCGCAGTGGCCGGTTGGTGTCTGGCGTGCGCCCATGTGCCTGGAGATGGACCGCGATCACCTGCCGGCTTTTGGCCAGCTTGGCCAGATTCTCCCCGAAGCTGTCCGGGTTGATGCCGCCGTGGAGAAGAATGAGCGGCTTGCCGGCGCCATGCACGCTGTAGAAGAGATGCTGGCCATTGACGTCGGCAAAATTCTCGCTCGCCATGGCGAGCGTTTTCTCGGCTCGAACGGGAAAGGCCGCAGTCAGCACAGCGGTCGCTACGGCAGTCTTCAGGAAATCACGTCTGAACATATCGCCCTCCTCTCTTATGCGTGCGACCGCGGCCTGATCACGATTGGCCTGCGAGCAAGTCGTCCAGCTGCGCGAACTGTTCGGGCAGACCTTCCGCCGAACCGGCTAGGGCTTCATCGAGGGCCGCTTCCGTGGGGTAGATCTCGTGCAAGGTGACCAGCGTCTTGCCGGCGCTTTCTTCGAACGTCACGGTGGTCACGGCGCCCTGATCGCTTTCTTCGTTCGTCCATACGAGGCGCTTGTGCGGCGTCACCTCTTGGTACGTCCCGAAGAACGCCATCGGTTGATCGAAGGCCGGATGTTGGAATACGAGGCGATACGTCCCCCCGGTGCGAATATCCATATCGCACGAAACCAGCGACATGCCCGCCGACGCCGGAACCCACCAGCGTTTGAACCATTCGGGGTTGCTCCACGCCTCGAAGACGATGTGCACCGGGGCATCGAACGTTCGCCGAACGACGAGCTCGCGGTTGGACTTGCGTTCCACGGCTGGGTGGTTCCTGGCGGCGGGACTACCTTCTCTTTCTTTGGCCATCTGTCCTCTCCTTCCGTTTCAGGTGTTCGACAAGCTGGTCCAGCGCGTCGAAGCGCGCGCTCCAGAGTTGGCGGTGCTGCTCGATCCAGGCGGCCTCTTCTTCCAGGCGGCGCAGTCCGAGTCTGCAGGTTCGTACGCGCCCGACCTTCTCCGTGGTCACGAGCCCCGCCTGCTCCAAGATGCCGACGTGCTTCTTCATGCCCGTGAGGGTCATGTGAAACCTTTGGGCAAGGTCGGTGATCGAGGCGTCAGCGTTCCCGAGCTGCTCCAGCACGCCGCGCCGGGTGACATCGGCGAGCGCGGCGAACGTCAGGTCGAGGCGGGCCTGATAGTGAACCATGTGGTTCACTGTAAAATGCGTATCGGTGATTTACAAGCGAATGCCCGCCTCCTCAGGTGCAATTAGCAGCCGCGACAGGAAATAGGGAAATCGCCCTCAGAACGGTCCGCATAGCCAATGCTGTGCTGGTCACGCCCTCTCGAAAAGCCCGCCCTGTCGACCTCGTCAGCATCCAAGGGCCGCCTCCGCTGGGCTGTTGCGGAGTGGGCCGCGGTAGCGGGATATCGCGATAGTTGGCGCGATGGCTGCGAGCGCGGGGGCTGCCCATCGACGCCCGCGCTCTTCGCACGTGAGATGCCGACAGAGCTCAGGTGCCAATGCGCGCTCCTAGCAAGAACGATCAAATGCCCGTCGCCACCTCCGCTTAAGATAAGCGACACACAGGGGGAATCATGGCGGTCGTCCAGCGCGCGGTTTGGTACATCGAAAGCCATTCGAGTGAAGACCTGACGCTTGGCGACGTTGCGCGCGTCGTGGGCACGTCGCCGTTTCATCTTGCCCGCCTGTTCCGCGCCGCCACCGGATGGTCGGTCGTGCGCTATCTGCGCATGCGCCGACTCAGCAGGGCTGCGGCGGCACTGGCGGAAGGCGCCACGGAAATCCTGCCGATCGCGCTCTCCTCGGGCTACGGTTCGCATGAGGCATTCACACGCGCATTTCGCGAAGCCTTTGGCTTGCCACCCGAGGCGGTGCGGCAGCGTGGACATCTGGAAGGGCTGGCGATGCTCGCGCCGCTGCGCGTCATCGAAGAGCCTGCGAGCCCATCGCCCACGCTGCGGATCGAAACGCTCGGCCCCCTGTTGCTGACAGGCATCGGCGCGTCGTACCTCGCCGAGGATACGGCGGGTATTCCGTCGCAATGGCAGCAGCTCTACAACGAGCAACCCCAGGCGAAGAAGAAATCCCATGCATACGGCGTCTTCCATGCGGCGGACGGCGAAGGGGAACTCGATTACCTGGCCGGTTACGAAGTCGAGCATTTCGGCCAGGTGCCGCCCGGATGCCGGCGGCTGCGTCTGGCGCGTCAGCGCTACGCCGTCGTCCGGCATGAAGGCCACATCGGCTCGATCCCGCGGACCTGGTATGCGCTCCTGGGCGAATGGCTGCCGGCGTCGGGGCTGGTGCCGGTGGATGCCCCTGAGTTCGAACGCTACGACGCGACCTTCGATCCGATGACGGGGAATGGCGGCGTGGACATTTGCGTGCCTGTGCTCTGATGGAGTCGAACATGTTTAAGAAGATCCTTGCCTGCGGGCTGCTCGCGCTCACTGCGTTCGCTCATGCAGCGTTCGCCGAGGTGGGTGAGCTGCATCGCTCCACCACGACGCCCACGGCGGCATTGCGCAACGCGGACGGCTCTTCCGCCCTGGCCATTACCGCCTGGTATCCGGCCCAGCCCGGCTCGCAGGAGCAGCCGCTGGTGATCGGGCCGCCCGGGCGGCCGCTGTTCGCCGCAGGCGCTGCCGCCGCCGATGCGCCGCCGGCGGAAGGGCGTTTCCCCGTCGTGCTGCTCTCGCACGGGTTTGGCGGACCCGCGCGGATGATGGCCTGGTTCGGCACGGTGCTGGCGCGAACCGGCTATGTCGTCATCGCGGTCGATCATCCAGGCAGCAACGGCCGCGCGCCCATCACCGCCAGAGGCGCCGCCTGGTGGTGGGAGCGCGCGGAAGACCTCAAGTCAGCGTGGGCGACGATGCAAAAGGATCCAGTACTAGCGCCTCACATCGACAGCCGTCGCCTGGGTGTCGCCGGGTTTTCCGCCGGTGGATTCGCCGCCCTGGTGGCGGGCGGCGCGCGCGTCGATGTCCGCCATTTCGTGGACTTCTGCAAGGCCCTTCCGAACGATGGCGTCTGCGCCCCTTAGCTGGAGGCGCCCGAACTGACTGCGCGAGACGCGGATGGGCTGGTGGACGACCTGACCCGGCAGGGACGCCTGCAAGATGCCCAAGGGAATCATTCGATAGCAGGCGTGCGCGCGATCTTCGTCATGGCACCCGCCCTGGTGCAAGCGCTGGCTCCGGATTCCTTGCCTCAAATGAAGCTGCCGGTGGCACTGGTGGTCGGCACGGCGGACACCGTGGCGCCCGCCGCCACCAATGCGGACGTCGTGGCGCGAGCCATCCGCGGCGCGGAGGCAAAGCATCTGGATGGCGTAACCCACTACGACTTCCTGGGTTCATGCGTGCCAGCTGCATCGAAGGTCGTACCGCAATGCGCAAGCGCATCGCACCAGACGGAGGCACACGCAGCGGCTATTGCCGAAGCGCTACGTGCCTTCGGCAGCGCGCTGAGTGAGTAAGGGGCCGGGAATGAGTTGTCGCCGGCTCTGCGAGGCGACGCGGCGCACATAGCATTCTCGAATACATTGCTCTCGACCGCGCCGCTCCCGCGACCCGATCGTGCGCTACGCAGCCTCGTTCTGTGCGGTGGCGGTGATCAAGGCGCGAAAGTGCTGACGCGCCTGTAGATGGAACTAGGCCCGGCGAAGCCAGCGCTTTGCGTGTTCAAAGATCGCGGCCATTTGCCGTCCGTGCCGCAACTGATGCGTGCGCTATATCTGGATGATGCCGCGCCTCACCGCCGTCACGACGGCGTGCGTGCGGTCGTTGGCATCCAACTTGGAAAGGATGCTCTTCATGTGCGACTTGACGGTGTCTTCGCTGACGCCAAGCTCGGCGGCGACCTGCTTGTTTCCGAGACCGCGGGCTACGCGATTGAGCACCTGAAGCTCGCGCTCGGAGAGTGCATTGCCCCCATATACTCGGCAAGATGCGATGCCGCGTCGGGCGACATGACGCGGCGCCATGCCCTTGTCGATCGGATGGCATCGCGAAGATCCTTGCGCAAGGAGGCCTTGAGCAGGAACCCACTGGCGCCCTGTTTCAGTGCATTGGCCACCTGTGTGTCACCTCGATACGTCGTCAGAATGAGGATGCACGCCGCCGGGAATTCCGAGCGTATGGCGCACATCGCATCGATGCCGCTCATGTCAGGCAGTTGCAGATCCATCAGGGTGACGTCGGGGCGATGCTCGCGAAACGCCTCGATGGCCGACCAGCCATCATGGACAATGGCCACGATGCGCATGTCCGGCTCGCCGGATAACCCAAAGGCCACGCCATCGCGGAGCAGCGGATGGTCGTCGACGACGAGTACGGTAATCACGCTGGCGTTGCTGGTGAGCATCGGCGCTTCATGTTTCGTCGTGATCGAGCGGGCGCGTTTTACGGCCGGCAAGCATTATGCCCAAGAGTGCGCGCCATCGGCGCCACGGCCCCGGGGCATGGCGAAACGCTCTGGGGGCCGGCACGCGCAATTCCAGCGCCGTGCCCATGCCGGGCCGACTGGAAAGCGTCAGTCGCGCGCCAAGGTTCGCCGCGCGCTCGTGCATACCTTGTAGCCCCCAATGGCCGGCAGGAGGGTGCGTGGCGAGCGTTTCCACGTCGAAACCGCGTCCATCATCGACCACGCTGAGCGTCAGGTGCTTTCTTCCGTAAGTCACGCTGACGTCGACATGGCTGGCTTGCGCGTGCATGAACGCATTGGCGATGGCTTCCTGAGCCAGGCGCAGGATTTCTTCGCCAGCACCCGGATCGAGCGAGCGCCGCGCACCTTCCACCGTCAACCGGAATGCCGTGGCGGTGTCGCCAGCGAGGTCCTCCCCCGTACAGCGGATGGCATCCTCCAAATTTGCCTCTTCGTGAGCGAGCGCGCGCAGCTGCGTAACACGATCGCGACCTTCGATGATCACGTCGTTCGCATGATCGAGCGCCCGCTCCATCAGTGGGCGCGCTGGCGCCGTGGGCGGTATGCGCTCCATCGCGGACTGGAAGAGAAGCATCAAGCCCTGCACGGCCTGCAGGAAGGTGTCGTGCAGTTCGCGTGCAATGCGCTCGCGCTCGGCGTGCCGTTCCTCGAACAGGATTCGCATCTGAGCTTTGACATGCGCAAGTCGCCAGGCAAAAAGCATCCATAGCGCCACAGCCATCACGGTCAGGACCAGCAGCATGAACAGATTGGTCTGGTAGAACGTCGGCTTGACAGTGAAAGCCAGAAGAGGCGCTTCTTGCCAGTGCTCGCCGTCCTGGCTGGCCGCAACGCGGAAGTGGTACGTTCCCGGCGGCAGGTCCGTATAGAAAGCCTGACGCCGCTGGCCTGCCTCGACCCAGTCCTTTTCGCGCTCATCGAGGCGATAGTGGAAGCGGACGTGCTGGGGCACGGCCAGGCCGATGGCTGTGTAGTCGACCTGCACGTCGCGTGTCAGTGGCGGCAGCGTCAGGCCATCGGCCACTGGATAGCGCTGCCGGTCCGCGGTAAGGCCCTCGACGTGGACGGGCAACACACCTCCCGCCGCCCTGCTCGCGCGGGGATCGAAGGACTGCAGGGTGACGCCATTGGCAAGCCACAGCGTGCCATCCGGCGCGCGCGCGATCGCCCTCTGGAACGGCGCGATACCGGGACGCAAGCCATCGAGCATATCGATCAGGTTCGCGTGAACCTTGCGTGCCTGATCGCGGAGCGCGCCCTCGATATCCGCGAGCCTGACCTCGGCCAGGCCACAAGACATGGCTACCCACAGCGAACCGTCTTCGCCGTCGGCCAGACCTTTGACGGTGTCGCAGGGCAATCCGTCCTTGGAGGAAAAGATGCGTAGCGCGCCTTCCTTGAAGGCGATCAAGCCTTTGTCCGTGCCTCCGAGTACGAGCCCGTCCTTGGTCACTGCGATATCGCGCATCAATGTATTGACGCCGGTCGAGATGAGCTTTCCGGGCGTGTCGGCCCGCGCGATGTTGCCGTCGCGCAATCCCAGCCAGATAGCGCCGCCAGCGTCCGAAGCCATGGAGCGCACCCATGGAAAAGGGAGTGTCTCCAGCGATTCGACCGTTCGGTCCTGGCGAATGCGGACCACCCTCCAGGGTTGTCCACGCAGTGCGGCCCATACGTCGCCTTTCCCATCCTGCGCCAAGGCGAAGACCATGCCCTTCAGAGGCTTTCCATCACGGTCGGGAACGGCGGTGAATTTCCCGTCCGCATAAATCCACAAACCTTCGTCGATGCCGACCCAGACGCGTTGCGCACTATCTTCGAACAGACTCGTCACCTGAGTGCCCGGCAGTTCCTTGCCCGCACGGAGCGACTGGAACCGTCCATGATCGAGCACGTCGAGGCTACTGGCGGTGCCCGCCCAGATCTTTCCGTCGCGCGTAGCAAGCACGGCGTCGACTTCGTCCACGCTCAAGCCTTCGCGCGTCGTATAGCTCCACGCCTTGAAGTCGCGGAAACGGTCGAGCCCGGCGGAGGTGCTGACCCACATGTTTCCTTCCCGGTCCTCGAAGAAGGCATAGATGCTGTCGCCGGTGAGGCCGTCTTTGGCGTCGAAGTGATCCAACCGGCCTGATGCCCAGCGGTAAATGCCATGGTCGATGGTGCCCACCCATAGCGCGCCGGCGCGGTCCCTCGCGATGGCTTGCACGGCGAGGGAGCTTCCCGTCAGCGCAGGCGCCTGGAACGCCTCCCACTGCTCCGCGACGAAGCGTTGCAGGCCCAGGCCCGGGCCGGCGATGGGCAGGCCGGCCCAGAGGTCGCCCGTGGGTTCGCGCGCAAGGACCAGGATGCCCGGTGCACCTCCCTTGATCTTGGCCTCGATGGGAAATGACCGGGACGCCGTATGCTCGCGCCATTGAATCAGCGCCGTGTCGCTCCCCATCCAGAAGGCGCCCTTGCCATCGGTGACCATGTGGTCGCAGCACAGGCCCGTTGCGTCAAGCCCGTCCTGCTTGCCGTGGCAGATCACACCCGCGTCCGTGACCTCGCACAACGGCTTGCCCTCCCTGCTGCGGGTGAGCACCCAGAGCTTGCCGTTGTCGTCCTGCGCAAACGAAACCACCGAGCCGGTCACGTCTGGGTAGTCGGTAAGTTTGCCGTCCTTCCATCGACTCAAACCCGTCCGTGTGCCGATCCACAGGCTGCCGTCCTTCGCTCCGAACAGCGCCAGGACGAAGACGTTCTTCAACCGGCTCGCGGTCAGGTTGTCCAGTGGCATGAAGCGCGCGCCGTCGTAACGAACGACGCCGGCCTGCGTGCCGATCCACAGGTAGCCATCCGACGTCTGCGCCATCGGGTAGGCGGGCGCGGGGAGCTCGCCGTCCTGCAACCGCCAGCCGTTATGCCCGTACTGGGAAAGCAGATGGCTGGCGTCCACCGCGCGTGCGATACCCATGAAACCAAGGATGGCCCAAAGCGCCGCAGCCATTCCGCGCAACCAGGCAGCCCTCCAGCGATGCTGGCGTCGGATCGCCTCTGCGCTGCGCGTCACTACCCTTTTCCTCTTAGGTCACATCAAGCCGTGCGATCTTCGCCCAAGACCGGCCAAATGCAACTGCCATGACTTAAGGCCGTGAAGGTGTCCGGCTGTCATGTCCCTAAAGAGTGAGCTCTTCGCTCCCCGCGAGGGGGTGCCGTTCGCCTGAGGGCACGCCTACGCTGAGGACATGCGGCGCCTCTTCTCCATGTTTCCCATCGGCCTGCCGGGTATCGGCCTGGCCTGCCTTCGGCTCGCGGCGGCGTTGTCGCTGGGGCTGGTCACGCCATCGATGCGGCTGTGGCTTTCGATGGTGGCCTGGTCGTTGGAAGGACTCTGCTTCCTATTGATCATCGGCCTGGCAACGCCCGCGCTCGCCATATGTTGCGCCATTGCCGGTGTGTACGCGCTGATTCGCAGCGGCGGCGCGGCGTGGCCATGTGCGGGCATCGTCATTCTGGCAGCCATCGCACTCGCCTTGCTCGGGCCGGGCGCCTATTTCTTCGACGCACGCTTGTTCGGCCGAAAGAGTGTCGTCCTCAACAATCCAGGCACATCGGATGGGGATAAGGATCGGTCGTGAGCGAGCCGGGGTAACCGGCTGCAAAGACT
>JABLTH010028408.1_pt1 | contig 27313 bp, 26 predicted proteins | sample 7875711 | NCBI WGS metagenome assembly JABLTH01 (sample SAMN14941262, study PRJNA633318) | bioreactor metagenome | isolation source: bioreactor | place: China | collected 2019-03-05 | reverse complement strand
CGGATGGCGGTTGGTCTGCATCAGCCCGCGGTAGCGGTACTCGGTGGCCAGCGTCACATTGGCCGTGAACGTGTGCGGCGACGCCGGCGCCGCGTCCGCTGCCGGCGCGGCCGCCGCCGGTGCGGGCGTGGCTGCCGCGTCGCCGCTGCTCTGCGCAAAAGCGCCCGTGGCACCCAGGCAACCGGCCGCCAGCAGGCCGGCCATGGCGGCGCGCCGCGCCGAAGGAAGGAAGAAAGACGTCATCTGCAAGCTCCGAGAAATCCCGGCACATGCCTTGTGGTTGCGCCGGAAGCGCCACTGCCGCGCGCGTGATGCCGCGTCCAAGTGGCGCAGGCGCAACGATACGGAGCAGCGCCTCAAATCGGCGTCAAGATTGGCTGGCGCGGCGAAGTCTTTCGATAAAGGCTGAATGTGCGCTCATTACTACGTCTGCAATCCCCGACCGATGCGTCACCATTGAGCGTCAGATTCCTGTAAGCTGCGGCAAAATTGTGCGCTGCGGCCGGTCGCCGGCAGAGCGCAACGGGCCAGGCAATCCGCCCGCCAACAGAATGGAAGCCAGCCAAAGGAGAAATTGACGATGCACATCGGCATCCCGCAGGAGACGCGGGCAGGTGAGACGCGCGTCGCCGCTACGCCGGAGACGGTCAAGAAGTACCTGGCGCAGGGCCACCAGGTCACGGTCCAGGCGGAGGCTGGTGTGCGCGCCAGCCAGCCGGACGCAGCCTACGAGGCGCTCGGCGCCCGCATCGGCACTGCCGCCGAGGCGCTCGGCGCCGAGCTGGTGCTCAAGGTGCGCGCACCGGACGACGCCGAGCGCGCGCAGATGAAGCCCGGCGCGATACTGGTGGGCATGCTCAATCCCTTCGACGCAGACAACAACGCGCGCATGGCTACGGCGGGCCTGACCGCCTTCGCGCTGGAAGCCGCGCCGCGCACCACGCGCGCCCAGAGCATGGACGTGCTGTCCTCGCAGGCCAATATCGCCGGCTACAAGGCCGTGCTGGAAGCGGCCCACCACTACCAGCGCTTCATGCCGATGCTGATGACCGCGGCCGGCACCGTGAAGGCAGCGCGCGTGCTGATCCTCGGCGCCGGCGTGGCCGGGCTGCAGGCCATCGCGACGGCCAAGCGGCTGGGCGCGGTGATCGAGGCCTCCGACGTGCGGCCCGCGGTCAAGGAGCAGATCGAATCGCTGGGCGCCAAGTTCCTCGACGTGCCCTTCCTCACCGACGAAGAGCGCGAGATCGCCCAAGGCGTGGGCGGCTATGCGCGCCCGATGCCGGCCGACTGGATGCGCCGCCAGGCCGAACTGGTGCACGAACGCGCCCGGCAGGCCGACATCGTCATCACCACCGCGCTGATCCCCGGGCGCGCGGCGCCGGTGCTGCTCAAGGAAGACACCGTGCAGCAGATGAAGCCCGGCTCCGTGGTGGTGGACCTGGCGGCGGCGCAGGGCGGCAACTGCCCGCTGACGGTGCCCGACCAGGTGGTGCAGCGCCACGGCGTCACGCTGGTGGGCCACACCAACCTGGCCAGCATGGTGGCGGCCGACGCGTCCGCCCTGTACGCGCGCAACGTGCTTGACTTCCTCAAGCTGATCGTCGACAAGGAAGGCAAGCCGGTGATCGACCTGTCTGACGACATCGTCGCCGCCTGCCTGATGTGCAAGGGCGGCGAGGTCGTGCGCCAGTCGGCATCCTGAGCTTTTCCACGGCCCTGCGGGGCCCTCTCCCGGTCCCGGCGCCGCGCGCTGCGCGCAGGCGCGCCGGACCTGCATCAACCAAGAAGGACGTATCACCCATGCAACGCATCATGCTCCGCGCCAAGCTGCACCGTGTCACCGTGACGCAGGCGGACCTGAACTACGAAGGCTCGTGCGGCATCGACCAGGACCTGCTCGACGCGGCCGACATGAAGGAATTCGAGAAGATCGAGCTGTACAACGTCAACAACGGCGAGCGCTTCTCGACCTACATCATCAAGGGCGAGCGCGGCAGCGGCGAAATCTCGCTGAACGGCGCCGCCGCGCGCCGCGCGCACCTGGGCGACCAGCTCATCATCTGCACCTATGCGCCGATGAGCGACGAAGAGATCGCCAGCTACAAGCCCAAGGTCATCCTGGTCAACGAGAAGAACGCGATCAAGGAAATCAAGAAGATCTGAGGCCGCCGGCCCATGCCCAGCCTCGCCCCGCATCCCGCCCACGCCAGCCGCACGGCATGGCGCGGGCGACCCGCGGGCCGGGGCGGCGCGCCGCCCTGGCGCGCTGCGCCGCACCGGCCGCGCCGGTATTCGTGACGAGCCACAGCCCCACAACAATGAAGCGGTAGCACGGATTCAAGCAAACGGAGGAGAAGTCGATGGAGATGGTGAACCACACGGTGATCAACCTGATCATCTTCGTGCTGGCGATCTACGTGGGCTACCACGTGGTCTGGACGGTCACGCCGGCCCTGCACACGCCCCTGATGGCGGTGACCAATGCGATCTCGGCCATCATCATCGTCGGCGCCATGCTCGCCGCGGGCCTGACCGAAGGCATGGTCGGACGCACCATGGGCACGCTCGCCGTGGCCCTGGCCGCGGTCAACGTGTTCGGCGGCTTCCTGGTGACCCAGCGCATGCTGGAGATGTTCAAGAAGAAGGAGCCCAAGGCCAAGGCCGACACCAAGGGCAAGGAGGGCGCGCAATGAGCGGCCTCGTCAGCATGAACCTCGTCACCCTGCTCTACCTGCTCGCCTCGGTCTGCTTCATCCAGGCGCTCAAGGGGCTGTCCCACCCTGCCACGGCACGCCGCGGCAATGCCTTCGGCATGGCCGGCATGACCATCGCCGCACTCACCACGGTGGCGCTGATCGCCAAGCTCAAGGCGGAGTTCCTCGCCGCCGGCGCGGCCCAGTCCTCGATCGCCACCGGCCTGGGCCTGATCCTGCTGTCCCTGGTGGTCGGCGGCGGCATCGGCGCCTATGTGGCGCGCAAGGTCGAGATGACCAAGATGCCCGAACTGGTGGCGGCGATGCACTCGCTGATCGGCCTGGCCGCGGTCTTCATCGCGGTGGCGGCGGTGGCCGAGCCGGCCGCCTTCGGCATCACGCCGCCGGAGTCGCACGAGATCCCGATGGGCAACCGCGTCGAGCTGTTCATCGGCTGCTTCGTCGGTGCCATCACCTTCTCCGGCTCGGTGATCGCCTTCGGCAAGCTGGCCGGACGCTACAAGTTCCGCCTGTTCCAGGGCGCGCCGGTGGTCTTCCCCGGCCAGCACTGGCTGAACCTGCTGCTGGCGCTGGCCATGGTCGGCTTCGGCGTCGGCTTCTTCCTGACGCAGGCCTGGCTGCCCTTCCTGGTGATGCTGGCGCTCGCCTTCGTGCTCGGCGTGATGATCATCATCCCGATCGGCGGTGCCGACATGCCGGTGGTGGTGTCGATGCTGAACTCGTACTCGGGCTGGGCCGCGGCCGGCATCGGCTTCTCGCTGAACAACCCGATGCTGATCATCGCGGGCTCGCTAGTGGGCTCCTCCGGCGCCATCCTCTCGTACATCATGTGCCGGGCGATGAACCGCTCGTTCTTCAACGTGATCCTGGGCGGCTTCGGCGGCGACGCCTCGGCCGTCTCGGCCGGCGGCGCCCAGGCGCAGCGCAACGTCAAGTCCGGCTCGGCCGACGACGCGGCCTTCCTGATGGGCAACGCCGAGACCGTGATCATCGTGCCCGGCTACGGCCTGGCGGTGGCGCGCGCCCAGCACGCGCTGAAGGAGTTGACCGAGATGCTTTCGGAGAAGGGGGTCACGGTCAAGTACGCGATCCACCCGGTAGCCGGGCGCATGCCGGGTCACATGAACGTGCTGCTGGCCGAGGCGGAAGTGCCCTACGACCAGGTCTTCGAGATGGAAGACATCAACAGCGAGTTCGGCCAGGCCGACGTGGTGCTGGTGCTCGGGGCCAACGACGTGGTCAACCCGGCGGCCAAGACCGACCCGAACTCGCCGATCGCCGGCATGCCGATCCTGGAGGCGTACAAGGCCAAGACCATCATTGTCAACAAGCGCTCGATGGCGGCCGGCTACGCCGGCCTGGACAACGAGCTGTTCTACATGGACAAGACCATGATGGTGTTCGGCGACGCCAAGAAGGTGGTCGAGGACATGGTCAAGGCGGTCTGAGCGGCGCCGGCGGCGCGTGCGGCCGCCGAGGCCGCCGGCATGCCCGTGCACGGGTCGTGCCGGCGGCACACGTTTGCGCGGGTTCGCGGGCGCGCTATACTGCCTTGCCATCGAGGCTCGCGCGCGCCCGGCTGTGCCTCGGAAGCCGAACCCCTTGCCTGCCGTGCGGCCCGCACGGCCGCCGAACCGCCATGACATTCAGCCAGCACGACCGGAGCCTGTCGGTCTTCCACCACCCGATCCTGACGGTCCTGGTGGACGACAGCAAGTCGTTCATCGACAGCTTGGCCTTCCAGATGGATGCCTCGCGCGCCGTGGTGTCCTTCACCGATCCGCGCGAGGCGCTGCAGTGGATCCGTGATGCCTACACGAGCCGATTCCCGGGCTTCCTGCCGGTGCGCGTGACGCACGACGACCTGACCTTCCTCAGCGAGCGGCGCACCGTGCAGCTCGATGTCGACCGCATCTACCGCCAGATCCACGACATCCACCGCTTCCTGCAGCCGGGGGTGGTGGTGGTCGACTACTCGATGCCGCAGATGGACGGGCTGAGCTTCTGCCAGGCCTTGCAGGACCTGCCGTGCAAGACCATCCTGCTGACCGGGACGGCCGACGAAAGCATCGCAGTCGAGGGCTTCAACCACGGCCTGATCGACCGCTACGTCAAGAAGCACGAAAGCAATATGGTGGGACGCCTGTGCAAGGAGATCGATGCACTGCAGCAACAGTACTTCACCGTGCTGTCGCGCACGCTGCGCGACCTGCTGACGCGCCACTCGTACTCCTTCCTGTCGGACCCTGCGGTGGCCGACAGGGTGCGGCAGATTGCCGCACGCTACAACTTTGTCGAGTATTACCTCTACCCCAACCCGGTCGGCATCCTGATGCTGACGGCGCAGGGCCAGGCCACGCTGATGGTCATCGAGACCCAGGCCGGCCTGATGAGCCAGGTCGAGTCGGCCGAGGCCTACGATGCGCCGGCGCCGCTGGTCGAGGGCCTGCGCGAGGGCCGCATCGTCCCGTTCTTCTGGCCCGGCAATGGCATGTTCACCCCGGCCTGCATCGACTGGGAGCAGTACTGCCTGCCTGCCGAGCGCTGCGAAGGCCGCGAGACCTATTACTACGCCCTGTTCGACCTGCCACGCCACCTGCTGCAGGAACCGGTGGTCAGCTACCAGTCATTCCTGGCCGATTTCGCGCGCGACCCGGACGCACTGACCGGCCGCAAGCGCGACTGAGCCTGCCGCCCGGGCGCGCTTTCCCTGGCGCAATGGACTAGGCGCTGCGGTTGCCGCCGCGCACCATGTCGAAACGGAACAACCGGCACTCGATATTGCCGTTGTACAGCGGGGTGCGGCGCGATTCCTTCAGTCGCAGCCGCCGCGGCAGGCTCAGGTCGCCGGTGAAGATCCAGGCCTGCCAGCCGGCGAACTGCTGCTTGAGCGTGGCGGCGAAGGCGGCCGCGAACTGGTCGGCCGCCGCTTCCTCCGCCTCGTCGCGCGGCAAGACCTCTTCCGGCTGGCGCCGCGCGCCGCGCACGGCGATACGCTCGCCATAGGGCGGATTCATCAGCAGCAGGCCCGGCTCGGCGAACGGCGGCTGGGTATGGCGGGCATCGACCTGCTTCAGGCGTGCCTCGCCGGGCAGGCCGGCGCGCTGCCAGTTCGCCTGTGCCATCGCCAGCATGTCCGTGGAAATATCGCTGCCGGCGATCTGCAGCCCGTCGCCGCCGGCCAGCATGCGCGCGCGCTGCGCATCGGCCTTCAGCGCCTGCCAGGCCTTGCCGTCCAGGCCCTTGAGCCATTCGAAGGCGAAGCTGCGGCTGGCGCCCGGCGCCAGGCCCAGTGCAACCTGCGCCGCCTCGACCATGAAGGTGCCGCTGCCGCACATCGGGTCGTAGAAGGGCCGCGCGGTGTGGCCGGGCACCCAGCCAGCCAGGCGCAGGATGCCGGCCGCGAGGTTCTCCTTCAGCGGTGCCTCGCCCTTTTCCATGCGCCAGCCGCGCTTGAACAGCGGCTCGCCGGAGGTGTCGAGGTAGAGCGTGCAGTCGCGCTCGGTCAGGTGGGCGTAGATGCGTACGTCCGGACTGGCGGTATCGACACTGGGCCGGCCCCCCAGGCGTTCCCGCATCGCGTCGCAGATGCCGTCCTTGACCCGCAGCGCAGCGAAGTTCAGGCTGCGCAGCGGTGACTTGTTGGAGGTCACGTCGACGCGCAGGGTCTCATCCGGCGAGAACCACTGCTCCCAGCGCTGGGCCCGCGCCAGTGCATAGACGTCATCCTCGTGCCGGTAGCCGCGCGCGGCCACGCGCATCAGCACGCGGCTGGCGATGCGCGAATGCAGGTTGACGGCATAGGCGGCCGCCGGCACGCCGGAGAACTCGACCCCGCCCGCCACCTCGCGGTGCACCTGGAACGGCGCGACCGAGGCAATGCCTGGGCGCGCCGCGATCTCGCGCAACTCGTCGGCGAGGGCGGTCTCGAGGCCACGCGGGCAAGGGGCGAAGAAGGCTTGGGTCATGAGGTTCCTGCAAAGAAGAAAAGCGCCGCCGGCGGACAGCGCCGGCGCAAATGAAAACGTCCGCCAGGGCGGACGGTAGCACACCCGCGCCGCCTGTGCGCCGCCGGTGGACGTGGGACGGAGCGATCAGCCGGCCGCCAGCGCGCGGTCGAGGAAATCGAGCCGGTCCTGGCCCCAGAACGATTCGCCCTCGTAGACATACCAGGGGGCACCGAACACGCCGGCCGAGATCGCGTCCTGGGTATGCTGGGCATAGGCTGCCTGCACGGCCTGGGCCTCGCTGGCCTTGAGCAGGGCCGCGCCGTCGAGCCCGGCCTCGCCGGCGATCTGCGCCAGCGTGGCACCATCGGCGATATTGCGCTGCTCGGCCCACACCGCACGGCCGATGGCGCCGGTCAGGTCCATCGCGCGCGCGGTACCGTGCGCGAGCTGGGTGGCGATGATCAGCCTGGCTGCGGCGTCGCCCGACACCGGGAAGAAGGTCGGCTGCAGGTTCAGCGGCATGCCCAGATAACGGCTCCAGCGTTCCAGCTCGACCAGGCGATAGGCCTGGCGCTGCGGCGGGCGCTGGGCAAGCGGCAGGCCGCCGGAGACGGCGAAGACCTTGCCCAGGTCACAGGGCTTGAGGTTGACCTGGACGCCGAGCCGCGCCGCGATGGCGGCGAAGCGCTCGTGGCCGAGGTAGACGAAAGGCGAAGGGGCGGTGAAGTAGTAGTCGACCTGCTTGCTCATCGGGTTGGTCTCGCTAAGTCATGCACCGGGCCCGTGGGCACCGGCGGGTTCGTACAGCTGGCTGCAAGGGTATCAGGGCGGGATGACAGGCGACCGCGCGGCGGCCGCTCTCAGAAGGGCTTCACCACCACCAGGATCACCACCGCCAGCAGCACCAGCACCGGCAGTTCGTTGAACCAGCGGTAGAAGGTGTGCGAGCGGGCATTGCGACCCGCCTCGAACTTGCGCAGCAGCACACCGCAGCCGTGGTGGTAGCCGATCAGGACCAGCACCAGTGCGAGCTTGGTGTGCATCCAGCCCTGGCCGGGCCCGCGCCCGATGCCGTAGCCGAGATAGAGCCACAGGCCGAACGCCAGCGCCGGCACCGCCAGGATGGTCATGAAGCGGTACAGCTTGCGTGCCATCAGCAGCAGCCGCTGCAGGGCGGCCGCGTCGGTTTCCATCGCCAGGTTGACGAAGATGCGCGGCAGGTAGAACAGGCCGGCGAACCAGGAGACGACGAAGACGATATGCAGCGCTTTGACCCAGAGCATCGGCAGGCGTGAGTTATCGGTTGGAGATGAAGAAGTCCGCGGCGGCGGGGCAGCGGACCGGTGGGCCGGCGCGGCGCCGGCCGCCCTGCCTCAGGTGCGGATCTCGCCGTGGCCGAACACCACGTACTTGAGCGAAGTCAGGCCTTCCAGTCCAACCGGGCCGCGCGCATGCAGCTTGTCGTTGGAGATGCCGATCTCCGCGCCCAGGCCGTACTCGAAGCCGTCGGCGAAACGGGTCGAGGCATTGATCATCACGCTGGCCGAATCCACCTCGCGCAGGAAGCGCAGGCCGGTGGAGTAATTCTCGGTGATGATGGAATCGGTGTGCGCCGAACCGTAGGTATTGATGTACTCGATGGCGGCATCTACGTCGTCGACGGTGCGGATCGCCAGCACCGGCGCCAGGTACTCGAGCCGCCAGTCTTCGTCGGTGGCATTGACCAGGCCGGAGAAGCCGGCGGCCTCCAGCGTCGCGCGCGTGTCGGCGCACACGCGCAGCTCCACACCCTTGTCCTGATAGATGCGGCACAGCGGCGGCAGCACGGTGGCGGCGATATCGCGCGCCACCAGCAGCGTTTCCATCGTGTTGCACGGCGCATAGCGCTGCGTCTTGGCGTTGTCGCAGACGCGCACCGCCTTCTCGACATCGGCATCGACGTCGATGAAGACGTGGCAGATGCCGTCCAGGTGCTTGATCATCGGCACGCGCGCTTCCTGCATCAGGCGCGCGATCAGGCTCTTGCCGCCGCGCGGCACGATCACGTCGACGTATTCCGTCATGGTGATCATCCGGCCGACCGCTGCGCGGTCGGTGGTCTCGATCACCTGCACGGCCTCGGCCGGGAGGCCGGCCGCGGCCAGCCCCTCTGCCACCAGCCGGGCCAGCGCGGTATTGGATTCGATCGCCTCCGAACCGCCGCGCAGGATGGTGGCATTGCCGGATTTCAGGCACAGCGCCGCCGCATCGATGGTGACGTTGGGACGCGACTCGTAGATGATGCCGATCACGCCCAGCGGCACGCGCATCTGGCCGACCTGGATGCCGGTCGGGCGGAACTTCATATTGCTGATCTCGCCGATCGGGTCCGGCAGCGCGGCGATCTGCTCGAGGCCGGCGGCCATGGTGGCGATGGCCTTGTCCGACAGCGTCAGGCGGTCGACGAAGGCGGCGTCCTGGCCATTGGCGCGCGCACGCTCGACGTCGCGCGCGTTGACGGCCTTGAGCTGCTCGGCGTCGCGGCGGATGGCCGCGGCGATGGTCAGCAGCGCGCGGTTCTTGTCGGCGGTACTGGCGCGCGCCATCGCGCGCGAAGCGGCGCGGGCCTGGCGGCCGACGCGGTCCATGTAGAGGTTGAGATCGAGCTCGTTCATATGTCTGGCCGGGGCGTCCCCTGCCCTCAATGCTTGTCTTCTAATACCTGGAGTCGGTGCGCCGGCGCGTCGCCCGCGCCAGCCGGGCATGGCGCCGCGGCTAGCGCGCGATCATCAGCGCGAGCTGCTGCAGGCCATCCCAGGGTTCGGCCGGCAGCGGCTCGCCCGGACCGGGCGGCAGGCCCTTGACCTGGCGGTCCAGCCGCGCGGCCAGCGCCAGCGCCGCCTCCAGCCGGGCCATCGATAACCGTTGTGCGGCCTGCGGCGCGAGCTTCTCGCGCGCACCCCAGATGCGCAGCTCGCGTGCCAGCACGGCGGCGGGCTTGCCTGCCGCCAGTCCTTGCCGGAGCTTGGATAATACGCGAATTTCCTCGGCCAGCGCCCATAGCACCAGCACCGTCGCCTCGCCCTCGCCGCGCAGCCCTTCGAGCATGCGCACCAGGCGCGGCACATCGCCGGCCAGCATGGCCTCGGACAACTTGAAGACGTCGTAGCGCGCCACATTGAGCACGGCGTCGTGGACCTGCTCGAAGCTCAGCTCACCGGCCGGATAGAGCAGGCCCAGCTTCTGGATCTCCTGGTGGGCCGCCAGCAGGTTGCCTTCGACCTTGTCGGCGATGAACTGCAGCGCGCGCCGGCCGGGTTCGCCGCCCTCCACCCGCTGCTGCTGCAAGGCCAGCCGTTCACCGATCCAGGCCGGCAGGCGCGCGCGGTCCACCATGTCGACCTTGACCGAGACGCCGGCGCCTTCGAGCGCCTGGAACCAGGCCGACTTGGCCGCGGCGAAATCCAGGCGCGGCAGCGTCACCAGCAGCAGCACATCCGGCGACGACTGGGCCGCGACCGCGCGCAAGGCCTCGCCACCGTCCTTGCCCGGCTTGCCGGACGGGATGCGCAGCTCGACCACCTTGCGGTCGCCGAACAGCGACATCGACTGCTGCGCCTCGGTCAGCTGGCTCCAGTGGAAACCGCGCTCGGCCACCAGCACGTCGCGCTCGGTGAAGCCGCTCTCGCGCGCGGCGCGGCGCAGCCGGTCCACGGCCTCGAGCACCAGCAGGTGCTCGTCGCCGTGCACCACGTAGAGCGGGGCCAGCCCCTTGCTCTTGGCCTGGCGCAGGTGCGCTTCGAGGGCGTCTGGCTTGATCTGCATGCCTTGCGTGCGCCGCGGACGGCCCCGCTCAGAGCGACTTGACCGACGCCAGGCGGCGGATCAGCTGCTGCACGATATCGCTCTGCATGTCGCGGTAGAGCTGCTGCTCCTCGTAGTCCTTGGCCAGCGTGTTCGCCTCGTTGTAGGTCAGGTCGCGCGTCAACATCATCTGCGAGGGCGCGATCAGTTCCTTGCCGTCGGCGCCGCGCAGGCGGAAGGTGAAGCGCTGCGTCAGGCGGTATTCGCGCACCACGCCGGCGGTGGTCAGCGACAGCACGGTCTTGACGCGCGAGTCCTGCAGCACGTCTAGCAGGGCGTCGGCCTGCTTCGGATCGTCGACGACGACGGTGTCGGAGCCACCGCGGATGGTGCGACGCAGCTCTGCGCCCATCGGCGAATTGGCCGGAATCCCTACGTACAGCCGCTTGAAGGCGAAATCGCTCTGGCCGCGCAGGTGGAAGCCGCAGCCGCCCAGCAGGCCGGCAGCAGCGCCGGCGAGGATCAGGGCGAGCGCCTTGCGGCGGGACGGGCTCGGGCTATCCATGTCGTTGACGTTCCTTGGAAGATAGGCGGCGCCGCTTACAGCACCACGTTGACCAGGCGGCCCGGCACCACGACGATCTTCTTCGGCGCGGCACCGGCGGCGAACTTCGCCACCGTCTCGCTGGCTGCCGCGGCCGCCTCGATGGCGGCGCGATCGGCACCTGCCGGCACCACGATGCTGCCGCGGACCTTGCCGTTGACCTGCAGGACCAGTTCGATCTCGCTCAGCACCAGCGCCGACTCGTCGACCTGCGGCCAGGGTGCATCGAGCAGGTCGCCGGCGGACGCGGCGTAGCCCAGTTCCTGCCACAGCACATGGGTGACGTGGGGCACCACCGGATAGAGCGCGCGCAGCAGGATGCCGAAGCACTCGCGGCGCGCCGCGGGCGAAGCCGCCTTGGCATCCTCCAGCGCGTTCAGCATCTTCATGGTGGCGGACACCACGGTGTTGTACTGGATGCGCTGGTAATCGTAGTTGGCCTGCTTGAGCACGCTGTGGATCTCGCGGCGCAGCGCGCGGTCGGCTTCCGCCGTCTCCCTGCCGCCGGCGCGGATGGCCTCGGCATGCGCATGGCCGTAGGCCCAGACGCGGCGCAGGAAGCGCGATGCGCCTTCCACGCCGGAGCCGCTCCATTCGAGCTGCTGCTCGGGAGGTGCGGCGAACATCACGAACAGGCGCGCGGTATCGGCGCCATACTGGTCGATCAGCGCCTGCGGGTCGATGCCGTTGTTCTTCGACTTCGACATCTTCTCCACGCCACCGATCACCACCGGCTGGCCGTCGGCCTTCAGCGTGGCGCCGAGCGGGCGACCGCGCTCGTCAGTCTGCAGGTCGACGTCGGCGGGGTTGTACCAGGTCTTCTTGCCGGACGCATCCTCGCGGTAGAAGGTCTCGTTGAGCACCATGCCCTGGGTCAGCAGGTTGGTGAACGGCTCGTCGAACTTGACCAGGCCCAGGTCACGCATGACCTTGGTCCAGAAGCGCGCGTACAGCAGGTGCAGGATCGCGTGCTCGATGCCGCCGATGTACTGGTCCATCGGCATCCAGTAATCGTTGCGCGCGTCGACCATGGTGGCTGCGTCCGGGCAGGTGTAGCGCATGTAGTACCAGCACGAGTCGATGAAGGTGTCCATCGTGTCGGTCTCGCGCCGCGCCGGCTTGCCGCAGGACGGGCAACTGCAGTTGAGGAAGCGCGGGTCCTTGGCCAGCGGATTGCCGCTGCCGTCCGGCACCAGGTCTTCCGGCAGCACCACCGGCAGGTCCTGCTCGGGCACCGGCACCACGCCGCAGCTCTCGCAGTGGATCAGCGGGATCGGCGTGCCCCAGTAGCGCTGGCGCGAGATGCCCCAGTCGCGCAGGCGCCAGGTGATCTTCTTCTCGCCCAGGCCCTGCGCCGCCAGGTCGGCCGCGATGGCGTCGACGGCGGCTTCGTAGCCCAGGCCGTCGTACTTGCCGCTGTGGATGCAGCGGCCATGTTCCTTGTCGCCGTACCACTCGGCCCAGGCCTCGGTCGAATACGCCTGGGCCTTGACGTCGATCACCTGCTTGATCGGCAGGCCATACTTGCGCGCGAAGGCGAAATCGCGCTCATCGTGCGCCGGCACGCCCATCACGGCACCGTCGCCATAGCTCATCAGCACGTAGTTGCCGACCCAGACGTCGACCGGCTCGCCGGTCAGCGGGTGGGTGACCTGCAGGCCGGTCGGCATGCCCTTCTTTTCCATGGTCGCCATGTCGGCTTCCATCACCGAGCCGCGCTTGCACTCCTCGATGAACGCCGCCAGCTCGGGATTGCCCGCGGCGGCATGGGTCGCCAGCGGGTGCTCGGCGGCCACCGCGCAGAAGGTCACGCCCATGATGGTGTCGGCGCGCGTGGTGAACACGTACAACTTGCCGTCATTGATAGGCTTGCCGTCGTCGCCGGGGATGCTGTGCGGGAAGGCAAAGCGCACGCCGGAGCTCTTGCCGATCCAGTTCTGCTGCATCAGCTTGACGCGCTCGGGCCAGCCCAGGTCGTCCAGGTCGCTCAGCAGTTCCTGCGCGTAGTCGGTGATGCGCAGGTAGTACATGGGGATCTCGCGCTTCTCCACCAGCGCGCCCGAACGCCAGCCGCGCCCGTCGATGACCTGCTCGTTGGCCAGCACGGTCTGGTCGATCGGGTCCCAGTTGACGGTGCCGGTCTTGCGGTAGGCAATGCCCTTTTCCAGCATCTTCAGGAACAGCCACTGGTTCCAGCGGTAGTAGTCCGGGCTGCAGGTGGCAACCTCGCGCGACCAGTCGATGGCCAGGCCCATCGACTGCATCTGCTTCTTCATGTACGCGATGTTGTCATAGGTCCAGGCAGCCGGCGCCACGCCGTTGTTCAGGGCGGCGTTCTCGGCGGGCATGCCGAAGGCATCCCATCCCATTGGCATCAGCACGTTATGGCCGTTCATGCGCAGGTAGCGCGCCATCACGTCGTTGATGGTGTAGTTGCGCACGTGGCCCATGTGCAGCTTGCCCGACGGATACGGCAGCATCGAGCAGGCGTAGAACTTCGACTTCTCCTTGCCGTCGGCGCCCTTCGCATGCTCCGAGACGCGGTAGGCGTCGATGGCTTGCCAGTGCTGCTGGGCGGCTTGTTCAACGGCGGAGGGAAGATATTTGTCTTGCATGGTCAGGACGGCGATCTGGGCGGCGCCCGGCTGCGGGCCGGCGCTGGCGTGCGCGGATGGTGGAAACGTAAGCGGCGGGCGGCCTGGCGGCGCCCGCCTCGATCTGGTGCTGCGAATGCTGCGAATGCGAAAGGCCGATTATAACCGTCGGCCAAGCCACAGCGGCCGGCCGGGGTCCCGCGCCTTACTTCAGGCCCAGCACGTCCTGCATGTCGAACATGCCGCTGGCCTTGTCGGCCAGGAAACGCGCCGCGCGCACCGCACCGTCCGCGTAGGACTGGCGGCTCGACGACTTGTGGCTGATCTCGATGCGCTCGCCGATGCCGGCGAACATGACGGTATGATCGCCGACGATGTCGCCGCCGCGCACGGTGGCGAAACCGATCGAGTCCGGATCGCGCTCGCCGGTGTGGCCTTCGCGCGCGAACACGCCGCAGGTCTTGAGGTCGCGCCCGAGCGCCTTGGCCACCACTTCGCCCATGGCCAGCGCCGTGCCGGAGGGCGCATCGACCTTGAAGCGGTGATGGGCCTCGATGATCTCGATGTCGTAACCGGTCGACAGCAGCCTGGCCGCCACGTCGAGCAGCTTGAAGGTGGCGTTCACGCCCACGCTCATATTGGCGGAAAAGACGATGCCGACGACCTTGGCGGCCTCGGCCAGCGCGGCCTTGCCGGACTCGTCGAAACCTGTCGTGCCCACCACCATCTTGACGCCCAGGCGCTTGGCCACTTCGAGGTGGGCCAGAGTGCCTTCAGGACGGGTGAAATCGATCAGGCAGTCGGCACGCGACAGCACCGCCTCGATGTCGGAGGCGATCTGCACGCCGGTCTGGCGGCCCAGGAAAAGGCCGGCATCCTGGCCCAGCGCGGCCGCGCCCGGCACGTCCAGCGCGCCGGCCAGTTCGACCCCGTCGGTGTTCAGCACATGTTCGATCAGCATGCGGCCCATGCGGCCGGACGCCCCAGCGATAGCGATTTGCATAGCGATATCAGGATGCAAGGAAGATGCCGTCACGCCCCCGCCGCGAAGCGCGCGGCGGACGGGTGGCGGGAAATGGGCGGTGCGGCAGCGCGCCCGCGCCCAGGGAAGACGGCTCAGTTGGCCGGTTTGCCGGCGGCGGCGTCGGCCGACAGCGCGGAAGCGGCGGAGGCGTCCGCCTGCGGCTGTGCCGCGGCAGGTGCAGCCGCCGGGGCGCTGGCGGCGGTCTGCGGCGCGGCCGCCGCCGGCGCGGAAGCGGCGGCTTCGGTACTTTGGCTGAAACTGATCTTGCCGGGGGTCTGCTCCTTCAGTGCCTTCTTCATGCCGTCGATCTCCGCGATCAGCTCGTACTCGGAGGGCAGGTCGTCACCCCCGAACTTGACCAGCTTGTCGCCGTCGAAGAACACCGTGTAGCGGCGCTGCTGCACCACCGGCGTGTTGCCGCGGCGGAACGAGAAGACATAGTCCCAGCGGTCCGTGTGGAAGACATCGGTCAGCAGTGGCGTGCCGAGCAGGAACTTGACCTGGTCGCGCGTCATGCCTTCGTGCAATTGCGCCGCCGCCTCGCGCGAAACGAAGTTGCCCTGGACGATGTTGATCCGGTACGGCGTGATCAGGTTGGTCAGCTTGCGGGAAGTCGTGTCGTAGGTCGAGCAGGCGGCAAGCAGCATCGAGGCCAGCAGCGTGATGGCCAGCGTCGGGCGAACGGCAGACGGAGGGAAAGAACGCATGTGTCTCGCTTCGGGTAACAGGGAAATGTGCCGAATCCGGCGTGCCAGGCCGTCCGGGACGGCCACGTGTGCCGTGGCGCGCATTGCCGCACGGCCAGGGCTGGCGCGGGTACGCCAGGGCGACTTTTGTCGCCAAAACCCTTATGATTCAAGAATCCACACATTGTACTCTAGGGAGTCCAGCCTATGCCGAGTCCGGCGGACCTCAAAAACATCGGCCTCAAAGCAACCGTCCCCCGCCTCAAGATCCTGGAGATCTTCCAGACCAGCGAGGAACGCCACCTGAGCGCGGAAGACGTCTATCGCATCCTGCTGAGCGAGCACATGGACATCGGCCTGGCAACCGTGTACCGGGTGCTGACGCAGTTCGAGCAGGCAGGCCTGCTGTCGCGCAACAACTTCGAGTCCGGCAAGGCCATCTTCGAGTTGAACGAAGGCAAGCACCACGACCATCTGGTGTGCCTGGACTGCGGTCGCGTCGAGGAATTCTTCGACTCGGAAATCGAGCAGCGCCAGCAGAGCATCGCGCGCGAACGGGGCTTCGCGCTGCAGGAACACGCGCTGTCCCTGTACGGCAACTGCACCAAGACCGATTGCCCGCACCGTACCAAGCGCTGACCTACCCAAGGCAGGAGCGCGGTGCTGGCGGCCGCGCGGATCGCAAGAAAAAACCGGCGCATGACGCCGGTTTTTTCTTAGCCAAGCCAGACGGGCAACCCCTTCAGAGGTCCTGCTCGGCAACCGCCGGCGTGCCCTGCTGCGGCGCCGGCAGGCTCTCGAACTCGCCCACCACCTGGCGGAACAGGCCGCGCGCCCAGACCAGCATCGGATGCGTGTTGCGGCTGCGGTGCCAGAACATATTGAGGCCCAGCGTGGTGTTGATCTCCGCCGGCAGCGGGAAGGCCTTCAGGCCGTAGGTCTCGCAGGCCATGTCCTTGGTCAGGGCGTTGACCGTGAAGATCATGTCCGTCTGCGCTGCCAGTTCTGCCTGCGCACGCCAGGAATGCACAGTCAGCGTGGCATTGCGCTTGAGGCCGCGCTGCTGCAGTGCATAGTCGAGCGGGATCAGCGAGGGCGCGGCACGGCCGGTCGAACCGGATGGCGCCATGAATATGTGGCTGCAATCCAGATACTGGTCGAGCGTGCAGCCGCCCTTCAGCACCGGATGCTGGCTGCGCGCGCAGACCCACAGGTTCAGCGAACTGACCATCTCCTCGACGATTTCCGGATGGCGCGTCGGATACGGCGAGAAAGCCAGGTCCAGCTCGTTCGCTCGCATCGCGGCGATGTCGGCCTCCCAGGAATGGGACTCCACCAGGCGCAGGTGCAGGTCCGGCGCGAGTTGCTTGACGCGCAGCACGAAGCGATTGAAAACCGTGTCGCCAAGTTCGGCGGAAAAACCGATATGCAGCGTACCGGTGGCGATGCCCGGATCGAAATTGTCCGCGTCACCCTCGTTGATCGAGGTCCACAGGTCCAGCATGTCGCGGATTTTCGGCCCCAGTTCCAGGGCGCGTGGCGTCGGCGTGAGGCCGTGCGGCACACGGATGAAAAGCGGATCGTCGAAGATTTCGCGCAGACGACCCAGCGAATGCGAAACCGCTGGCGCCGTCATATGCATCTTTTCGGCGACATAGGTTGCGTTCCGCTTGCTCAGCAGCTCGGTGAAAATCACCAGCAGCTTGGTGTCAACGTTCACCATGGTTGTGCCCGGCTCGGTTCCCTTTTTCCAGATGGCGGCCTCATTTACACGAGCTGCACATCAGATATCAATAAATCAATGTAAACACTGGCAGTGTAAGTTGAATTTTCCACTCCGGAAAGCGGATTTCGCATTCTGAACGTCGAGAAAACCCTGCTTTGGTAGGGATAATATCTTTTCTGTTACGGACATAAGTCTGGAACGGCACCCCGACGCCTGCCGGCGCTGCGCAATATAATGCGCGAAGCGCGGCACGCCAGCCCGGACCGGCAGCCGCCCTCCCTGCCCGACGACCACCATGCCCAGCCACCGCCACCCCGTTGAACTCGCCAAGGCCTACCGACTGTTGAACCATGGCCCCACGGTGCTGGTCAGTGCTGCAGCCGGAGGCCGTCGCAATATCATGGCCGCCGCCTGGGCCATGCCACTCGACTTCGCCCCGCCCAAGGTCGCCGTGGTGCTCGACAAGAGCACGTGGACGCGGGAGCTGCTGGAGGACAGCGGTGAGTTCGCCCTCCAGGTCCCCACGCGCGCCCAGGTCGACCTGACCCAGGCACTCGGTTCGAGCAGCGGGCGCGAACTGGTCGAGCGCGACGGCGCCGACAAGTTCGAAACCTATGGCCTGGCAAGCTTCGCCGTGGCGGAAACCAGCGCGCCGCTGCTGGAGGGCTGCGCGGCCTGGCTGGCCTGCCGCCTGCTGCCCGAGCCCGCCATCCAGCAGCGCTACGACCTGTTCCTGGGGGAAGTCGTGGCGGCCTGGGCGGATGTCCGCGTATTCAGCAAGGGCCGCTGGCATTTCGAAGGGCATGATGCGCTGCGCACCATCCATCATGTGGCCGGCGGACATTTCCTGCTCGACGGTGATGCGATCGATGCGCGTCCCCTGCCCGGCCGGACATGAGTCACGTGCCAGGCACGTCCAACGAAAAACGCGCCCGAGGGCGCGTTTTTCGTTGGACGGCGGCCGCGATGGGCCGCCCCGGGGGCGATGATGCTTACTTCGCCACCACGCGGACCATCTCCAGCACCTTGTTGGAGTAGCCCCACTCATTGTCGTACCAGCTCACGACCTTGATGAAGGTGCCGTCCAGCGCGATACCGGCCTCGGCGTCGAAAATCGAGGTACGGGCGTCACCGCGGAAGTCGGTGGCAACCACCTTGTCCTCGGTGTAGCCCAGCACGCCCTTCAGCGCGCCCTGGCTCTGGGCCTTCATTTCGGCGCAGATCTCGGCGTAGGTCGCGGCCTTGTCCAGCTCGACGGTCAGGTCGACCACCGAGACGTCGGAGGTCGGCACACGGAACGACATGCCGGTCAGCTTCTTGTTCAGCTCGGGGATCACCACGCCAACGGCCTTGGCTGCGCCGGTCGACGACGGGATGATGTTCTCCAGGATGCCGCGGCCGCCGCGCCAGTCCTTGTTGGACGGGCCGTCGACGGTCTTCTGGGTGGCGGTGGCAGCGTGCACGGTGGTCATCAGGCCACGCTTGATGCCCCACTTGTCGTTCAGCACCTTGGCGACCGGCGCCAGGCAGTTGGTGGTGCAGGAGGCGTTCGAGATGATCGCCTCGCCCTTGTAGGTCTTGTCGTTGACGCCGAAGACGAACATCGGGGTGTCGTCCTTCGACGGTGCCGACATGATCACCTTCTTGGCGCCCGCATCGATGTGTTTCTGCGCGCCTTCCTTGGTCAGGAAGATGCCGGTGGATTCGACCACCACGTCGGCGCCGATCTCGTCCCACTTCAGTTCGGCCGGATCCTTGACCGCGGTCAGGCGGATCTTCTTGCCATTGACGACCAGGGTGTTGCCCTCGACCGACACCTCGCCGTCGAAGCGGCCGTGCACCGAGTCGTACTTCAGCATGTACGCCAGGTAGTCGGGTTCCAGCAGGTCATTGATGCCGACGACTTCGATGTCGTTGAAGTTGGCGACGGCGGCACGGAACACCATGCGCCCGATACGGCCGAAGCCGTTGATGCCGATCTTGATGGTCATTGTCACTCTCCTGAAATACCTGATCGATGAATGCGACGTGGCCGCCGCGCCTGCCCGGCGGGCGGCGCAGCGGCCGCCCCGGAGGCTCTGCGGCCGCTGATTACGCGAGCGTGGCGCGCACCGTGTCGGCCACGTTTTCCGCCGTGAAACCGAAGTGCTTGAACAGCACGCCGGCCGGCGCGGACTCGCCGAAGGTGTCGATGCCGACCACGGCCTGCACCTGATACTTCCACCAGAAATCGCTCACGCCCGCCTCCACGGCCACGCGCGGCACGCCCGCGGGCAGCACCGAAGCCTTGTAGGCGGCGTCCTGCTTGTCGAACACCGTGGTGGCCGGCACCGACACCACGCGCACGTGCACGCCGTCGATGGCCAGCTGATCGGCGGCGGCGACCGCCAGCGCGACTTCCGAACCCGTGGCCAGGATCACGGCGTCGGGCCGCTTGCTCTTCGGGTCCACGCTGTCGCGCAGCACGTAGCCGCCGCGCGCGATCTGGGCGCGGGTGGCGTCGTCGCGGCGCTGGAACGGCAGGTTCTGGCGACTGAAGATCAGGCAGCTCGGGCCGTCCTCGCGGCGCACCGCGTGAGCCCAGGCCACCGCGGTCTCGGTGGTGTCGGCCGGACGCCAGACATCCATATTGGGGATCAGGCGCAGGCTGGCGACGTGCTCGACCGACTGGTGCGTCGGACCGTCCTCGCCCAGGCCGATGGAATCGTGGGTGAATACGAACAGTGTGCGGATGCGCATCAGCGCCGCCATGCGCAGCGCGTTGCGGCTGTAGTCCGAGAAGGTCAGGAAGGTGCCGCCGTAGGGGATGTAGCCGCCATGCAGCGTGATGCCGTTCATGATCGCGCTCATGCCGAACTCGCGCACACCGTAGTTGATGTGGTTGCCCCAGGCGTCGGCGCGCACGGCCTTGCTGCCGCTCCAGTTGGTCAGGTTCGAGCCGGTCAGGTCGGCAGAGCCGCCGAGGAACTCGGGCAGCACCGGGCCGAAGGCCTCGATGGTGTTCTGGCTGGCCTTGCGGCTGGCAATGGTCTCGGCCTTGTCCTCGCACTTGGCGATGAAGGCTTCCACGGCCGCCTCGAAGGCACCGGGCAGCTCGCCGCGCATGCGGCGCTGGAACTCGCCGGCCTCGTAGGGGAAGCGCTCGGCATAGGCCGCGAACAGGGCGTTCCAGGCCTTCTCCAGCGCCTGGCCGTTGGCCTTGGCGTCCCAGGCCGAATAGACCTCGGCGGGCAGTTCGAACGGCTCGTGGGCCCAGCCCAGCGCCTCGCGCGTAGCCTGGATCTCGGCGCCGCCCAGCGGCGCGCCGTGCACGTCGTGGCCGCCTTCCTTATTGGGCGCGCCCTTGCCGATCACGGTGCGGCAGCAGATCAGGGTCGGCCGGTCGCTGGCCTTGGCCTGGGCGATGGCGGCGTCCACCGCGTCGGTGTCATGGCCGTCGACGGCGCGGATCACGTTCCAGCCATAGGCCTCGAAGCGCTTCGGCGTGTCGTCGGCGAACCAGTGCACGACGTCGCCGTCGATCGAGATGCCGTTGTCGTCCCACAGCGCGATCAGCTTGTTCAGCTTCAGAGTACCCGCCAGCGAGCAAGCCTCGTGGCTGATGCCTTCCATCAGGCAGCCATCGCCAAGGAAGACGAAGGTATGGTGGTTGACGATGTCGAAGCCCGGCCGGTTGAACTCCTCGCCCAGCAGACGTTCGGCCAGCGCCATGCCCACCGCATTGGTGATGCCCTGGCCCAGCGGGCCGGTAGTGGTTTCCACGCCCGGGGTGATCGCATACTCCGGATGGCCGGGGGTCTTGCTGTGCAGCTGGCGGAAGTTCTTCAGTTCCGCGACCGGCAGGTCGTAGCCGGTCAGGTGCAGCAGCGCATACAGCAGCATCGAGCCATGTCCGTTCGACAGCACGAAACGGTCGCGGTCGGCCCACTTCGGATTCGTCGGGTTGTGCTTCAGATGGCGCGCCCACAGCGCTACGGCGATGTCTGCCATCCCCATCGGCATGCCGGGATGGCCGGAATTGGCCTGCTGGACGGCGTCCATGGCGAGCACGCGGATTGCGCTGGCCATCAGCTTGGCGGGCTGAGAAGCGTAGGGACTTGTGGCGGGATGTGCGAGGGCAGACATGCGACGGGAACCTGGCGGGAAAAGCGCGATTTTACCAGAAGGCCGAGGCATTTCCGGGCCTGCCGGGAGCGTTCCCGCCTGCGGCACACCCTGGATGGAATGGCCGGCGCCGGGCCTTGCCGGCGCGCCGGGCGGCGCCACGCGGCCGGCAGCGGCGTGCTCGCCGCACCGCCAGGCGGAAATACCGCAAAGGGCACATTTCAACCGCGTCTCCCGCCTGGGCGGATATGCCGAGCGCAGCAGGTCCCGGACATCCGCACGGATGGCCCCACTGCCGATGGCCACGCCACGCCGCCCTGCCCCGCCGCCCGCGGGCCTGCTTCGACAGCGGCGACGCCAGCGCGTAAGATGCCCACTCGCACCGCGCAAGACGCCCGCCCCGTTCCAGCGTCCGCGCCCGGTTTCCGCTGCACGGAAACGACCACGGAGATGCTCATGACCCGACCGGCCAACACGCCCTGGCTCACCCCCTACCTGACCGTGGCCAATGCCCGCGCCGCCCTGGACTTCTACTCCCGCGCCTTCGGTTTCGCCGCCGGCGACGTGGTCGACGAGAACGGGGTGCCGATCCATGCGGAAATGCGCTACCAGGACGAACTGGTGCTGATGTTCGCGCCGGAAGGCGCCTGGGGCAGCACGGCCCGCTCGCCCCGCTCGCTGGGCGTGGAATGCCCGCAGACCTTCTATGTCTACTGCGACGACGTCGATGCCATGCACGCGCGCGCGGTGGCGGCCGGCGCCACCAGCCTGATGGCGCCGGCCGACCAGTTCTGGGGCGACCGCTACTGCATGGTGGTCGACCCCGACGGCTATCGCTGGGGCTTCGGCAAGCCGCTCGCCAAAGCGGGTGCCGCCTGATGCCGCCCCGCTTCTTCGTCGCCGAGCCGCTGGCGGCCGGCGCCGACCTCGCCTTGCCGGAATCCGTGGTGCGCCACGTCCAGGTGCTGCGCCTCAACCCGGGCGACCCCATCACCCTGTTCGACGGCCGCGGCGGCAGCTACGCGGCCGTACTGCTGGACCTGGGCAAGCGCCAGGCAGTTGCGCGCGTCGGCGCACAGACGCACGAGGAGGCCGAGCCCCCGCTGCGCGTGACGCTGGCGCAGGGCCTGGCAGGCGGCGACAAGATGGACTGGTTGATCGAAAAGGCGGTCGAACTCGGCGTAGCAGCCGTGCAGCCGCTGCAGGCAGCCCGCAGCGTGGTGCGCCTGGCCGGCGAGCGCGCCGACAAGCGGCGCGCGCACTGGCAGGCCCTGGTCGAGGCGGCGTGCGAGCAGTGTGGACGCAACCGCGTGCCGGCCGTTGCCCCGATCGTGCCGTTCGAGGCCTGGCTGGCCCGGGCCGGCACCGGCGAGCGCCTGCTGCTGACGCCGCGCGCCAGCCAGCCGCTGGTGACGCTGGCCGCACAGCGACGCGAGACCTGGCTGGCCGACGGGCTGACGTTGCTGATCGGCCCGGAAGGCGGGCTCAGCCCGGAAGAAGAGGATGCCGCCCTGCGCGCCGGATTCACCGGCGTGTCACTCGGGCCGCGCATCCTGCGCACCGAAACGGCCGGGCTCGCCTGCCTGGCCGCCTTGAACGCCGTGCTTGGCGGATTCTGACGGCCGCAGGCGGGCCGTCGCTCTCAGTGGAAGGAGTCGATCATGGGACTACTCGATAGCGTGCTGGGCGGAGTGCTGGGGCAACGTGACGCGGCGCAGGCCGGCGGCGGCAATCCCAAGCTGATGCTGGCGCTGGGCTTGCTGGCGATGCTGGCCGCGCGCCACCAGGGCGCCGGCGAGGCGCAGGCCGGCCAGGCGGAAAGCCAGGGCGGGGGCCTGCTCGGCAGCCTGGGGGGCCTGCTGGGCGGCCTGACCGGCGGCAACGGTGCCGCGGCTGGCGGCGCTGGCGCGGGCGGCCTGGGGGATCTCGGCTCACTGCTGGGCGGGCTGCTCGGCGGCCAGGCCGGCGGCGCACCGAGCGAAAGCGCGGCAGCGGGCGGCATCGGCGTGTTGCAGCAGGTGCTCGCGCAGGCCGGCCTCGGCCAGCAGGTGGCGTCCTGGATCGGCACCGGCGCCAACCAGCCCGTCAGCGCTTCCGACCTGAGCAGCGCGCTGGGCCACACCGGCGCACTCGCCTCGCTGGCACAGGCCACCGGCATGTCGACGGACGATGTCGCCGCTCATCTCAGCGAAGGCCTGCCGGAACTGATCGACAAGCTGACGCCGAACGGCCAGGTACTCCCGGCGGCCTGACGGCGGCTCGCCGCCCGCATGCATGAAAACGGCCCGCAGATGCGGGCCGTTCTTCCTTCCGGCTTGCGCCGGTTCAGGCAAAGATCAGGCGAAGGAATAGAAGACGCGGAACTGGACCTTGCGCTCGCCCCAGAATTCGGCCGCGTCGCGGAACACGTCGAGCAGGACCTCGCGTGCTTCCTTGTCGAACTTCTGCGCCACCGGCAAGCCCTCCAGCACGATCACGAAGCCGGGCTGCTGGCCTGCCTTGTAGATCATGTCGGTCAGGCAGTCGGCCAGCGCATCGAAGTTCTTGCCGAAATGCTTGGGGAACAGGAAGGCGGTGGCGATCGTCTCCAGCACTTCCGCCTTGCTCGCGCAGTGCGCGCAGTTGGCATAGAGGAAATGCTGGCCCAGGTCCGCCGCCGCCCTGGCGAGTTCGGGCACGCGGAAGGCTCGGATCGACTGGACGATGTTCGGACGCACCGTCTTGAACAGGTTCATGGCATCCTCGTTGGCGCCCTCGGCGCCGGCCACGGCGCCCGCGGAGGCGGGCGCTGCCGGGGCAGCAGGGGGGAGGTTGTGCGAGAGCTCGGGACGCGGCATCGCCAGCACGTTGTCGTAAAGATTTCGGGCCTGGTTCTGCGCCCGCTGCCAGCCATCTCCGGCGCCGCGCTCTTCGCGGGCGGCAAGGGCGTCGCCCAATCCGAAAATGTCAGTCATCATTTGCTTATCCGTTTGAAGCTGTTGTAGTGGTCTTCCGTGTAGTAGCAATCGTTGGCGGCACGCTGGTCGCCGCCGCAGACGATGCGTTTGGCACCCCGGTTGCGCCCGCCGCTCTTGACCGTGTACTCGCGGTAATAGCCACGCGGCTGCGCCGGCAGGACACGCTCGTAGTTACCGAAGCGGGAGCCGTCCTTGTCATACGGGAACGGTCCACCGGCCTCGATCCGCTCCAGGGTACGCTGTGCTTCCTTGGGCAGTTCCTGCGCGGCGATGGTTCCCACCGCCGTGTCCGGCTGCTGTCGCGCCAGCACCGGCTGGACCAGCAGGCAGGCGGCCAGGGCCAGGCTGCCCGCGAGGCATGCCGCCCGTTTCGCCAGGGACTGCGGTGTCGCGCGCTGCGTCAGAGAATTCTGGGAACCCACTTGGTAGTCTTGGTTGAACCGGCAACCTGCCTGAGGCCCGGACATCGGGGACAGACCGCTCGCCCTGGCCGAGCTTGCAGCAACATCGAGACGCGCATCACGATGCGTATGCATCGAAGGCGTAAGGTTACGCGCATGCGTCCAAATAATCAATCCCTGCGCCAGATGCGGCAGGAATTGTTCAATCGTATCAAGATGTTAAATGAAGGTGTGCGCATACTAACCTCCCAAGCGCAGAAACAAAAAAAGCCGGGCGGGCCCGGCTTCGGAAAAGTCAGCGCGACCTAGCGCTTGGCCGCGGCATCGGCCACCACCAGGGCCGTCATGTTGACGATGCGGCGCACCGTCGCCGACGGCGTCAGGATGTGGGCCGGCGCCTTGACACCAAGCAGGATGGGGCCGATCGCCACATTGTTGCCCGCCGCCACCTTCAGCAGGTTGTAGGCGATATTGGCCGAGTCGATGTTCGGGCAGACCAGCAGGTTGGCCTCATCCTTCAGCACGCCGTCCGGCACCAGCGTATTGCGCAGCTTCTCGTCGAGCGCGCAATCGCCGTGCATCTCGCCATCGACCTCCAGGTCCGGCGCGCGCTCGCGCAGGATCGCCAGCGTCTGCCGCATCTTCTGCGCGGACGGGGCCTCGGAGGTGCCGAAGTTGGAATGCGACAGCAGCGCCACCTTGGGCACGATGCCGAAGCGTTTCAGCTCATCGGCCGCCATCAGCGTGATCTCGGCCAGTTCACTGGCGCTCGGATCGATGTTGACGTGCGTGTCGACCAGGAAGATCTGGCGCCCCGGCAGCACCAGTCCGTTCATCGCGGCATAGACCGTATTGGAGCAGCCGAGCACCTGGTCGATGTAGCGCAGGTGGGCGGCGGTGCTGCTGACGGTGCCGCACACCATGCCGTCGGCCTCGCCATTCTTGATCAGCATGGCGCCGATCAGCGTGGTACGGCGGCGCATCTCCAGCTTGGCGTACTGGGGCGTGACGCCCTGGCGCGCCATCATCCGGTAGTAGGACTCGGAATACTCGCGGAAACGCGGATCGTTCTCGGGATTGACGACGGTGAAGTCGATTCCCTCGCGCAGGCGCAGGCCGAAGCGCTCGATGCGATGGGCCAGCACGGCGGGACGGCCGACCAGGATCGGGTTGGCCAGCCGCTCATCGACGATCACCTGCACCGCGCGCAGTACGCGCTCCTCCTCGCCCTCGGCGAAGACGATGCGTTTCTTCTCCGCTTCCAGCTTGCGCGCCGCCGCGTAGATCGGCTTCATCAGCGTACCGGAGTGGTAGACGAACTGCTGCAGTTGCTGGCGGTAGGCATCCATGTCCTCGATCGGGCGCCGGGCGACGCCGGACTGCATGGCCGCCTCGGCCACCGCCGGCGCGATCTTGACGATCAGGCGCGGATCGAAGGGCTTGGGGATCAGGTATTCCGGCCCGAACGACAGGTCCTGGATGCCGTAGGCCGAAGCGACGATGTCGCTCTGCTCCTGGCGCGCCAGGTCGGCCACCGCGTGCGCGACCGCGATTTCCATCTCGCGCGTGATAGTGGTGGCGCCGCAATCGAGTGCGCCGCGGAAGATGAAGGGGAAACACAGGACGTTGTTGACCTGGTTCGGATAGTCGGTGCGGCCGGTGGCGATCACCGCGTCGGGACGCACCTCCTTGACCAGTTCCGGCATGATTTCCGGATTGGGGTTGGCCAGTGCCAGCACCAGCGGCTTGTCGGCCATGCGCTGCACCATGTCCTGCTTGAGCACGCCGGCCGCCGACAGGCCCAGGAAGATGTCGGCCCCGTCGATGACCTCGCCCAGCTTGCGCTTGTCGGTCTTCTGCGCAAAGCGGGCCTTCTCGGGGTCCATCAGCTCGGTACGGCCCGCGTAGACCACGCCGGCCAGATCTGTCACCCAGATGTTCTCGACCGGCAGGCCCAGGTCGACCAGCAGGTCCAGGCAGGCCAGCGCCGCCGCGCCGGCGCCGGAGGCCACCAGCTTGACCTTGGCGATGTCCTTGCCGACCACCTTCAGGCCGTTGATCACCGCGGCGCCGACCACGATGGCAGTGCCGTGCTGGTCGTCGTGGAAGACGGGGATCTTCATGCGCTCGCGCAGCGTACGCTCCACGTAGAAGCACTCCGGCGCCTTGATGTCTTCCAGGTTGATGCCGCCGAAGGTCGGCTCCAGCGAGGCGATGATGTCGACCAGCTTTTCAGGGTCCTTCTCGTCGATCTCGATGTCGAAGACGTCGATGCCGGCGAACTTCTTGAACAGCCCGGCCTTGCCTTCCATCACCGGCTTGGAGGCGGTCGGGCCGATATCGCCCAGGCCCAGCACGGCGGTACCGTTGGTCACCACGCCGACCAGGTTGCCGCGCGCGGTGTAGCGGAAGGAATTGGCGGGATCGGCGACGATCTCCTCGCAGGCGGCGGCCACGCCGGGCGAATAGGCCAGCGCCAGGTCGCGCTGGTTGGATAACGGCTTGGTCGGCGTGACCGAGATCTTGCCCGGGGTGGGAAACTCGTGGTACTCGAGCGCGGCTTTGCGCAGCGCCTCGCGTTGCTGCTGCTTGAGCTCGTCTTGGGACGTGGGCTGCTGGGAACTGGTCATCGGCGCGTCTTCCGGTCAGCGGAGCCTGGATGGTGAGGACGAGGCGACGGGCCGGCTCCACCCGCCCGCGCCTCCTGCCCGTGCCTGCCACCGGGCCGCCGGCCGCCGCTGCGCATGGTCTGCCAGGGCGCCCGCTT